>Ga0209998_10000395_pt1 | contig 12506 bp, 11 predicted proteins | sample EndophyteCoNSPM_FD_187576 | JGI IMG/M metagenome (GOLD analysis project Ga0209998, IMG submission 187576) | Arabidopsis thaliana rhizosphere microbial communities from the Joint Genome Institute, USA, that affect carbon cycling - Endophyte Co-N... | ecosystem: Host-associated > Plants > Roots >... | reverse complement strand
GGTACACGGAGATTCTTAATGGGAACTACGTAACCGCGTCGTTCCGCCCTTACCCCTAAAATCTCCGTGTACCCTTCGTGATTTCGTGGCTTCGTGTCATGCTCTGATTTTCGTGGCTTCGTGTCAATGCTCTTAAGAAGTCCTCGGTCTAGGTCCGAGCGGCAATGCGGCGTAATGCCTGAACTGCATTCACCATTTCGGTAGTCGGCAGCGCTCCGCGCATGACCTGGGCAACGAGCTTGTCGTCACGGTCGTAGAGATCGTTCCCGAAGTACAGCTGATTGTCCCGGATGTACGCTGTGCCGTAGACGATGTAGACAGGGATCTTCTGCGGAACCTTGACCGAGTTGTTGTCGCTGCCGTGCATCGCAGCGTCCACCCGCGACGCATCCCACCCGAGCACCCACTGCGCGAGCTCCGATGGTTTCTCGACCCGGATGCAGCCGTGACTGAATGCGCGCACGTCCTTCTCGAACAGCTCGTGATTCGGCGTGTCGTGAAGGTAGATGTTGAAGTCATTCGGGAAGAGAAACTTCACGAATCCAAGCGCGTTCTTGTCGCCCGGCCGCTGTCGCACACGTGTTGCACCGCCTTCCTGATAAAGCTCGTAGTCGTTCGACGCCAGATAACCCGGATTCGACTGGATCTTCGGAAAGATCTCCTTTGCCGCGATATCGGGTGTGACGTTCCAGTACGGGCGGAACACGACGGTCTCCATCACATCGGAGAAAACCGGCGTTGCCTTGTCCTCGAAATCCTCGCCGACGATCACCTTCATGCTGAGAGCTTTCTCGCCCTTGTCGTACGCATCGAGGCGGAACGCCGGAACGTTCACGTAGATGTAGCGCGATCCAAAATTCCGTGGCAGCCACCTGAGTCTCTCGAGGTTGGCCGCGATTTGAGCCGCGCGGTACGGCGCGGACTGATTGAGGGCATCGACGGTCTCCTTTCCGAGCATGCTGTCCACGACAATTCCGTGATGCGCCTGGAAATTCGCGACTGCACCGGCGAGCGCATGGTCGTACACCGCGCCTCCCGTCGAATCACCAGCAGCGCTGAAGCCTTCGGCCGCGAGACGCGCCCGTAGTGCCGCGATTCGCATCGCCGACATTCTCTCGCCGGGCTTGACCGCTTCTCCTTCCGGCACTCCCTTCCAGCCACCCTTCACCACGATCTGCTGAAACTGATCGAGCGCCTTGCGGAGGCTCGCGTAATCCGGATCCTGCGGACGCATCGTCGCGATGGCCTTGTCGAGGGCCGAGATGCGCATCGCGCGAACGAGCGCTGAATCGACCTGTTCGTCTTCCGGGTCGATATGCCAGTTCTGGGCAACAGTCTTCGGATCGACCTGGCCGGTGAGATAATCCTCTCCCAGCGCAGCGAATGCCGCGCTGAGGATCAGATCTGCGTCCGCGAGCTGGTCGGCTGTGGGATTCTTGTTCTGGGTAACACCGATCATCGCCTGCGCCAGAGGTCCAACCGGATAGGCATCCATGCGCATTCCGTCCTGCTCCACCTGCAGCACGGCGTTCGCGAGCGCGAATGCGCGGTCGCTGTGCAGTCCGTCAGACGAGAGCCACAGCGGGTTGTCGCCGAACGCGCGATAGAGTTTTTTCGTGTGCGCCCACTGCTCGTCGTCGATCTTTGCCGGCGGCGACCCGGTGAGCTTCTTCTTGAGAGCTGCCTCGATCTCTGTCGCGGGAACGCCCTTCACGCTCGTCAGCTTTGCGGGAGCCCATGGTGCTTCGGCTTCGGGACGGCTCACGCCGCCGGCCTTGTCGCCTGAGCATGCTCCTGCCGCGGCCATGATGGCGGCGATTGCGGCCGTTCGATATCGCTTCATTCCTTCCTCGTCTTGTCGTCGGTCATGAACCATATAAAGGCGAGAAGCGGGCCAGCGGCGAGGGCCGGCACCGCAGCGGGGAGATTCAACCCTCGATGAAAGCACTTACAAATCCCTGACAGCATTCTTCGCAGATCCGGACACACGCGCTTCCGTGAGGAAGTTATGAATGATGAGAGGCCGGAAGGCCAAACCTTCCGGTCGATCCTCTTGTCGAAGTTGTTGAACGGCTGCTCACAACAACGGGTTGCGCGACGCCCCCGAACGAGACTCTCGATGCCAACTGCAATCCGCGTCCATCAGTCGTGCGCGCTTACCGTCATCGCCGTGGCGTCATTCGTCATGGCACCGGGAAGCATGCACGCGCAGTCCAAAGGCGTTCATCCTCAGGCACCGCCAGTGGCTCATGCAGTGCGGCTCACGTCGGACGTGACGGTCGATGGCAAGCTGGATGAGGAGATCTGGCGTACAGCGCCTGCGATCACGGAATTCCGCCAGTCTCAGCCCGATGAGGGAAAACCGGCGACGCAGCGCACTGAAGTGAGATTCGCCTACGATGACGCCGCCCTCTACGTCGGGGCGAGAATGTTCGACAGCCTGGGAGCGAAAGGTGTCGTGTCCCGCCTCCTTCGGCGCGATGCTTTGACAGAGACGGACAGCGATATCCTTCAGCTCGCGTTCGACAGTTATCACGATCACAGCTCCCGCTTCATGTTCTGGCTCAATCCATCGGGCTCGAAGAAGGACGGCGCGGGCGACACGACATGGGATCCGGTCTGGGAAGGGAAGGCGGAAATCGATTCACTCGGTTGGACGGCCGAGATGCGCATTCCGTTCAATCAGCTCAACTTCTCCCGCGATACCGATCAGACCTGGGGAATCCAGGTGATACGGTTCGTCCACCGTCTGAATGAACGGCAGCACTTTTCGTGGTGGCCGAACAACGAGGTCGGCGGGCCGCAGCGATACGGACATCTCGATGGAATGAAGATCACGGAGCGCCCGAGCGGCATGGAGCTCCTTCCATATACGGTCACGCGCGCGCGTTACATCCGGCCTCCCGATCCATCCAACCCGTTCACGAAGAAGAGGGACGTCGACTACAGAGTCGGCGGCGATCTGAAGTACCGCCTTACGTCCAATCTCACTCTCAATGCGACATTCAATCCGGATTTCGGTCAGGTCGAAGTCGATCCGGCGGTCGTGAATCTCTCGGCGTTCGAGACGTTCTTCTCCGAGAAGCGGCCATTTTTCATCGAGGGACAGAACGCGTTCGGTTTCGGGAGCTTCAGCTGCTTCTTCTGCAGCAACGTCAGCAACCTCCAGATGTTCTACACGAGGCGAATTGGCAGAAGCCCCCAGCTCTTTCCATCGGGCACATACGTCGATCAACCTGAGAACGCCACCATCCTTGGCGCCGGAAAGGTCACCGGACGCACCAAAAGCAATTATCTGCTCGGAATTCTCGACGCGGTAACTCGCAGGGAGATGGCACGGGTCGTCACGGTCGATGACGTCACCGGAGAGCGACTCCAGTCGAGAGCCGAAGTCGAGCCGCTCACCAACTACTTCGTCGGGCGCGCGCGAAAGGAATTTCAGGGCGGGGCCCAGTCCTTCGGCGGAATCCTCACATCGGTCGATCGATTCACCAGCGATTCGACCGCTGATGCACGGCTTCCGGGCGCAGCGAGAAGTCTCGGCCTCGACTGGTTCACCTCGTGGAAGAATCGCGAGTACTCGTTCATGGGGCAGTACGCGTTGAGCGACGTGCGCGGATCGAGTCTCGCCATCCAGCGCATTCAACGCTCGAGCGCGCGCTATTTCCAGCGACCTGATCGCGACGGCAGCGGCAACGGATTGTTCTCCGACGAGTTCGACGAGAATGCAACCCGGCTCAGCGGGTATGGCGGCTATGCGCGGATCGCGAAGGACGGCGGCACCTGGCTCTGGGAGAGCATGGTCAATTATCGCAGCCCGGGCTTCGAGGTGAACGACATCTCTTTCAACACGACATCCGACTATGTGTGGATGAATGCCAGCTTCGCGCGTTCGATCACGAAGCCTGGGCCCATTTACCGCAATTACTTCGCTGTGGTGAGTGCGCAGCAGCAGGTCAACTACGACGGTGACCTGACCGATCGGGAGTTCGCCGCGGGCATCTTCGGCACTCTCCGCAACTTCTGGCAGGCGAACGCGTTCGTCATCAGAACCCCGTCAGTCTTCGACGACCGCCTGCTGCGCGGCGGTCCGGTGATAAAAAAACGCGGGTACCGTTATCACCAGATTTTCCTCGGCACAGACGCGCGCAAGAAAATCTCGATCTCCATCAATCCCAACTTCAACGATTACGATTACGGGCCCGATGGACTGAATCTCAACGCGAACATCACCTGGAAGCCTACGTCCAGTGTGCAGCTTTCCGCGGGGCCCGCCTACAGCCGCTCGGGCTCTGTCGCGCAATTCATCACGTCGTTCCCGGATCCCACCGCGACTGAATTCTACGGCAGGCGCTATATCTTCGCGGGGCTCCAGCAGAAGCAGCTTTCGATGAGCACGCGCGCCAACGTGACGTTCACGCCAACGTTGACGTTCGAGCTGTTCGCGCAGCCGCTCATCGCGAGCGGAGACTACGTCACGTTCAACGAGTTCGTCACGCCGAGGAAGCGCGCTCAGCACACTTTCAGTGGTGACGAGATCAGCTCGGCCGTGGTCGATGGCGCGAAGGTTTACACAATCGATCCCGACGGACCGTCAGGTCCCGCATCCTCGTTCACCATCGGTGACCCCAACTTCAACTTCAGGTCGCTTCGCGGCAACGCGGTGGCTCGCTGGGAATACCGGCCGGGCTCGACGTTGTTCTTCGTCTGGCAGCAAACCAGATCCGACACCGATCCCGTTGGGAACTTCAGCTTTGCGCGTGATCGGGAAGCGCTGTTCGACGCGCATCCGGACAACATCTTCCTCGTGAAAGCGACGTACTGGATAGCGTTCTGACCCTCCGAAAATCCCCCTGTCTTATTAGGGGGATTTTTTCGGATCGACCTTGATGCGCACGACCGAGCTGCCGACCGTGATCACCATCGTGTCGCCAATCCTGTCGATCGTCGGCCCGCCCGGGCTCCACACCTCGACTGACACGTTGTCGATCTGTCCGGTGTAGCGCAGCCGGCGGCGCACAGAAGGAGGCGCGGGCGTCAGTGGCGAACGAGGAGATCGCGGCGCGGTTGCCGCGATCGCTGCCCGTACCTCGGGACGCGTCCCGACGACCACATCGCGCTGGAGTGTGTTGTTGCCGCGCCTGATCGTCAGTCTGACTTTCTGGCCTGGCTCGGCTGATCCAAATCGCCGTGCGCCTTCCGGTGATGTTATGGAAAGCCCATCGACATGGGTAATCCGGTCGCCGCTTCGGATTCCGGCGCGGCCCGCTGGACTCTCCGAATCGACGCGCGACACTTCCGGGATCTCCGGCGATTCCCACATCGGCTGCGCGTCGCGCGAGACCGTGGTCCACCCGCATCCGCTGCAGCGGACAGAGAAGCCATACCAACCCCGGGGCAATACCGAAACGGCGGCAACGGCCGGCGTTGGTCCAACCCACTCAACCCCAGGCGCGACCCGTGTCGAGGGTACACCGGGCCGTGCGGGGAGAGAAGGGACGGCGGGTGCAGAGCCTGCCCACACGCCCGGTGCAGCGACTGCGGCAGGCGGCGTTGGAGCGACCGCAGGCTCATCCCAATCGATCGAGTACGATACTCCCGGAGCAGGCGTGTACATACGACCGGCGGTTTCGGATGCGTGCAGTGCAACCTTCAACGTTCTGCCGCTACGCCTGATCGTCAGATCGACATCATCACCTGGTGCGACCGCCGCAAAGCGGCGCGCACCGTCCTGAGTGAGAATCGAGACGCCGTCGATGTGAGTTATGACGTCACCGCGCTGGAGAATTCCATAGGACGGCCCGCGACGCATGACGCCGAGCACCACCGGCTCAGAACGAAATTCGAAATTCCGCGGAGTGTTCCGCGAGCCAGTGCTGATTGTGCAATCGCACTGGAAGTTCTCGATGCCGAGGTAGTTCGTAGCGGTCGTCCATGCGGTGCGAGGGGCAGCGCTTGCAACCTGTGCGTCGACAGCTACGCGCGGAATGAGCGCTGAAACGACGACCGCGCTCGACACGATCAATCCCGGAAATTTTTTCACAGCCACATCTCCCTTTCCGCGACTACGGTTTCCTTTTGCTGAACCGGTCGGGTATCGTTGCGCGGCGCGCTTTGGGTGGCGCGCGACGTTTCGGTAACGGGGGCCGTTATGGACGCGGTCGCCGGAGCATTCGACGCGATCGCGTACCGTCCTGTAGCCACTCCGCCGACAAACAGTGTTATTGCAGCGGCGATTTTCAGCGCGAGCGAAACTGCGCGGCTGGTGCGATGCTGCCCTCCGCCGAAATGACCCTGGTCGCGGAGTGCGCGCAGAACTCTCGCCTCGAGAAGTTCACCGGGCTCCATCTCTCGGGGGAGCGCCGCCAGAAGAGACGCCTCTTCCCGCGTCAAATCGAAGTTTTCATCATTGAACATCGTTTTTCTCCCTTCCAGTGAGGAGCGCACGCATGACGCGGCGCGCCTTGAACAGCTGCGCTTTGGAGGTGCCCGGCGCGATACCGAGCTGAAGCGCTATCTCTTCGTGAGTGAATCCTTCCACATCGTGGAGTACGAGCACCATTCGGTATCCCGGCGCAAGCCGGGCGATGGCCGCCTCGATATCCATGCGGTCGTCGTTCGACAATTGGGCAGATGGCGTGTCGTCCTCGAACAGCGTCTCGGCGGCGTGCCGTTTTCCGCGCCTTAGGTAGTCGAGCGCGGCTCTCAGCCCAACGGAGCAAAGCCACGTCGAGAAGCTCGACTCATTCCGGAATGTCACGAGCGCCGGATAGGCGCGAAGCCATGTGTCCTGCACTACATCCTCCGCATCGGCACGAGCCGAGCCGAGCACCCTGGTAACGAATTGAAGCAGGTGCGGTGTGTGCCTTCTGAACAGCTCCCTGAACGCCGGCTCGGCGCCGCTGATAGCGGCGGCGATCAGCGAAGCATCACTCGCAGCCGGTGAGTTCGCCGTCATTTGAGTGATGACACTCTCCATCTCGCGGACACTCATGGAGGAAGGCACTGCAGATTGAGTCGTAGCTGTAAGGAAAAAGGTTTGCCGTGCTGTAACAGGGGAGCAAAATGCCTCCCGCGACCCGAACAACTTCAACTGAACACGCCTCCCGCTACCCGCTTAACGCTTTGCGCTACCCGCTGGACAGAGGCGCGATGCGGGTAGCGTTCAGCGGGTAGCGGGAGGCGTGTTCAGTTGAAGTTGTTCGGTCGCGGGAGGCGTGTTCAGTTGAAGTTTCAGTCGCTCGCGCCATTCCTGTTCAATCTCTCCCGAAAAAAAAGGTGGCCCGCGACACGGGTGTTCTCGCATCGCGGGCCGGGTCTGGCCGCCCCCACAGCGCCAGACTTACAACGCTGGAATCACTTCCAGCTGCTCAGCTCTCTTATCTGTGCAATCGACTGTCGCGGCAGCGAGATCATCGAATCACACTCGCTGCACACGCCGACGAGAATGTTCGAGAAGGTCACGCGTGAGCGGTTCATTCGAATGTCGCGAGTCTCATAGCGAGCCTTGACCTGCTTGCCACATACAGTGCATGTGGTGGATGCTACGTCGCCTTCGTGCCATGGTGCCTGCATAATGCCTCTCTTGTGGTTCTGTCCTTTCTGCACGTTGGACATGAGGACACTACGAATGGTTTGTCGATTAGTGACACTTCCGGCGGTTCTTACCAAACCATTACAGACTCAAACAAACGCTTACCTCTGCGGCAGGGGCGCAGGGGGCTCTATTTCATCGTCATCAGCGCCGCCATCATCTCGATACCATCCCAGAGATTCTGGATCCGGAGGTTCTCGTCTTCGGCGTGCTGGTTGTTGTCGTAATTGACGATCGGTACTGTGATGGTTGGAACGTGCAACGCCTCACTGATCACCGATAACGGCAGGCTGCCGCCGAGCGTGGGTATCGCAAGCGTCCGGCGAGGAAATACCGACACGATTGCAGCGAGCACTGAGCGCGACACGGGAAGATCCATCGGCGTGCGCTCGGCATTGTAACCGCCGCCTCTCTGCTTTACCATCGCTATGCGATCGTAGCGTAATCGCTCGTCGGCTGTCGGCACGTGATCCAGAACCGTGAAGCCCTGCGTCTCGATGTGCTCGACGAGCCGCTGCATCTGCCGGCGATAGTCGACTGCTTTTACGAGTCGCAGATCGAGTGTCGCCGAAGCCGTTGCCGGAATGATGTTTCGCGCGGCAGTTCCTGCTTCCGCGCTCACGATCCCGTTGATGTTGAGCGAGGGCTGATTGATCAGCTCCGCCAGCGACATTCCGCCGCCGTCGGGCCGGGCGAATCCAAGCTGCGTACGAAGCGAATCGTCGAACGGCGGGAGATCGCGAATCGCTTTCCTTTCCAGCTCGCCGAGTGGAGCAACATCGTCATACCAGCCGCGGATCAGGACACGGCCGGACTCATCCTTCATCGACGCGAGAAGGCGCGTGAGAAGAAATGCGGGATTCGGCGCCCAGTTTCCGTAATGCCCGCTGTGCAGCGGACGGTTTGCTCCGTAAACGGTGATGTCGGCGTTCACGTCTCCCCGCACACCGTACACGACCTGCTTTCTTCCAGACTGGTGAACGGGACCATCACAGATGATCCACGCATCGGCCTCGAGAAGCGCGGCGTTTTCGCGAATGATCTCGTCGAGATGTGGCGAGCCCGCTTCTTCCTCGCCGTCGAACACCAGCTTCACGTTCACAGTCGGCGCAATCGATGACGCCTTCAGTGCATCGATCGCGGCGATGAAGGCCATCACTCCTGCCTTGTCATCGGATGCCGAGCGCGCGTAGATCCGGTATTCCGGATTTATTCTCGCTCCTGCGGCAGGCACCGCGATTATTTGTCCGCCGCGATCGAGTGGACCGGAGCGGAGCACCGGCTTCCATGGTCCGTTGCCTGTCCATTTCGCCGGATCAGTCGGCTGGCCGTCGTAGTGCGCGTAAAAGACGATTGTCCGCGTCGCAGCCGGCACGCGCCATTCCCCGTAGATCAGCGGCGGCGCGGACTTGTCGCGCGAGCGGAGAAGACGCGGCGAGAGACCGCGCTTCTCCATCATTGCTGTGATCAGCTCTGCATTGCGACGGATGCCTGACGTGTCGGACGCAACATTGGGAACCGCCAGCAGCTGCATGAACTCCGCGAGAATCCTCTGCTCGCCGGCTTCGCGAAATTGGCGAACCGCTGCCTGCTGCGCACCGAGCGTCACGGGAAGTGATGCAAGAGATGCAAATGACGCGATTCGAAATGTTCGACGCATGGTCATTGGTTGCTGGTAAACCTCGATCGGATGGTATGGCGGCACGGCACTCGCAAGGCGACAGAGATATTGCGGCACGGAGTGCCCGAAATCCATCAGAGGGTGCAATCGAATGAAAAGGTCCCTCGCGGGTCGAATTTCAATCGCGGCTGCAACAACGGTCCTGACGCTGTCAGCAGCGGCATGTGCCAGAACTTCGCCGGGCGAGGGAACCGTCCGCCCAAAAGGCGAATCCAATGCCGATGCTCCGATTGCCAGACAGATAGCGTGGCTTGGTGACCTTCACCAGCCCGAAGGCGTGCGCTATGACCCCGAGCAGGACGTCTTCTTCATCTCGAACATGGTCGGGTTCGGATCGGTCAAGGATGCCAACGGATACATCGTCGAGGTAAAGGCAAGTGACCTGTCCACCGGAAAAGTGTTCGCCGAAAATGGTCGTGCCGGTGTGGTACTGGATGCGCCCAAAGGGATGACGATCAACGGCGACACTCTCTGGGTGTGCGATATCGACAAGATGCGGGCGATAAATCGCCGCACCGGTGTCTACATTGGGACGCTCGATCTCGCGCCGTACGGCGCGCTGCTGCTCAACGATGTGACGATGGCCGGCGATGGCGCGATGTACATCACCGACACCGGCATCCTGATGACTGAAAAGGGCGTCATCTACAAGGGCGCGGACAAGATTTTTCGCGTGTCCGGTGGCAGGGTAAGTGTGATCGCCTCGGGCGCCGGACTCATGCGCCCAAACGGAATCACGTGGGACAGGGAGGCAAATCGCCTTGTCGTCGTGACTTTCGATCCATTCCACAGCCAGATGTACGCGATCGCTCCCGACGGCGAGCGAAGGCTTCTTGGAAAGGGAAATGGAAAATTCGACGGAGTCGAGCCGCTTGGCGGTGGAAAATTCATGGTCGCAAGCTGGAACGACTCGAGCGTTCGCCTTCTCGGCAATGGGGAGAACCGGCGAATCGCGAACAACGTATTGATGCCGGCGGACATCGGCTTCGACACCAGGCGGAATCGACTGGCAATCCCGATCGGGCCTCTCAACCAGATGCAGCTGTGGCAGCTTCCGGCCTCCGTCGCAGCGAGATAAGCCCGGAGACGTCGGCCAGGCTCCAGAACTCCGGGGCACGCGATTAGTATAAGAAAGCATGTCCCGCCACAAGATTCTTGCGATCATCACAACGGCCGTCGCCGCATTCTCAGTCGTTATGGGTATGCGGGAAAGGTCTGAGCATCCGGGAAGGCTACCCGGTGCGGCCTTCATCTCCCGGGAGCGCCTTCCGGGAGTCGTCGTGACTGCCAGAAGGCCGAGCGTCTCCGAGATTGTCGATCTCGTTCTCCGGGAGCGCCCGACTGCGGCGGAACTGGCGGCAACAGGTGGGTCGCTGGACAGGTTCCCCGAAGGAAGCGACGAAGCGCATGTCGCGGCTCTTCTGTCTGCCCGCACGAAAGACCGCAAGCTGCTCAATCGAATTGCGGCAGCGATCGTGAAGGAAGGGCGCAAGCGGAACATCGGTTCTTCGCTGCTCGTGGGAGTGATTCTCACCGAGAATCCGTGGCTGGACCCGCGTGCGACCAGCTCTGTCGGCGCTCGCGGGCTCATGCAGGTAATGCCGTTTCACGCCGGAAGGTGGGGGTGCGGCTCGCGCGATCTCTTCGATGTCGAGTCGAACATCTGCCATGGCGTGGCAGTGCTTGCGGACAACCTCTACCGATCACGCACGCTTCCACAGGCACTGCTCGGCTACAACGGGTGCGTTCGCGGGACGAATACTCCTGACTGCTGGAAGTATCCGAGAATCGTCTATCGTCGCGCTCAGTTCGGAAAAGGCGGGATCTAGAAGCTGGACATACCCCTAGGGGGTATATAGATTTCTCGCATGACCCACAGAAAGGCAGTAGCCGTCGATGCGGACGCCAGGGCCCGCAACCTCAAGCGGCTTCGCCGCATAGAGGGACAGGTTCGCGGGCTTCAGAAGATGGTGGAGGAAGACCGCTACTGCGCCGACATCATGACGCAGATCTCCTCCGTTCACGAGGCACTGCGCGCTGTCGGCCGAGAGCTGATGAAGAACCATTTGCGCCACTGCGCCACGAGCGCGATCCGCTCGAGCGAAGAGGAAGCGGGCGCGATGTACGACGAGATAGTCGATCTCATGTACCGGAACGGGCGCTGACGATGGCCGCCACCTCAGTCACGAATGACACTACGGAGCGCATCGATCTTCCCGTAACCGGAATGACCTGCGCCGCCTGCGCCGCGCGAATTGAGCGTTCGCTGAATAAGGCCGAGGGTGTGGAGCAGGCATCGGTGAATCTCGCAACCGAGCGCGCGACCGTTCAATTCGATCCCGCGGTGACGAATCTCGACGCGATTGTGGGAACGATTCGAAGCGCCGGCTACGATGCAATCGTTCCGGCGAAGTCCGACTCGCTGGCGGACGCCGAAGATGCGCATGCCCGCGCGCGCCGCGAGGAGTACGAGCACCTGCGGCTCAAGTTCATTCTCGCCGCTGTGCTCGCACTGCCGGTCCTCGTGATCGCCATGTCGCACGGGCGGATCGCTCTTCTCGACTTCGCGGGAGGACGCTGGCTTCAGCTCGTGCTCACCACTCCAGTCGTTGTCTATTGTGGTGCGCAATTCTACCGCGGTGCATGGGCAGCCCTGCGTCATCGCGCCGCCGACATGAACACTCTGATCGCGCTCGGCACAGGCAGCGCTTACGTGTACTCCGTCATTGCGCTTCTGACCAACATGCGCGATGCGATGGGAATGCCCGCGCCGGTGTATTTCGAGGCGGCCGCAGTCATCATCGCGTTGATTCTGCTCGGCAGGATGCTGGAGGCGCGCGCGAAAGGCCGGACGTCAGAGGCGATCAAGCGACTCATTGGGCTGCAGCCGAGAAACGCGGCCGTCATTCGCGGCTCGCGCGAAGTCGAGATCCCGATCGAGGCGGTCGTTCCAGGGGATGTCATCATCGTTCGGCCAGGTGAGAAGGTCCCGGTGGACGGCGTCGTTCGCGAAGGCATGTCGAGCATCGACGAGTCGATGCTCACCGGCGAAAGTCTTCCCGTCGACAAGATGCCCGGCGACACTGTGTTCGGTGGAACGATCAATCGCACCGGCTCATTTCGCTTCGAGGCTACCAAAGTCGGAAGGGAGACGATGCTCGCCCGGATCGTGGACATGGTCGAGAAGGCGCAGGGCTCGAAGGCTCCAATCGCGCGCCTCGCGGATGTTGT
>Ga0209998_10000391_pt1 | contig 12672 bp, 11 predicted proteins | sample EndophyteCoNSPM_FD_187576 | JGI IMG/M metagenome (GOLD analysis project Ga0209998, IMG submission 187576) | Arabidopsis thaliana rhizosphere microbial communities from the Joint Genome Institute, USA, that affect carbon cycling - Endophyte Co-N... | ecosystem: Host-associated > Plants > Roots >... | reverse complement strand
AACTCCTCGATCTGGCGCTTGTTGTTGAAGCCGAGCTCCTTTTCGACCTCGACCTCGATCCACAGCCCCTGGCAGTCGAACCCGTTCTGGTAGCGCTGCCGCTCGCCCAGCATGGTGTGGTAGCGCTGGTACAGGTCCTTGTAGGTGCGACCCCAGGCGTGGTGGACGCCCATCGGGTTGTTGGCGGTGATGGGGCCGTCGAGGAAGCTGAAGCGACGCTCCGAGTGCTCGTTGCGCGCGAGGTAGCGCGCCATCGTGTCGCGCTCGCGCCAGGCCTCGATCTGCTCGCGCTCGACCGCGGGAACGTCCAGCTTGCCCGATACCGGCTTGAACACGATCACTCCACTCAACAAGAAACCCGTCCCTGATCCGGGACGGGAAGGTGACTCCCGCGGTACCACCCGCACTTGACCGATGCCGCCGATCGACCTCGATCCTCTCGTCGCGCCTCGCTAACGGGTGGCTCGCCCGGGAGGCGTTAGCACGGCTCTCGCCGCTTGGCGCCTCCGGCTCGGGAGGGATCGCTCGCCGTCTCGGGCCGCCCGCTCTCATCGTCCGGGCTTGCTGCTGGCTCGATCTCCGACGGGAGCGCTGGCTCCGTCATCGCCGTCTTCGATTCCGTGGATCGTCGCAGCGCGGCGCCCGCCTTGTCAATGTCGTCAGGCGAGGATGGTCCGTGTCAGCATCGCCAGGGCCGCGACGCTGCTGATCATCACCAGGCCGCCAAGGCGCGGGTACCAGGCGCGGGCGATGAGCGCGCCGGCCGCTCCGACCGGACCGACGAGGAAGAGTGACGTGAGCAGGATCCGGGCTTCCGCGACCGGCAACGTCGGGCGGCCCGTGACCGTCACGGCCGTCCACGCAATCGCGGCGCCGATGAGCGGGAGGGCGACCGGGAGCGCGGCGACAACCGTGGCCGGTCCCGGCACCGCCAGCCACGCCGGCCGCTGCCACTGCGTGCGCTCTCGACGACGAGCGACCCGCGGCCGCGCGACGGGAGGAGCGACCTCGTCTCCCGACGCCTCCGGCACCGGAGCCACTTCGGGTTCGGGCGCCGTCTCGTGCACCACTGCCGCGGCGGCGCCCGCCAGCTCGGCCTCGGCTGCCGCCTGGGCCGCGGCGCGCTCCGCGGCGAGGCGCTGCTCGATGAGCGTCCGCTCGATGCCGGTGAGGACCCGCGGGGCCGGCGGCGCAGCCGGCCGAGGCGCCACCTCCGGCGCGGGTGGTGGGGCCGCACGTCGCGACGCCACCTCGTCGAGGCGTTCCTGGAGGCGGACGGCGTGGGTCATGGCAGCAAGCAGGTCGCTCTCGACCGCTGCGGCGATGGCCAGCCGCCCGCGATCGGTGGGCGCGACGATCAGCGGCGGGCGCCTTGACAGGCGGATCAGCTCGATTGGCTCGTCGCCGCGAAGCGTCGCCGGGCCGACCGCCCAGCCGAACGCGCCGAATCGCGGGGCGAGCGCGGCGGCGTTCTCGCCGCGGACCGCCACCCGCGTCACCGCCCCCCGTACGAGCCGGTAACGGCGTTCGCCACCGAGCCAGACGAGGCGCAGCTCGCCCGGCTCGACCAGGAGGCGATAGGACGAGACGAGCGCCACGAGGTACGCGGCAACGAGGGTCGCCAGGCCGCCGACGGCAATCAGCGAGAAGCCCCCGGGGCCGCCGAGCAGCAGCCCCCAGCCGATGGTCGCAACCGCGACCAGGATGAAGACGACCGGCGCCACGAAGAGCCGCGCCCGGTCGCGCGCCAGCCGCACGGAGGTGATCTGGGTTGTCAGCTCGGTCATCGGTCAGACCTTTTCGGTGACCCGGTACTCCAGGTAGCGCCCGGTCAGCAGGCGAGTCTGCGCGTCGAGCGCAGGCAGATTGGTGAAGAAGATACCCACGAAGGGGAGGCCGGTCCAGCCCGCGTACACGAGCAGCCGGCGTGGCCAGCGCCATTCGGACGGCATCGGCGGAACGATCCGGTGCTCCACCCAGATAAGCACGACGAGTGCGAGCAGGGCGATCGAGAGCATGCTCGACGCGTAGAGCGGCAGGTTCTGCCCCAGCGTCGTGCGGGCGAATGCCGGGTTGATGATGAGCGGCACCGTGGCACCAAAGAGGACCACGAACGGCGCGATGGCCCAGTTGATGTGCTCCCCGAAGAGGTTGAGGACGCGCCACGCGCGCGAAGCGAACGGGATCTCGCGGTGCGCGATCGCGTTCTGGACGACGTACGGCAGGTCGGTGACCCCCCACGCCCAGCGGCGCGCCTGGAGGTACTGGCTGGCGAGGGAGCGCCAGTAGGTCTTGGCACGGACGGCGTCGCCGTAGATCGGGATGAAGAGCGGCACGGCCCGGAAGCGATCGCCATAAGTGAAATAGCTCTTCCAGTAGAAGCGGCTGTCCTCGGGGATCGCATCGGTCGCCCAGTAGCCCACCTCGTGGACCATGTTGAGGGTGGTCGAGTAGCTGCCGAAGCTCTGCAGCTTCTCCGGCAGAACGCTGCGCCACATCTGGAGCGCCGTCAGGACCGCGGCAAAGAGGCGCGTCAGCAGCGGCGCCTCCCACACGTTGTTGTGGAAGTACGGGATCGGCTGGTAGAGCTGGGTATCGCGATTCGGATCGGTGGCGTGGACCCAGGCGAGATAGCTGAAGTACTGCGGGTGGACGCGGTAATCGGCGTCGAGATCGGTCACCAGCAGCAGGTTGGGATCCATCCCGCGCTCGCGGACCAGGAGGCGGTAGAGCCATCGACCACCGAAGGCCATGGCGCTGCTCTTGCCGACCACGATCCCCGGCTCGAGCGGGTCGAGGATGTGCAGGAAGTCGGCGAAGGCGGCGCCGAACTCCTCGCGCAGGATCCCGATGTTGGCGATCCCGGTGGCATCGGTCTCGCGCGTGATGATCGCGCAGATCTTTTGTTCCGCCGGCCACTGGGCCTCGGCCAATGCCCTGACCGTCTGGCGCAGCGTCTCGAGCGGCTCGGTGTAGGTCGGGATCAGGGCCAGGTGCGTGTACGAGCGCCAGTCGGGCAGCGACGGGTCATCGAGCGATTCCAGGCGGGCGCGCCAATCGGTCCGGAGCACGGTCCCGATGCGCCGATACGCGACGATCACCGCTCCGGAGAACCACACGGCGCGGCACAGCCAGTAGAAATCGAAGGTCAGCACGAAGTAGGCGACCAGCTCGGGATAGCTGAAGCTGAGCCAGATCGGGCCGATGATCACCGCCCAGCTGACCGTCCCCGGCACCATCTCCAGCAGGCGCTGGAGCCACAGATAGCGATCTTCGGTTCGCGCCTCGGACATGTGCCCTCGTCTGGCTCGCGACCGCCGTGACCACGGCGGCCCACGAAGCGGTCGTCAGTAGACCGGCGTGAGCCAGTCGCGGTAGGCGTCGGAGCGGCCGCGCACCGCGTCAAAGTAGAGCTGGTGCAGGCGGCGGGTGATCGGTCCGACCTTGCCACTGCCGATCGGCCTTCGATCGACCTCGACCACCGGAGCCAGCTGGGCGCCGGTGCCGCACAGGAAGACCTCGTCCGCCATGTACAGCTCGGTGCGGTCGATGCTGCGCTCCTTGACCGGGATACCGAGGTCGCCGGCCATCGTCATCAGGTGCTCGCGCGTGATGCCCTCCAGGATGTTGTCGCTGCCGGGCGGCGTGATGAGCGTCCCGTCGCGCACGATGAACAGGTTCTCGGCGCTCCCCTCGCTGACGTGGCCCTCCTGGGTCAGCATCAGCGCCTCGTCGTAGCCGTTCATCTGCGCCTCGCTCTTGGCGAAGGCGCCGTTCACGTACGAGCCGGTGATCTTGCTGCGTGCCGGGATTGCGTTGTCATCGGTCCGCCGCCAGGTGCTGACCTGCGCCCGAATCCCCACCTCGGTGTCGATGTACTTGCCGAACGGGAGCGCGAAGATGGTCAGGTCTGAGTCCAGGTTGTGGAGGCGGACGCCAATGACTTCGCTCGACTTGTAGACGATTGGCCGGATGTAGGCATCCTCGCGGAACCCATCTCGCCGAAGGAGCTCGACGGTGATCCCGACGAGCTCCTCAGCGCTGTGTCGCAGCTCGAGCTGCAGGAGCTTCGCGGACCGATGGATGCGCTTGAAGTGCGGCAGGAGGTCCAGCCCGTAGAGCTGCTCCTGCTCGTCGTTCCAGTAGCAGCGGACCCCCTCGAAGACGGCGGTCCCGTAGTTGAAGGCATGGGTCATGACGCTGATCCTGGCGTCGGCCAGGGGAACGAAGTCCCCGTGGAAGAAGGCCCACAAGCCGGCCGTGCGGTCCGCCTCGGCGGTGGCCGTGGTGGTTCCCTGCTTCAGCAACGTAACCTCCTCAGCAGCCGGGCGGGGCCTCGATAGGCGGCCTGTCGGCGCGGCCAGTATACGGCGCCCTGAGGCGCGCTTCGGCATCGCGGGGTTGGATCTGGTCAATGCGGGACGGCCGTCCCTGCGGGCAGCAGCAGGGCCGCGGCCACGTAGACCGCATAGATCGGTCCGCCGATCAGCAACGACCACGCGCTGAGCCGGCCGCGCCGGAGCATCAGGCCGAAGATCAGCAGGGTCGAGATGAAGGCGGCGCCGGCCGAGGCGAAGGCAAGCGCGCTGCTCGCCTTGAAGGTCCACTCGGTGAAGAGGATCCCGAGCACGGTCGGGAGACAGCTCTGGAAGACCATCGCCCCGCTGATGTTGCCCATCGCCAGCGTGTCCTTGCCGGATCGCACCCAGATCACGCTGTTGAACTTCTCCGGAAGCTCCGTCGCGATCGGGGCGATCACGAGCGCCAGGATCCGCGGATCCAGCCCGATCACGCTCGACAAGTGCTCGACCGCACCGACGAAGACCTGGGCGCCGATGACGATCAACGCCAGCGCGCCGACCACCTGGGTCACGATGATCCGGACGCGGGGAACCTCCTCGCCGGCCGACTCGCCGGGGAGGACGTCGATGTCGACCATCCGCACCGGCAGCCGGTCGGCCAGGCGCGTCAGGTGCAGCTGGTTGAGGTCGGCGGCCTCGCCCTCATCGGGCGGGTCGGTGAAGTGGGCGCGGACGTAGACCGCGTAGAGGACGACCAGGATGACCGCCACCGCCCAGCGGCCGATGCCGAAGTCGGCCGGCAGGAAGGCGGTGGCAATCGCGATCCCGTACGCCACCATGAAGAAGATCACGTCACGACCCAGGACGCGGACGTTGATCGACATCCCGGTCCCGCGCCTGCCGCGCCGGGCGAAGATCACGATCGCCAGTCCGGTCACGAACATGGCCAGCGTCGAGAGCATGAACGGGGCGCCCAGGATGGCGCCGACGCCGATCTCGGCCGAGTTCGGCGACCCGCCGCCGAAGATCGTCGGGCCGACGATGGCGATCACCGGGATCAGGGTCTCGGGCATCGCCGTCGCCACGGCGGCCAGCACGCTGCCGACCGCACCCTCGGCGAGGTTCAGCCGGTGGCCGAACCACTCGATCCCGTTCGTGAACAGCTCGGCCCCGAGCAGGATGACCGCAAGGGCCACCAGGAGCAGGAGGAGGTCCATCATCGGGTCAGCCTCTCAGCAGAAGCTCGCTCAGGGGCGCAGGTGCTGGGGCGCCACTGGGAGCAGCGCGACGTGGCGTGCCCGCTTGAGGGCCACCGTCAGCATCCGCTGGTGGCGTGCGCAGGTGCCGGTCTTTCGGCGCGGCTCGATCTTCGCGCGCTCGGACAGGTATCGGCGCAGGCGGTTGACCTCCTTGTAGTCAATCGCCTCGGCCTTGTCGACGCAGAAGTTGCAGACCTTGCGCCGGCGTCGATCGCGGTAGTAGTCCGCCGTCTCGCGGCGGGAACGTGGGCTGGCCATCTGTCAGTTCGCTTCCTCTCGGGTCGTCAGTTCAGAACGGGATGTCATCGACGTCGATCGCCTCGACCTCGGCCGCGGCAGGCTGGGCCGCGCCGCGCGGGCGGGCTGCCGGCGGAGCGTCCATGCCACCCTCGCTGAACCCACCACCGAAGCCTCCGCCCTCGCCGGGCTCGCGGCGCTCGAGCGACTGGACCCGGGCGAAGCGGATCTCGAGCGACGTCCGCTTCTGTCCGTCCTTCCCCTCCCACTCGCGGGCGCGGAGCGCGCCCTCGGCGAAGACCTTGTGTCCCTTGCGCAGCCGCTCTGCAGCCCGCTCGGCGGCCTGCTCCCAGAGCTCGACGCGGAACCACTGGGTCTCCTCCACCCACTCGCCGTCGGGTCCCTTGGACCGGTCATTGACGGCGACGCGCAGCTCGGCGACCGCCTTGCCGCCGGGGGTGTAGCGAAGCTCCGGGTCCGCTCCCAGGTTGCCGATGATCATCATCTTGTTCAGGGTCATGGTCTGCTCTCCTCCGGCCGCCCGGCATCACGCCTCGGCGGCAACCTCATCCTCATCGCCCACATCATCGGGGAGCTCGTCGACCAGGAGGTCGTCCACCTCGTCGATCGCCGGCGGGATGGCGTCATCGACATCCAGGAGGTCGTCATCGGCTCGTCCGAGCGCCTTCTCCTCCAGCACCGTCACGAGGTGGCGAAGGATCTCCTCGGTGATCAGGATCCCACGTTCGATGCCACGCACCTCGGCCGGTGCGATATCGAAATGGATCAGGAAATAGCTGGCCTCGCGGAAGTGCTTGATGTCGTAGGCAAGGCGGCGCTTGCCCCATGGCGAGACCTTGGTGAGCGACCCGCCCGCGTTGACGATGGCGCGGGTCACCTTCTCGACCGCCGCCTGGAGCTTGTCGTCCTCCAGGTCCGGCCGGAACAGGAGCATCAGTTCGTAACGGCGCATTGGCCGATCTCCTCCTCTCTCTGGGCTTGCGGCACCCCTGGCTTGCGCCGTGGCGAGTGCGGCAGAAAGGAGCCCATTTCGCGAAACGACCTCCATCGCTGGAGGCCACCGGCAGTATACGGTCCCGGACCCCCCGTCGCAACGAGCGCGAGGGGCACCCTATACTGTGCGACCGATTGGCTCCACCCTCGACGAGGAACCACGTGCCGGTCAACCCGATCCTCATCTGCGCACCCAGCCCGGAGCTGCGCGCCCGCCTCGAGCAGCTGAAGGAGGCCGGCTACGTCACGACCGCCGTCGAGACCGCCGCCGACACCGTCAGCGCGCTGCGCATCAACTCGTACGACCTGATCGTCGCCGAGGGGCTCGCCGTCTCGGGGGCCATCGCCCGCATTCGCGGCGCGACGCCGAAGCAGGTCCCGCTGATCGTCGTCGCCCCCGCCGGTGACGTGGAGGCGCGGATCGCGTTCCTGGAGGCCGGTGCCGACGACGTGATCGCCGCCAGCTTTGCCTCCACCGAGCTCGAGGCTCGCGTCGAGGCGCTCCTGATCCGAACCGGCAAGTCCCGGCCGGAGAGTGCGGCAGGGAGCGGCGCCGGCAAGATCGTGACCTTCTTCTCCCCGAAGGGAGGCGTCGGCACCACCACCCTGGCGGTCAACTCGGCGGTGCTGCTGGCCGGTGGCCCGAACGCGATGCAGGGACACGGCGCTCGCGTCCTCCTCATCGACCTTGACCTTCAGTTCGGCCAAGTGGCCACTCACCTGAACCTGTCGCCCCGCTATGACATCGCCGACCTCTGCTCGGATGAGCAGGCGCTCGCGGACCCGGCGCTTGCGGCGACGTACCTGACCGTTCACAGCTCGGGGATCAGCGTCCTGGCTGGCCCGTCCAATCCGGAGGCCGATTACCGGGTCACCGTCGATCAGCTCGAGAAGGTGCTGAAGATCCTGCGCCCTGGCTTCGACCACGTCCTCGTGGACTGCGGGTCACGCCTCGATCCGCGCACGCTGTGGATGCTCGAGCAGGCGGACACGCACGTGTACGTCATCTTCCCCGAGATCGCCGCGCTGCGAGCCACGACGTTGATGCTCGGCTACCTGGCCGAGACGGCGACGCTGCGCGCGACCACGCACTTCGTCGTCAACCACATCTTCCCCAAGGAGCTGCTGAAGACGCGCGACGTCGAGAACCTGCTCCGCGCCAAGCCGGTGGCCGAGATCCCGTACACCGAGGTGGACATGATCCGCGCCGTGAACGAGGGGGTGCCGGTCGTCTTCAGCCGGCCCAGCTCGCCGTCGTCGGTCGCGATCGGGACGCTGACGCTGGCCATCGTGGGGGCCGAGTGGCGCCAGAAGACCCCCCAGAAGAAAGGCGCCGGGCCGCGCCGCGGAGGACTGCGCTTCGGTCGACGCTAGCGAAGGCTGGTGCCGGAGGAGGGATTCGAACCCCCATGCCCTTGCGGGCTGCCGGGTTTAAGCCGGCCGCGTCTGCCATTCCGCCACTCCGGCGCCGATGAATCCGCGTTAGTACTCGATGTCCGACGCGTCCCAGATCCGCTCCAGGACATAGTGCCCGTCGCCCTCCGGGTCGGTGAGGCTCGGGCGAGCGTTGAGCAGCATGACGTACGGGTGGAATCGGATGCTCACCAGCGTCGTGCCCCTGAACGTCAGGTCGAGGATGACGCCCTCCTGGGTCTGCTGCCACCAGGGCTGGCCGTACATGTAGTTCCCGGGGCCCGCCTGGATGAGGCTGACGCCGTTCGGATGCTGGCGCAGGAACAGGCCGCCCGTCACGTGCAGGCCGCCACCGATGATCTGGTCGCAGCCGGCCGCGTCCATCCATTCCACCGCCTCCAGCTGCGACGCCCACAGGTCGGGGTGGTACTCGTCGCCGCCCCACCACTGGGGATCGCAGATGATCAGGTCGGCGCTGGCTGCCCGCGCGCGGCCCACGGCCGCGTTGACGTTCTCCTCGGTGAGCCACGCCACGCCCGGGGTCGTCGGGCCGGCATGTGTCGGCCCCAGCACCTCGTTCCAGGAGACGAAGGCCACCTTCAGCCCGGCCACCTCGACGTACGCGGGCTCGACCGCCTCGTCGATGTCCATGCCCAGGCCGGTATGCGGGATGCCGTGTTCCCTCAGGATCTCGAGCGTCGAGCGGATGCCGCTGACGCCACGGTCGCTCTGGTGGTCGGCCGCGAGGTACACCGCGTCGACGCCGAGGAAGTCCTCCCACCGGCTGACGACTGTTTCCGGGATGGAGAGGCTCGGCGGCCCGGTCCGGTTCTGAACCCAGTCCCCGTCGCGGACGATCGGACACTTGTGGTCGACCAGCGCGATGTCGGATCGCCTGCTGATGCTCGCGGTGAGCCCGTCGTTGCCGGTCTCGACCGCCTTTACGATCGGGTACTGCGAGATCCCGGCCGGCGGGTTCGGATTCAGGAACGGCGGACCCGTGTACTCGGCCGTCCCGCCATTGAACGGCCAGTCCCAGCCCTTGCCCAGGGTCACGGCCTGGTACGCAGCCACGCGATCGGCGCAGAGGCTCCCGATCGCGGTCATGGTCCAGACCTGCGACTCGTCATGCGCGATCCAGCTCGGGTCGAGCGCATCGGGGCCATCCACCGGCGCCGAGCCGATGATCGGGTACGGCAGGGCGCGAGCCTCGGGGTCGCCGAACAGGTCGGGGCCGAAGAGGTCGAACGGGCCGTCGCCGGCGATCGGGAGGACCTTCGATGCCGGCTCGACCAGGGCCGGCGGCAGAAGGGCGACCAGTTCCTGGTCGGCCCGCACCTCTCCGACGATCTGATCGGCTGCAACGCATGGACCGATGGAGGGAATCTCAGGCTGGATGTCCGTGATCCCGCACGGCAGGAGGAGCTGGCGACGGCGGGCGAGCGTCACGAGCTCGTCGATGCTGATGGTCGACTTGAGGTTGGTGAGGCCGGTGACGACCGCGAGCGGGAAGCTGGCAGGTGGCGCCACGGTCGGGGTCGGGACCGGCGTCGGCTCGAGCGACGGGGTGGCGCTGGCAGACGGCACCACGCTTGGGGTGGGAGTCGCGCATCCGACGAGCAGGGTCAGGATGGCCACGGCGGTGATTCCGCGCAGCATCGCCGGGGGCTTCACGGCGCTATCGTACCCATCGCCAGCCACTCATGATCAAACCCGACGTCTCCGTTCCTCGCCGCGCCCTTGCGATCGGGCTCGTGATCGGTGCCGTCGTCCTTGCCGTTCCGACGAGCGCTCCACCGGCGGTCAGTGCCATCGGACCACTGCCGGAATGCCGCCTCGCCGACATCCTGACGGTGCCGCGGGACTACGACAGCTGGAGCGTCACCCACGTGGACTGGCTGCTGTCCGTCGGGGAGGACTACGTGCCACCGGATCTCGTGCCGGTGAGCGAAGCGGGCATCAGCGGCCCCGGGCTCATCCGCCAGGTGGCGATCGATGACCTTCGCGCCCTGGCCCAGGCTGCTGCCGACGCGGGCAACCCGATCGCCGTCAACAGCCCCTACCGGAGCTACCAGGAGCAGGTCGCGAGCTTCAACGGGTGGGTCGCGGTGGACGGCTACGACGACGCCATCACCTACTCGCAGCGACCCGGGCACTCGGAGCATCAGCTCGGCCTGACCATCGACTTCATGACGAAGAACGGCGGCAGCGCGCTGGAGGGCGATTGGGCCACGACCCCAGCTGGGGGGTGGATGGCAGAGAACGCCTGGAAATACGGCTGGATCATGAGCTACCCGAGAGGCGAGGGCGGCAAGCTCTTCTCCGACGTGACCTGTTTCCACTACGAGCCGTGGCACTACCACTACCTGGGACGCGACATTGCCGGGAAGATCCACGACTCCGGGCTGACGATTCGGGAGTATCTCTGGACCAACTTCACGATGGTCGACCCGATCACCGGCGAGGCCATCCCTACGGCGACGCCGACGCCGACGCCCTCGCCCACTCCGTCGCCCAGCCCGACTCCGTCGCCGACCGTGGTGCCAACGCCGATCCCATCCGCCACGCCGAGCGCGGAGCCAGAGCCAACGACGTGGCTGGGGGTGGATCCGCCGGTTGTTCTGGCCGGAGTGGGGCTGATCGCGCTGGCCTCGATCGGCTTGGTCGCCTGGCGCACCAACTCACGGCGCTAGCAGACGGAGCGGGCGTTCAGGGCTTACGAGGCCAGCGGCCCCGCAATTGGGTGTGCGAGCCGGTCAGGCCGGCACGATGTTCGCGTTGTGGCGGAAGCGGTTGTCAGGGTCCCAGGTCCGCTTGATCGCGCGGAGCCTGGCGAATCGCTCTGGACCGAACGCCGCCGCGATACGGGCGGCCGTCTGGTCGACCTCGGGATAGTTGAGATAGCCGCCACCTGACAGCGAGTAGGGCTCGAACAACCGTGCCGCTCGGCGTCCCCATTCGATGCCCGCCTCGTCGCCGCCGGCCTCCCGCCAGATGCTCAGCGCGGTAACATTCGCCACCGCGCGCCGTCCACCGAAGGCGGCGGAGTCGTCCTGGATCCGATGCGCCGCGCCATGGATCAGCTCAACCAGGATGAACCCGTCGTCCCCGCACCCCTCGGCGGCGGTGATGATGGCATCCGCCAGACCCGCAGAGGCTTCGCGCACCAGGTGGCCCTTCCAGTAGTGGCGCAGGCCGAAGGGGATCGGCGCGAACCGCGCCTGGGCCTCGAGCCAGGTCATCGCTCGCAGGTTGGTCTCGAAGCGAGCCGGATGCTCGCGCAGCTCGCGGATCGCCGCGTCTCCGTCGTCCGGCTCGCCACGCCAGTCAACGTTGACCTTGACGATCGGCCCGCCGTCCTCATCGGACCACCAGACGACCGCCTGCGTCACGAGCTCGTCCGGGGCCGACGCGTCCAGCTCGAACAGCCGAGTCAGGACCTCGCCGACCGCAGGCCCACGGTAGGAGAGGGATCCGCTGTACATCCGTTGGATTGAGGTGAGCTGAAAGCGCAACCGGGTAACGACCCCGAAGTTGCCGCCGCCCCCGCGGAGGGCCCAGAGCAGGTCCGGCTGCCTCGCCTCGTCGACCTCGACGACCCGTCCATCCGCCGTCACGAGTTCCGCCGCGATCAAAGCGTCGCAGCCGAAGCCCTCGGAGGCGATGATGTGGCTGATCCCTCCGCTCAGCGTCAGGCCCCCGACCCCGGTGTCGAAAAAGGTCCCCGAGGGGGCTGCCAGACCGTGGGCTGCGGTCGCCGTGTCGAGATCCATCAGGAGGCAACCCCCCTCGGCATCGCCGATGCGCCGCTCCGGGTCGACGGTCGCGGACCGCCAGCGCGACAGATCGACGACGAATCCGTCGTCAGGCATTGAGTGACCTGCGACGCTGTGGCCGCCGCCTCGCACGGCGATGGCAACGTCCGATTCGGACGCCCAGCGGACGGCAGACACGAGATCATCCGTATCGGCGGGGCGGAAGATCAGGCGTGGACGACGATCGAGCATGCCGTTGAACACTGCCCGCGCGCTGTCGTAGAGGCGATGGTCCGGGGCAATGACAGGGCCACGGGTCCGGGCAGACAGCGATCGCTCGAGCGCGTCGATGGTCACAGCCTCCACCTCCCCTACGCGGGTCCAACTGAATGATGGAGGCGACGACGGGACTCGAACCCGTGTAAACGGTTTTGCAGACCGCTCCCTGGCCACTCGGGCACGTCGCCATGCTCATCTCGCGCTGGCTGCCCCGCGAGGATTCGAACCTCGGTTCACGGATCCAAAGTCCGCTGTCCTGCCAGCTAGACGACGGGGCATCGGCGCCACCGAAACGAGGCTAGCAGGTCATTCCTGCGAGGGCAGAAAAATGGAGCGGAAGACGGGACTCGAACCCGCGACCCTCACCTTGGCAAGGTGATGCTCTACCAACTGAGCCACTTCCGCCCGTACTCC
>Ga0209998_10000388_pt1 | contig 12699 bp, 4 predicted proteins | sample EndophyteCoNSPM_FD_187576 | JGI IMG/M metagenome (GOLD analysis project Ga0209998, IMG submission 187576) | Arabidopsis thaliana rhizosphere microbial communities from the Joint Genome Institute, USA, that affect carbon cycling - Endophyte Co-N... | ecosystem: Host-associated > Plants > Roots >... | reverse complement strand
TATTCGTTTCCAATAATATACCATAAATCGAGTGCAGGGTCACCCCACCATTTCATGAATCCTTCGATAATTTGTAAATGGAACCATCATGTGAAAGGATATAGAGATAGCCGTCTGGAGAAGATTCTATGTCCACTATGGTATGAAATTTTTTTCCAATAATCACGTGTTCAAGTTCTTTGTGGCTGTTTGCAACTTTATCAAGCAGTTTTCCTTTAAGTTCGTATTTTTACATCCAATTTTACTTGCTTCTCTTAGATGTCTGCCGGTAGCACAAAGAATTCTGTCTTAGATTTGCCGTCTGTCTTCTTTAAGATACTGTCCCATAATAAAGTATCATTATTATCCCGTATTTCAATTATAAACTCTGCATTAGTATTATCAGATTTTGTAAGCTTTCAGATAAAGCAAGTTCAATACTCTGACTTGTTAATACGATTCCGGCTCATATATGTGATTTAATAAATATTGTTTCAAATCTTGCCCATTTATAGTCCAATATGTGATCCTGCCAATGTGTGATAGGATTATTGGAATTTAGGTTCCACTGCATGGTGACAGATCACTTATACTGATTATAGTGTGTGTTAAAGGAAAACGGGGAAAACTATTGTATCAATTGGTAATGAATCATTATGATGCAGAACTTAAATCATACTGGGTTGATATGGCAAGGAGCTTTTTTTAAACAAAATCTTTTGGAACTATTCTATAAATATACACATTCTCCCCTTTGCGTGAAAGGATATACAGAAACCCATCAGGTCCAACATCAAGGTCTGTTATACCATCGAACCATTGACCAAAAATTATGTCCTGAAGCTCCGTATGATTATTTGCTATTTTGTCCTTGAGAACATTTCCAAGAGATAATTCTCTTCTGTCTTTACTCAGGTCAAAATGGTATATGTTTCCAAAATTATTATCTCCTACAAAGAGATCATTTTCATACTGTTTTCCCAATTTATCGGAATCGAGGAATTTTATGGCAGTTGGACCGACTGTCTGATTCCAGGTGAATTCCGGCGCACTGTATATTCCCTTTCCATTGAAGTCTACCAACTCTTTCCGATCTGAATTTAATAATTCTTCTCCAGCAATAAGATCGCCTCCTCGCTCTGGATCATACTTTGGTTTCCAAATTCCCTGTACTTTTTGCCATCCACTGTTAAATCCTGGCTCAACAAGATTAATCTCATCGCCATAATCTGGCCCATTTTCTGTATCCCATAAATTTCCAGTTAATGGATCAAAGTCAATCCCAAAGCTATTTCGTATTCCATACGCATAATACAAGTTTAATGGATATGTGTTCCCAATAATGCCATGTCCTACTACTTGACCCTCTTGAGTTATTCTGAGTATTCCTCCTCTACCGTCTGGTTCCGTTCCGTTTCTAAAGTTTTGAGCTTTGGTACTCGAACTTTTGTTGACTGAGCCACCAAGATCACCAATAGTAGTGTATAGATTATTATCAGGGCCGATTTTCAATACACCTCCGGCATGACTTGGTCCTGGGTTGGCAGGTAGATTGAGCAAGAGCTTTGGAGTTCCCAGTTTAGTGTCGTTATCCTTAATGCTTAGTTCGTACCTATAAACCACGTTACCTATTGGCTGGGTTCCTGGCTCACAAAAATAGGTTTTCGGGCAAACGTCTGTCCCATCCATTTTTTTTGATTCCGTGTAATACACAAAAATATACTCTACATTGGCCTCGGTCGTTTTCGATGCGGCAATTCCTAACAGCCCTCTTTCTCGTTTGTTTGCTACATTTACATCACGTAATGGTTCATCTAGAATCGTACCATTTCTGATCCTATATATTGCCCCATCGTTCTTGCTCAAGATCAAAATATCACTGCCAAGGAATGTCATGGTGCTTACTGGTGATGATTGACCAGGTTGAACACTGAAATTTCCTTCATAAATTAATTCTACTTTTAAGGTGGAATCATTTATGATTGGTAAATCATTTAATGTTAATCCACCGCCATAAACTATATTACTTTCCAAATATAGCAAGATTAAAACTGAGGTTAACAAAGGCAGTGCGATTGATATTAACATGTAAAGTACCCGGGAACGATGTTTTATATTAATTGTATTAGATAAGGTCATTCAAAAAATTCACTGTGTGGTGGTCGCCGATGCACTTACTTAGCTTATATTTGTCCAATATTTATTAAGTTCAATGTTGTGGTAATATTGTGTTATTTGATTAACATCATCTTATTGGCTTACATCATCATAAACCAATAGAGTCTAGCAATTACCACAAAAGAGCTGGTATAGTTAAAGCCATGTGGAAGCTAGTTTTACTGGTAGTACTTTTCTATGCAATATTGACAAATCTGATCTAACGTAATGATGAGAAGTTGTTAAAGGCTAATGTATGTACGCTTTTTCCTTTAGTTTGTATTTTTACATCCAATTTTACTTGCTTCTCTGAGATGTCTGGCGGTAGCACAAAGAATTCTGTCTTAGATTTGCCGTCTGTCTTCTTTAAGACACTGTCCCATAATAAAGTATCATTTTTATCCCGTATTTCAATTATAAACTCTGCATTAGTATTATCAGATTTTGTAAGATAACGAATGGAAAGAAATATTGGTCTTTCAGTCAAGTTTAATGGCGTTTTTAGAAAAGCAATATTTGCGTTATTATTCCTAGTTGCGTTTTTAGTATCGGCTGTTATATTCATTGTTCCTGATCCACGTTGGATATCAATATATTTTGATTTTTCCCAATGATTATCTTCGTCCAAAATGTTTGTTACCTTTACCGCTGTTTTGTTAAGTCTTCCCAGATCGGTTATCAAAATATCAATTTTATTACCATGTAAAGTGGCATTAAATGTGGCAATTGATCTAGTATCAAATGAAGAAAAGATTTCTCTTAATCTGATTCCAGTATAATCATCTCGCTGTATTCTGTCTCTGAATCCACTATCAATTATAGAAATAATTTTTTGATTTTCAAATGCTAATTTTTTTGGAATCTGAAAATACGAAACATAATTCTCATTATGGAACACATATTTCTGTATCCAAATAAAGAACGGATGCGCTAATACCGTTATATTTCTGTTACTGTCCCTACTGTCGTCATCATTAGCTATGTTATCAGATTTTATATAATGGTCAACTAATGCCGCAGCTCCAAAATATTGTGACGTTTCATTACGGGTTACTATTTCAAGGGTATTAGTAAATCCATAAGCTAAAATCAGTGAAATTCCTCCTATTGATAACAAAAGTAGAGACTTATTTCTGCTAACAAAGTACATAATATCAACAAATAATCTGGATGCTGAGATGCATAATATTACGACAATATACATTAGGTGAAATATTACGACATAATTAATAAAATACAGAAAAAGAAGAAATGGAATTACTGCTAATAAAATAAACGAATCCTTTTTTACTGCTGCAAGTATTATACCAAAAGTACCAACGAAGAGTAGAATTGGGTCTATCATTACAAATTCAGTAATTGAAAGATATAATGGATTGCTTTCTCTGTGACTTTGCTTATTTATCCCATCTAACCAATAATTAAATTCACCAACAGTTATTGAATAGGTTGGCCATAACATTGGTATCAAAATTACAGGGATAAACCATAATCCCAGAATTTTGAAATTTCTTTTGGTCTTTGTAAAAATTAGATAGCCTACAAGAGGAACAATCATAACAGCTGGTATCTTTGTAAATATGGATAACCCCAAAAATATGCCAGACAGCAACACAAGAATAATATTTTTTTTATCAATGCTAGCATTTTCTATGTGGCCTCTGAAACAAAGAACAGCAAATAATATGGAAAGTAAGGTTAGAGGTAGTTGGATAGAATCTAAAAGCACCCAACGCGTTAGCCACGTTATTGGCATTACTGCAAAAAGAACAGATGCAATGAATCCCACCTTTCTATCATAGCGAAGCTCTGCTATCTTGAATATTAGAAAAGTATCAACAACGGCTAGTATCCCCATAAAAATTCTGGGAACAAGAAAGATCATTTCATAATTCAGATCTACAGGAGGACTGAATAAATTTAGATAGCCAGTGATACCTAGAAATACTGCCAAGAAAATTTGACCAAAGTATGGATGATCATAACCAATGGATGTATCTCTTAAATCCAGCGTATTTAAGAAATTGACTGCCCTTCCCAAGTATATACCCTCATCAACATTTGGATGTGGGAAACCTATGGGATTCCAAAGATGGGTAAAACCTGCCAAAATAAGTACTATGGAAATCAAAATTACGGAATGATTATACATTTTTCTTATGTAGTTGGTTATTTTCAATTTTTTTATTATTCTCTATTGAATTTTAATATCTCATATCGAGACAACGCTATAACTACCACCATTACTGCTACTATGGCAATGGCCGTTATGATACTAGGTGTGGAACTGATTACTTCTCGCCATGGAACTTCAATTCCATGTTCTTTCGCATCTTCTGAGATATCACCTGGCTTTTTTGATAATAATTTGGAAAACCAAGAGTTCTGTCCGTCAGTAGGGATCTCATTGTGATCATCCTTAGTTATCTGGATGTCACTTTTAAGATAAGTTATAAATCTTGTATCAACTCTTCTATCGTGAGGTTCGTTAAAATTGTCAACATGATCTAGTTTTATCTTTATGTCTCCGCTTCCCTTTTGGATTGTAGTCGGGTTGCTAGCAGGGTAAATTCTCTCGTAGCTGACAGCTGTGGTTTCTTCGTCTGTAGATTCTTTCACTCCTTTAGCCTCATCTACGTTCATTATCTTAATTTCTGGGCTTTTCATCAACGTTGATATATACCGTGTGGTTTGAACATCAGTTCTTACATCATGTAAAAAGATCATGCCGGTATTATTACTACCGGCAGTATTATCATGTTTGTAACTAGAAAGTTTAATCCTTTGAAAAGAATCCTTTTCATTTCCTTTTTCTGATATGTCTAGTTGAGCATATGATGAATTATTATCTGGAAAGTTTATAGTCAAATCAAATCCTCTGCGAATGGACATTGCAATATAGTCGTTGTAAGAAGATGTTGTTGGTAAAATCAGAGGATTACTATTATTAATTACATTTATAATGATTTCAAATGGTCCACCATACAGCTTTAAATCTTTTATTGTCACTTTCCTAAAAGAATAACTGCTTTGATTACCATTACTTGTCTCATCTACTGTAAGTTTGGAATTATTATCAGTATTATTAGCAGTAAACGTATTATTGGATACTTTGTGACTTGTGATAGATATATTCTGAAGAGGGTTTTTTGAAATGGATAGAAGATTTGCAGTCAAATTATAAGAGACAGGCTTGATACCAATAGAGTGACTGTCTGGAAACATCACTGATGAACTATTAATCATTATATCTTGCCTTGGAAATATTTTTATATCGCCTATTATTCCGGTTGTTCCCAGGGAAGGATTATGAGTCGAATTTTTTTCAGTATATAGATCGTCTTCAGGGATACCAATGATAGGAGCCACCTTGGAAAGCGTTGTAAAATACCGATTTTTATCGCTGTCATTTGTATTGTAACGGCCCAATGAATTTGCACGGATTGCATCAAAATACCCAATTGCATTTACAAAAATAATTTTGCCGTGTCCATAATTTTTTTCTATTGCAAACGGCGCAACTCTTTGAGAGTTATCACTCTTATCTTTATTCATATAATAGGACTTTACAGTTAAATTGATATTTGGATCGATTTCAATATTTTTAGCTATACCAGAAATGTTTAGACTATATTTTTTTTCACCTATTTTGTTTGAATCGGACGAGTCAATGCTATCAAATTTTGTCAAGTTTCCCAGCTTAATTGGAAGCAATTTACTAAATACACCTTCAGAATTATCTGAGTTCATTACTACAAGATTGCCTCCTTTATTTACAAATTCCAAATATTTACTAGCCTCATTTTCCTGTTCTAATGATATATCAAATGGAAGTATGACGTATTTCCTTGAAAAAGCTGACGTATCGCCATCTATAAAAGAGTCATATTTCATCCTTGATAATGCGAGTATACTAAGAGGATAATAATGCTGGTAGTATAATTTTTGGTATGGCGAATAGGATGGTTCTTGTAATTGAGAAATTTGACCCAATATTATTGGTTGAAATTCTGATTTGCTATAATATGTGCTAATCCCAACCCTTGATATAGAATGCCCGGTATTATTTTTTTCTGCAGAAGTTTGATAATAGTCTCTTGCCGGCACCTTAATTCTCAGGATATCATCTACATAAATCTCGATATTATTTCTCATTAATAAGATTTTTAAATTATACCATATTCCTTGTTGTCTTTTTATTTCTTGATTTAAGGACAGTATTAGTGGTGACAGTTGTTTCGTTTTATTAGTATCATTTAGATCTTCAGTTTGATTAGAGGAAAGTGATTCAACAGAAGGGGTCTCGGATAGTTCAAGTCCGACATCGCTTACAGAGAGGCGATAATTCTTGTTATCATGTTCCCACCATATTCCTGCACCGAATTTATCATCTTCCTTCATTTCAGATTTATTCTCACCAACAATATTATCTATTATTTTAAAATTAGCTTCTATGTAATTCATTTTTGTTATATTATTCTCATCATAGTTCGTATAATTATGCCGTTGAACTTTCCAAACTGGGTGGGACCAAAGAGTCATATTTTTACTTTTATCGGCGCTAATATTAGTCCCGAGGATTAGAGGAGCAGCAGTGGTCAACAAGGTTTTGGTTTGTCCTTCAATCTTGTTAATAAGGGAATTGTTATTATAACTAGTATCATTTGCAATTCTACTTTCTTGTGTATGGAGTCCAAACAATCCAGAATTTGTTTGTAAAACATGACTCTTATTAGAAATAAGGCGTAATTCATGAAAATCACGTTGATAAACGAATGCTACATCGCCACCATTTGGCGATGGTGGTGCTAAAGGCAGTACTTCTAAAACTGTATAATTTTCGTCTTCATAAACTCTTGGAAAATTGTCCAACAGAAAACTAACGGTATGAGGAATATTACCATCACCGGTATTGAAATTGGAATGGATGACACTTTCCTTTTCTATATAATTAACTTTATCGTTCTTTGGAATTAAGATATATCTAGTGTCACTAGAGTTTAGCAGTTTGTATATCCCCTCCAATGTTGATGAATTTAAGGTCAGGGGGCTTTGCAATAATTTTTCTCTAGGTATCGGTGTGAAACCATAAATTTTGGTAACAAATCCGAGTTCATTAGTCGATTCTTTTTCGAGTACTGCGATATTATGGGCGATATTATGGACCTTGGAATTGATAATTTTACTATTTAAAAATTTTAGGAGTTGTATTTCTGACGTTGTCGGAAAATCTCTTCTGCCACTCTCAATCCAATCGCTCCTTGCTGTAAATAATTCAACATAGCCTGCATAAATAAATATTGAAAGACCACTTGAAGTAACGACTAACCCTAACACTATTCCGACAATTAAAGGACTCAATCTTAATTTATGTTCCATCGTGTGCGAAGAAATGATTTGATAGATTAGTAACGCTGCGAATGCAGCCATACCGGCCATTATGTATTTACCAAATCTATGCTCATCATAATATGGACCAGCAAAAAAAGCGACAATAGCTATTACTCCGAAAATGAATATTTCTCTTTCAAACTTCTTAAAAAGATAAGATAGTAAGTACGCCACACCAAGCAATCCAGTTAATCCAAATTTTATTGGATAAAGATACCATGGTACGTTTGAAAATGGTTTTATTTGGGAATTTATTTGATCCACGGAAAGTTCGTCCCAAACCAAAGTCGTAAATAAATAAAAATATGCAACGACTGAAACCATTACTATGCCTAAAGAAAGTTTTAGAAATCTAATCTGATGGTCATTTAAAAATTCTATGCGGGTTATCCTTTCTAATAGCGTCAATTGGATTATTTTCTTAAATTTTTCTTTTAATTGATAGTCATCAAACTTATTTGAAAATTTGATTTTACGGAGTGTGAGGTAAAATGCCCAGCAGAGAGAAACAAACAAGAAACAAATTATTATGAGAGGCATGTCAAGGATGATAGTTCTGGTCGTATAGAACTTTAAAGGAGAAAAGGAAGCATCCAAGAGTATTACAAGGAAAATGGAAACCAAGAGTGCAACAAAAAATACAGAGTAGTTTAAGTCAGTTGACTGGCGCTTAATAAGGACAACGATGGCAATAGAGGCAGTTATTATAAAAAGGTAAAACTCATCGTGAGCTAAAATACCTAAAAATGAAATTCCAGTTATTGCCATACAAGCAAGCAATCCAGAATATCTTGCTTTTGACCTGAATGTGGGATTATCTCCAAGATGTTTGGATTGATATAATTTTACTTCTAATATCAGTCCCAACAATGTGAATCCAGCTGGAAGAGCGAATAATATGAGTGGAGTAGTAACATCTGGGTGTCCAACGCCTATGAATGTGGTTGGTGTCCCAATGTCAAACGTCTTCCTCGTTGTGTCAACTAATATATTGACGGAAGAAGATTCATCAAACGTTACCTGTTGATGATCATTTATTGCTGAGTTAATTGCATAGACCCAACCAAATCCAGAACTTAACATAAATAACGTAGTAGCAAGTAGCGCTGCCCTTTGTTTTTTCTTAGGAATCCAATTCGTTAAAAAATAGTAAAACGCAAAGACAGGTACGATGTTTAAGAAGCCGACCGCTGCATATGCGTTAACGGATGGTGAACCAGATAAATTAAAAAAAGATGCTAAAAAAGCAGAGAAAAAAGGTGGATTCCATACATCATAAGGACCAAGCTCTCTAAATAAGTCAGAACCCATTAGAATTGCTCGTCCGTGATGATACCATTGATCCACAACAATTTTTCCATCATTAAGGTAATATGTGTATAAAATCACTAAAGCAAAGAGGCTTGAAAAAACAATATATTGTGAGCAGTTTCTCATGAGAGACTCCTTAATTTTAGATGATGATCGGTACAATAGAAATGTCGGTAGACGATAAAATCCTGTTCTTAAAGCATTAATTCGTTGTAAACAGAGCAGAAATATCAATATATAAGTTATGATAAAGAACACGCCGGTACTAGTGATAGCATTGCCCAGTGACGCGCTAATGTAGCCCCCCAACCCAGTTATAAGTATACTAAAAAGATATGCAAGTAATAACTTTGGTAAAAGTGTTAACCTAAATTTTTTATCGACAACCATTACCAATGCATAACCTGGAAGAAAGAATGAAAACGAAATTGCAGCTACTAATCTTAATATTAGAATAGGCGAAATTTTTTCCCAATCAATAAATAATTCATAGTTGGCATTTGTTGAAGAATTTATGACGACCCCCAAGAAGACGAGATATATTATTATGAAGATAAGGTGAGTTAGATTACTTTCAGTTGGTCCTTTTTCAATATATTTTCCATTATTTTCCACGGGTATGTTCTGTCCTTTCTGCACATAATATCGAGCTAATCCAAAAATTAATACAGCAATTATGATCGACAATGGTAGACTAATTCTATTTGGGATTAGTAGGTAAGACAGTACAAAGTACCCAAGAAATCCAGAGATTAGACACCCTGGCAATATTAAATAAAAATTGTAATTAAGAAACGTCAACCATCTAGATCTGCAGTGTACCTTTAATATTAGTATTGATGGACAATATCTAGATTTAGCACTTGCATTAAAAAATGAGTAATAACCGAATTTCTTCTGCTATCCATTGCTAATTATTGAGATTGCTTATTTTTGGATAGGCTTGACCTTCTAAAAAATACCAAAAAATAATCGCCTATTTTTATTTTTTAATTTGTGTTGACTAACTTTAATAACTCAGTGGTTTCTAGAACATATGAAATTTGGAAGAGCTTACGGTATATTCGGCGTCCTGATAGTCCCTATTTAATTGAAGATAGACATGTCAATCAGTTCGCTAAATAACATGTCATATACCAAACAGCAAAGAATGAGATCAAAATCATCCAAAAGAAAATCTATGAGTTATTTTAAATATTCAAATTTATCTAATTTCTAAAGACAGTTGTTGATGACAACGATGAGTTTAAAGAGAACCTTTTTGCTCAATGTTTTGTGGGCGGAGTAACTGATTTAGAAGTTGGACCTGACGGATACCTATATGTAGTATCTGGAATTTGGACTGGCGAAGGAAAAATATATAGAATTGTTCCTGCAGGCTAATGTCACTTTTTCCGTGCAAAAATTCAAATTTTCAGTCAAAACACAAAATGCAAGACCGATTCAAGTTGTACACTTATGGAAACTATTAAATAAGAAATGACAAGTAAGTTTTAATCGAGTCGCTCAATTAGTTTTACGATGCTGATAACTTATAACTTTACATATTATTTTCTGTAGTATAAGATTCACTGACCTATACATGTCTTTTGCGAAGGATCAAAATAATCATGTAGTTTGATAATACCACAATAATTTTGATGCCCAAGTTGACCAGAAAAATAATATTGACCATTATTGTGAACGTTCTAATCGAAGGTGTATTAATTGGTGATCACTCACATTTTCATATGCACGTGAAAGATCACACCGGCCTACTAGAATTTCGTAGGATCCAAGTTTATGATTTCATCTCAAAACATTATTTTATTTACTAATTCTTTCTTATGAGATGAGGATGTAAGAATGTTAATAAATTACGCAACGACTATCTGCCTTGTTTGATCCCACTCAGTATCCCTGTATTCAATAAGGAAATGCAAGATGCTGCAATCAATGCCCTTAATAATGAAAAAATGGTAGGAGGTGAAAGTGTTAACAAGTTTGAAGAAGAATTTGCAAAGTACATTGGAACAGATTATGCTGTCTCATTGAATTCTGGTTCATCTGGAATTTTACTCACCTTTTATTCACTTCGGATTCAACCAGGAAATAGAGTGATAGCACCATCAGCCACATTCATTGCAACCCTGAATGGTCCGTGTTTGCTTGGAGCCATACCAGTGTTTTGTGAGATTGGTAATGATTATGTAATATCAACACAAGCGTTAAGAAAAATTTTGAAAACTATGAAATGCAAATTTATCATTCCTGTCCACCTTTATGGTCACCCTTGCAATATGCACGAGATAATGGAAATTGCCCAGACAAAAAACCTCACATTGATAGAAGATGCTGCCCAAGCACATGGTGCAAGATATGGACGAAAAAAGATTGGTTCGTTTGGAGAGGCTGCAGTATTTAGTTTTTACCCCACGAAGAATATGACTGTAGGTGGAGATGGCGGAATGGTAACGACAAGTAATAAAAAAATTTATGATTCTCTTCTAAAGATGAGAGATGTAGGTAGGAGAACAAAATACATCCATGATGAGATAGGGTATACATTAAGGCTTAATTCAGTAAATGCTGCTATAGGGAAAGTTCAACTTCATCATCTTGACAGGTGGAACGAAAAGCGTAGGTCTGCAGCAAAAATATATGATAGTAAGCTAAATGGAGTGGGAGACATACTCTTACCTCCTCAACCAAAAAAATCTCACGAACCAGTGTACCACTTATATGTAATAAAAACAGAGTATCGAAATGCGCTTGGTGCATGGCTTTCAATGAATGGTGTATCCACGGGTATTCATTATCCCCTACCAGTTCATAGACAACCAGCATATCTTGGATATCAGAGTAAATTTGATTTACCCTTTACAGATGATTGGAGCAAAACTGTCTTATCCATCCCCATCCATCCTAATCTCGATTTTAAAGATCAGAAATACATAATTGAGATGATACACCGATTTTTTGACGATAGACGATATGAATCTGAGAGCGTTATCAAGGAAAGTAAAAAATGGTTGATACAATAAATTTAGCTCTCTTTGGTTCTGGATATTGGGGCTCCAAGTTAGCAGCCGAATACCTCGAGATTCAAAAATATAACAAGAAACTTAATTTCTTTGGTATTGTAGATCCTGATAAGAAGCGCCTTTCGGATATCCAAAATAAGCTAAACCTTAGGTCTGACATGTTGTTTGAAAGTATGGAACAATGCTTACATGATCCCGAGGTCAATGCTATCCATATCGCAACGCCTAACGAAACTCATTATAAAATTGCACTTGAGGCCCTTCGCCAACGTAAGAACGTATTGCTTGAAAAACCTATGACAATGTCCAGCGGAGAGGCATTCAAGCTCACAAGACTAGCGGAAAAGAGTAGTCAGGTACTGCTAATTGGCCACATCTTTAGATTTAATTCTGCACTGATTAGAGCCAAAGAAATTCTACAAGATGGACAAATTGGAAATATTTCTTATTTGCAGCTATCGTGGCGTGACTACTTAAATCCACTTCCAGACAGAGACATTATTTTTGATTTACTCCCTCATCCAATAGATATCGTCAACTATTTGACTGACGAATGGCCTTCATCGGTTTATGCTCAGTCCATTTCTCACACAGGGTCTATTGATAATGATAAGGAGAAGATGGCGTTAGTCGTTATGGAAATGCCCGATAAGAGATTAGTACAGATAACTCTTAGTTGGATTCAGCCCGGTATAAAAGACCGATTAGTAACAATTACAGGTACAGAAGGGACTATGATTATTGATACTCTTTCGCAAGAGATTACTATCCATGGTAAGAATCGCACAAATAATATTGTAGTGGATAAAAACAATACCATAAGTTCGATGATTACTCA
>Ga0209998_10000387_pt1 | contig 12710 bp, 10 predicted proteins | sample EndophyteCoNSPM_FD_187576 | JGI IMG/M metagenome (GOLD analysis project Ga0209998, IMG submission 187576) | Arabidopsis thaliana rhizosphere microbial communities from the Joint Genome Institute, USA, that affect carbon cycling - Endophyte Co-N... | ecosystem: Host-associated > Plants > Roots >... | reverse complement strand
CGCCGTCTGCAGAATGTTGAATTTCTCAGCAAGATCCTGGAGTGGCTGGTAGAACCTTCGGCTCAGCTGCAGAAATGCCGCGACCGTTCCAACGGTCAGTGTTCCGACGTTGACGAGCGATGCGCTCGTGACGATCAGGATTGCAAGCGCCACCGACGTGAAGAGCTCGATTGCCGGAAAGTAGATCGCGTAATACTTGATCGAACGAACGTGGGCCTCGAGGTGGCTCTCGTTCAGCTCGCGAAACCGCTCGATTTCCCCCTGCTCCCTGCCAAAGAGCCGAACGATTCGCATTCCGGTGATTCGCTCCTGAAGGAATGCGTTGATGCGCGCGAGGCGCGTGCGGATGTCGCGGTATGCATCGCGAACGTTCGACCGAAACCAGTGCGAGACGCCCGCGATGAACGGAATCACGACCAGCGCAGCGAGTGTCAGCCGCCAATCCATTATCAGCATCGCGACCCCGATCGCGAGCAGCGTAAAAAGATCTCCCAGTCCCGAGACTACGCCCGACGTGAAAAGCTCATTCAAGGTCTCGACGTCCGACGTCACGCGCGTTATCAGACGGCCGGCCGGATTGCGATCGAAGAACGAAATCGAAAGTCGCTGAAGATGCGCGAAGATTTCCATTCTGAGATCGCGCATCACGCTCTGGCCGAGCAGAGCTGTGAGCATCGTCTCGCCGTACGAGCAGAAGAACTGGGCGACGAGCGTGAGGGCGAAGAGAGTCGTCACTCTCAGAACCGCGCCCGGATCGCGTTGCGGAAGGGCGACGTCTATCACCTGCTGCGTGAGAAGCGGCCCGGCGAGCTGCAGCGCGCCCTCTACCATCAGGAGCAGGAGAGAAGCCGCCACGAGCCCCTTGTACGGAGGAAGATAGGCAAGCAGCCGCCGCATGAGACGCGGGTCGTATGTTTTCGAGAGGGCGTCTTCTTCGTGCAGGGTTGCGGGGCTCGACATCGAGCGATATGGTAACGGCAGAGTAAGCGCCACGCCACCGCCTCTGGGGTTGGTACGTAGGTTGCACTCCCCAGGGCGTCGTCCAGGTATCTGGCCGCATTTCACCCTACGGAGGAGACATGAGCTTTCTCGCATGGATCGTGATTGGCCTGATCGCGGGCGCGATCGCCAAAGCAATCATGCCAGGCAATGACCCTGGCGGACTGATCGTCACGATGATCATCGGTATCGTCGGCGCAATCATCGGCGGGTTCCTTGGAAGCACGCTGATGGGTCTGCCGCTCACGGGATTCTCACTGCAGAGCCTGCTGCTCGCAATCGTTGGCGCGCTGCTGCTTCTCTGGATCTACAGAATGGCGACACGCGGCCGAACGAGGGTCCCGTAACGCTTATCGATTGACGAGGGGTTGACTCATGCCGCTCTGGCTCTACTGGATCCTTCTGGGTCTGGTAGCGGGAACGCTCGCGAAGTTCCTGGTGCCAGGGCGGGACCCCTCAGGCTGCATAATCACGATCGTACTTGGAATCGTGGGAGCCTTCATCGGGGGCTACCTCGGCACACGCTTCGGCTGGGGAACCGTCACCGCCGGAGCGTTTGATTTTCGATCGATCGCCCTCGCGACTCTCGGTGCGATAGTCTTGTTGCTTCTCGGCCGTCTTGTCCGACGGCTATAAGCGGGACTCAGGCGAGTCAACACGAAGCCACGAAATCACGAAGGTTCACTGAGAAGTACTTTGGGTAACTACGCAGTTACGTAGTCCCTTGATTATCTCCGTGAACCTTCGTGATTTCGTGGCTTCGTGTTGACCCGCCCTGTTGAGAATCGGGATTTCTTCGGCCTCGCTGGTTAAATTCCGAAGGTGAAGGATTTCATCAGCATCCGCGGCGCCCGGCAGCACAATCTCAAAGGCTTCGACCTCGAGATTCCGCGCCGCACCTTCACCGTCATCACAGGGCCCTCCGGATCCGGTAAATCCTCGCTCGCGTTCGACACCATCTACGCCGAAGGCCAGAGGCGGTACGTCGAATCATTGTCCGCGTACGCGAGACAATTCCTCGAGCGCATGGAGAAGCCCGACGTCGACTCGATCGACGGCCTGTCGCCTGCCGTCGCAATCGAGCAGCGCAATCCTACGAAGACCTCACGATCGACAGTTGGAACGGCGACCGAGACCTACGATTATCTCCGGCTGCTGTGGGCAAGAATCGGCCATACTCATTGTCCTGTCTGCGGTCGCGAGATGAAGCCGGACACTGTGCAGTCAGTTGCGGACACCGTGTTGCGGCTTCCGAAAGGGACACGATTCTACGTCGCTTTTCCCCTTCGCCTTTCCGAGCGCGTCACTCACAAGGTCGTCGTCGAGAATCTTCGCGCGCAGGGATATCTCCGCGTGTATTCGAACGGAGCTGTCTCGCATCTCGATGAGCTCGAGGGATCCAGAACCGATCTCACGAAATCTTCCGAGGTGCTGGTCGTCGTCGACCGCCTCGCCCTCTCCGATGACGTCGGCGCGCGGCTCAACGATGCAATCGGGACCGCGTTTGCCGATGGTGACGGTGAATGCGTGATCATCCTCGCGGACACGCTCGAAAAGCTGCGATTCACCGAGCGGTTCGAGTGCGCTTACGATGGAACCCGCGCTCCCGCCCCTTCTCCGCAGCTCTTCTCTTTCAACAGTCCGCGCGGCGCATGCGAGCGCTGCAACGGGTTCGGCGCGGTGCTCGAATACGACGAGACACTCATCGTCTGCAACCCCGACCGCACGCTGCGGGATGGCGCCATCGATCCATGGACCAAGCCGCGCTATGACAACAAGCGCAGGGCGCTCGCTGATTTTGCGCGGCGCGAGCGCATTCCGATGGACGTTCCCTGGAAGGAGCTGAGCGCGTCGCACCAGCACATGCTCCTCAGGTCCCGCACGCGCGGATACAAGGGAATCTTCCCCTTTCTCCACGATCTCGAGGAGAAGCGGTACAAGCAGTACATCAGGATATTCCTCCGCCAGTACCAGACGGCCCAGGAGTGCCCCGACTGTCACGGCACGAAGCTCAAGCCCGAAGCGCTCAACGTTCGAGTGGACGAGAAGACTATCGCCGACGTCGCCGACTTGTCGGTGGCGAAGCTTTGCGAGTGGGTTGAGAATCTTACTCTCTCCACTTTTGAGCAGTCCATCGCCGAGACGATTCTGCGTGAGGCTAGAGAGCGGATCCGGTTCCTGCGCGACGTTGGGCTGGATTATCTGTCGCTCAATCGCGCAACGCGTACGCTGTCAGGCGGGGAAGCTCAGCGTATCGGGCTCGCGAACTCTCTTGGATCGCAGCTCGTCGACACGCTCTACGTTCTCGACGAGCCGTCGATCGGCCTCCATCCGCGCGACATGCATCGTCTGCTCACGCTTCTCCACCGCCTCAGGGATTCCGGGAACAGCGTTCTCGTCGTGGAGCATGATCCCGCAGCGATCGAAGCCGCGGATTATATGGTGGAGCTTGGTCCAGGCAGTGGTGAGCATGGCGGCGAGATCGTTTTCGCGGGCCCGATGTCACGCGTTCACGAGAGTCCGCTCACCGGGCAGTATCTGACCGGCGTACGTGAGATCCCATTGCCACTGGAAAGGCGAAGAGTCGGCCCCAGATGGTTGACGCTCACCGGAGCGCGCGAGCACAACCTGCAGGGCGTCGACATACGCATCCCAATCGGCGCGCTCACTGTCGTGACCGGTGTCTCCGGCTCGGGAAAGAGCACGCTCGTCCACGATGTTCTGTATCGCGCGCTGGAGACGCAGCTTCAGGGTGAGAACACGGCGAAGCGGCATCTCGGCGAAGCCGTCGGCGCGTACGATTCGATCACCGGCTGGGACGCGATCGACGAAGTCGTGATGATCGATCAGAGTCCCATCGGAAAGTCGCCACGCTCGAACCCCGTCACGTACATCAAGGCGTTCGATCAGATTCGCTCGATCTTTGCCGACGCGCCGGTTGCACGCCAGCGCAAATACACGCCAAGCACATTCAGCTTCAACGTGGAGGGCGGGAGGTGCGAAGAATGTGAGGGCGCCGGCTCCCTTGAGGTCGAGATGGTCTTCATGGCCGACGTTCACGTCCCGTGTGACGCGTGCGGAGGCAGGCGATTCAAACCGGAGGTGCTCGAGGTCAAGGTGCACGGGAAAAGCATCGCTGAAGTTCTCGAGCTCACTGTCGATCAGGCGATTCGGTTTTTCCCGCGCGAAGAGAAGCTCGGACAAGCCTTATGGCAGCTGCAGCAGGTAGGTCTCGGCTACCTTCGCCTCGGCCAGCCCGCGACGACGCTGAGCGGCGGCGAAGCGCAGCGCATCAAGATTGCGCGCGAGCTGACCGCCTCGACGAAGAAACGCGGGCGAAAGCTCTACATAATGGACGAGCCCACGACCGGACTTCACCTCGAGGACATTCGCAAGCTGATCGAGGTGATGGACCGGCTGATCGTGCAGGGTCATACCCTGGTTCTGATCGAGCATAACCTCGACGTCATCAAGATCGCTGACTGGATAATCGACCTTGGTCCCGAAGGCGGATCGGAGGGAGGTCAGCTGGTCGCGATGGGACGCCCCGAGGAGATCGTGCAGGTGAAGGAGTCGCATACGGGGCATTGGCTCGCGCCGATTCTGAGATCTTCACTCTTGCCTGCAGCGACTGAGAAGCGGCAGCGACTCGCGCGCTAGCGGTTTTCCTGAACTTTTCTCGTGATGAAGGTGACGAGCCTGCGCGGAGCGAGGCGTTCCGCCTGCATGAGCAGCTTGTTGCCAGCGCCGGGGATTGCGACACGCTGCCCTTTCATCATTGCAGCGTACCCGTATTTCGCCACCTCCTCCGCGCTCGCTACGACTGAATCCGTAAATAAGCGGCTTTTCGAAGTTCCCGATCGCTCAGCGAAGTTCGTTTCTGTCGGTCCCGGACAGAGCGCTGTAACCGTCACGCCGGTTTTGCGCAGCTCTTCGGCAATTGCTTCGGTGAATGCAAGTACGAAGTTCTTCGTAGAATAGTAAATCGACGCGAGCGGGCCGGGATAGAACGCAGCGGTGGACGCAACATTCATGATCCGGCCCTCTTTCCGTTTGACCATTGCTGGAAGGAAGAGCTTTGTGAGATGAACGACTGCAGTGACGTTCACCTGGATCATGTCGAGCTCAGTCTGGAGATCAGTGTCGATGAACTCTCCGCCGAGGCCGAAGCCCGCGTTGTTGACGAGATAATCGATTTGAATGCCTTCGGCGTTGATCGCATCGAAGAGCTTCTGCGGCGAGTCAGGGTCGGCGAGATCGAAGGTCATTGTCTGGACCTTCACGCCGTACTTTCCCTCGATCTTCCCTGCGGCTGCTTCGAGTGTATCAGTGTGACGAGCGATGAGAACGAGGTCGTGCCCGTGAGCGGCGAAACACCTCGCCAGCTCGTATCCGATACCGGTGGAACCTCCCGTTATCAAGGCTGTTTTTTTCGTCATAGAGCCTAAAGTAACACGGTTGATTTGACCCCTCGGCCCCGATAGCTTTAGAGACCATTCCCGAGTAGCTCAGGTGGTAGAGCAGGTGACTGTTAATCACCGGGTCGGGGGTTCAAGTCCCTCCTCGGGAGCTTAGGCTCTTAAATCACGTCAATCATTGCAACGGGCGCTTCGAGTGAAGCGCCCGTTTTGCATTTCTCGCACACGAATTTCTTGCTTGCCGATAGAGGCCAGCCTATTGTTGGCGGTCGAACAAGCGTAGGTCGGGATTTTCACCTCAACAGACTGCGAGCGGATCAACCCTCATGAGATGGAGTTTCGCGAGTTGCAGTCGGGTTGCTGCGGTTGCATGGGTTTTGGTGGGATGCAGTGACAAGCCAGCGTCCACAACGACTGAGCCGGAACAGCCGTCGAACGGAAGCAAGGTTTCGGTTGTGCAGATCGGGCCTCGAGCAATTTCCCTGTTCAGGGGGTTCTCGCAGCAATTCAACGCGACTGTTCGCGACCTGAACGGAAATGTCGTGGCCGGAAGAGCGGTCTCGTGGACAACCAGCAACCCTGAAGTAATTGCCATCAGTTCAAGCGGCCTGGCGAAAGCGAACGCGCCGGGGATTGCCACAATTAAAGCAGAGACGGATGCCAAGTCGGATACTGTGCAGATCACCGTCTCCGATCAGGGAGGGGAAACGGGGCTCTATTCCGCCGTGACCGCGGGGGAGGCCCACACCTGCGCGCTTACCACGAATCGCACTGCCTTTTGCTGGGGGCACAATTTATATGGCCAGCTCGGGACTGACGTTGCCTTGCCATCGAGTCCGGTACCGCGCACGAATACGCCAGTTCCCGTAGCGGGAGGTCACTCGTTTATTGCCTTGAGCACGCGCTACTTCCACACCTGTGGTCTTACGACCGAAGGGGAAGCGTATTGCTGGGGCTGGAACGGACTCGGGGGTCTTGGCGATGGGACCACTGACCAGAGTGGTGTACCTGTACGCGTCGCAACTGATCTCCGCTTCGCGTCCATCAGCGCAGGCTACAGGCAGACATGTGCGGTTACCGCTTCGGGTGCAGCATATTGCTGGGGAGGAAACGGGATCGGAGAGGTCGGCGACGGGTCATACACTGACAAGTTGAAACCAACCCTCGTAGCGGGAAACATTGTCTTCGCGAGTGTGAGCGCCGGACTGAATCATACCTGTGGAATTGCAGTCACGGGGAAGGCCTATTGCTGGGGATGGAACCAATTCGGAATGCTCGGCGATGGTCAGGCGGTCGAAGTCAGCAACGTTCCCGTTGCCGTCTCGAGCAACGTCGAGTTCAGCGGCTTGAGTAGCGGAAGATACCTTTTTACTTGTGGCCTCTCCAACTCCAAGGATGGATACTGCTGGGGGCGCAATGTCGGAGGAGCCCTGGGTATCAATGCAGAGGAGCCCTTTCGCTCGACACCGAGCCTCGTCGAGGGGGGCCACTCATTTACAAGCATTGGGGCTGGATATGAACACAGTTGCGCGACATCGACGACCGGCGCTGCCTACTGCTGGGGGTCCAATTATAACGGCAAGCTTGGTAATCCAGGCATTCTCGAATACACACTCCTTCCAGCAAGGGTCCAGCTTCCGAATGTGGCGTTTACGCTTGTAGTAGCCGGCACCGAGCACTCGTGCGCCCTGTCTTCACTCGGTGCTATTTACTGCTGGGGTGCCAACCGTGCAGGCGAGCTGGGCACCGGAACTGATTCCAGCGCGCCACTCCCCTCGCTTGTTCGCAATCCTCCCTGAAGCAACACTCCACCTGGACTCCTTGCGTTCGTTCCATGCCGAGTCGGCTTCTTGTCGCACTTCCGCGAACTGACTGAAAGGAAAAAGCCGACAAGGTGCGGGTAGTTCGCCGACAGATATTCCCTTGCCAGGCAGCAAGCCTTTATCATGACGAAGAGTGGAGATCCGGATGTCGTCGCACATGAAGCTGCTGTTGATGGCTGTCACGGTGCCCTGCGGCGGAATGGCTGTGCCGTTCACAGTCAACGCGCAGGATCCACATGCTCACCACGCTGTGACAACTGAATTCCCGATTCCCGCGTCGATTCGCGCGGAACACGCGGAAATCCACGGTGAGCTCGTCGCCGCAACTAAGCTCTCCGGCAAAACGGGCGAGGCCGCGCGCAATCTCGGTGGTGTTCTCGACCCGCATTTCCAGCGCGAGGAGCAGATCGCGCTTCCACCTCTCGGACTTCTCGGGCCGCTATCACGTGGCGAATTCTCCGCGTCGATGACCGGGATCATAGCGGTTACCGACTCATTGCGCGCCGAGATGCCGCAGATGCTCGCCGAGCACGTTCAGATTCGCGCCGCGGTCGCAAAGCTCGAGGAAGCGGCCCGCACTGAAAACAATGCCCAGGCCCTCGCGCTCACCGAAAAGCTCAAAGCGCACGCCTTGACCGAAGAAGAAGTTTCCTATCCCGCGGCGCTGCTCGTCGGCGAGATGATCAAAGCAAAATCGGAGAAGAAATGAAGATCACCCGCAATGATGTCATACTATGGGCGCCGCGAGTAGTTGGAATCGGTCTCGCGGTTTTTCTGGCGCTGTTCGCGGCCGATATCTTCATGGAGGACCGCGGCATTCTCGGCACCCTGGTCGCGATCATGATGCATCTCGTTCCGTCGATCGTCGTGCTTGCACTCGTGTTCGTAGGATGGAAGCATGAAGGCATCGCCGCCGCGGGCTTTGTCGCGCTGGCAATTCTTTATGCGGCGACCATGCGTGAGCGCCTCGCGTGGATCGCGCTCGTATCCACGCCGCTCGCGATCGTTAGCGCTCTCTTTTTCTACAGCTGGTGGGTAAGAACGCGCAGGCCGATGAGCGAAACGCGCTCCGCGGCCTAGTTCCTGGCCTCGCCGCCCTTGTAGATCACTCCGTCCTTCATCACGAACGTCACGTTCTCCGTTCGATGAATGTCGTCGAGCGGATTTCCGGGAACGGCAACGATGTCGGCCCACTTCCCCGCCTCGATCGTGCCGATGCGCTTGTCCCATCCGAGAAGCTTCGCGGCGTTGAGAGTCCCGGCAGTCAATGACTGAAGAGGAGTAAGCCCTCCCCACTCCACCATCAAGCCGAATTCCTTCGCATTTGTGCCATGCGGGATCACTCCCGCATCAGTGCCAAGCGCGATCGGAACATGACGCTCGTGAGCGATGCGCACTCCTTTGCGCATCGCGGCAGCCGCGGCCAGTGCTTTCTCCGCGCGAAGGCCTTTCAGGACTCCACTCTTGGCAAATCCTTCGACCACAGAACCGGCCATCAGCGTCGGAACGAGATACGTTCCGCGCTGCGCCATCATCCGCGCACCCTCGTCATCGAGAAATGATCCGTGCTCGATCGAGGCGACCCCGGCTCGGGTCGCGATCTTGATCCCTTCAGTTCCGTGCGCGTGCGCCGCAACCTTTCGATCGAGCTTCGTCGCTTCATCGACGATCGCTTTCATCTCCTCGTACGTGAACTGGGTCGCGCCGACGGCGTCACCTTCCGAGAGAACTCCACCCGTTGCGCACGTCTTGATCACATCGGCTCCGTACTTCACCTGGTATCGCACCGCAGCGCGAACTTCCTCTGCGCCATTCGCAACTCCCTCCTGCGGCCCGCGCTGTAGAAGGCCTGGCTTCCATCCGTTCTCGTCGCAATGTCCGCCGGTGATCCCGAGAGCATGACCCGCCGCTTCGATTCTCGGACCAGGCACTCGACCTTCGTCGATTGCCTGCCGGAGCGCCATGTCGTCGAAATCGTCTGATCCGACAACGCGAATCGACGTGAATCCACCCATCAGCGTCCTGCGCGCGTTCTCGACTCCGAGTATCGCGCCGTAGCCCTGGTAGTCCTTGACGCTCGACAAGTCGGCCATTGGATCGCCAAGCGTTCGCCCGATGATGTGTGTGTGGGCATCGATGAATCCAGGGAGCAGCGTAACGTCGCCAAGTTCGATGACCCGCGCGCCGCCTGGAACTCCGACGGTCGAAGCAGTACCGGCGGCGACGATCTTATCACCTGTTACGACGATGGCAGCGTTTCGAACCACAGTCGGACTCGCGATAGTGATCATGCGATCGGCGTGAAGAACGACTGTGCGTGGTGCCGCCGGCGCGGGCGTTTGCGCAGTCGCAACGCCACTCGCCGATGCAACAATCAGTAGCGAACGAATCAATTTCATCGAGTTACTCGAGTTCGAGGTTAGTGCGCTGATGCCGTAACTACGCGAAGCGCCGCGGGGCATGAACTTACCGTCAAATTCGCCGATGCGGCGCTGTGGAGCTCACCGTCAGTCTCATAGGTGGGCGGAGACGGAAATGAAAGCTGGAATGATCGGGCTCTTTCCAGCGTGCACTCCGGAAAGCGAAAATGAGTGCCTTTAGTCGCGGCCGCGAGCATCGTGATCCGGCGTGATGGCGGTACGTCGAGAACCGTAACCATGTCCAGCTCGCCATCGCTGACCTGAGCACCCGGCGCGATGCGAAACATCCCGCCGAAATACTCGGTGTTCGCGACAACGAGAAGCATGTGTCGTCTCGTCTCGCCAGCTACGCGGACATCGAAGCCGCGATACGCAAAAAGCTCACTCAACGCGGTATAGAGATAAACCGAGTTACCCCGAAGCCAGCCGCGGCGGAGTGTCCCCTCGAGCACCGCCACGTCGAACCCAAAGCCGCAGCAGTTCAGGAAGTAGTGATCCTCTATCTTACCGACATCCACATGCGTGTTGCCGCTCTGGATCGACATCCTTGCAACGTCTTCCGCATTGCATTTGTCGGTGCCGAGAATCTTGGCGAAATCGTTGCCTGTGCCCGCCGGGAGAATCGCGAGCCTGGCATCAGCGCCTGAATTCAGAATTGCGTTTGCAACATGCGTGGTCGTTCCATCGCCACCGACAACCACGATGGTCGTGGCGCCACGCTCGATAGCATCCCGCGTCAGGCCGGTCTCGTGGCCGCGCGATCTCGTAAGCAGAATCTCGCTCACGCCGACTTCTCCGAACGCCTTCGATACGCGCGGGAGGAGCCGCGCCCCGCGTCCCCGTCCCGCCGCTGGATTGACGATGACGGAGACGCGCTCGCTCATCAGTGAGTCGCGCGCTGCTGAAGCTTCCAGGGCATCTCGGGAACGACCGCGCGATCAGCGAACACTCCCTTCTCGAGAAGCGGCCACACGCGCGAATTGTCAGCGTCGGTGAACGAGAAGATCGCCATGCCAGTGACTCCGCGGCTGCGCGCGAGCCTGATCTGATTGACTATCTCACGCGCGCCCTTGCTCGCGTCGATGCCGATGTACATCTGCCGCCCGGTCTCTCGCTCGTCGCCCTGAAGGTGCTCGTCGAGCATGCACCCCCAGTCGATTCGCGCGCACCGATCCTTGATCCGCGAGTACGTCATCGGCACGAGGATATCCATGTATCCTTCCTTCGCCCATGCGCGATAATCCTGCATCAGATCGGTTTTCCCCGCGAGAGTCTTCCAGTGCCACTTGTCGTAGTAGATGCCCCACACCGCGGCCGAGAGCACGAGCCCCGGTTTCACCGCGGTGACACTGTCGTATGTCTCGCGCACCATCCTGCTCACGAGCCCCGTGCGGTAATCCTTCCACTCGGCGGGATACATGATCGGACTTTTTCCGAATTCCGCGCGGCTCGCCGCATCCCATGACCATGCATTACCGGGATAACGGATCCGATCGAGATGAATTCCGTCGACGTCGTATCGCCGCGCAATATCGGCAGCGACTCTCGCGAGCCGGGTTCTCACTTCCGGAAAGGAGGGCGAGAGCCACACATACTCTTCGCTGTTTGGGCACGGCAGTTTTCGCCCCGTGCGGTCGCTCATCACATACTCGGGATGATCGAGGAGCATGTGGCGCGGATTTCCAGCGTCGGGCTCGGGCATCGGCTTGCACTGTCCTTCGATGCCAGCAGCGCGGCCGGTGAGCGCGTTGAGATATGCATGCACCTGGAGCCCGCGCCGGTGCCCCTCGCGGACTGCCACTTCGAGCGGGTCATACGAAGCAGTTCCGCCGAGCTTGCCGCACAGCAATGCCGCGCAGGGCTCGATGTCGGAACGGTAATACGCGTCCGATGCCGCCCGTGCCTGGAAGTAGATGATGTTGAAGTGCGCGCGCGACGCGGTTTCCATGATGCGTGCAATCTTCGCCTCGGAGTCGTAGTCGAAGCGCGTTACCCAGAGTGCGCGGGCCTCGGGTCTCTGGGCGTGGGCTATCGTGCCGGCGAACATAAGAGCGATCGCCGTCGTGAATAAAAAACTTCGGGTTCTCAACTTCTGTCTCTCTAGTATCAGCGGAGGTTGTCCTGAACGCGGGGCTTCGACCATATGACGATCGTGAGGCACCCGTGTTGACGGCCCATGTCGAATTCGGGCGGGGCGCTCGACCCGCTGTAGATCTCGAGCGCCGCGACTTCCGAGGCATCGATGACGTCGTTCCAGTCCTCCGGCCGGTAAATGTTCCACGGCACTCCGTCGATCACCAGCTTCGAGCATCCAAGGCCCCGGCGCGACTCGACGACTGGCTTGTTGCCAATGTACCGGACGGTCACCTGTCGGGTGTTGCGCAGGATGTCCGTGAGAAGCCGCGGATGCGATTTCTGCCAGGCCTCTCTCGTCAGAAACTCTCCGATTGTGTTTGTCTTTCGATGAGTGAAGCCCACGCTCGCAAGTCCCTCGTCTCGGCGCCCCCTGATGTAGACCGTGTCCAGAATGGGGACGTACTTCGCGAGTCTCACATCGATGGGCGCCATCGGCTTGTCGGCCGGTCCTGCCGGCTTGTCGACCGGCGCGCTCTCCAGCGTCTTCTTCCGCTTCGCAGCGTCGACAAGCGCCTTCTTGGTCCGCGCGATCCGCGCGCGCACATCCGCCAGCGACGCTTCACGCGAGGTCGCCTGGGCGCGCAGCTTCGACGCCGTGATCTTCGCGCGGATCAGATCGGCCTGCTTGCCCGGCCGGAGCGATCCGACCGCGGCCTCGAGACCGCACGCGCGCGCGCCGTTGATCGTCGCCCACCGGAGCGCGTCGCGGACGCCGTACGAGAGGGTCGCGGGCATGGCGCCGCGCTGATTCACGAGGGTATTGTCGACGCAGCGCTGATGCGCGAGCGCGAGGCGCATCTGCGTGAAGAGGTCCCCCGAATTGAGCGAGACGATGTCGCAGCTCAACGTGGGCTCGATGCCGTGCGTGCGGCAGGCGCCGATCGCGAGGGGCCCCATCCCCATGTTGAGCTCGG
>Ga0209998_10000386_pt1 | contig 12718 bp, 11 predicted proteins | sample EndophyteCoNSPM_FD_187576 | JGI IMG/M metagenome (GOLD analysis project Ga0209998, IMG submission 187576) | Arabidopsis thaliana rhizosphere microbial communities from the Joint Genome Institute, USA, that affect carbon cycling - Endophyte Co-N... | ecosystem: Host-associated > Plants > Roots >... | reverse complement strand
AATACCGAAGTCTCAGGGGTGGCGCCCCTTGGTCGCGCCGAGCGAAACCACGTGACATTTCTCGGCGACCGCCGTTATGCATCCCTGCTCGCCCGGTCATCAGCGGGAGTGGTTCTCGTCACACCGGATCTCGCCGAGTCCGCCGGAACTGTTCCGTCGCGGATCGTGGTCGCGAAACCGCAGGCCGCGCTGCTCGACCTTCTGCCGAAGTTCTACCCCGAGGAAGCACACTCTCCCTCGATCGATTCCACGGCAAGGATTGGACGCGGCGTGAAACTGGGAAGCAATGTCACGCTCGATGCGTACGCGGTGATCGAGAACGATGCAGTCATAGGTGATGGTGTGCGAATCGGAGCTCACTGCGTTGTCGGCCGTCGAGTGATCGTCGGGGCCGGGTCGCGCCTTTTTCCATCGGTGACACTCTACGCCGGCGCACAGCTTGGGGAGCGCGTGACACTTCATTCCGGATCGCGCATCGCATCCGACGGATTCGGATATGTCTTTTCAGGCGGCGCTCACGCAAAGATTCCACATGTCGGCCGGTGCATTATCGAGAACGACGTGGAGATTGGAGCGAACACCACCATCGATCGTGGCAGCATCGACGACACGGTGATCGGGGCAGGGACCAAGGTCGACAATCTCGTCCAGATTGGGCACAACGTGAAAGTCGGGAAGCTGTGCCTCATCATGTCGCAGGTGGGCATTGCCGGCTCAGCCAACATTGGCGACGGGTGCGTGCTCGCCGGACAGGCGGGACTGGGAGGCCACATCACGATCGGCGCAGGCGCAAAGATCGGGGGGCAGGCAGGCGTATTCGGCAACGTTCCGCCCGGAGAAACATGGTCCGGGTATCCAGCACGCCCGCATCGTGAATCGCTGCGGGCGACCGGGGCCGTCCTCAAGCTCGCGGGAATGATCAAGGATCTCGAGCGTCTGCTCGACGAGCGAAAGCCGGGATGAGCCGGTATACAATTGCGAAGCCGGCAAGCGTCGAGGGCATCGGGCTTCATCTCGGTGAGCGGTGCCGCCTGACGTTCAAGCCCGCCGCGCCTCGGAGCGGAGTGCAGCTCAAGCGGATCGATCTGGAGAATGCCAGCGCGATTCGCGCGACTGTCGATCAGGTGAGCGAGACCGAGCGCAGGACCCAGCTTGGCAACGGGGAAAACACGGTTCACACCGTGGAACACGTTCTCGCGGCAATCGCGGCGATCGGCATCGACGACATCGAGATAGAAATGGATGGGCCTGAGCCGCCTATTGTCGATGGCAGCGCGGCCCCTTTTTACGATGCATTGTGTCGCGCCGGGCTTGCGGCCATCGAGGGGCAGCCGGAGATTCTGACGTTGTCGGAGCCAGTGCGCATCATCGACGGTGAATCCGTTTACGAGGCGTTTCCGGCATCGAATCTCGAGCTCGATGTCACAATCGAATTCGCTCACCCGCTTATTGGGCGCCAGTCGACACGGATCTGCGTCGACCGCGAGTCGTTCGAGTCTGAGCTGTCCGCGGCGCGGACGTTCGGGTTCGTGAGGGAAGTCGAGTGGCTGAGGTCGCGCGGGCTCATTCGCGGCGCATCGATCGAGAATGCAATCGTGCTCGACGATGCCGGACTCTTAAGTGGTCCGCTTCGGTGGAGCGACGAGTTCGTGCGTCACAAGACGATGGACTGCATCGGGGATCTCGCGCTCACCGGAGCGCGGGTGCACGCGAGAATCGTGGCGATCAAGCCGAGTCACCGGGGTACTGTCACCCTGGTGCGGGAGCTGATCAGGGCTGGAAGGATTCACGCCGGCAACGGCACGGCACAAATCGGGAAGAAACCGGAGGCAGAGAGACCAACAGTGTACGGAATTGAAGAAATCATGCGTGCGCTGCCGCACAGATACCCCTTCCTCCTGGTGGATCGGATTCTCGAGATCGAGGAGAACAAGCGCGTGGTCGGGATAAAGAACGTCACGATCAACGAGCCGTTCTTCCAGGGACACTTTCCCGGACATCCGATCATGCCTGGCGTTCTGATCGTCGAGGCAATGGCGCAGGTCGGTGGAATGCTTCTGCTCGGCGGACTCGAAGATCCCGACACCAAAGTCGTGTACTTCATGTCGCTCGACAACGTGCGGTTCAGAAAGCCAGTCAAGCCGGGCGATCAGATCGTATTCGAGGTGGAGATCATCCAGATCCGCGGAAAGATCGCAAAAACGCGGGGCGTAGCGCGCGTCGATGGCGAAGTCGTAGCCGAAGCCGAGATGGCGGCGATGGTCCGCGATAGATGAAGAAGCAGTCCGTTCATCCGACCGCGATTATCTCTCCGCGCGCGAACATCGGAGAGCGTGTCGAGATTGGACCTTTCGCGATAGTCGGCGATGGATGCGAGGTTGGCGACGACTGTCACCTGCACGCGCGATCCAGTCTCGAGCAGGACGTGAAGCTCGCGAATGGCGTTACAGTCGGGATCGGCAGCGTGCTTGGCGGACCACCGCAGGATCTCAAGTATGGCGGCGAGCATACCACTGTCGAGATCGGCGCGGGCACAGTGATTCGCGAATACGTCACGATCAACCGGGGCACTGCTCAGTCGTTCAAGACGTCGGTCGGCGAGAAATGCCTGCTCATGTCATACGTGCATCTCGCTCACGATTGTCATCTCGGAAATGGCGTGATCCTCGGCAACAGCGTGCAGCTTGCCGGGCACGTGACGATCGAGGACAAGGTGACTCTGTCGGGTCTTTCGGGCGCGCATCAGTTCGTCCGCATCGGGCGGAATGCGTTCATCGGCGGATGCTCTCGCGTGTCGAAGGACATCCCGCCGTTCCTCAAGGCGGTGGGCAACCCGATAAAGCTGTATGGGCTCAACTCGATCGGGCTTCAGCGCAACGGATTCTCCGAGCCCGTAGTGCGGGAGCTGAAGCGGGCATACAGACTGTTCTTTCGTTCCGACCTCAACCTTTCCCAGGCGATGCGGGCGGCCGAGACGGAGCTCGAGATGTATCCCGAAGTCCGGGAGCTCATGCGCTTTGTGGAAGCGAGCGGACGAGGCGTCGTCATCTGACCCATCAACTGCGGGTCGGCGTCATCGGCGCGGGCAGCCTTGGATTTCATCACATTCGAATTCTCCGCGACATGGAGAGCATCGCGTTCGCGGGATTCGTCGAGAACCGTGGCGAGCGGGCGTCCCAGGTAGAAAGCGAGCTCGGCGTGAAACGGTACGAGAGCGAGGCTGCGCTCCTTGCTGATGTCGACGCAGTCACGATCGTCGTTCCGACGCCTGCTCACTATGACGTCGCGAAGGCAGCCCTGGAGGCCCGCAGGCACGTCTTCATCGAGAAGCCGATCACCGCAACTCTCGAACAGGCCGATGAGCTTCTCGAGATCGCGCGGAAGAATGGCGCTCTCGTGCAGATAGGGCACGTCGAGCGATTCAACCGCGCCGTTCGCGCGGCTTTGCCGTATGTATCGCGTCCGAGGTTCATCGAGAGCGAGCGTCTTGCGCTCTTCAGTCTTCGCGGTGCGGATGTGGCAGTCGTTCTCGATCTGATGATTCACGACATCGACCTCGTGCTGACGCTTGTCGGCGACACGGCCGAAGAAATATCCGCGGTCGGCGTTCCAGTCCTCACCCCGATGCTCGACATTGCGAACGCGCGCGTAACTTTTTCGTCCGGCGCCGTGGCGAACATCACGTCGAGCCGCATCTCCCGCGACCGCGTTCGCAAGATCCGGATCTTTCAGGAGAGCGGATACATGTCGCTGGATCTCGCCGCCGGCTCCGGAAACTTCTTCCGGCTCAAGGAAAAGCTGGACCCGTCACGCGCTCTCGCAGGACAGGTCAACATCACCGATTTCGTGGATCATATACCGCTGACGGCGCCGGAAGGAGAGCCGCTGCGACTCGAGTTCGACAGCTTCGTTGCCGCGATCAACGGCGAGGGTCCGGTGGTGGTCACAGGCGAAGATGGCCGGCGCGCGCTCGCCGTTGCGCTCCGAATCGTGGCTGAAATCGAGAGGACGCGACCAGCTCTCACTGGAGTCGCGGCCGCGAGTAGTGCCTGAAGTAATAATCGTCGCTGGAGAAGCGTCGGGGGATCTTCATGCGGCGGGAGTAGCGGAAGAGCTGCGGCGGTTGAGACCGGATCTCGACCTGACTGGTTTTGGCGGCCCGCTCATGGCCGAAGCCGGCGTTCAGCTTTTCGACCGGTATGAAACCGGAGTGATGGGCTTCATCGAGATCATCCGGCACATTCCGCGTCACTGGGAGCTTCTCGAATCGATTCGAGCGCGCCTGCGATCGAAAGCCGTGAAGCTCCTGATCGTGATCGACTATCCCGGCTTCAACATGAAAGCGGCAGAAGCAGCTGCTGACGCGGGAGTTCCGGTGCTGTATTACGTCACTCCGCAGGTGTGGGCCTGGGGAGAGGGACGAATTCCACGGCTTGCGCGAATCGTGACGAAGGCGGCAGTGATACTTCCGTTCGAGGAGGCGCTGCTTCGCGGGCATGGAATCGACGCGACGTTCGTCGGGCATCCGCTGCTCGATCGCGCGCGGGGAATGCCGGACAAGCGCGCCGCGCGGCAATCGCTGGGACTGAGAGAAGACGCTCCCGTCCTCGCGCTCTTTCCCGGCAGCAGGCAGCAGGAAATTGACAGGCTGATAGACGATTTTGTGCGCACGGCACGCGAAGTAACGAAGCACGTCGACGATCTGCAGGTAATCGTCAGCTCGGCGCAGACAGTGAACATCGACCTCGACCGCTGTCCGTATCGCATCGCGTACTCGTCTTCGTTTGCGGTTCTTCGCGCGGCCGACGCCGCGCTCTGCAAGAGCGGCACGACTACACTGGAGGCTGCGATTGCCGATTGCCCGCTCGCCCTCGCTTACAGGACGAGCGAGATATCGTATTTTCTCGCACGGCTGCTTGTGAAGATTCCCAACATCGGACTCGTGAATGTGGTAGCTGGAAGGGAAGTCGCGAGGGAATACGTGCAGGACGACATCGTACCGGAGAAGATCGCAGTCGAGCTCGCGGAGCTTCTCGATCCGCAAAGCGCGGAACGCGCGCGCGTGCTCGATGGTCTCGCCGAGGTCCGCGCGAAGCTCGGCACTCCGGGCGCGGCGCTGAGAGTTGCGGAGATGGCGAGCGACCTGGTGAAGTGAAGGACTCGCGCGGAACGAGCCAGCTCTCGGTGAGCGATCGCGCCGCTGTCATTGCCGGCGCGAGCGCGATCAGAGCTCTCGCGGCAACGTGGAAGTTTCGCACCGTCGGCGAGGAAACCCCGGCAGCGCTCAGATCCAGAAAGGAGCCGATCCTCTTCACGCTGTGGCATGGGCAAATGCTTCCTCTGCTCTGGTTTCATCGGAACCAGGGTGTCGCTGTGCTCGTCAGCGAGCACAGTGACGGTGAGATTATCGCGAGAATACTGGAATGGATGGGTTATGCGCTCATTCGTGGATCCACCTCGCGTGGCGCAGGTCGCGCACTGATCGGCCTGATGCGGGCCCTTCGCGAGGGAAACGACGTAGCGATCACTCCCGACGGGCCGCGAGGACCACGACACAAGTTCGCACCAGGCGCAGTCGTTGCAGCCAACCGCGCCGACGTTCACATCGTCCCCACCGTCGCGCACGTCGACAGGTTCTGGCGATTGTCGAGCTGGGATGGATTCGTGATTCCAAAGCCGTTCGCGCGAATAACGATCGCGTACGGTCCGGCAACTCGCGTGCACGCGACCACTCCTCGAGAGGCTGCGGATGAAGCGCCAAGGCTCGAGCAATTGATGGCTGAGACTGCGCAGGCCGCGTGCGCCTCATAGAAAAAGTATGGGCGGGCGATTCGCCCGCCGTCAGGATCGCCCGCGTGCTCCTCACGCCGTTGGAGGTTGCATTCCGCGGAGTCGTCGCGCTTCGCGGCGGCCTCTACGACAGCGGGATTTTCAGGATCCGGAGCTCGCCGATATCCGTCGTCAGCATCGGTAACCTCACGGTCGGCGGTACCGGAAAGACACCGATTGCTGCATGGGTCGCGTCGAGACTGGCCGCGAGCGGTAGACGTCCTGCGATAATCCTTCGAGGATATGGCGGCGACGAGACGCTCGTGCACAAGGTTCTCAATCCGTCGGTCCCTGTACTGGAAGCAACCGATCGGGTCTCCGGAATCCAGGTGGCCGCTGACGCCGGCGCCGATGTCGCGATACTCGACGATGCGTTTCAGCACCGGCGCGCTGCACGGGATCTGGATATCGCGCTCATCAACGCGGACGAGTGGACACCCGTCGTGCGCCTTCTTCCAGCAGGCCCGTATCGAGAGCCTGCCCAGGGTCTTCGCCGCGCGACTCTCGTCATCATCACTCGCAAAACGGCAACGGACGCGAGAGTCGACGACGCTGAAAAGTTCGTGCGGCGGACTGCGCCGACTGCTCTCGTGTCAGTTGCCCGGCTCGAGCTGAATGAGCTCGTCCAGGTCGGCTCGGCCGAGCGGAAACTGGACACGATGGTGCTGCGTGAGAAGCGCGTTCTCGCCATCGCGGCAATCGGAAGGCCGCGCGCTTTTTTCGATCAGCTCAAGGCAGTGGGAGCACAGGTTGTGGCGATGCCGTTCCCTGATCACCATGCATTCAGTCGCACTGAAGTCATGGATATCGCGGCAAAGTCGGAACGCTTCGACTACGTCGTCTGCACGCTCAAGGACGCGGTGAAGATTGGACCGCAGTGGCCTGCCGATGCAGGGCCGTTATGGTATGTTTCCCTCTCGGTGAACGTCGAGCGCGGCGAGGCTGCTATCGGCGAAATTCTATCCCGACTCGACGGTTCCAGACACACTGAATAACAATGGCCACTGATCTTCGACTGCCCAGCGATTCCATAGTAAGACCGGACAAGGACACGTTTCTCGACGAGGAAAACCCGTTCGAAGCAATGATGCTTCGGTTCGACAGGGCCGCCGAGCTGCTCGACCTCGAGCCCGGCTTGTACAAGGTTCTCCGAAACCCCGAGAAGCAGCTCATCATCTCGATTCCCGTTCTCAAGGACAACGGGGAAGTGGAGGTGTTCACCGGATACCGCGTGCTTTACAACACGTCACGCGGCCCCGCAAAGGGCGGCATCCGGTTCGACATGCAGGTGACGCTCGAGGAGGTGAAGGCGCTGGCCGCGTGGATGACCTGGAAATGCGCGGTCGTCAACATCCCCTTCGGAGGCGCGAAGGGCGGCGTCGTTTGTGACCCTCACGTCATGAGCGCGAGTGAGCTCGAGCGCCTCACGCGCCGCTACACCGCGGGAATCATCGCAACGCTCGGACCCGACTCGGACGTGCCTGCGCCCGACGTGAACACGAACGAGCGGATCATGGCGTGGATAATGGACACGTATTCGATGCACGTCGGGCACACGACGACGGCGGTAGTGACGGGAAAGCCCATCGAGATGGGAGGATCGCTTGGCCGGCGTGAGGCCACAGGCCGCGGCTGCATGATCGTGACGAAAGAAGCTCTGGCGCATCTCGGCATGCCGGTAATGGGGACGACTGTCGCGGTTCAGGGATTCGGAAACGTCGGCTCGGTTGCAGCTCAGCTTCTGCAGCGCGAAGGCTGCAAGGTCGTAGCGATAGGAGACCGCTCGGTCTCGATTCACAACAGCAACGGTATCGACGTCGACGACGCGATCGCTCACGTTAAGAAGCATCGCTCCCTCGACGGATACTCGAAGGGTGAAGTCATCAGCGGCGCCGACCTCCTCACTCTCGATGTGGATGTGCTCGTGCCAGCGGCGCTGGAGAACGTCATCACCACCAAGAACGCGGGCTCGATCCGCGCCCGCATCATCTGCGAGGGCGCCAACGGACCGACGACCGCGGCGGCTGATTCGATCCTCGACGAGAATGGCGTTTTCGTGATACCCGACATTCTCGCGAATGCCGGTGGCGTGACGGTATCGTATTTCGAATGGGTTCAGGATCGCGGCGGATACTTCTGGACCGAGCAGGAAGTGAACGACCGCCTGCGCGACATCATGGTCAACAGCTTCAACGACGTTCTCGCGCTGTCCAGGCAGCACAAAGTCAACATGCGCACCGCGGCATACATGCTCTCGATCAGCCGCGTGGCGACGGTTCACCGGTTGCGTGGCATCTACGCCTGATGCGGATAGTGATTGCCGTCGTCGGCAAGCCGCGCAACGCGGCGCTCGCCGCGGCGATCACGGATTACGAGACTCGGGCGGCGCGGTACTGGCCGCTCGACGTTCATGAAGTGCGCGAGGAGCGTGCGTCCAGCGTGAGCGCAAGCGTCGTGATGCAGCGGGAGGGAGACCGTCTGCGCGAGCGGCTTGGGGGCGCGCGCGTGGTCGCATGTGACCCCAACGGGAAATCGTTTACGTCAGAGGAATTCAGTGCGTGGCTTCTGCGCGCTCGCGAGGCGGGGCAGGACACGGCCTTCGTGGTAGGCGGCGCCTATGGCCTCTCGGAGAAGCTGCTGAAGGAATCTTCGATGAAGCTGGCGCTTGCTCCATGGACCCTTTCGCATGAGCTCGCCCGGCTCGTCCTTGCGGAACAGCTCTATCGTGCCGGCACGATCGTTCGTGGCGAGCCCTACCACAAGTGAAATCCGAGTGGTTCGAGCGATGGTTCGGCGAGGAGTACATCGCGCTTTACCCGCACCGGAACGCGGCCGAAGCGGAGAGCGTCGTCTCTCTCATAGAGCATGCGATCGCACCGGCGAAAGTCGGCCGCGTTCTCGACCTCGCGTGTGGCGCCGGCCGGCATTCGCGCGCACTCTGCAGGCGATGGTGGACGATAGGACTGGACTTGTCCGAGGTTCTATTGCGGCTGGCAAAGCGCGAAGGGCTGACGGCGGCGCTGGTGCGCGGAGACATGCGCGTGCTGCCGTTCCGGGATCGGTCCTTCGACCTCGTCGTGAATCTCTTCACCAGCTTCGGATATTTCGCCGATGACGAGAGTCATCTTCATGTCGTTCGTGAGGTATCGCGGGTGACCATGAGCGGCGGCTCGTTCGTGCTCGACTTTCTCAATACGTCGCAGCTCAAGAACGCGCTCGTGCCTTACGATGAGCGCCGCATCGGCAACCAGATTGTCGAGCAGCGCCGGGAGATTTCAGAGGACGGGCGGTTTGTCATCAAGCGGATTTGTCTGCGCGGCACAGGACAGGAATTCACCGAGCGTGTTCGTTTGTTCGACCCTGGTGATTTAAAGGCAATGATGATCGCCGCGGGCTTCCGTGTCACCGCCGCGTTCGGCAATTACGACGGGGAGCCGCTGACGCGGACGTCGCCGCGAGTGGTTCTGTTCGGGAACAAAGAGTGACAATCGAAGTCGTCACCACGCCCATATCCGGAACGGCCCTCACGCGCGCCGCAATTGAAGGCGTCGAGTCTCCATGGTTTGCGCCGCGCCCAAGGGACGCCGGCGGATGGCGTGACCGCAGCGCGGAGGTACGAAGCAAGCTGCTGACTCGTGACTGGACGGCGGAGCTTGCGCCAGCGTTGAAGGCCACCGGGCGGGCTGCAGCGAACCTCGCCCGCGTGCAGTCATCCGGGTTTGCTGTAACGACTGGACAGCAGCCTGGGCTCTTCGGCGGGCCGCTGTACACCTGGTGGAAGGCTCTCAGCGCCGTCGCGCTTGCGGCGCGCCTCGAATCGCTGACTGGCGCACCAGTAGTCCCGTTATTCTGGGCGGCGACCGACGACTCTGATTTCGCTGAGGCATCCTATACGATCGTGCCGTCGGCGGACGGCGCGGAACGAATCGACATGAGCATCGATGCCGGATCAGGGACGCCACTCGCGCGAGTGCCGGTCGGCGACCTTGAAAGGCAGCTCGCGAGGCTCGAGCAGTCCGCGGGGTCAGCGGCAAGCGGTGACATTCTCAAGGCCGTCAGAGAAGCATACAATCCCGCGGCCACTGTCGGCGGAGCATATGTCGATCTTCTCAGGCGGCTTCTCGAGCCACTGGGCGTACCGGTGCTCGATGCTTCGCATCCCATCGTTCGCGCAACGGCGCATCCCCTTCTGGCTCGTGCGCTCGAAAACGCCGAGGGTATCGAGGAGGCGCTCTCCGCGCGCTCGAAGGATCTCAAGACGGCTGGTCATTCCGCGCAGGTCAAGCTGGTGAAGGGTAGAACCCTCGTGTTTGGCGAAACCAACGGCAGGCGCGACCGAATCCGGCTCCGCGACGCAAAGTCTGCGCTTGCCGATATGGCCCCTGGGTCCCTGGGTCCCAACGTTCTGCTCCGACCTGTCGTTGAAGCATCCATCATTCCGACCCTCGCGTATGTCGGTGGTCCGGCCGAGATAGCGTATTTCGCGCAGTCCTCCGCCGTGGCGGAAAGCCTTGGCGCGGCCACGCCGCTCGTTGTCCCGCGATGGTCAGGCTTTGTGATCGAGCCCAGAATCCAAAAGATTCTCGAGCGACACGGACTCACCGTGGATGATTTCCGCGACCCGCACATGGTCGAGTCGCGGATCGCGCGCAATTCTCTTCCTGCGCCGTTTCGAGATGGAATGGCGGAGCTCCGGGAGGCGATCGACAAGATCACGGGGACTCTCGCGCGCAGTGAAGGCGCGGATCTCGTCGCGCCCAGTGTTCTCGATGGTCTCAAGCGCGGGATGAATCATCGTGTCGATCGCCTCGAGCGCCGCATGGCAGCCAGCGTCAAGCGCAAGGGCAACGACGCCCTGCACGATGCGAGGATCGCCCGCGGATTTCTCTTTCCTTTCGGCACTGCGCAGGAGCGGGCCCTCAATCTCATCCCTCTGCTCGCCCGCAACGGCAGCGAGCTCTTCCACTCCGTGCTCGATGAAGCGCGAAAGCACGCCGAACGAATTGCATGAGCGCTGATCGCTCGCGAAGCGGCGCGTTTCTCGTCGGCGCGGGAATCTTTCTCAGTCGCATAGCGGGACTCGTCCGCCAGAAGATTTTCGCGCACTACTTCAGCACATCGCTCGCGGCGGATGCGTTCAACGCCGCCTTCAGGATTCCGAACCTTCTCCAGAACCTCTTCGGGGAAGGTGTTCTCTCGGCATCCTTCATCCCGCAGTACGCTGGACTGCTGGCGCGCAAGAACGACAGGGAGGCGGACAGACTCGCGGGCGCGGTTTTCAGTGCCCTCGCGCTGGTCGCATCGGTGCTGGTGCTGGCCGGCGTTCTGCTCGCGCCTGTCGTTGTCGGAATGATCGCCCCCGGGTTCACAGGCGAGAAGCGGGCGCTCACGATCACGCTGACCCAGATTCTTTTCCCCGGCGCCGGCCTGCTCGTTTTCTCGGCATGGTGCCTCGGTATTCTCAACAGCCATCGCCGGTTCTTCGTCAGCTACACGGCGCCCGTTGTCTGGAGCCTGGCGATGATCGTCGCGCTGCTTGCCTTCGGCGGACGGACGACGCAGACGAGACTCGCGATAATCATCGGGTGGGCTTCGGTTGCAGGGAGCGCGCTTCAATTCGCGGTTCAGCTGCCGCTCGTGCTCAAGCTCGCGCACGGGCTGCATCTCAATCTCGATTTCAGGTCCGACCACTCGAGAAGTGTCTTCCGGAATTTCATTCCGGCATTCATCAGCCGCGGCGTCGTTCAGATCAGCGCATTCGTCGACGCGTTCATCGCCAGCTGGCTGCCGACGGGCTCGGTGGCGACGCTCGCGTACGCGCAGGTTCTCTATACTCTCCCGGTGAGTCTTTTCGGAATGGCTGTGACCGCCGCCGAGCTTCCGGTGATGTCGAGCGCGGTGGGCACGGATGCGGAAGTCGCCGAATATCTGCGAGGAAGAATTGCCGGAGGACTCGCAAGAATCGCTTTCTTCATCATTCCGTCAGGCGTTGCCTTTCTCGCCCTCGGGGATGTGATCTCGGCGATTCTGTTCGAGTCCGGCCGATTTACACGCGCTGACACATTCTGGGTGTGGCAGGCGCTCGCGGGATCGACTGTCGGACTGCTGCCCGCGACATGGGGAAGGCTTTACTCGTCGGCGTTCTACGCTCTTCGTGACACGCGAACTCCACTGAATTTCGCGCTCGTTCACGTCGCCCTGACCAGCGTTCTCGGAGTCTTCGCGGCTCTCTATCTTCCCGGTGCGCTTGGCGTGGACAAACGGCTCGGTGTCGTCGGGCTCACCGCAACCGCGGGGATTGCCGCGTGGGTCGAGTTCTTCCTGCTTCGGCGCGCGATGACGCGGCGCATCGGAGCTGCGATGATTCCCTCGTCTCACACGCTCAAGCTGTGGTTGTCGGCGGTCGTCGCTGCTGGAATTGCGTGGGGCGTCAAGCTCGGGCTCATCGACGCGCCGCGGATGTGGATGGCCGTCGCCGTGGTCGTCGTTTACGGAGCCGCCTACCTTCTCCTCACTGCGATCATGGGCATCGACGATGCGCTGCAGATGACGGGTCGAATCACCCGGAAATTACGGGCTTAGCGGGACCCCGCCGGGGTATAATTACGGTATGAGCAGCATTCCGGAGAGCGTCGCGTCAAAGCTGCCGCACCTGCCCGATGGGCCGGGCGTGTATCTGTGGAAGTCGGGCGACGGAAAGATCCTCTATGTGGGGAAAGCAAAAAAACTGAGATCGCGTGTGCGCAGCTACTTCGCGCAGGATCACGGGGAAAGTCCGCGCACCAGGCATCTCGTCAATCAGATCCGGGACCTCGATACGATCGTGGTGCCCTCCGAAGCGCACGCCCTGATCCTCGAAGCGAATCTCATCAAGGAGTACCGCCCGCGA
>Ga0209998_10000382_pt1 | contig 12773 bp, 12 predicted proteins | sample EndophyteCoNSPM_FD_187576 | JGI IMG/M metagenome (GOLD analysis project Ga0209998, IMG submission 187576) | Arabidopsis thaliana rhizosphere microbial communities from the Joint Genome Institute, USA, that affect carbon cycling - Endophyte Co-N... | ecosystem: Host-associated > Plants > Roots >... | reverse complement strand
TTCAAATCCCACCCAGTCCATTAATTATGTGGGTACATATAGTTGAAAATAACATAATATGAATTGTTAGAGTTCTAAAGAAACTATTTTCAAAAATCTATAAAAGAACATTTGCTGAGTTATTGACTCTATATACTATTTTTCAGTATTCATTTCACTAATAAAGTTCATTATTTCCTGTACTTCGTTTCCGTATTCAGGATAGACATCAACCGCCAACCAATATTCCAACATTTGTGTGGCCGTCTTTGGATTGTGTCCTCTTAATTGATATATTTGAAATCCGAGTAGAATTTATTCATGACATTGACCATCCATGTACGGTCATCCATGTACGGTCATCCATGTACGGTTATCTTCTTTAGCAACATATTGTTTTAACTATTTGGAAATTTCAATGACCATTCTATCGGTAACATTCTGTTCCTCGCCCAGTCTCCCGGCAATTCCTATGATATCTTAAAATTCTGAGTGGAAATATCATACTTTTGCTTACGCGTAAAGCTCAAATAATATCTCTAAATTATGACGATGCTTGCTTTTTATACAAACTACTAGAGAAAGTATTTTATCTGAGTTCCATGATGCGATATACTAATATTTGACAAATTATTTGAAAATCTATGAGTGTAACATACAATTTTTCAAATAAGGTCGTATTCGTCACTGGAGGAACAGGAGCTTTTGGAAGAACATTAGTAAAAAGATTTCTAGACACTGGCGCCAAAACTATTGCTTCTTTTCGTAACGAAACCGAAGGGGCCAAATTAAAGCGTGTCAACCCTCAAGTAGAAATAATCAAATTAGACATTTCGAGTGAAAAAGAGATACTTAAAGCGGTACCAATATTGATCAGAAAATTTGCAAAAATAGACATATTGGTTAACACAGTAGGTGGGTACTTGGGCGGCAAGAATGTTACTCAATTAGGAGAAGACGAGTGGGAGGCAATGATGAATCTAAACTTAAAGTCTGCATTTTTAATAAGCAAGCATGTGATTCCAGTCATGAAATCTGGAAACGGTGGAAACATTATTCTTGTATCTTCCAAGACCGGATTGAAATCAGATGGATATGATTCTGCATATGCCGCATCAAAGGCAGCACTAATAAGATTTGTAGAATCAATCTCATTAGAGTTTAGAGAAGACAAAATTAACATAAACTGCATTTTGCCAACAACTATTGACACCGAAGCTAACAGAAGGGCGATGCCAAATGCTGACTTTAGTAAGTGGCTATCTTTAGAAGATTTATCGAATGTTGTATTATTTCTTTCTTCTTCGGATTCTAAAGTGATAAATGGAGCTGCTATCCAGACATACGGATTGTCTTGACGCGGTCCATCATCAAAATTTATGGAGTAACAATTATGGCCAGATGGAAGATGTATGTTGATGATGTGGCGCCAAAACTAAATGTTAATTGCAACACAGGACTTGACAAAATTATTGTAATCTAATGGAGCTTAAACCCATTAAGGTTTTAAGTTTTGGTGGAGTAATTGCTCAAAGCCTCTAAACACAGTCAACTGAGAGGGTTGAGGAAGTAGCATCAATCTAACCCAGTTGACAACTAATCATCATGTACGTGGTACAACAATAATCTATAGATTGTTCATTAAAAGTAGTATTCATTTACTTGATATCCTTGCCAGAATTACCAATAAACTCATTTAGATTCATCACTAATCCATAGTAATTACGAATATTATCAAGCGTCGAATTGTAATGGTTTAGGTTATTAGAAGCAGTTGCATCAGAAATTAGTATTATATCGTACCCATGGTTGAATGCATCTCTTAGAGAGGATTCCACACAAATAGACGTATCTATACCGGCAAAAATTATTGAATCAATTCCTAAACTTCTTAACCAGACTTCGACTTCTGTGTCCTGAAATACCGAATCCCTCCTCTTTATAACCACATGATCATCGAAATTAGGCTTTAATTCTTCAACGATTTCAGCATCCCAACTACCTCTGATGCAAATTGGTCTTCTTTTTATCCTTTCCTCCCTTGATTTTGGTAATATTCTATGCGATCTTGTCAATAGGTCAATTCCAGACTCCTCTCTAACCGCCTGTGAATAAAAGATAGGTATCTTGACTTTCCTACAAAAACCAATAAGTTGTTTAAGGGAGGGAACTACTTCACTGTATTTGGAAATATTTAGCCCCATTAAATCATACGAACCTCCCTTACTGACAAATCCGTTTTGCATATCGATGACCAGTAAGGCCGGATTGATCTCGTGATTTTTAATTTTCACACCTAAAAATTCACTACGGGATTATAATATTATTCGATCAATTTCCGGTGCGGATTAAAGACTAAAATTTCTAATATTAACCCAAAAATTTCAATTTGATAATATTTAATTATCATAATTGATTAATTGTTTATCTGCAATTTGACTGAGGATTCTGTAAGTTCAAAGGAGCTATCCAAATTAAGTGTACTTTTTAGGGTTGATTTCAAAAAACCATGCAAAAATTGGGATCCCTTCTGTCCGAGTCGATGTCTTATGACAATAATTTTTTTATCATTTTGAGTCGTTTCATCGTAAGTGCCTAAAAACCCATAACGACAAATTATTTTCTCTATATACTCTATGATGGTTTCAAAAGTCAATGTCTTTTTCCAGAAAAGTACTGTATCACGTGGTATGATTTCTCCTATTGCTACTCCCAGACCATAAATATCTTCATCTGGATAGGAATCAAACAGTGATTTCAGCAATTCTCTATTTATTACTACTAAATCAATTTTAGAAAGAAATCGGGTAAACTCTGAGTACCGCTTAAGAATCATGTTTACCAATGCGTTTACCGAAACTCCCATCCTTTCAGACTCTTCATCTAATACTTTTGCTAACTCTGTATCGACACGGAAGGACCTTGTAGTTGATGTAGGCACATTATACATATGTGTCTCAAAAATAAATGTGTTGTCCTGCAACCATCTGTGTTACTCCGCAATACATGCGATTAGTACAATCACTTTGTATACTTACTTCTTAATAGTAATTGGTACTGACTTCGTTTTATGAATTTTGCAAATGGACCAAAAGCGACAAGTATAGTACAGGAAGAACAAAACGCGGAATGCAAAAACTGCAGAGGGGAAACCGTAGTGTTCGACCACGGGACTGGAGAAAAAATTTGCAGCGGTTGTGGAGTTGTTCTTTCAGTAGAAAGGGAAAACGTTGATCCATTGCTAGATATGAGTATGAACCTGAGTAGCATGAATCTAGGTACTCCGTCATCGTTGGCTCATCATGACAAAAATCTTTCTACCATGATTTCATACTCTAACGTAGACGCGGATGGAGTAGCAATAAGGGTTGAACAGCGTTCAGCCATACAGCGCATGAGACGTTGGAACAAGATCTCTAACAACAATAGGAGTTACCATAGAAACCTAAAGAACGCTTTTGCCATTCTTATAAGGATAAAAGATAAGCTTTCATTGAGTGACACAATAGTCGAAAAATCAGCATACTATTACAGAAAGATCTTGGATCAGAACCTCATAAAAGGAAGATCAATAAAGGGTTTTGTGGTAGCATGCGTATACGCATCATGCAGAGAGATGAATGTCCCAAGAACCATAGAAGAAATAGCTGAAATATCTGATGCAGATAAGATTTTCGCAGGCAAGTGTTACCGATTATTAGTAAGGAAACTTAAGGTTCGACTCCCATCAATCGATTCAACCTCACATTTGGCTAGAATTGCCAACAATGCAAAAATTAGCGAAAAGACGCTAAGACACGCGATACAAATGATGTCACAGATAAAAGATGATCCTATATCCTTTGGGAAGGATCCATGTGCAATTGCTGTTGCTGTGCTTTATGGAGCATGCTTAGAGAAAGGTGAGAAGACAAGTCAATCTAGAATATCGTTAGCTGGAAACGTAAGTGTAGTTACATTAAGGAAGAGATTCTTGGACATCAAGAAAATCTTTCCACAAATTCCGAATGGACCTAATGATAAATAAGACAAATAATGATTGATTAATGGTATGTATTAGGAACACCGGGAACGCTATTTCGCTGGCTGTATTTACAATCATTAATAATTAGCCTTAAGATGAATGCTATTTTCTAACATTTCGGGAATGTTCAAAAATTTAGTATTCATTAACGCATTGTACTGTTTTTCTATATGGCGACATTAAAGTAATATTATGGACAAAATAAGACAATTTACGAAATGGCAAAGAAAGAAAGGAAACGCTTGAGCATTATGATTATTGAAGACGAGCAGGATATCCTGTTGCTGTACAAGGATTATTTATTGAGCAGAGGGCATAACGTAGTGGCTACATCAACTACTGCAAATGAAATCCTATCGGACTATGATAGAATCAAGCCTGATGTAGCAATAATAGACTACAAGTTACCTAATGATAAGAATGGATTAGACGCCGCTTTACAGATACTAAATAAACATCCATCCGCCGCTATTTTGATGGTTACGGCATACGAGACTGTTACTAAAGAAATTATTAAAATGCCTTTTCTTGATAACAAACGTGTGGAGGTTTTAATAAAGCCTTTGAGACTTGCGCAATTGGAAAACTCTATTATTAATATCGCAAACAGAAAGTAAGAATACGTTTTTTGGTTTACTTTCCTGGCCCTTTCAAAGAACTTAATTTGATTTTCTTATAATTCGATTGGTTAACAAATGCTCTTCATCAGAAGTGTCAATAGATGAGCTTGATTTTCCAAAGACGCCTTCAAAAATCTTGTCTAAATACAACTGTATGTGGGGAGCAGTTTGCCACAGCTCTTTATTGCCATACTTAAATCCGTACCTCTGAGAGCTTCCTAATAGCTCTCTTTTTTCGAGCTGTCGCACATAACCAGAAGAAATAGTACTTTCAGTAAAACCATTCTCCCGGGCCATCTCGTCAATAATGAAATGTATTCCTGATCCGTGTTGGGCCGCCGACTTATTCCTATATGCTATTTCCTTGGGAATGCCCAGTTCGGCTGCTAATTTTCTATGGACCTGTTTTCCAAGAGTATCATTAGGTCCTGTGACATTTAGTCTTGGATTCATGTCAAATGCAGTGTCGATGACATTTATGTCCAAATACGGCTCCCTCATTTCAATACCATGTGCCATAGTTGTTTTATCTTCTCTTTCTAACGTTTCCTTATATAGTAAGAATAAATCTTCAATCATATGATTCCGTAGTGAAGAATAACCTTCACTTGCTACTATTTTTGGATACCATGGATAGCCTCCGAATATTTCGTCTACTCCTTGACCAGAAAATACTACTTTAATGTGGTCTTTTTTGGCCAAAGCCATAGCCGAATAAATAGGCAGAGCAACTTCAACTTGAACAGCATCTCTTTCCTCTATAGAATGAATAATTTTTGGTAACATTTCCTCAGTACTGCGCTTGGTGATAACGTTTACTACAAGTTTCAATTGGAGATCATCGGCTACTTTGCGGGCAAAAAGAATATCTGATGAATCAAGAGTGCCAGCATTATAACATATTACCTCCTTTACTAGATCTTTGGCTAGCCAGGCTACTAGCACACTGTCGATACCCCCTGAAAAAATTATTCCTATTCTGTCAAGTCCCTCTGTACGCTTTCTCATTGCTGAAATTAATGATTTCTTGTATGCCTTTAAGCCCTCTTCAAGTGTGTTGTATTTAAAATCCTTCTTATCCGATTTCAAACTGCTAGGAGGTTCGGCAATTCTATGTTCAATTAACGAACCTTTATTGCTGATGATAACGGCATGTCCAGGCATCACTCTCCGTACTGATTTGTTCCCTCCCAATAGCCAGATTGCTTTTTGTTCAGAAGCAAATGTTACCTGTTCAGGATCGTCACTATAGTAAAGCTGCCTTACACCTAGCAAGTCTCTTACGAGTGCAATTTCCCCAGTCTTATGATCTTTTACTGCAATCCCATAAACACCATCTAAGGTCTTTGCCATTTTTGTTATTGCTTCCAACAAACTTGCCGATTGTGCAAGCTTTTCTTCTAACAAATGAAGTATGACTTCGCTGTCCGAACTGCTGACGAAATTATGTGTAGCTGTCAATCTATTTCTTATTTCTTTGTAGTTATAGATTTCCCCATTGTGTTCAAGTGTAATTCGTCCGTCGCAGCTTGTAAATGGCTGTTTTCCTAATTGACCGCCTACAATGGCCAATCTCACATGACCCAGGCCAAATCTTCCATCTGTATAAGGGCTAGATAATTCAGAAGACTCCATAGAATTGCGTCTATTTTCGCCAACTTGGATAGCGACCCCATCAGGACCCCTATTATGCATACAAGATAACATCAGGATAAGGTCCTTAGTTACGCCATGGTTATTTTTGTTCAGTATGCCTGCTATTCCGCACATTTTTTCCTCCAATCAACGTAAAAACTAAAATGATAAATCAAAAGATTTCCTCTTACAGACTATACCTCAACATGACTTATCAGTGTTATGTCGTAATTTCATGCGTTTCATGCCATTCATACTGATAAAATGACCTAAGCCAAATATTAATCATTAGAGTTGCGATTGATCAAAAGAATTTATATAGCAGTCTTTTTGTCAGACAACGGTTAAAAAATTTTCCCGAAATTGATGACCTGAAGTTCAATAAATTTATCGAGTCATGGTGCTATATGAAAGAACAGTTCCATAATTATCTATGATTTAAACTTATTAATTGTACTAAAAGCTAATTTAGAGCAAATGTTATTTGAGAACGAGAAAATAGTATTATATCTTAATACAGTAAAGTTACAACCAACAAACATCTAACAAGGTAAAGTTATAACATGTTGTATACAAATACCGTAACACGCAGTTCAATTCATAGTTGATAGGAAAGCCTACATTAACATGGCTAATTTTTTTTTGCCGAATTATATATGATAAGCGCCACATAATAGTCTATCTGGAGAGTCTCGGCCAAATTGTTTACCGTTGAATTAAGTATTTTCTCTTTGGTAAATCCTCTGAGAGCTAACATTTCTTTGATTCCCTCAGCAACACCCAACTCATAGACATCTGGTTCCTTTTCATTTTCTAATAATGATTCCACCATCCATGCAGAGTGACCAACAAAATATTTATAGATGTAATACCTCGTTGAGTTAAATTTTGAAACATATAAGTCAATTTTCAACGATGCGATGATATTTTGAGTAATCTTTAAAGACAATGCTGGCATTTAAAGACTAATGGCTGGAGTGTATCGTAATCACACTAAAGTGGCTGAAGACCATAGCTCTGCCTACTGTAAAGACGAATACGTATTTGGTGATAAAGGAGAACCCCTGAGACTTAGTCATCTAATAGCGTTTAATGTAATAGAAGACGCTGAGCATATTTCTGGGATTTTAACTGTAGAATTTGATTATTATTCAGATGATGATAGCATAAAATATCGTGATATGCATTACAGCAATCCTAGACTTATAAAACATATAGAGGGAAATCCAACAGTAATGAAAAATATAGATGCCTATCTCAGAAATAATCTTTTAGAATCTGAATATGGGTTGAAACTCTAACAAGGTCGATTGGAGTATCATCACTTTCATCACTTTCAACATTCAATAAGCAAATTCTAGCCGACGTATTTTTTTACAATTTGAACGAGATCATTAATCCTAATAGGTTTATTGAAGAATTCATCAGTGTCAATTTCTTTTAGTTGATTCCCATCTATTTCGAATGCTGTCATCACAATCACCTTTATCTTAGAGTCAATATCCCTAAGTTTCTTGATAAATTCAACACCAGAGATAGGTTTCATTCTTAGATCTGATATTACGAGGATATATAAGTCATGATTAATCTCAAAATCCTTGAGTGCCTCCTCAGGATTGGTAAACGGCTGGACATTAATGCCATTCAGCGTTAAAACCTCACTGAATAGCCCTATAATGTCGATTTCATCGTCAACCAACATTACACGATTACGCTTCAACGGTATTATTGGCAGATTCCGACTTAAAAAAATTCCTCAGTTAGTTGATAATTTCATTGTATGTTTTAAATTGACTACTCGAATTACTCATGTATTAGGCTATTTTTTGGCTTTATTGACGGGAATGGGAAGCGTAAACGTAAAAGTTGCACCGATTCCATCTTTATTGTTATATGCCCATATTTTTCCACCGTGGCTATCCACAATACTTTTTGAAATATACAGGCCCAATCCAGTACCAGATCCGGACCTTGTGGCAAATTTTTCAAATAACCTCGGAAGCATTTCAGGGTTAATACCGGAACCAGTGTCTTTTATCTCTACCACAATTGACTCTTCATCATGTTGTCCCATTTCGACATTGGTGTCAACTTGAGCTTTATATGCTGTTATAATAACAGTACCATTGTTGGTAAAATTAATTGCATTAGATAGTAGGTTGTTAATAACCTGTTGCAGCCTGGCTTCATCCGCATATATGGTAGTAGGAACGTTCTTTTTAAAATCGAGAATTATCTTTACATTCTTATTCGCGGCTTCTTTTTGATAGTCTTCAATTACCTGTTGGATTGTACGGTTCAAATCAAAATTCGATTTTGACAGCTGAAGATTGTTGCCTTCTATCCTTGACACGTCTAGTATGTCCTCGGTTAACTTTTCTAATCTCCTTGCATTCCTTATGATTTTCTCAAAATATTGATCAAAATTTTTTAGATTTGCATGAATCATTTCTGAGTAACCTAGGACCGATTGGATTGGCGTTCTAAATTCGTGAGCTGCAATGTCTATGAACTCTTTTTGCAATTTGTCGTGATAAGTCAATTTTTTGGCTGTCTCCTGTAATTCTTTTGTCTGGATATATACCACCCTTCTTAATCCCTTGTTCCAATAAGTTATAACAAAAAAAATACCCAAGGCGCTCAGGACAATTATTAACATAGCTGCTACGGCAAAATTTCTCTGCTGTACCACAAGTTCATCTAGAGAGGATGCCAAACTATGTGGCAAAATCAATATTATCGTAAAATAGTGAATTCCGTTCGATACGACTGGCGCATAAGATATTGTAAGGTCTTTTCCCTCGAAGGTTACATCAGTTGTGCCAGTCTTAGGATTTGACGCAGCTGATCTAAAGACATCTATTATACTTTTTACATTTTTATTAACACCAGTTCGTTCTGTCAACGAAGAGAATTTTCTGTCAAATACGTTTGTGCCGGTTAATTGCGGTATTCCTGTCACTGTCATCAAGCCACTTGAATCAACTAAGGATAAATTTGCCGAAGACAGCGGAGAAATCTGGCTTCCTAAATATTGGTTTAGAGTATCAGATGTTATTCCCGCCAAAATTGCTCCTTTAAATTGTTCATTAGTTCTGTTAATATTTGTGCTTCGGTTCTGAGTATCAATTATGGGATAGAGTATCAATATGCCGGACTGACCGTTTGTAAATTTAAGTGTGTTACTGTATGTAGGAACTTGTGTATCTTTAACTTTTGAAAAATAAAGTGCAGATGCGTTGGAAAATACCTTGAACTTCATATTAGTGTTAACATCAGAGTTAGCGCTTGACCAAATACTACTTCCATTGCTATCCACCCAATTATAAAAGTCAACTACATTTGCAGTCGTTTTTTGAGCAGAATTCACCAATATTTTTCCTAATTCTAAATTTTGCTCACTCAATTCTTTAGACGAGGCAAGCAATTGCAGATTCACAGTAACTAAATCAAACTTATTTCTAAGAAGGTGACTGAGATCCGTGACCTTAATGAGGGTACTATTCTGAATATGTTCCACAGCAATTTTCTGAATCTCCGAAGAATTTTTCAAATAGTACTGGTAAGTCAAGAAGGAAAATATTATACCAGCTAGGACAATTAAAGAAATCATGATTGCTATCCTCCTTTCTAACAGCCTTTGAGACAATTATAACGTAGATAGTTTAGGCATCTTAAATATATTAAATAGATACTGAATGAGTAAGAGACACCAAAATTTCTAAACTATAATTCTTTTATACATTTTAAATCATATAGTATTGTGGACAGATGCGTATTATGTGGAAGAGAAATTATTGATTCCACAAAATATATCGTTTACGAGAAGCTTTTATTTGATAGGACTACATGTCTTGATATTTATAAAAAACTGAGATATATTTATGAAAATGCAATTCTTGACATTATAGGTACTGGATAGATTACGTAAGTTCTAATTCTATATAGAAAAGATCTATAATATTGCTGACCACAATAACGGGCACCCCGATCGAACATTTTAACTTCTCTAGTAACAAAAAGTGTTTTTCTTCAATTTTTAAGATATCAGTTCTAAACCTAAATATCATCACAGTGTGTTATCAGTAATATATGGATCTCTGATTTTGAATCTTAATTCTAGAACTCAGGGCATAATAAATTGAGTCTACTTTTAACACGAACTAAAATGTGATTTTTAAATATAATGGATGTGTACTGATTGTGATCTCATTTGAGTGATAATAAGGAATCGAGAAATAATGATATTGGAACTAATTTGAAAGTAGCCGAAGCAGAGCAATCCGACGTGGGAAGAAAAATTGCAAGGGTAGACCCTGAAGTGGCCCAGCAACTTGATTTATCTGCAGGCGATGCATTGGAAATTTCGTCTCTTGGCAAGAAAACAAGTGTTCTATCATGGCCCGCAAGAGAGAAAGATAGAGGCAAAGGTCTTGTGAGAATAGATGGTTATCTGAGAAACAGGCTAGACGTTGGAATTAATGACTCTGTTGAAATAAAGAAGGTTGAGGCAAAAAGTGCACAAAAAGTTACGTTAGCACCAACGGAACCACTTCGAATTGTTGGAGCCGAAGGGTATCTTAAAGAGTATCTTTTAGGAAGTTTACTAAGTACAGGGGATATTTTTCCCTTAACAATAATGGGTCAAAGAGTTGATCTTGTTGTCATCTCTACAAAACCTTCAGGACCAGTTTTAATTGAAGATCCTACTGAGATGACAATATCTGAAGAAAGCGAAAAAGCAGTTCAAGTTGCAAAAGAAGGCGACGTTCCCTCAATTTCGTATGAGGACATAGGAGGTATAAAAAATGAAGTTTCCCGCCTGAGGGAAATGATAGAACTCCCTTTGAGACACCCAGAACTGTTCAAGAGACTTGGTGTTGAGGCACCGAAGGGGGTATTGTTGCATGGACCTCCTGGTACAGGGAAGACGCTCTTGGCAAAGGCCGTGGCACGTGAAACTAATGCCAATTTCTATACAATTGGAGGACCCGAAATAATGAGCAAATTCTATGGTGAGTCTGAGGAAAGACTACGGGAAATTTTTAAGAAAGCTGAAGAAAACGCACCTGCTATTATTTTTATAGATGAAATTGATTCAATTGCTCCAAAGAGAGAAGAAGTGTCAGGTGAAGTAGAAAGGCGAGTCGTAGCCCAGCTTCTATCATTGATGGATGGCATGTCATCAAGAGGAAAGGTGGTTGTAATTGGTGCTACGAACAGAATCAACGCAATTGATCCTGCCCTCAGAAGACCCGGCAGGTTTGATAGGGAAATCGAAATAGGTGTGCCCGACAAAGAAGGTAGATTGGAAATACTTCAGATACACACTAGAGGGATGCCATTGGAGAAGGATGTAGACCTTGGTACAATAGCGAATATGTCTCATGGCTTTGTTGGGGCAGATCTTCAGGCCGTCGCAAAAGAAGCAGGGATAAGGGCTCTGAGAAAGGTACTTCCTGAAATTGATCTTACTACAGAGAACATTCCATCCGATATTCTCAAGAAGATAGTAGTAACAATGGATGACTTTTTGAGTGTAATCAAGGAAATAGAACCCTCGGCCTTGCGAGAAGTTTTCGTGGAGATTCCGGATGTAAAATGGGAAGATATAGGCGGAGTAGCAGAAGTCAAACAAGAACTGCAAGAAGCAGTGGAATGGCCTCTAAAGTACCACGGACTATTTGTGCATTCAGACGCTACTCCACCCAAGGGCATACTTCTTTACGGGCCGCCCGGTACGGGAAAGACACTAATGGCAAAGGCAGCTGCTCACGAGAGCGAAGCAAATTTTATCAGCATAAAGGGTCCTGAATTGCTCTCAAAATGGGTAGGCGAATCAGAAAAAGGTGTAAGGGAAATTTTTCGAAAAGCGAGGCAGGCTTCTCCATGTATTGTATTTTTTGATGAAATAGATGCTATTGCCCCCACACGAGGATTGGGAAGTGATTCACATGTTACTGAAAGAGTTATCAGTCAGCTTCTAACGGAACTCGATGGACTTGAAGTATTGTCAGATGTGATTGTTATTGCGGCCACTAATAGACCAGATATCATTGATGCAGCCCTCTTGAGGCCTGGAAGATTTGACAGACTCTTATATGTGCCTCCCCCAGACAAAGAAGCCAGGACTCAGATTATTAAAATACATACATCAAAGAAGCCATTAGCCGATGATGTGAAAATTGATGTACTGTCTGTCCAGACAGAAGGATATACGGGAGCGGATTTAGCTGGACTTGCATCTGCGGCAGTAATGCTTGCCCTGAGGGAGCATATAGAAAAATATAAAGATCCAAAGAAAGCCGAGGAGGTAAAATCCGAGTTAAAGGTCTCTATGAAGAATTTTGAAGAAGCAATGAAAAAGATACGTCCTCTTTCCAAGCACGAGATAGAGACATACAAGAACATAGCTGAAAAGTTTGCAAATCCCGGAGTTACAAAGGAAATCATAGACAGAGAATCAGCCATAAAGTGACTGCAACGCAAAATAGAATGTATTCTTACTCATATTC
>Ga0209998_10000373_pt1 | contig 12918 bp, 9 predicted proteins | sample EndophyteCoNSPM_FD_187576 | JGI IMG/M metagenome (GOLD analysis project Ga0209998, IMG submission 187576) | Arabidopsis thaliana rhizosphere microbial communities from the Joint Genome Institute, USA, that affect carbon cycling - Endophyte Co-N... | ecosystem: Host-associated > Plants > Roots >... | reverse complement strand
CGTCAGCGCAGCCGGGTCCGAGACTTTGACGCAAACCGGGATGATGGTTGGAACTCCGGCTTATGTCAGTCCCGAGCAGGCGGCCGGCGAAGCGAACCTCGACGGGAAGAGCGATCAGTACAGCCTTGCGTGCGTGATCTACGAAATGCTGACGGGTGAGCGGCCGTTCAGCGGGGCGACGCCGCAGGCAATAATGGCGAAGCGGTTCACCGAGCTGCCGCGTCCGCTGCGATCGATTGTAAGCTCCGTTCCTGAAAGCGTCGAGAAAGCGGTGACGAAGGCAATGGCCACTGAATCGTCCGGCCGTTACTCGACTGCCGCGCAGTTCGCTCAGGCGTTAGCGTCAGGAAGCCTGATCACACCTACTGACACCGCATCATTGCCCCAGACGACCGTATCGGCAGCAAAATCCGTCGCCGTGCTTCCGTTCACGAACATGAGCGCCGACGCTGAGAACGAGTATTTCACTGATGGAATGGCGGAAGAGATCATCAACGCGCTGACCAAGATTCAGTCGTTGCGTGTTACTTCGCGCACGTCTTCGTTCTCGTTCAAGGGCAAGAACGAGGACATCGGCGAGATCGGCAAGAAGCTCAAGGTCTCGACTGTGCTCGAGGGCAGTGTGAGGAAAATGGGGAACCGGCTGCGCATCACCGCGCAGCTCGTGAACGTCGCCGACGGATCGAATCTATGGTCTGAGAAATACGACCGGGAGATCGAAGACATCTTCGCAATTCAGGACGACATCTCGCAGGCGATCGTGAAGGCGCTGCGCGTCATTCTCACCGAGGGCGAGAAGAAGCAGATCGAGAAGGCACGCACCGAGAACGTTCAGGCGTACGATTACTATCTTCGCGGCCGCCAGTACTTCCATCAGCTTCGCCGCAAGAGCCTCGAGTACGCGAGGCAGATGTTCAACAAGGCGATCGAGATCGACCGCGACTATGCGCGCGCGTATGCTGGTGTCGCTGACTCGTGCTCGATGCTCTACACCTATTTCGATGCGCGGGAATTCAACCTCAGGCAGGCCGACATCGCGAGCCACAAGGCGCTCGAGCTCGAGCCCGAGCTCGCCGAGGCGCATGTGGCGCGCGGTCTCGCGGTTTCGCTGAGCAAGCGGTTCGACGAGGCGGAGCAGGAGTTCGAGAAGGCGATGAAGCTCGACCCCAAGCTATTCGAAGCGCCCTACTGGTATGGCCGAGCGCTTCAGTCAGCGGGGCGGTTCCAGGAAGCGGTAAAGATGTTCGAGCGGGCGTCCTCGCTGAGGCCGGAAGATTATCAGGCACCCGGATTTCTGGCGCAGGCGTACGGCTCGCTTGGCATGACCGAGGAGCGTGATGCGGGGCTCAGGCGTGCGCTGAAACTGATGGAGGACCGGCTCGAGCTGAACCCGGATGATGCGCGTGCCGCAAATCTCGCCGCCGCGTTTCTTGCACGCCTTGGAGATCTATCCAAGGCCGTCGAGTACGCGGACCGCTCGCTGGCGATCGACCCCGAAGATCCGATGCTCCTCTACAACGTGGCGTGCACTTACGTGGCGCTCAAGCGCCATGACGATGCGATGAATTGTCTCGAGCGCGCCGTCGACAAGGGATTCGGGCACAAGGAGTGGATCGATCATGACCCGGATCTGGACCCGCTTCGGGAGAATCTCAGATTTCAGGCTTTATCTCAGGCAATGTGATGCAAAGCACGCCGCTTGGCAGAATCAAGGAAGCTTTCGAGCAATACTATACGATAGATCGCGAGCTTGGCCGTGGCGGAATGGCCACCGTCTATCTTGCGCAGGACGCGAAGCACGAACGCCTCGTTGCATTGAAGGTTCTGCACCCGGATCTAGCGGCGACGCTCGGTCCTGACCGGTTCCTTCGCGAGATCAAGCTCGCCGCGCGTCTCAATCATCCGCACATCCTGCCGTTGCACGACTCGGGAGAAGCGAGCGGGTTTCTCTATTACGTGATGCCGTATGTCGAAGGCGAGTCGCTGCGTGAACGCCTCGATCGCGATCACCAGCTTCCCGTCGATGAAGCTGTTCATCACGCGCGCGCGATTGCATCCGCGCTGGACTATGCGCACAGGCAGGGAATCGTCCATCGCGACATCAAGCCCGAGAACGTGATGCTGTACGAGGGCGAGGCGATGGTGATGGACTTCGGAATCGCCAAAGCGGTGAGCGCCGCGGAGAGCGAGACACTCACGCAGACCGGGATGATGATCGGCACGCCGGCGTACGTGAGCCCGGAGCAGGCTGCCGGGGAGACGAATCTCGACGGACGAAGCGACCAGTACAGTCTCGGCTGCGTGCTGTACGAGATGCTGAGTGGAGAGCGGCCGTTTTCCGGACCGACTCCGCAGGCAGTCATGGCGAAGCGGTTCACCGAAAGCGTGAAGCCCGTGCGGGCGATTCGAAGCAGCGTGCCCGAACCAGTGGAGAAAGCATTGTCGAGGGCAATGTCCACCGACATCGGCGCGCGCTACAAGACGGCGGCTCAATTCGGGCAGGCGCTTGCAGCGGGAAGCATCACGACGCCAACCGACACGGCGACGATGCCGCAGCAGGCAATCTCCTCGGCGAAATCAGTGGCGGTGCTTCCGTTCGCGAACATGAGCAACGATGCCGAGAACGAGTACTTCGCGGATGGAATGGCGGAGGAGATCATCAATGCGCTGTCGAAGATTCAGTCGCTTCGGGTCGCGTCGCGCACGGTGTCGTTCGCGCTGAAGGGAAAGAACGAAGATCTCGCCGAGGTAGGGAAGAAGCTGCACGTGTCGACTGTTCTCGACGGAAGCGTGAGGCGGATGGGCAATCGTCTTCGAATCACGGCGCAGCTCGTGAACGTCGCTGACGGTTATCAGCTGTGGTCCGAGCGATACGATCGGGAGATGGAAGATGTCTTCGCGATTCAGGATGACATATCGCAGGCGATCGTGAAAGCGCTGCGCGTGATTCTCACCGAAGGCGAGAAGAAGCAGATCGAGAAAGCCCGCGCGGTGAACGTGCAGGCTTACGACTACTACCTGCGCGGACGCCAGTATTTCCATCAGCTTCGTCGAAAGAGCCTCGAGTACGCAAAGCAGATGTTCAACAAGGCGACAGAAATCGATCCGGAGTATGCGAGAGCCTACGCTGGAGTCGCCGACTGCTACTCTCAGCTCTACACGTACTTCGACGCGCGGGAGTTCAATCTGCGCCAGGCTGATATCGCGAGCACGAAAGCCCTGGAGCTCGAGCCGGAGCTGGCTGAGGCGCACGTGTCGCGCGGGCTTGTGCTCTCGATGTTCAAGAAGTTCGAGGAAGCGGTGAACGAATTCGAGACGGCGATGCGGCTCGATCCCAAACTGTTCGACGCGGTATACTGGTATGCGCGCTCGCGGCTGTCACAGGGCAGCTATGAGGAGGCGGCGAAGCTGTTCGAGCGTGCGGCGGCACTCCGCCCCGAGGATTACCAGACCGCCGGCTTCCTCGGCCAGGCGTTGATAGCGCTCGGCAGGAGGGACGACGCCGTCGCTTCGTACCGGCGCCAGGTGAAGCTCATCGATGTCCATCTCGAGCTCAACCCCGACGACCCGCGGGCATGCATACTTGGCGCTGTCGCGAATGCCATCATCGGCGACAAGGATCGCTCGGTTGAGTTCATCAAGCGTGCGCTTCAGGTAGATCCTGACGATCCGATGCTGCTGTACAATGTGTGCTGCACGTACGCACAGCTCGGAATGCAGAACGAGTCACTCGAGGCGCTCGAGCACGCGGTCGAGAAAGGCTGGGGCGACAAGAGCTGGCTGGAGCACGACAGCGATCTCGATTCGATTCGCGATACGGCGAGGTACAAGGCGATAGTGCAGGCTATGTAGAGGAGGAAGAAGCCAGGGCGCCCTCGACTGCGGACTAACTGCTCTGTAAGCACAGAATACACAGACTGGGCACAGACAACACAGAAACTACGGAACTGCTTTTGATTTTTATTTTCAACTGCGTAACTGCGCTTTTACGTCGTTTAAAACAAATCAATGAATCTCATTCCGCAGTTCCTGTGTCATCTGTGCCCAGTCTGTGTATTCTGTGCTCACAGAGCAGTTCAACCGCAGTTACCTCACCACTATTTTCTGCCTCGCGAATACTCTTCCGCGATTCATTGCAGTAAGCAGATACTCGCCCTTTTCAGGCGGAGTCCACTCGGCATCGAACGTCTCTCCCGCGCTGACTGGGCGGCGTGCGGGGCCGATTGTGCGTGACGATTCCGGAAGATCGAATCCATCTTTCGCAATCGGCCGCCATGTCATCACCGTTGTGTCGCGCCGCAGGATGAAATTGAAGATCGCCGCGGCGCCGATGTTCACGATCCGCATCCGGTGGGTTTTACCGTAATCGAATGTCGCCGGCGGCGCGATTGAATCGTAGCCGTTGATTGCGAGATGGAAATTCGGAGGGCTCTGGTCTCCGATCCATCCAATCGTGTAGACATGATCCGTCGCGGGATCGAACTTCCTTCCCGGCTCGATCACGACGATTGGACCGTATGCGCCGGACGCGATCTGCTCGATGTCGTTCAGATGCGTGTGATAGATGAACGTGCCCGCGCGCGGAAGGATGAGATGGGCAGTGAACGAGTCCTTCGGCGCAATCATCGGCGCGAGTGTTTTATCAATTCCGCTCCATCCGGCAACGCCGTCGTTGAAGCTCTCGAGCTCGATTCCATGCCAGTGCACGGACGTAGGCGCGTGAAGCCTGTTGACTATGGTGACCTCGGTTGGCTCGTTCTGCGTCAGGAGCATCAGCTGTCCCGGCGGCTCGACGGAGTCCGGGGCTGGAGGCATCGATCCGCGCTGAAGCACATACGAAGTGACGAGACGGGAGCTCGCTGTTGCGGCTCGCTCGCTGGCATAGAGTCTCAGCCGTCTCACCGTGCCACTGTTTGACGGGCTGTAGGCGTGACGGGGATCACTCACGCTTATTCCGATCACAAGGCCGGCCATGTGCTTCATCGGGCTCGGGTCGTGATGCATGTCGCCATGCATGGACCTGTAGCCGAGTCGCGCTCCTTCGTCGACGTGAGGGGTGAAATGACAATGGAAGAGCCAGTTGCCCGGGCGAGTCGGGCTCCAGGTAATCTCCATCGTCGAGCCGGGCACCATGTGCCGCGTCACAACGTGCTCGCGCCTGTCGGGAGCCACGGCACTGTCGGCAAGGAACGACCCTCTGGAGTCCACGCGAAAGTAAAATCCGTGCAGATGCATGGGATGCGGGCGAATACTGGCGTTGATGACGCGCCAGCGGAGCGTGTCGCCGACGTTGACGCGGAATCTCTCCGTATTCGGCCACGATTTGCCGTTTATGGCGAGAGCGTTGTCATAGTTTTGCGAGTCGAGCGGCTCTCCCCAGATGTTGATCATGAGGATCCGGTCGTCGTGCCGCGCGCCTCGTGCGTCGATGATGAATGCTCCTGACAGCTGCTCGCGCTCGCGAAGGCGAACCGTACCTGCCTTCGCGTAGTAGAAGTACGTGCCCGGTGCGCCGGCTTCGAAAGTGAAGGTGTGTGCAGTCCCGGGCTGGATCGACGTGCTGTCGTCAGCCCTTGCCGGGCGCGTCATGAGTCCGTGCACCCAGAGCGTCGAATCTGTGAGCTCGTTCCTTACCGTCGCGACGATCGTAGTGCCTGTGGCCACCCGGATGAGTGGTCCCGGAATGCTGGGCGCCTTTCCCTCTTCACCGAAAACCGGTGCCTCGACGAAAGGCCCGTTACCATCCTCGGGGTACCATCGGGCCATTTTCACGACGAGCCGGATCTGGAGCGTATCGCGATGGACGATTCCGGCGGGTGATCGGTTGTCGTTAGCGTTCACAACCGGAAGCGAAGCCGGTGTGTAACCAGCGATCGTCGTCGACAAAATGAACAGTGCGCCTGCGCGAGCGGGTGCGAAGATCATGTGCCATCGCTGTGGGGAGGCGATCAATCTGCACGCGCACTACCCAACGTGCCAGAGCAGATATTGGAGGCGCATTAGGTTTACATCATCATGCTCGAAGAAGCCATCAGCCGCCGCCGTACGTTTGCGATCATAAGCCACCCGGACGCAGGCAAGACTACGCTCACCGAAAAGCTCCTTCTGTATGGAGGAGCAATCCATCTCGCCGGATCGGTAAAGGCGCGCCGCGCTGCCCGCCATGCAACATCGGACTGGATGAAGCTCGAGCAGGAGCGCGGAATCTCGGTAACCTCGAGCGTGATGCAGTTCGATTACGACGGATATCACGTGAACCTGCTCGACACTCCCGGTCACGAGGACTTTTCCGAGGATACCTACCGCACTCTCGTTGCGGCCGATTCGGCGGTGATGCTTCTCGACAATCGCCGCGGTGTCGAAGAGCGGACCCGTCAGCTTTTCGACGTATGCAAGAAGCGGCGGATTCCGATCTTCACTTTCGTCAACAAGTGCGACCGCGCTGGAGAAGATCCGCTCAAGCTGATCAGTGACGTCGAGGCGGATCTCGGCATCAAGTGTCACGCAGTGACCTGGCCGATCTTTCGTGATGGAGTCTTCGTCGGTGTCTACGACAGGCGGCGTCAGCTGATTCACCTGTTCAGCCGTGACGAGGAGCATGGCGCGACTCGCGCCGAGGTGAAAGTCGGCTCACTCGAGTCGGCTGAGCTGAAGGAGCTGCTTGGGGACGCAGCGCACCAGCAGCTGGTGCATGACATCTCGCTTCTCGACGAAGCGGGGCATCCATTCGATCATGACGAGCTTCTCGCGGGGGAGCTGTCGCCGGTTTTCTTCGGAAGCGCGCTGACGAATTTCGGTCTCGAGCCCTTTCTCAGGGAATTCCTCGAGCTCGCGCCTGCGCCGCTTCCGCGGGAATCGACGATTGGACTCGTTCAGCCGACCGACGATGCGTTCACCGGATTCGTTTTCAAGATCCAGGCGAACATGGACCCCAAGCATCGCGACCGCGTCGCTTTCGTGCGCGTATGCTCCGGACTATTCGAGGCCGGAATGCAGGTGAAGCACGTGCGTACCGGAAAAGTTCTGAGACTGTCGGCGCCCCAGCAATTCATGGCGCGCGAGCGAACCGCAATCGAGACTGCCTGGCCCGGGGACGTCGTTGGCGTGATGGACAGAGGCAATCTTCGCATCGGCGACACGTTGTCAGCCGACGGCGATCTCGAGTTTCAGGGAATCCCGCGATTTGCGCCCGAGCATTTCGCGCGCGTGATCGTCCGCGACCCGATGAAGCGCAAGCAGCTCGATACGGGGCTGAGGCAGCTCACCGAGGAGGGCGCGGCGCAGGTATTCTTTACATCCGGAACTGACACAACAAGCCCTACTCCCATCGTAGGGGCAGTGGGACTGCTTCAGTTCGACGTGATGCTGTTCAGGCTGGAGAACGAGTATGGGGTGCCTTGCAGATTCGAGCCGTTCTCCGGACGTTATCCACGCTGGGTGATCGGTCCGGAGGAGGACATATTCCGCATCGCCCGCGGGCAGGGAATGACGCTGCTGTACGACGTGAAGGGAAATCCGCTCATTCTGTTTCAGGATGCGTGGGCGATGAGGTATGCGCAGGAGCGGGAAACGACAGTTCAATTCCTCGAGAACGCGCCGTAACCAATGGAGATTCGAAATGACTGATGGAGACGGAAGACTGAGACGGTCGAAGAGCGACAAGATGATCGCGGGAGTGATCGGCGGGCTGGCCCGCTATTTCGGATTCGATTCAACTCTCGCCCGGGTTCTTTACGTGATCCTGTCGGTTGTGTCGGTCGCGTTCCCCGGCATTGTTGTGTACATCATCCTGTGGATCGTCATGCCGGAAGAGGGAGAAGAGCCGAGAGGGTACTGATTGTCATGCAATGCCGGGCCCTTTTTTGACATCGCTAACTGCGGTTGTAACTGCTCTGTAAGCACAGATTACACAGAATGGGCACAGATAACACAGAAACTGCCGAACTGCTTGTTTTGATTTTTTGTTAACTGCGTAACGACGGTTTACGTCCGCTTTCCCGTCGTTCAAAAACAAATCAAAAACGCCTTTCCGCAGTTTCTGTGTTATCTGTGCCCATTCTGTGTATTCTGTGCTTACAGAGCAGTTACAAACCGCAGGTAATTCTCGGTGCCGGCCATGGACCACCGTTGCTAATTGGTCTTTCCCATTGCCGCAGACGCTCTAAGCCCCCGGACGATGTTGTATATCGCATGAACGACCATCGCCGGCACGAGTGAGCCACTGTAGACGACGAGCCACTGAAAGAGCAGGGCGATAGCGGCAATGAACCCCATGCTCTTCCACCCCTGACGAAAGTGGGCGAGAGCGAAGACGATAGCGCTGATCACCGCGCCGGCGGCAATGCTTCCGGCCATCGCGGCGACGAGAGAAAAGAAAACCCCGCGGAAAATGATCTCCTCGGTTGCGCCGGCAGTGATCGACGATGCCACCCACACCGCGCGCTCCGCATTGTCACTCGGAATGATCTGCCTCACCCAGAGCTTGCGCCGTTCTTCCGGTGACCTGACTCGCAAGAGGGCTTCTGCAAGCGCGACCAGCCCGACCAGCGTTGCAGCCGACAACGCGATCAGCGAGGCAGTCCATGTGAAGCGTGGAAAAAGAGAGAGGTTGTCGCGATATGCAACGAAGAGAGCAGCGCATGCGAGCAGCACAAGGACCACGACAGTGCGCAGCCTTTGCGTGATCTTCTGGCGAGTCTCGTCGAGAGGAGCTCGACGCGCGGACCGGACGGCTGCGATCGGAAGCAGAACGCCGACCACGATCACGAACCACCAGCCGATTGGATCGATCTGAACGTTCGATGGGTCCGGAAAGGACATCAAAGCGTGGAAAAAGATTTCCGAAGATAGACGCAGCGGAAAAACACGCCAGATTGTCTACTCGCGAGCCCCGTGTAACCAGATGAGTGCCTGACTCGTAGGAGTACTCGATGCAAGCAACGACCGTCGCACCCGCACCACCTCAAGCACCCGCGGCACCGGAAGCTCAATTTCAGGTGCCGGCGACGATCACGTTCACCGGTGCCGATGGGAAAACGCAGGCCCTTCCCATTCCGATGACGAGCCAGGCGATCCGGGATCTTCGCGCTCAGCGCGAAGAGCTGTCGGACCAGCTCATAAGTGCTTCGAGCCGGCGCCGTAATCTCGCTTCACAGCTTGCCAGCACGCCGCCAGGACCGGTGCGGTCCGGACTGGAACAACGCATCATGGTGCTCGACCAGCGGCTGGCTCAGATCGAGTCGGACATCGCCGCAACTGGAAAGCAGCTCAGCGCTGCACCACTTGGCACGACAGCAGGAATGGGTGACCCATTCCAGGGAGGCGACATTCCAGACAACGTTGCAGCAGTCACCGCCGCATTCACGCTCCTGGTTCTTTTTCCCATCGCGCTTGCGTTTGCGAGACGAATCTGGAAGCGCGGCAGCTCACCATCTGCTCAGCAGACACAATTGCCGGCGCAGATAGATCAGCGGCTCGAGCGGCTCGAGCAGGGTATCGATGCGATCGCAATCGAGATCGAGCGTGTCACCGAAGGCCAGCGATTCGTGACTCGGCTTCTCTCCGAGTCCCAGTCGACACTGAAGCTGCCGGAAGAGCGCGTCACCGTGAATCGCGACTGATAGAGAAGTCTCTATTGAAGGTCTGCGTTTCCAAAGACGAATGCCTCGAGGAATTCCCGCGCAACCGGGGAAGACTCGAGGTCGCCGTTTCCAAGAGGGAAGCCGGCGCTCAATCCGTCCGAATTCGCGAGAGCGACGAACGTCCGCTGGCGCGAGGGAACGCGAATGATCAGCGATGAATTCGCAGTCCAGTATCCGTACGCCCACTGAATCTGTACGCCCCGAATGGTCTGCGAGAACCAGCCGATCGCATAAGGCAGCGTCGCTCCTGACGTACTCTTTGCTGGCTCGAACAGCATCGACCTTTCATTCGCGGTGAGGAGTCGGTCTGACTCGATCGCGATCGAAAAGTTGAGCATATCATCGACTGTCGAAATGAGTCCGGCAGCAGGTCCAAAGCCGGAGGGATAAGTAGTTCGATCGAACGAGCTTCCCCTCTCCGTATATCCGACTGCCAGATTTGCGATGAATGCGTCGCGATCGAGTCCTGCCACCGCGAACGACGAGCTCGCGACGTTTGGAGCGGTTCTTGTCAGTCCCAACGGAGTGAGTATCTGCTGCACGAGAACTTCGGCGAACGATTTCTTCGTCGCTGACTCGATGACCTGCTTGAGCAGATCGAACCTGTCACCGTTGTAACTGAAGGTTCGACCCGGTGTCCCTTCTGATGTCATGTTCGCGAGGTGGCGAACCTTGATGCCCGCATCGCCGGAAATGGTGACGCCATATTTAGTGACCGGATCGTCGAGTGAGATCAAACCCTGCGATACAAGCTTTACGAGTACCACGCCGGCGAATCCCTTCGTGAGCGAAGCAAGGTGGAAGTTGGTTGTGGATGTCGGGGCCTTGTGCTGTTCGATATCTGCGAAGCCGAGGCCTTTCGCCCAGACAATCTCATTCCCCTGGGCAATGCCAATAGCCAGACCGGGGATGCCCAACCGGCCGCGAAGCGTTTCGAGGCGCTGCTCGAATTCCGCAAGGTTGTGAGCAGAGCCGGGAAGCCCGGGATCCGTCGGGTTACTACATGCCGGCAGAGCCGCGCAAACGGCCGCCATCGCGCCAAACAGACTTCGGCGGGAAATCCTCATCGGGCTCCTTTGCTTAAAGATCCTCGATTGCCTCAGTCATGAGGCCTGGGAGTGCCGAGGTCGAAGATGTAGAGCCATCGACCATCGGGCTCCTGCCGCCAGACGGTGAAGTACTTGTTTGGATTCGCTGGTCCTGTCTTCCCGGGCCGCGGTCCGCTCACTGCATGGCCCACCGTGAACGCGAGACCGCCGGTTCCGATTCCGAGATCCCGCATCGGAGCCCAGGTGATCACACGGTCAGCTGGATATCCATTGAAGGCTGCAGAAATCGCCGTCGGCCCGCGCGGAAACTCGTCTCCGCCGAGAAGGAATGCATCGCTCGCGGAGTACTGCGCGAATGCCGGGCCGGGTCCAGCGGCCTCAGCCCCGAGCGCGGCGAAGACTGAATCCGCATCCTGCGCTGCCTTCAACGCGCCTGATCCGATCGACACGGTGGCAGAATGCGGTCCGCCTGGAAGTGCCGCGCTGTCGGCAAGCAATGGAGCGCGCAGCGGGCTGTCGGCGATCTGAGTCCCGGCAACGCGCCAGTTACCGCCAGCATCTTTCGTCCAGCAAGTGAGATACATGCCGCGATGCTCGGCCTTCGCTGTGTCGCGAGCATTCCGAAAGCGCGAATAACCCATCGTGCAGCCGAGTTTCCCATCGGTACTGACGACCGCATGAACCGGATTCCATGTCAGCGATGACGGAGCGCCGTAGCGGGCGAGAAAGGCCGCACGCGAACCCGCCGCACCTCTGAGTATCGGCTGACCCGGAAACAGAACAGCCGCATCAGTATCGAGAGCCTCGAGGAATGCTTCGGCGCCCTTTGCCGCAACAGCCGCAGCAAGATTCCTGTCGGCTGCGAGAATCGATGACTTCGTTGCAGCAGTGTCAGACTGCTGAGCGAGTGACAGCGCTGCGAATATGAGAGAGAACATTGGTTCCGGGTTGTTGACTGCCGCCGGTGCACCGGGCTGTCCGGAATACCTAATTGCCGGCTGTCACGCCTAAAAGCAACACCGCCATTTGCAAGAGTCTCGTAAGGACGGTATATCGGCATCAAACACACTTCCCCGGAGAGACCCTCATGCGGCGACTCGGCATTCTCATTGTCGGAGCAGCTGCCATTGCTGTTACCGCGGCATTCGACTTCATGCAGAAACCATCGGCAACGCAGAAGGCGGTGTTCGCGCTCGAGGAGGAGTGGACGAGAGCACTCGTTCGCCGCGACACGATGGCATTCAAGCGGTTGACGACACCCGGCTTCGTGTACACGGAGGACAATGTCGTCATGACCCAGGGCGAGCTCATCAAAGCGATAGTGACTGGTGACAAGGTCGACTGGGCGGGCAACGAAGGTATGAAGCTGCACGATTACACCCCGGTTGCTGTCGTCACCGGAGTTCTCGTGGTTCGCGGGCGGAAGAACAACAAGACCTACACGAACCGATATCGATTCACGGATACCTGGCTGTATCGCAATGGAAAATGGCAGGCGATCGCGGCGCAGGATTATCTGATACCCAAATGACGCGCGCTCTATTGCCGCTGGCGCTTTTCACCTTCGCGTGCGCCAAGGGTACGGAGCAGGCCAGCGACACGACGCGGACCGCCTCGACGCTCCATACCGTGAGCGGAGCCCGCATCGCGTTTCCCCACGCGGGCCCACCCGGCGAATGGCAGATGCCCGCCGGGGATTACTCCAACTCACGTTACAGCGAGCTCGCCACCATCACTCCCGCGAACGCGGCGAATCTGCGGGTCTCGTGGACATTCTCGACCGGCGTACTTCGCGGCCACGAAGGCCAACCGCTGGTGATCGGAAATACGATGTACATCATTACGCCGTATCCGAACGTCGCGTACGCCATCGACCTCACGCAGGAAGGCCAGCCGCTCAAATGGAAATTCCGGCCTGAGAATGCACAACAAGCGGCGGGACGCGCGTGCTGCGACGTTGTGAATCGCGGCGCAGCATTCGCCGACGGAAAGATCTTCTACAACCTGCTCGACGGACACACTGTCGCAGTCGATGCCGCGAGTGGACGGCAGATCTGGCGAACGAAGATGGGAGACCTCTCGCGCGGCGAGACGATCACCATGGCACCTATCGTCGTGAAGGGCAAAGTGATCGTCGGATCGAGCGGCGGTGAGATGGGCGTGCGGGGCTGGATTGCCGCTCTCGATGCGGCCTCGGGAAAGGAAGTCTGGCGCGCGTACAACATCGG
>Ga0209998_10000372_pt1 | contig 12998 bp, 16 predicted proteins | sample EndophyteCoNSPM_FD_187576 | JGI IMG/M metagenome (GOLD analysis project Ga0209998, IMG submission 187576) | Arabidopsis thaliana rhizosphere microbial communities from the Joint Genome Institute, USA, that affect carbon cycling - Endophyte Co-N... | ecosystem: Host-associated > Plants > Roots >... | reverse complement strand
GCCAGAGACGTTCCATCGTGTTCCCTCCGCGTGCGGGCGGCGGCGACGCCGCTCACGCCATGATGTTGACGCCGCGGAGCAGGGCGGCCCGCCCCTCGTCACTGAACAGGAGCTGCTTCGGCATTTGGTTCTCCTCCTCGATCGTTCGATGAAATGGACCGGCCCTCGGGGTCCGGTCGGGTTGGTGCCGTGCGGCCCCGCCTACCCGATGATCGCGAGCACGTCCTCTTCCTTCATGATCAGGTACTCCTGGTCGTCGACCTTCACCTCGGAGCCCGAGTACTTGCCGAAGAGGATCTTGTCGCCGGCCTTCACGTCCAGCGGGATCTTCTTGCCGTCTTCGTTCACCCTCCCGTTGCCCACCGCGATGACCTTGCCCTCTTGCGGCTTCTCCTTCGCGGTATCCGGAATGATGATGCCACCCTTCTTGACTTCCTTCTCCTCCTCGCGCTCGACGACGATGCGATCATGTAACGGACGAATCTTCATGGTGAACTTGCCTCCCGATGGTAAGGGGTGGAACTTGGTGGCTGATCCCGATCAGCGGGGTGCCTCGTCACCGCAACGTTGGCGCCAACGATCTGGCGGTCTCAGATCAACAGACCTTGCAGTACCGCGTGGGATTGACCCCACACGGTACCTGCCGAGTCCTGTCCCACAGGCTTTGGGACCGCCGAGGCGCCGGCCGGACGGCGCCGGCACGGCCCAGCCCCGGCCGCTCCCGATCAGGCCTACTTAGCCGCAGCGGTCTTGAGGACGGCGGATGCGCAGGCCTCTGCCACCGCTCGGTTGGGGTCCGCTTGCCCCGGGAACGTCGCCCATCCGGTTTTCATCACGAATTCTGTCTGTTCCCAGGGTGACGTGAAGGCCGTGAGCTCGCCGAGCTTCTTGACGCGCGCAACATCGGCCTTCTCCCCTGCAAGACAGATCGGGACCAACGCCGCGGTGACCGCGGCATCAGTCTGCTTCATCGCCACTTGGTTGGCAGTGCTGCCCGTCATCCAGCCTCCCCAACTGAACCCCAGGATCATCGTGAGAATGCTACCGACTACAACACCCCAGATCCCTGGTTTGAGCCACGCGCGTTGCACTTGCATGAGCCGCCTCCTGGTGGTTCGCAGAATGTGTGAGAACGACTCTGAGTGTAGAGGGGCGCTCTCGGGCCTGGGTAGTGGACTTAAGTCCCCTACCCTGTCGCAACCCTCCGCGCCATCGCCACTCGTGCAGGAGACCGCATGACACCGTCGCGCACGGACATGACGCCCCAGCTCCCGCCCCGTCATTCCCCCGACCTGGACGGTGGGGGAGACGCTGGCCCACATCGCCCAGGTCGGCCGTCGGAAGCCGGTGTACGCGATCTACGTGCTCGACCCCGACGACCATCACCTCATCCACGTCGTGTCCCTGCGGGATCTTGTGGTCACGGATTCGACCACGAGGATCATGGACATCGGCGAGCACCGCGGACTCCTCAAGGTGACGCCGATGACCGATCGAGAAGACGTCGCCCGACTCCTGTCCAAGTACAATCTCCTGGCGGTGCCCGTCGTGGATGAGCACGGCCATCTCCTGGGGACGATCACGGTCGACGACGTGATCGACGCGGTCGTAAAGGAGCAAACGGAGGCGCCGGGTGGCTCTGCGCGCTCTTCCTCGGCGAGATGCTCACCGCAACCGCCATGCAGCATTTCGAGTCGGAGCTCAGTCAGGCGATCGTGCTCGGTCTCTGATCACACTGATGGCCAGGACGAGCCCGACGCCGAACATGGTTACCATGCCGGCGGGAAGACCGCCAAGAGCCAGCAGGACGCCACCCCCGACGAGGTTCGCACCGACGCCAATGCCCATATCGACGAGTGCACTCAGGACGCCGTCCACGGCTTAGCCCGGGTCTCCGTGCCCACGTCACTCACGGGGACGCAGATTCGGAGACACCTCCAAGCCTGACGGGTTTGCCTGCAATCTCAACCGGTCGGGCCGCTGCGAGCCAACGGATCACGACCCACTTGTGACGTCGGCCATAGCATCCGTCCCCAAGAACTCGGAGTTCCCCTGGGCACGTGACGGATCCTCGTCTCGACCAGGCCCATGAGCTGCTCGAATCCCGGCAAGCGATCGTCGAAGGTGACCTCGCGTTGACGGTCGATCGACGCCAGGCGCAACACACGGATCGGGCCTCGTGTGCTCGTTCTTACGAAGTGCTCGACCTCCCCGACGCCATCCCACGTGAGACGGATGCGCGTTCCTCCATAGCCGGTGCCTTCGAGGTACTTGTCCGATACGAGGAGCCGGCGCGCTGCCCGCCAACTGGGTCGGGACACGAGCCACAAGATCGGCGCGATCAGCAAGGTCGCCGCCACCAGCAGACCATAGATGCCACGCCGGGCTCCCCACCCGAGGATCACCGCACATGTCACGACCACACACGCGCGCGCCACCAATTGGGCCCATCGCCTCGAAGGAGAAGACGTGAACGTCAATGGCGTCACGATCCGATCGCCGTTCCGGTTGCTATTGCTCAAGTCGGTGCTCTCCGGTCCCACTCTAGTCCGGCATGATCCGGCCGGCCTAGTGGACATTGGTCCACTAGGCACGCTGCCCGCCCGCTGCTAGTGTGTGACGCCTGGGTGGCAGAAGGAGGTTGCGAAATGCTGGAATGGTGTCCGCTGGTGCCACGCGATCTGAGAACCGATCGGCGGTCGACAGACTCCTGCGGTGTGCCCAGACGCCTCCCAGATTGCAAGCTCCATCGCCGCCACGAACGGCCGGGACATAGTGGGACCGTTCACCCCTGCTGGTGCGGCCAGAGCCGTGAGACCCATGACCGGAGTCGTGACATCGCACACGAACATGACCTCGGCCCCAAACCCATAGCCCGTGGAGACTGTCATGTTGCCCCAGCTACCGAAGGACGAACTGCGAAGAGTCTGTGACGGATGCGGCACAGCTGGCTTCCTGCCCTATTCCATCCGGATTGGGGGGCCAGCCACCGCGGTTGAGCGTGTCTATTGCTCCATAGCATGTGCTCGGCTTCATTTTCCTAGCTTCACCGGTCAGAATTCTGGACGATGAGGAGGCGGACGCCGCGCCTCAGCTAGCCCGATGACAGTGCGCAAGGCCGTCTTCCCCGCCGCGGGGCTCGGCACTCGGTTCCTGCCCGCCACCACAAGCGCGCGATCGAGGACCACTTCGACGTCGCCTTCGAGCTCGAGTACTACCTGCAGGACCCTAGGGTGGCCGGAGCCCGCTGTCCACCCGGTGAAGACATCGTCCTCCAAGCTGAAGGACAAGGAGTGCTGAAATGAAGACGAGCAAGAAGGCGTCATTCCGCGTCACCGCACCGAACCAGGAAGCGGCCGCCGCAGCCGCCGAGTCCAAGACCGCCAGTCGACGCAAGGCGGTCAGGTCGAATGCGGTGGAGAACGCCGCCAAGCGGCAATTTCAGAAGAGCCAGGCGACCGCGATCCAAGGCCATATGCGATCGAGCGGACAACGACGACAGGCTAAGCGGGACGCGAGGTAGGGTGTGAGCCCGGTCATGCGAGGACATGCGTCGTGAGATGGCCCGCGACGACTACGAGAACATCTCAATACAGTCCGTATCGCTTCGTACGCGCGCCATCGTCCAAGTCTCGTCGATAGATGCGCGCGCGCTCTTGGTCATTTTGGGTGATCTCGTACGAGACGGCGTCGTTCCTCCCGCCGTCGAGAGGCGTCGCCGTACGCCTAATGTTGGCGGCGAGGCGGACTAACCAGTAAGAGCCCCAGAGGATCAAGCCCCTGGGGCTCTTGCCGTCAAGGTCGGGGCTGGCTACTTTTTCAGAAGCTGGATTGCCGCCATGGCCTTCTCCGTGGCCATGGCGCTATTGCCGGCGTTGCACGCGGCGTCGGCTTCCTTCACGAGCGTTGCAGCTTTCGTGAGCTCTGCAGACCGAGGAGCCTGCACATCCTGACTGCGCGGAGCCTGCTTGGAGGTGATGGGCGCCCCACCAGACGAAGCCCGGTACCAGCCAGGGCGACACCCACGCGCACGGTCACCTCGGCCCATCCCCCGACGCAGACCACGAGAAAGTGCGGTGACTCTCATTGAATCGCCACCACTACCCGTGCAGGAGAACGTTGAGTAGGGAGCTGTGGATATGCAGGCCGCCGTTGTACTCGATGAAGCCGAGCTTCCTGAACTTGTTCATGAATCCGCTGATCCGAGGTCGGGTGGTACCGACCATCTCGGCCAGGACTTCTTGGCTGATCTTCGGAATCACCGGCTCGATCTTCCCTTCCTTGCCAAAGCGGGCCAGCAGCAAGAGCACCCGCGCCAACCGCTTCTCGCTCGAGTTGAACAGTTGATCGACCAGGTCTTCCTCGAAGCGCACATTGCGCGCCAGCAGGTGCGCCATGAAGCGCTCGGAGAAGATCGACCGCTCATGCAGCAGCGCGATCATGGCTTGCTTGTCGATTCGCACGACCGACACCTCGGTCATCGCCGACGCGGTGGCCATGCGAACGGGCTGGCCGGCCAGACAGCCTTCGCCGAAGAAGTCGCCGCGTCCGAGCATGGCCACGATCGCGGATTTCCCCCGTTCCGAGACCACCGTGAGCTTGATCTGACCCTTCTCGAGGTAAAACACGGCATCCGCCGGATCTCCTTGTACGAAGACCACCTGCTTCTTGCGATACGCCGAGACCGATCGTCCCGTGCTGGCCTTCGTCAGGAACGCCTTCGCGTCGAAGTGTGCCGTCGGCTTGCGTCCCATTGGCGCCCTCCATCGATGAGCTAGATGCCGCGAGTGCGGACTCGGGACGATTGCTCTCCTGCCAGCAGTTCAGATGTTGCCTCTCCCCGGCACGTCGAGCCACTGCTCCTTCGCATCGATTTCCTGGGAACAGAATACCTTGGGCATGTGGTACCTCCCGGTCATCTCGGACATTACGCGTGCGCACACCACCACCTCTGACCGGCGATCACGCTGGCCGCCCCGACAAACGTCCCGACGCACATCGTGGGCCACCCCACTTCCAGCGACGTGTCGAAGACGAGAAAGAGCAAGCCCCCGATGAGGCTCCCGGCGAGACCGAGGGCCAGGTCGGCGATCAGCCCGTAGCCACCCGTCCTCATGACTGGACGGGCCAGCCCACCGGCTATCAATCCCACGGGCACCCACATCATGAAGATCGGGAACTTCATGTCGCCTCCCCCCGTACCCCCTCACTCTAGCCGCTCTGGACGGGCCTGCCCATTGGACCTAGGTCCAGCACGCCATCGCCGCCCCCCAAGCAGGCGCTCGCGTTTGCGGGGCGTTCGGCGCTAAAGTGGGCCGTGGGCCTGCCGTGGCACCTTGGGGTCGACGTGCCCGTGGTCGTCCTCGGGACCGTCCTCATTCTCTGGCTCCTGCGCCACCGCGCGGTGAGCCGTCACGCACAGCGTCTTCTGAAGGACCGTCTTCGGTTCGAGACACAGCTGTCGGAGCTCTCCGCGAAGCTCATTCACATCGAGGCCAGTGGCCTGGACGCGGCCCTCGAAGCCGCGCTGCGCCAGATGGTGACCTTCCTCGAGGCCGATCGCGGGAATCTCGACGAGTACCGCGACGGTGCCCACGGAATTCGCGTGTCGTGGGCCGAGCCGGACGTCGCGCCGCTTCCGGCGATCCTGGCGGTCGACCACCTCCTCTGGACGGCCGACACGCTGCGGCGCGGCGCCGTCGTCCGATTCTCTCGGACCGACGAGCTTCCCCCGGAGGCGACGATGGATCGGATGGGGTACGAGCGTCTGGGAACGCGCTCCCACCTGTCGATCCCGTTGCAGGCCGGTGGCCCGGTCCTGGGGGTCCTCTCGTTCGACTCCGTTCGCCGTGAACGGACGTGGCCGGACGATCTCGTCGGCCGCCTCCACCTGCTGAGCGAGGCCTTCGCCAGTGCCCTGGAGCGGAAGCGGATGGAGCTGTCGCTCGCCGAGCGGCTGCGCTTTCAGCGATTCCTGTCGTCCCTCTCCGTCCGGCTCAGCCATGTCTCGGCCGCCAGTCTCAACGAGGACATCCAGGATGCCTTGAGATCGATCGTCGCCTTCCTGGACGTGGAACGTGCGGTGCTACTCGAGCTCCACGAATCCGGCGTCGCCGGCCGCTCGTGGACCATCGATGGTCCGGTGGACTCCGCCCGCTTTCCGTGGCTGAGCCTCCAGCTGCTGGGCGGTGACATCGTCCGGGTAGCCCGGATCGACGAGCTTCCCGTCGAGGCCGCCGAGGATCGGACCAGCGCTCTGACACTCGGCCTCGAGTCCTTTGTGGCGCTGCCCTTGCGGGCCGGCAAGACCCTGGTTGGAGGGCTGGTGCTCGGCACCTTCGTCTCCGGGGCCACGGAGCGGGCCGAGCTACTGGAGCGAGTCTCCCTCGTCGGAGAAGTCGTGGCCAACGCCCTGGAGCGGGCACACGCGGAACGCGAGGTGGGGCGGCTCCGGCAGGAGCTGGCGCACATCGGCCGGGTCTCGGCCCTGGGCGAGCTCAGCGCATCGCTGGCCCACGAGCTGAACCAGCCCTTGACCGCGATTCTGAACAACGCCCACGTGGCCCAGCAACTCCTCGAGGCCGACGTTCCGAATGTCGGAGAGCTGCGCGAGATCCTGGCCGATATCGTCGCCGACGACCAGCGCGCCGCCAAGGTGATTTCCCGGCTGAGGGCGCTGCTCAAGAAGGGGGAGCTCGATCACGCGCCGCTCGACCTCAACGACATCGTCCGTGAAGTGGCCGAGCTCGTGCGAAGCGACATGGGCGTCCGGCACGTGTCCCTGACCCTGGATCTGGCTGCGGATCTGCCTCGAGTGCGGGGGGACCGCGTGCAGCTGCAACAGGTGGTCCTGAACATCGTCCTCAACGGCCTGGAGGCCATGAGCGGGCCCCACGAGCGTGGCCACGCCCTCGTGGTCCGGACGGCGAGGGCGGGCACCGCAGCGGTTAAGGTCGCGATCGCGGACGAGGGAAAGGGCATCGACACGGGAGACGTCGACCGCCTCTTCCAGCCACTCTATACCACCAAGCCCGAAGGGCTGGGCATGGGCCTCGCCATCGCCCGCACCATCGTCGATGCGCACGGCGGCGAGCTTCGGGCGTTCAACAACCCCGACGGGGGCGCCACCTTCGAGTTCTCACTGCCGGTCGATACGCAGCCGGTGCCGCGACACGGGACCTAAGTCCAGTAGCACTCCCGGCTACACGCGGCTAACGTGGTGACGAGGGGGAGCTCACGTGAACGACCTTCTGAACAACCCGACCATTCTGAAGAGCCCGACCATTGCAATTGTGGACGACGACGCCTCGATGCGTCGCTCGCTCCTTCGGGTCGTGCGGTCGGCCGGCTATCGGGCCGAGATGTTCGCGTCGGCCCGGGAGTTTCTCGAGTGGCTGCCTGGGAACCGTGCGGCCTGCCTCGTGCTCGACGTACACATGAACGAGATGAACGGGTTCGAGTTGCAGGAACGTCTGGCCGTCCCGATCATCTTCATCACGGCCCATGACGACGCCCCGACCGTCGCGCGCATCGAGAGGTCCGGTGCCGCCGGTCACCTGCAGAAGCCCTTCGATCCGTCCGCCGTGCTGAGCGCGATCCGCCAGGCCCTCCGGGTGAGCCACGATCGAATCGGCGGCCGGGAGAGCGGTGGGTTGACGGACGGAACGATTCAGGCGACCGATCCGCTCTCGCCTCCCTCGTCGTGCGAGGGGTCCGGCGGAGACGGCGGAGGAAAGCCATAGCTGTACCGTCCGAACCGGGGCAGCTCACGCGCGCTCGGGCCGGCTCCGCCGAACGCCACACCCTGCAGGAACGAGCTCACCGTCGGGTCGGCGTACGCACCGAATGCATCGACCAGCGTGCCCCGAGCACCACCCTCACCTTCGATCGCATAGACGATCGACATGTCGTCCGGATCTGAGACCCCCTCGAAGCGATGGTATTCCCGAATCACCACCTCGTCCGCGCTGAATGTTCGCCCGCTGTCGAATGACAGCAGGCCATCGCCGCTCACCCCGAAGTGCTCGATGAACCCGCACCTGGCCAGCTCGTCGATCGTCTTCGCGAGGGTGGCGTAGCCCGCCTGTCTCACGTCGCTAGCCCCGGAAGGTGAGCAGCGTCATTCACGCTCTTGATACTAGGCGGCCCGACCGTGCCCGGCTACTACCCTTTGGTCCACTACTTGTTCTCCGACAGACCGCGTAGCGTGAGGGTGGGAGGGACCGACATCATGCCTCAGACGAAACGGACGACACCGACCCTACAACCATTGCACGACCGCGTCCTCGTCAAGCGAATCGAGGAGGAACAGGCTCGACGCGGCGGCATCATCATCCCGGACAGCGCCAAGGAGAAGCCGCAGGAAGGGAAAGTCATCGCGGTCGGCAAGGGCAGAGTATCCGAGACCGGCAAGAAGAACCCGCTCGACGTCAAGACGGGGGACCGCGTGCTCTTCGGCAAGTACGCCGGCAGCGAGGTCAAGCTCGACGGTGAGGAGTATCTCATCATGAAGGAGGAAGACGTCCTCGGCATCCTCGCTTCCTGAACACGCACCTCCGCCGCGGTTTCCCGTTCGCACCCATGAGAGGAACATTCCATGTCGAAACAACTCCTGTTCAATGAAGAAGCCCGCGCCGCGCTCCTGCGCGGAGTCAACGTCATGGCCCACGCGGTCAAGGTCACGCTGGGCCCGAAGGGACGCAACGTCGTCATCGACAAGAAGTTCGGCAGCCCCACCATCACCAAGGACGGGGTGACGGTGGCCAAGGAGATCGAGCTCAAGAACCACTACGAGAACATGGGCGCCCAGATGATCAAGGAGGTCGCCTCCAAGACCTCCGACATCGCCGGCGACGGGACCACCACCGCGACCGTGCTGGCCCAGGCCATCTTCCGCGGCGGTCTCAAGAACGTGACCGCGGGCGCGAACCCCATGGGGCTCCAGCGGGGTATCGAGCAGGCGGTCGAGCACGTGGTCAAGAACCTCCAGAAGATGTCGAAGTCCACGAAGGACAAGAAAGAGATCGCCCAGGTCGCCACGATCGCGGCGAACAACGACCCCGCCATCGGCAGCCTCATCGCGGAGGCCATGGAGAAGGTCGGCAAGGACGGGGTCGTCACGGTCGAAGAGGCCAAGGGGATGGAGACCGCCCTCGAGGTCGTCGAGGGCATGCAGTTCGATCGCGGCTACCTGTCGCCCTACATGGTGACCGATGCGGAGCGCATGGAAGCCGTTCTCGAGGACTGCCTCATCCTCATCCACGAGAAGAAGCTCAGCGTGATGAAGGACATGCTCCCGCTCCTGGAGCAGGTCGCCCACTCGGGGAAGCCGCTGCTGATCGTCGCGGAGGACGTGGAAGGCGAGGCCCTCGCCACTCTCGTCGTAAACAAGCTACGCGGGACTCTCTCCTCGTGCGCGGTGAAGGCGCCGGGCTTCGGCGACCGCCGCAAGGCCATGCTCGAGGACATCGCCACCCTGACCGGCGGCAAGGCCATCACGGAAGACCTGGGGGTCAAGCTCGAGAACCTCACGCTGGAAGACCTGGGCAAGGCCAAGCGCGTGGTGGTGACCAAGGACAACACCACTCTCATCGACGGCGCCGGCAAATCCGGAGCCATCGAAGGACGCATCAAGCAGATCCGGACCCAGATCGAGGAGACCACTTCGGACTACGACCGGGAGAAGCTGCAGGAGCGGCTCGCCAAGCTGGCGGGCGGTGTGGCCCTGATCAAGGTGGGAGCGCCCACCGAGACGGCCATGAAGGAGAAGAAGGCCCGCGTGGAGGACGCGCTCAATGCGACCCGGGCCGCGGTCGAAGAGGGCATCGTGCCGGGCGGTGGGGTCGCTCTGCTCAGAGCCGCGACGGCTCTCGACAGCCTCACGCTCTCCGGCGATGAGGCGACCGGCGTCGACATCGTCAGGCGAGCTCTCGAGGAGCCACTCAGGCAGATCGTGCAGAATGCCGGCCTCGAGGGGTCCATCATCGTGGAGAAGGTCAGGAGCGCCAAGGACCTCGCGCAGGGGTTCGACGCCGAGTCGAATCAGTACGTGGACATGGTACGGGCTGGGATCATCGACCCGACCAAGGTCGAGCGGGTCGCTCTGCAGCATGCGGCGTCGATCGCCTCCCTGCTACTGACCACCGAGGCGCTCATCACGGACAGCCCGGAGGAGAAGAACGCCATGCCAGCGATGCCACACGGCGGGGGCGACTTCTAAGAGACGGCTGAGACACTTCAGAAGGGGCGGGCCGTCGGCCACACGGCGCGGGCGGCCCGCCTGACTGAGGGCGGCTCGGGCTACTTGCCCGCGCCGATCGAGACCACGAAGTTGACCGTCTCCTCCCGGAAGGGGGACGGGATGTAGGAAAGCTCCAGGCGGATCTCCTTGAGCTTGTTCGCCTTCAGCGCCTCGACGGGAAACTCCACCTCCAGGGCCTGGGACGACTCCTGCCCCGGGTCGAGCCGTTCCTCGCCGTGCGTGGTGAACGTCACGAGCGAATCGGTCCGGGCCGCCTCGAGCTTGATGGGCTGCCCCTGGGCATCGATGAACAGGAACTTGGTCTCAACCAGATGAACGGCCCGATTCGCGGAGGAATTCTCCAGCCGCAGCATGCCGGTCAGCTTCGCCGGTGAGACCACGCGATCGGAGCCCTTCTCGATTCGCTCGGTGACCTTCAGGTCGCTGACCTCGCCGGTGATGATCCCGCATTTCACGGTCATGGATGCCGGTGTCACCGCATAGGTCTTATCCTCGATCACGGATGCCCCCGCCAGCCCTGCCATCGTATGGTTTTCGCTTGGCCAACGACACTGCTGAGTAACCGCTCGCGCTTGGTATCACGGGCACCCCTTCCGGTATCCTTGCCACCACTCTGGATCCCGCGGCCTCGCTCGACTATTGGACCTTGGGCCACTACGCAGGAGGGACGACGACGACCGCTCGGCACAGGACTAACCTGGTGCAGGCCCTGACTTGGCCGCGAGCACGCCCGCTTCGGCGGCCAGCCGGACCAGCTCGGCCAGCGATCCGGCCCGCATCTTCTCCATTACGCGGGCTCGATGCATCTTGACCGTCTTTTCCACGACGCCCAGCTCCGCCGCGCTCTGCTTGTTCAACATTCCGGTCACGACCAGGGCGAAGACCATGGCCTCACGCGGAGTCAGCGTCTTGATGCGATCCCGGATCTCCTTGATCCGGGCCCGTTCCCGCCGATCCCGCAGCGCGATGGCCACCGCTCGTTCCACCGCATCGAGAAGCTCCTCCTTGCTCACCGGCTTCGTGAGCACGTCAACGGCCCCGCCCTTCATGGCCCGCACGCCCATCCGGACGTCGCCGTAGCCGGTGAGGAACACGATAGAGAGCCGCTCCCCCAAGCTTTCGAGAGCGTCCTGCAGGGCGGGCCCGGTCAACCCGGGCATCCGGACGTCCAGCAACAGGCAGGAAGGACGGTCGGGCCGTGGTTGGGCCAGAAACTCGCGACCCGAGGCGAAAGACTCGACCTCCCACCCCGCAGCCCTGAGCAACCGCGTGAGGCTCTTCCGGACGGACGGGTCGTCGTCCACCACGAACACCACCGGGGTCTCGGCGGCGACCATATCCAGCAGGATAGCGAACTTGGCACCAGCGTGCTGGCGTGTCTTTGATCAGCTGAAAATTGGTCGATGAACAGGCCGTCGAAAGTCCCGGGTTGGTCAGCGTCAGCCGCCGACCGGCGCAGCAGCCGCTGCGGGCGCGCCTACGCGAGCGGGCCAGCGTGCGGTTGCGGGCCGACACGAACCACTCTCCTCGCGCGCGCTCGACCATTGGAGAGGGACGTCATGCAACTGCGGCGCGCGACCGCCGCCATCCAGCGGGCGCAGAGGACGAAGGGCAATCGGTCAGTAATGGCCCGGCGATAGCGGCCATGGAGCACAAGCCGAGGCGCGGCGGGATGTCGTGTGAGGTTGCTTGGAACCCTGGCGCCTATTCCCGATGGGACGGGACCAAGGTCCAATATCGCCCGATCGCGCGCGGTCAGAAGATCAGTCGAGGGGGAATCCGCTCATATCACAACTCGCGGTCCTCATCTTCTCGGCGTGCGTCCTGCTGGTTGGCTGCACAGAGCCCATCTACAGCTACAGCAAGGCCGGCTCGGACGTGTCTGACTTCAGGCAGGACAGCTACGCCTGTGTGCAGGAGCCTCAGATCTCACGGGGCGCCAGTGAAACTCCCATGACTGTCGGCGCCAGCACCGACGGCAAGCGAGAAGCCCTTCTGTACCGCATGTGCATGAGAGCGCGCGGCTGGACAGCCGAAGCGCCTCAATAGCCGGCCGCTGCATCCTGCTCGCCACGTGGCACGCGCACCTTGAAGTGGCTCAAGCTGAAGCAGCCCGGCCACGGGACGATAGGACGGCGCACGCAGTAAGGGCAGTTTTCTTGCCGGCAAGCCCCCGGCGGCTGTTACCCTCCCGTCGGGAGGTCAGCCTCACCATGGCACTGGAGTATCGTGAGCGTGCGACGCTGGGAACCGGTTGGGCTCTTGAGGTGTGCTCGCTTGGCGTGCTGGTAGGCAACATCCAATTCGGCCCCCACAATCGCTTCCGGTATTACGAAGGCGAGCCGAGAACAAGACTCATACCGCTGCTGAGCGACTGGGATCTCGAAGCGCTACAACGCAAGGTCGAGGACCACCACCGTCGGCGGATCGCCGCACGGGTGTAAGCTCGACCCGCTGGCCGCCCCATCCCGTCCCTCCTGGACCGCGCGGCCAGGGAGGCCGCCGCTTTACCGCAGGCGGCCTGATGCGCTACGGAAGTAGAATCGCCAAGCCTGCTGACCTGCCTGTTCAACAACGAACGAAGTTCGAGCTGGTGATCGACCTGAGGACCGCCAGAACCCTCGGCTTGACGATCCCGCAGCCGCTGTTGCAGCGGGCGGATCAGGTGATCGAATCGGGAGGAGAAGGCAGGCTGAGTTGAACAGATCGGAACAGGATGAATCGTCCAAATTGGACT
>Ga0209998_10000370_pt1 | contig 13047 bp, 11 predicted proteins | sample EndophyteCoNSPM_FD_187576 | JGI IMG/M metagenome (GOLD analysis project Ga0209998, IMG submission 187576) | Arabidopsis thaliana rhizosphere microbial communities from the Joint Genome Institute, USA, that affect carbon cycling - Endophyte Co-N... | ecosystem: Host-associated > Plants > Roots >... | reverse complement strand
GGCCCGCGCGATCAGGTCGACCGCGCGCTTTGCCTCGTCGATGTCCACGCCGGCGCCGCGATAGCTCTCGCCCATCCGTGCTCAGCCGCGCTCGAGCGCGAACTTGTCGACGTCGAGCGGCACATCCACGGGGTAGCTGCCATCGAAGCAGGCGGTGCAATGGCGTCGCTCGTCCCCGCCGACCGCCGAAAGCAGCCCCTCCTGTGAGAGGTAGCCGAGGCTGTCCGCGCCGATCTGCTGCCGGATCCCGTCGAGCGACAGGTTGGCGGCGATCAGCTCGGCGCGACGGCCGGTGTCGACCCCCATGTAGCAGGGGTACTTCATCTGCGGTGAGTGGATGCGGACGTGAACCTCGCGAGCCCCGGCGCGACGCAGCATGGCGACGATCGGCCCGGTGGTCGTGCCCCGCACGATCGAGTCGTCCACGACCACCACCCGCTTCCCGGCCAGCACCTCGGGGAGCGGGTTGAACTTGAGCCGGACCGAGGCCTCGCGGGATGTCTGGCCCGGCTGGATGAAGGTGCGGCCCACGTATCGGTTCTTGATGAGGCCCTCGCGGAAGGGCAGCCCGGACTGCTCCGCATAGCCGATGGCGGCGGGGATGGCCGAGTCCGGCACCGGGATGACGAGGTCGGCGTCGGCCGGCTGCTCGACCGCCAGTCGACGCCCCATCCGCAGCCGCGCCTCGTAGAGGAGGCGACCACCGATCACGCTGTCCGGCCGCGCCAGGTAGACGAACTCGAAGACGCACAGTCGCTCGCGGGCGTCGCTCGCCTCGGCGCTCACGCCCGGGCGCGACGCGTGCACACCCTCGTCGTCGATGGTCAGGATCTCGCCCGCCTCGACGTCGCGCACGAAGGTGGCGCCCATGGCATCCAGCGCGACGCTCTCCGAGGCGACCGCCCATCCGGCCGGCCGCCCCGCGGTGTCATGGAGCCGTCCCAGCGCCAGCGGCCGAAAGCCGACCGGGTCGCGCGCCGCCACCAGCGCGTTGCCGGTGAGCATCGTGAAGGTGAATGCCCCCGAGGCGCGATGGAAGGCATGCTCCACCCGCTGCGCCCAGGCGCGGCCGGGAGCGTGCGCGATGAGCTTGGCGAGCACCTCGGTGTCGCTGGCGGTCACGAACTCGATCCCCTGCTCGGTCAGCTCGTCGCGCAGCCAGGTCGCGTTGGTCAGGTTGCCGTTGTGCCCGAGCATCAGCTCGCCGAGCTCGCTCGACGCGTAGACCGGCTGGACATTGGGGAGGCTGTTCGACCCCGTCGTGCTGTAGCGGGTGTGGCCGATCGCCAGGCGAGCCGCGTGCCCGTCGTAGGCACCCTCCTGGTCGGCCTCGAGCCGGGTGAGGGTCTCCTCGTCGAAGACCTGGCCGACGAGCCCGAGGCGCTTGTGGAGGGTGAGCTGCGAGCCGTCGGAGACCGCGATCCCCGCCGATTCCTGCCCGCGGTGCTGCAGGGCGTGGAGCCCGAGCGCGGTGAGGTGCGCCACCGGGAGCCCTGGCGCGAAGACGCCGACCACGCCACACTCCTCGCGCGGGCCGTTAGGCTGGTAGACCGGAAGCACGCTGAGGTGCAGTCCCGCCTCGGATTCAGGTGCCGGAAGGGCGATCCGTGGCACCTTGATCAGCGGGCGAGGTGGGGTCGGGGCACCGGCTGATGATACCGGAGCCGTCCGCCGTCCGACGCCGCCGCGAACGAAGGTACCTCCCCAGTACTGCCCCACACCGCACTCGCCGCCAGAACCCTCACCGGCGGCCGCGTCGCCCCGCGGCCGCTGACGATCGGGCCATGGCGGTCGATCGGGAGGACGGCCATCCTCCACCTCATCAAGGGTCGCTTCCCCTCGCGAATGGACGGCAGATGCTTCGACTCATCAGGGCACTCGGATTCATGGCTCCGGTTCCGGTGGTCCTGTTGGCGATGGTCGGGCTGACGGTCGCGGTCGTTGCCGATGGGCAGCAGCGATTCACGTTCAGCGCCATCACCGTCCTGGCCGGAGCAGCCGGGGCGACGCTGGTGGCCCTTGTCTGCTGGATCTACTTCGGGCTCAAGCTGCGGCGCGTGGCCAAGGCACTCGAGGCCACCCTCACCAGCGAGCAGCCGGTCCGCATGCGGGTGACCGGCACCCCGACCGAGCGGCGCCTGGCACGGGCCTTCAACGCGGCGAGCGGCGCCTTCGTACAGGTGGAGGCGCGGGCGGCCCATGACCGCCTGACGGGGATCGCCAATCGCGAGACGCTGCTCACCACCCTCGGCGCCGAGATCGAGCGCGCCACGCGCCATCAGAAGTGGCTCTCGGTCGCGTTCATCGACATCGACCGCTTCAAGCCGATCAATGACACGTACGGCCATCACGCCGGCGATCGCGTGCTGCGCGAGATCTCTGCCCTGATCGGTGACAACATCCGCGCCAGCGACCTCTTCGGCCGCTATGGCGGCGAGGAGTTCATGCTGATCCTGCCCGAGACGACGCCGGAGGAGGCGACCGTCCTGTCCGAGCACCTGCGCCAGCTGGTGATGGACCACCAGATCACCATCGCGCCGCGCGAGGAGCTGCAGGTCACCATCAGCATCGGCGTCGCCGGGGACGTCGGCTCCCAGCTCCTGGCCGACCGGCTGGTCGACCAGGCCGATGCAGCGATGTACGCCGCCAAGTCGCTCGGCCGCAACCGCACCTACCGCTTCCGGGCCGTTGACGACAACGCGCCGGTCCGCCGCGCACCGATCTCGCCCGAGCGTCGGGCCGCCGCCACCGCAATCGGCCAGTGGGCGAGCGACACGGCGGCCGACGCCCTCGCCTCCGTCCTGGCACCGCAGCAGCACCACCACGGGCAGCCGTCCGACATGATCGCCACCCTCGCCACCGGGATGGCCCTGCAGATGGGGCTGTCGCAGGACGAGATCGAGCGGATCAGGATCGCGAGCCTCCTGCACGACCTCGGCAAGCTCGCCGTCCCCCACGAGATCCTGGACAAGCGGGGCGCCCTCTCAGACCAGGAGTGGCAGGCGATCGGCGAGCACCCGCGGGTGGGCCAGGTGATCCTCGAGCAGGCCACGTCGCTCCGCGAGGCGGTCCCGGTGGTCCTCCATCACCACGAGCGGTTCAACGGCGGCGGCTACCCCCATGGTCTCCGCGGCAAGGAGATCCCGCTCGGCGCCCGCATCGTGGCAGTCGCGGACGCCTACCACGCCATGGTCCACGACCGGCCGTACCGCAATGCCCACGACCATGCCCATGCCCTGGCCGAGCTGCGCGCCAATGCCGGCACTCAGTTCGACCCGGACATCGTGGACGTCTTCTGCGAGATCTTCGCCGATGGCGTCCCGAGCGACGGCCTGGAAGCGGTCTACCACCTCACCGAGCGGGCAAAGGCCGGTTTCCCCGGGTCCCCCGCGGAGACGGTGAAGGATCGCCGTGCCCCGGGCAGCCGGCTCCGGAAGCGACCGGTCGCGGCGATCGAGGCGATCCAGGCGCCCGAGCCGGCACCCGAGGAGGAGAGGAAGGTCAGCTAGCCCTCCGTGAACGGCGTGGCCCAGGCCGCGCCGAGCTGATCGAGCCCGTTGCTCAGTCGCGCGCTTCCGATCGCGATGTCCAGGCGATCGCCGGAGGCCACCCCCAGCCGCAGGGCGGCAACGTCATCGTCACGCGCCGCGGCGCGGAACGCGCCGGCTGCCGCTGCATCGATCGCAACCAGCGCTCTCCCTCCCCGCTCGCCGAAGAGGCTCGCCATCGGCACCACGGCCGCCTCGGCGGGGAGGACGATGCTGGCTCCGACGCCCGACGCGATCGTCATCCGCGCGAGCGCAACCGCAAGGCCGCCTACCGAGAGGTCGTGGGCCGCTGCGGCGAGGCCCCGTTCCCCGAGATGGTGGAGCAGGCCAACGAGCCTCGCCGCCGCAGGCAGGTCGAGGGATGGCTCCCCGCCGAATCGGCCGCGCCGCCAGGCCAGCTCCGACGCCGCCAGCGCGGCCGCGTCCCACGCCGGAGCACCCAGCAGCCAGATCTCGTCCCCCTCCGACCAGCGCATGGGGACCGCCCGCGCCCGGTCGTCGAGCAGCCCGACGGTGCCGACCACCGGCGTCGGCAGGATCGGCCCGTCCGGCGTCTCGTTGTAGAGGCTGACGTTGCCCGACACGATCGGCAGGCCGAGCGCCACGCACGCCTCCGCCATGCCGGCCACCGCCTCGGCCAGCTCCCAGTACCCGGCGGGGCGCTCCGGCGACGCGAAGTTGAGGCAGTTCGTGATCCCGATCGGCGTGGCACCGCTGCACGCCACGTTGAGCGCGCCCTCGACCACTGCCGCCATCCCGGCCAGGCGCGGATCGAGCGCGCCGAGGCGTCCGGGTCCGTCCAGCGACAGCGCCAGCGCGCGGCCGGTGCCCTTGATCCGGAGCAGCGCCGCGTCGCCGGCCCCGGGACCGACGAGCGTGTTCGTCCCGTTCATGTGGTCGTAGCGCCGCCAGATCGGCTTGCGGCTGCGGACATTCGGGCTGCCGAGCAGCTCGAGCAGCGTGGCCGCGGTGGGCGACTCGGCGGCCAGCTCGTCGAGGCGCTCGGATCGGCGCAGCGCGAGGTCGGCCGGCGGGGCCGCGGGCGGCGTGTAGCGCGGCGCGTCATCGGCCAGGGCGCGACCCGGGACCTCGCAGACCAGGCTGCCGCCCGCCGTGGCCCGCACCATCGGCTCCGCGATGACCCGGCCGATGACGACGGCATGGAGCTCGTAACGGTCGAAGACGGCCTGCACCCCGGCCTCCGCGCCCGCCCGGACGACGATGAGCATGCGCTCCTGCGACTCGCTGAGCAGCACCTCGTAGGGGGTCATCCCCGGCTCACGGCGCGGAACCAGGTCGAGGTCGACTTCGGCGCCGCAGCCGCCGCGCGCCGACAGCTCGGCGAGGGCGCAGGTCAGGCCCGCGGCGCCGAGATCCTGCATCGCGACCACCGACTCGGATGCCGAGAGCTCCAGGCAGGCCTCCATCAGCAGCTTCTCGAGGAAGGGGTTGCCGACCTGGACCGCCGGCCGCCGCTCGTCGCGATCCTCACCGAGCGTCGCCGAGGCGAAGCTGGCGCCCTGGATCCCATCCCGGCCGGTCGAGGCGCCCACGAGCAGCAGGGCGTTGCCGGGGCCGGCCGCGCGGGCCAGGGTGATCTCGTCATGTCGGGCGATCCCGACGCACATGGCGTTCACCAGGGGGTTGCCGTTGTAGGAGGCATCGAAGCCGATCTCGCCGCCCACATCGGGGATGCCGATGCAGTTGCCATAGCCCGCGATCCCGGCCACCACCCCGCCCAGCAGGTAGCGGTTCCGGGTGGCAGCCGCGGCATCGGTCCTGCCGGTGGCATCCTCGGACGGATCGAGCGGGCCGAAGCGGAGCGAGTTCAGGAGGGCGATCGGCCGGGCACCCATGGTGAAGATGTCCCGGATGATGCCGCCAACCCCGGTGGCGGCTCCCTGGTACGGCTCCACCGCGCTCGGATGGTTGTGCGACTCGACCTTGAAGACGACGGCCAGCCCATCCCCGATGTCGAGCGCGCCGGCGTTCTCGCCCGGGCCGACCACGACCCGCTCGCCCCGCGAGGGGAGGCTGCCGAGGAGCGGGCGCGAGTGCTTGTAGGCGCAGTGCTCGCTCCACATCGCGCCGAACATGCCGAGCTCCACGGCATTCGGCTCGCGGCGGAGCGCGTCGACCACCAGCCCGTATTCGGGCTCGGTCAGCCCGTGGCGCTCCACGGGCACCGCGACGCTCACCGGCTGTGGCTCACCCTCGACCGTCAGGCTCGCCAAAGGCGCGTCAGGGTGCCGATGGCGACGATCAGCCCGGCCAGCATGAAGATGATCCCGCCGGGCGACAGGCCGCGGAGCACGGAGATCACGTCGCCCCCCAGCCCGGCGACCAGCTCGACCACGAGGAAGAGCGCGACCAGCCCCAGCCCCCAGACCAGCGCGATCAGCAGCCCGATGCGTTGGACGACGCTTGGCGCCGCCCGGATCAGCCCGGCCACGGCCAGCACGAGCAGCCCGAGAACGAGCACCGGGACCGGAGCGGCCAGGCCGAAGTACGCCTGGTCGAGCAGCGATCCCGGCGGGTAGCCGAGCCAGAAGGCGAGGCCGTAGCCACCCGGAGCGCCCCAGGCGCGGTCCCAGAGCGATGCGCCGCCAAAGGCGAATGGCAGCAGCCAGCCGGTGGCCATCCCGGCCGCCCCGATCAGGAGCACGACCGGGCCGAGGATCGCGCGGCGAGGAGCCTCCTGGGTCGGCGCAGCTGGCTGGGCGGGGGCAACGCCGGCATCGGCGGGGCGCAGGTTGGCGCCGCAGTTCTGGCAGAAGGCCACCCCGGCGCGGTTGTGGGTGCCGCAGCGCGGGCAGGCCTGCGTCCCCTCCGGCGGGCTGGGTCGCTCGACCGCGGCCGGCGCGCCGGGTGCCATCAGGCGCTGGCCACAGGCGCGGCAGAAGGCGATCCCCGGCCGGTTGTCGGTCCCGCAGCGCGGGCACTTGGTGCCCTCGCTGAGCGGCGTCGCCGGGACGGGATGGGCGGGAATCAGATCCGGGTTCGGCTCTGGCGGCTCGGGCGGGACGACCCAGGCCTCGGCCTCGCTCGGCGTCTGCACCGGCTCCGGCGTCTGCGCGGGCTCGGGCGGAGTGGTGCTCTCGACGACCGGCTCGGTGGGCTGGTCGGTCGCGTCGCTGGCGTCCCGCTCGTCATCCGGCATCGGGCGATGGACCTCCGTCCGAAATCATAGCCGACGCTCCGCCGCCGCTGGCTGTGCGACCAGCCAAGCGTCGAGGGCTCGGAGGATGCGCAGGCCATCGGTGCCGCCGACCTCCGCCTCCGCCGCTCGCTCAGGGTGCGGCATCAACCCGAGCACATTGCCGCGCTCGTTGACGATGCCGGCGATCGAGTTCAGTGACCCGTTGGGATTGGCGTCGGGGGTCACGCTGCCGTCCTCATCGGCATAGCGCAGGACGACCCGACCCGAGGACTCCAGCTCGTCGATGACCGCGGCGTCGGCGTAGTAGCGGCCCTCGCCGTGGGAGATGGGGAGGCGGATCGTCTCGCCCGTGGTCAGCTCGCCGAGCCACGGTCCGGTGGCGGCCTCGACCCGCAGCGGCTGCCAGTCGCAGCGGAACTCGAGGTGGTCGTTGCGCAGCAGGACCCCGGGCAGGATGCCCGCCTCGGTCAGGATCTGGAAGCCGTTGCACGACCCGAGCACCGGGCCGCCTGCGGCTGCGAATGCCTCCACCGCGGGCATGACCGGGGAGAAGCGGGCGATCGCTCCGGTGCGCAGGTGGTCGCCGTGGGCGAAGCCACCGGGGAGGACCACCGCGTCGGCGTCACCGAGGTCGACATCGGCGTGCCACACCAGGCGCACCTCCCAGCCGACCAGCCCCGCCACATGGGCGAAGTCCCGATCGCTCCAGGTCCCGGGGAAGACCAGGACGGCGACTCGCGGGGAGCGACTCACGCGTGGATCGCCACGGTTGCGGTCTCGTCCGCGCTCAGCTCCCAGTCGGCGGTCTCCATCACCGGGTTGGCGAGCAGGCGGCTGCACATCTGCGCCACGGCCGCCTCAGCCGCCGCTCGGTCCGCCGCCTCGAAGGCGAGCCGCAGCAGCTTGCCGGCGCGAACGTCGTCGACGTCGAAGCCGAGCGAGCGGAGGCCACCGGCGATCGTCTGTCCCTCCGGATCGGCGAGCCCAGACCGCAGCCGTACGTGGACCTCCGCCAGCCATCGCATCAGGCTGATCCCTCTCCGCCACGCCACGGATTCCCGGTGAGCCGCTCGTACGCGGTGGCGTACCGCTCCCTCGTCCCCGCGATGACCTCGTCCGGGAGGCGAGGAGCGGGAGGCTCGCGATTCCAGCCCGAGTCGGCCACGAAGTCACGGACGTACTGCTTGTCGAACGACGGCGGGCTGGCGCCCGGCTCGTACAGCGCCACGTCCCAGAATCGGGAGGAGTCCGGGGTCAGCAGCTCATCGATCAGCGTCACGCGCCCGTCGATCCAGCCGAACTCGAACTTCGTGTCGGCCAGGATCAGGCCCACCTCGGCCGCCCGCTCGGCCCCGGCGCGGTACAGGGCCAGCGACCGCTCCTCGAGCTCGCCGGCCAGCTCCGCGCCGACCATCCCGGCCAGCTGCTCGCGGGTGATGTTCTCGTCGTGCCCCACCTCGGCCTTGGTGGAGGGCGTGAAGATCGGCTCGGGCAGGCGATCGGCCTCGCGCAGGCCGGCCGGCAGCTCATGCCCGCCCACCGAGCCGCTGGCGCCGTACTCAGCCCAGCCGGATCCTGCCAGGTAGCCGCGCACCACGCACTCGGCGTCGATCCGCTGGGCGCGCCGCGCCAGCGTGACGCGTCCCGCGAGCTCCGGGGTGCGGGCGGCCGGTGGGAGCTCGTCGGAATCAGTCGACAAGAAGTGGGTCGGCCCCAGGTAGGCGAGCTCCTGGAACCAGTAGGCCGAGAGCGCCGTCAGCAGCCGCCCCTTGTCGGGGATCGGCTGGTCGAAGACCACGTCAAAGGCGGAGAGGCGATCGGTCGCCACCAGCAGCAGGCGGTCGTCGCCCACCGCGTAGGTCTCGCGCACCTTCCCCCGATGGAGCAGCGTCAGCCCGGGAATCTCCGACTGGGTGAGCGTCATGACAGGTCCTCCGTGGGGCCCTCGATCGGGTCGACCAGGGGTCTTGGGGGCGGCGGCTCGAGGCGGAGGCGACGCCGGATGAAGGCCTCGACGTTGTCGAGCAGCGACAGGACGACGAGGATCAGGAGGGTGCCGATCAGCGCCAGGGCCAGCAGCCCGGCCCCCGCAGCCATGCCGATCGCGGCCACGGACCACAGCGAGGCGGCCGTGGTCAGCCCCCTGATGCTGCCGCGGTGCTGGAGGATGGTGCCGGCCCCGATGAAGCCGATGCCGGAGACGATCTGCGCGGCGATCCTGGTCGGGTCGACGACCGATCCGGCGAAGCCGTAGGCCGAGATGATGGTGAAGAGGGCCGAGCCGAGCGCGACCAGCGAGTGGGTCCGGAACCCGGCTGGCTGGCGATGCAGCTCGCGTTCGAAGCCGATGGCCGCACCCAGGACGAGACCGAGCGCCAGGCGACCTGCCAGCTCGAGCTCCAGGTTGAAGCCAAGATGCGGGGTCAGACGCTCACCTCCTGCGCCCCTGGTGTCGCCGCCTCGGGATTCGCCCCCAGCTCCAGGGACCACCAGGTCGAGACCCAGACGTGGAGCGCTCCGAGGGCCAGCGTGACGGCCAGCCAGATCGCCACGAAGCCTACCAGCAGGAGGAGCGCCGACGGGCTGACGAGCTGCCCGGCGGCGAGGTCGGCAGCAATCGGCGCCCAGAGGACGCGGAGCAGCGCGACCGCGAGCACGACGGCGACGACGTCGGCCAGCAGGGACGTCATTGCCAGGCCCAACCGCCGCAGCGGATGCCCGACCAGGTCGCGGAGCGCGGCTTTCAGTGCCTCGCCCAGGGGCAGCGCCGAGGGTCCAACCGCCTTCCGCAGCGCGACCCCTCCCAGGGCCTGGCCGAGCCAGGTCAGGACGGCGAGCGCGACCAGGAGCGGCACCACGCGGATCGCGATGCGGACGGCCAGTGGGACCCCAAGGTCGGGCGCGCCGAACTCGGCGGGGGCCACCGCGGCGATGCCGCTGACGAGCGCCGCGGCCGCCGCAACGGCCGGGAGGACCGCCACGAGCATGACGCTGAAGGTGGCCTCGAGCTCCTGGGTCATCGACCGGCCCGGGGTGCCGAGGCCTGCTGCGCGCAGCAGCGACGCCTCCGCAACGGCGGCCAGCAGGCAGGCGATCAGGACGCCCAGGGCGGCCAGGGTGGCGATGAGCAGGACGTTCAGCGGGAAGAGCTCGGAGCTGAAGAGGCTCGCCCCCAGGAAGGCGAGGTCGGATGTCCGGGGAGGCGTTGCGACGGTAAGGATGAGCGGCAGCCAGGCGAGGTACGTCAGCGACCCGAGCGCACCGGGCAGCCACAGGTCGCCGCGGTCGGCGGCGATCCGCGCCGCCACCCCGGCGTTGCGCAGCCAGCCGGAACTGCTCATCCCGCGCCGCTGTCGGTCACGTCAAGTCCGAGCGCGGCGTAGGTGGCCGCGATCCCGTCGAGGTGCGGCTGCATCGTCATCGCTCGCTCCACCTCGTCGGCGGAGAGCCAGCGCCCGACCTCCGCATCGGCGGCCAGCTCGGCACGGAAGGTGGTCGTTCCCGACCAGGCGCGCTTGGCGGCGCCCTGCACCAGCCGATACGCCTCCTGGCGATCGACCCCCTTCGCGATCATGGCCAGCATCAGGGCCTCGGAATGCACCATGCCGCCGAGCAGGTCCAGGTTTCTCGTCATCCGCTCGGCATCAACCTCCAGCCCGGCGAGGAGCCCGGTCATCGACCGTGTGGCGTACGCGGCCACGCCCAACGCTCGCTCGAAGACGAAGCGCTCCGCGCTCGAGTGGCTGATGTCGCGCTCGTGCCAGAGCGCCATGTTCTCGAGACCGACCAGCGCATCGGCTCGCAGCAGGCGAGCGAAGCCGGTGATCCGTTCCGCGAGCACGGGGTTGCGCTTGTGCGGCATGGCGCTGCTTCCCTGCTGGCCCGCCCCGAACGGCTCGAACGCCTCGCCGACCTCGGTGCGCTGCAGGTGTCGGACCTCGACCGCCATCCGCTCCAGCGTCCCGCCCAGGATCGCCAGCGCGGTGAGCAGCTCGGCGTGGCGGTCGCGGCTCACAACCTGGGTCGAGGCCGGGTCGACACCCAGCCCGAGCGACCGGCACACGAACGCCTCCACCTCGGCGCTGACGTGGGCATGGGTGCCGACCGCGCCAGAGATCTTCCCGACCGCGATCCCCTCCCGGGCACGCCCCAGCCGGGCCTGATCGCGCTGGACCTCCGCCAGCCAGCCCGCGGCCTTGAAGCCGAACGTGATCGGCTCGGCGTGGATGCCGTGGCTGCGGCCCACCATCGCCGTGGACCGATGCTCGAGCGCCATCCGCCGCAGCTCGTCAGCCAGCCGGGCCAGCTCTCCCTCGACGAATGCGGTCGCGTCGCGCAGGACGACCGCGGTGGCGGTGTCGAGCACATCCGAGCTCGTCAATCCGTGGTGCAGCCAGCGCCCCTCGGGTCCGAGCCGCTCGGTGACCGAGCGGAGGAAGGCGATGACGTCGTGCTGCGACTCCTGCTCGATCTCCCGGGCACGCGCCCCGTCCACGCTGCCGGTGGTGGCCTGGATCCGCTCCCAGTCGTCATCGGGAACGACCCCGGCGGCGTGCTGGGCCTCCACCGCCAGCAGCTCGACCCGCAGCCAGAGGTCCAGCTTGTGCTGCTCGCTGAAGAGCTCTCGCAGCTCCGGCAGCGCGTAGCGGTCGATCATCTGGGGTCGATGTCCAGCTCGGCCCCATCCGCGAGCTTCGCTCGCGTGGCATCGACCTGGGCCGCCACTCCCGCATCGCCGAGGGCGAGGATCCGCGCGGCGAGGTGACCCGCGTTCTTCGCTCCGGCCGAACCGATGGCGACCGCGGCCACCGGCACCCCCGGCGGCATCTGCACGATGCTGTAGAGCGCATCGGCGCCACCGAGCGCGCCGCCATCGAGCGGCACGCCGATGACCGGCTTCGCGGTCAGCGAGGCGAGGACTCCCGGCAGATGAGCCGCCATGCCAGCCGCCCCGATGAAGATCCGCACCCCGCGCCCCTCCGCGACTCGCACATAGGTGCCCAGCGCCAGCGGCTGTCGATGGGCGCTGATGACACTGGCTTCCCAGCCGATGCCGTACTCGTCGAGGACGTCGAAGCAGCCCTTGAGGGCAGGCAGGTCCGAACGCGAGCCGCAGATCACGGCAACCAGGGGGGTCGAGGTCATCGGTCCTAGGATATCCCGCAGGCGACCGGCCGTCGGCCGAGCGCGGTCAAGTCTGAAGGACCAAGCCCGCCGACTAGGCCTCGCGGAGCCCGATATCGGACCGATGCTGCCCACCGTCGAGCCCGACCTCCGCCACGCCGCGATACGCGACCTCGCGTGCGGCAGCCAGGTCGTCGCCGATCCCGACCACCGTCACGACCCGTCCGCCGGATGACAGATACGAGCCGTCACCAGCGCGGCGCGTTCCGGCGTGGAAGCGGAGGAGCGGGCCGCCGTCGTCGGCCGCCGTGGGCTCGGCCCCGAGGAGCTCTTGACCGGTGATGGGGTTCGACGGATAGCCCTCCGCGGCGACCACCACCCCGACCGCCGAGCGGCCATCCAGCGCCACCGCGCTCTCCATCGCCGCTCGGTCGCCGGTGGCCGTGGCGAGGAGCGCCTGCGACAGCGCACCGTCCAGGATGGGCAGCAGGGCCTGCGCCTCGGGGTCACCGAAGCGGGCGTTGAACTCCAGCACCATCGGGCCGGCATCGGTCAGCATCAGGCCCGCGTAGAGGACGCCGCGGTACGGCGTTCCGTCCCGAGCCATGCGCCAGGCGATCGGCTCAAAGACGGTCGCCACCGCCTCCTCGACCTGCGTCTGGCCGAACCACGGGACCGGCGCGTAGGCGCCCATCCCGCCGGTGTTCGGTCCCTCGTCGCCGTCGAGCAGCCGCTTGTGGTCGCACGCCGCCCCCAACGGGATGACAGTCTCGTCGCTGACCAGGGCGAAGACGGATACCTCGCGGCCCGTGAGGCGCTCCTCGAGCAGGAGCCGCGACCCCGCGGGCCCGTCACGCAGGAGCTCACGGATCGCGTCCTCGGCGGCCTGGTGGCTGTCCGGCACCACCACGCCCTTGCCGGCGGCAAGCCAATCGGCCTTGACCACGGGCGGCTCGGGGCTCCCACGGAGATGCGCCAGCGCCGCCTCGACGTCGTCGAAGACGGCGCTCGCCGCGGTCGGCACGCCGGCGCGACGCAGCTGCCCCTTGGCATAGGCCTTGCTCGACTCGAGCCGGGCGGCCGCGCGGGAAGGCCCAAAGGTCGGGACGGATGCCTGCCGAAGCGCGTCGGCCACCCCGGCCGCCAGCGGGGCCTCGGGCCCGATCACGACCAGGTCGTAGCGCTCGCGGGCCGCATGTCGCGCCACCGCCGAGG
>Ga0209998_10000368_pt1 | contig 13064 bp, 9 predicted proteins | sample EndophyteCoNSPM_FD_187576 | JGI IMG/M metagenome (GOLD analysis project Ga0209998, IMG submission 187576) | Arabidopsis thaliana rhizosphere microbial communities from the Joint Genome Institute, USA, that affect carbon cycling - Endophyte Co-N... | ecosystem: Host-associated > Plants > Roots >... | reverse complement strand
GAGGAGGCGTGCTCTCAACCGTGGCTCCGGGAATCCCATACGAAGGAAGAGATCGCGACAAGACGATGTTTCGTTTTCCATCCATGAGCGCTCCGCCGAGCTTCTGGCCCATTTCGTAAGTCTCACGGCCCATTATCACGGTATCCACTGAGCGCAGGAACGCGGGCATCCCATACTCGTCGCTCGGACGTGGCCGGTCGAGCCACGACACATCGCCGTCCGGCCGGGCAATGAAACCGTCCGCGCTCGTCGCGAGGTAGGCGATGATTTTCTTCATGACGATTCCGTCATAATCGGTTCACACTCCCGTCACCGCGTCCTGAGCAGGTTCCAGGCGCAACACTTCCGGAGTGAAACATGATTTCAGCCATCGAACAGAGCCAGTCATCAGCCGCAGAGTGGACGAGACCGCCTCGCATTCTCGTGGTTGACGACGAGCCGCTCAGTGTAAAGATCATCTGTCGCGTCCTCGAGGCAGCGGGTCATGGTGGGGTGGTATCGACGTCGGACGGCCTCGAAGCAATATCTCTCATACGCTTCACGAAGCCCGATCTCGTGGTGCTCGATCTTCATATGCCGGGCTTTCACGGATTCGAGCTTCTTCGAAGCATGACCGCGATGATGCCCGATGGCGATTTCATTCCGGTTCTGGCTCTCACCGGCGACCTGATTGCGGGAACTCGTCGAGCTGCGCTCAAACTCGGAGCGACGGATTTTCTCACCAAGCCGTTCGACAACAGTGAGCTCGTTCTCCGGATCGAGAACATGCTGCGCACGCGCCTGCTTCACCTCTCGCTTGTCGATCAGAAAGAGGAGCTGAGAGCTGCGCTCGCGGCGCGCGACTGTGAGCTCCAGGAAGCGCGAATTGACCTGCTCGAGGGACTCGCACACGCAGCCGAGCTCCGCGATCCCGAAACCGGACGCCACATGCGCAGCGTCGGAGAGATATCGGAGAAGCTCGCACTCGGACTGGGACTCGATCCGGAAATGTCGCGAACGATCGGACGGCTTGCGCCTCTTCACGATATCGGCAAGATCGGAGTTCCCGACGGAACGCTTCTCAAGGGCGGTCCGCTCTCGGAACAGCAGCTGTATCTCATGCGCGACCATACGATCATCGGCGAGAGACTCCTGCATAGTCTGGGCTCGAATCTCCGAACCGCCGCGGCGATCGCGCGCCATCATCATGAACGGTGGGACGGAACCGGATACCCTGACGGCCTCACCGGAGAGACGATCCCGCTCGCCGCGCGCATTGTCGCCGTCGCTGACGTTTTCGATGCGCTTCTGCATGATCGCCCTTATCGCAAGGCATGGCCCGAGAATGCGGCCATCGAGCTCATCCTCGCAGGAAGTGGAACACACTTCGATCCCGATGTCGTCGAGGCATTCAGATCATTGGACTGGGTTGCATCGTACACCGGGGAGTACGTCGCATGTTCAGCATGAGCGCGGCGAACAAGGGCGCCTCGACCAGCGCTGAGTTCTTCGAGCACGACAAGCGCCTCCAGGTACTTACCGATTCGATCGCTCATATCGTCTGGTCCACTGATGCAGACGGAAATTTTGACTTTGCGAATGCCCGCTGGACCGAATTCACCCATCAGCCGCCTGTCGCGACCGACGGCGCCCTGTGGCTCGGGTGCGTTCATGAGGATGATCGCAATCGTGTCGAGGCTGCATTTGCACACTCCGTGGCAACCGGTGACAACTTCGAGTTCGAATACCGGCTCAGAAGATGGGACGGCATTTATCGATGGCACCTGAGTCGCGGCGTTCCATATCGCGATGAGAGTGGAAAGATTCTCAGGTGGGTGGGCACGGCAACCGATGTGCATGATTTGAAGGAAGCCGTTTCAGCACTTCGCGAAAGTGAAGGACGCGCTCAGAAGATGGAAGCTGTGGGACGCCTGGCTGGCGGCGTCGCGCACGATTTCAACAATGTGCTCACCGTCATCAAGGGCCACACCGAGTTTCTTTCGCGCGCTCTTCCTCCGGAGGGAGAGTCGCGCGAAGACATCGAGCAGATTGCGAAAGCCACCAAGCGCGCGGCGCATCTGACGCGACAGCTGCTTGCGTTCAGCAGACAGCAGGTCATGGAGAAGCAGGTTCTCGACGTCAACGCTCAGCTGCGGGACTTCGAGAAGATGCTGGGCCGCGTGATCGGCAAGGGCATAAATCTCGACTTGTCGCTTCAGCCTGGTGCGCCACACCTCCTGGCAGATCCAGGGCAGGTGGAGCAGGCGGTGATGAACCTCGTCGTGAACGCGCGGGATGCAATGCCCGACGGCGGCGATCTGCGTGTCTCGACCTGCGCGATGACGATCAGCTCCGAAGATTGCGCGCGATACGACCAGGCGAGCCCAGGTTCATATGTCGCCATCAGCGTGAGTGATACCGGTACCGGCATCGCACCGCGCCTTCTGCCGCGAATTTTCGAGCCGTTCTTCACGACGAAAGATGCCGCCGGGAGAGGAACAGGTCTCGGACTCGCGACCGTGTACGGCATCGCGCAGCAGCACGGCGGGTTCGTCGATGTGGTGAGCAATCCCGGCAGGGGTTCTGTATTCACGCTCTTTCTGCCAGTCGTCGACGCCGACCTCGCGGCATCCATCAGGGTGACCACCGAAGCATCGATGCGGGGCGACGAGACGATTCTTCTCGTCGAAGACCAGGACGAAGTCCGCGCCGTGGCAAGGCGGATACTGATCACGAACGGATACCGTGTAATGGAATCCAGAAACGGCGCTGACGCGCTCGCGCTTCTCAGGGACATTCAGTTCGCTGTGGATCTGGTGCTCACCGACGCGGTGATGCCACAGATGGGCGGGCCCGATCTCGTGCGCGCGCTGCGCTCCGATTATCCTGAATTCCCGGTAGTCATGGTCTCCGGTTACACCGACAGGGAACTGGTGACCTACGGGGCGAGCGAGCTCAACGTTCCTTTCCTGCCCAAACCGTTCCGCGCCGATGACCTGCTCCGAGCGGTTCGAAAAGCGCTCGATAAACCGAAGGGGAGCTAGTCGCGCGTGGCCGGCTGGAGTGGCGCCGACTCTCCCTGAGTTTCGCTCAGAAGAACCTGCTGTGCTGCCTCTCCGCGGGCGTTTCGACGGTGGTACGCACCGTTCGGCGCGAGCTCCCACCCCGTTGGATCATCCACGTACAGCTGAAGAATGCGCCCGAGCTCAGCCTGATGTACCGGGTCCTGAACCCGGGCAAGAAGCTCCACGCGCCGTGTGAGATTTCTCGGTCGAAGATCCGCCGAGCCGATGAAGTACTCCGGAGCACCGGCGTTCTCGAAGCGATAAATGCGTGAGTGCTCCAGAAATCTTCCGACTACCGAGACAACGCGAATCCTCTCCGATACACCCGGCACCCCGGCTCTCAGCGTGCAGATTCCGCGGCAGACGATGTCGACTGGCACTCCGTCATTCGATGCCTGTACGAGCGCGCGCACCACTGCCGAATCGGACAGTCCGTTCATTTTCGCGGTGATCCCGGCCGCCTTGCCGGCTCTGGCGTGCGATGCTTCACGCTCGATGAGCGCGATGAGCGCGTCCTTCATCTGATACGGAGCTACGAGCGATCCCCGCGAAAGACCCGATGGAGGCAGCGAGCCGCCGGTCAGAGCATTGAAGAGATCCGCTACGTCAGCGGTCACTGACTCGCGCGCCGAGAGCATGCTGAGGTCGGTGTATTCGCGCGCTGTGCGGCTGTTGTAATTGCCCGTGCCCACATGCACGTAGCTTCTTGGCTTTCCATTCTCACGCCGCGTTACGAGGGCGACCTTCGCGTGATTCTTGAACCCGACAAGTCCCGACACCACGTGTCCGCCGGCCTTCTCGAGCTTTCGCGCCCACCCCACATTCCGTCCTTCATCGAATCTTGCCTTGAGCTCGATGAATGCCACCACCTTCTTCCCGTTGCGCGCGGCATCGATCAGCGCATCGGCAACCTTCGATGAATTGCCGATTCTGTAGAGCGTGATCTTTATCGCCGAAACGTCGGGATCGTCCGCCGCGTCACGGAGAAATCGAACGACTGTCGCGTCGAATGAATCGAACGGATGATGAAACAGCAAATCGCCTTCCGCGATCGCATCCAGGATTGAGCCGGGGATCTGCGGCTCCATCGGTTCGAACTTCCCGAATGAAAGATTCTCGACTCGGGGGAGATCGAGCGCCATCAGGCACCGTAGATCGAGCAGCCCGTCCATCTCATGAATGTCCGAGGCGTCGAGCGCCATCGTCTCGGCGGACTCTTCACGGCGGAGATTCGTGAGCAGCAGGTCGCGGACAAACTCCGGCATGTCACGCTCGACTTCGACTCGAACAGCGGGATTGGATCCGCGCTTCTTCGTTGCATCGTCCACCGCGTCGATGAGATCCTCGATGCTTTCCTCGTCGAGAGTGAGCTCGCCCCCGCGCGTCACGCGGAACACATGCACGCTCTCGACGTTGCCCGCCGGATAAACCAGGTCGATGTTCGACCTGACGGTCTCCTCAATGGTGACGAAGTCACCCTCGCGGCCTGGAACAGGTATGAAGCGGGGTGAATCGTTCGGCAGCTCGAGCTCAGCCAGGTGAAGGCGCTTTGTTTCAGGATTCCGCATCACGACAGCCAATGCGAGAGTCAGGTGCGGCAGGTGCGGAAGCGGATGACCGGGGCTCAGTGTCATCGCCATCGGCGTGAGTGACGGATGAATCTGCTCGCGGCACTCGGCGCGAAGCGCCATGCGCTGCGTCTCGTCGAGATCACGCCATGACAGAATGCGGATGCCGGCCTTCGGAAGCTCGCGAAGACAATCGCTCGCGCAAGCTGACTGGCGCTCGTAGATCTCGGCGACGCTCTCGCGTATGAGACGCATCTGCTCGCCGCGGGTCAGCCCGTCGTCGCATTGCTCCTCGAACTGCTCGCGCGCGGCGCGTCTCAGTCCGGCCATCCGGACCATGAAGAACTCGTCGAGATTCGCGCTCACGATTCCAAGGAATTTGAGACGCTCACCAAGCGGGGTCGACTTTTCCTCGGCGATCGCCAGAACTCGCGACTGAAATGCGACAAGACTGAGCTCCGGGTTGAGGAATTCCCCGCGGTCGGTGCCGCGCCGGCGCATGTGAACTCCATCGTCCGCGTGCGACTGCGTTGCGAGATTCTCCCCCGCCCCCTTCCATCGAAGAAGAAGCTCCGCCCGGTCGCGCGGTCCCTCGGTGGTCGGGCGCAGATGGTGAGTCTCCTCCATCGCCCGCGCAAGCCCGGCTACCGCCGACTCGTTTCCGTGAAGATGGCGGATGGCGAGCTGAAAAAGGCTGCTCGACGTTGCATTTCGGCGCGCCACCATGAAGTCGTAGTGAATCTCCATTCGCGGGCGCCACAGCCAGTCGGTTCCCACGGTCTTTTCGATTCTTTCGACTTCGAGCTCGAGTCTCGTGACGAGCAGCGACGGGTCGATCAGGGCCTTCAGCCTGCGACCCGCTGGCGTCGGCTCCGAAACGGCGCCGGCGACGTCGGCCGACTGTACCGCCGAGTCGATGCGCGACGGCGGATTGCCGGCGTCGCCGCCGATGCTCACCGACAGCGATCGCGTATCGTCAGCCCGGAGTCTCAGACGGCACACGATCCCCCGCTTCCTCAGGGCATCGTCGAGCGTATCCAGGAAGAGATCACGGTGCTGCGATCGTTTCGATGCCGATACTTCCAGAGGAAGGGGCAGCGGCGCGGCAGCCAGCTCTCCCAGGTGCCGCGCCGAGCGTATCTCGTAACGCCAGGTCAATGCGTCTTCACGCAGTCTTCGGAAATCTCCTTCTTCGCGCGCCGTGCGTCGTTGATCGTCTTGTAGAACTCGTCGTAATACTTGAGCGTTCCCTCGACGATCTTGGGTTTGAGCATCTTCCCGATGGGATCCGTATAGAGCGCGTAGATGGCGTCTTTCTGCTCGTTGAACTTCGCCATCGCCTTCTCGTAATTCTCGGACGATTCGCAGTATCCGCGGAACAGCCTGTCGCGCACTCGCTGGATCGCCAGCTTTGGATCCGTCGTTGCGTAGTTCGTGTTGATCACTCCCGAGAAATCGAAATCGTATGCGACGGGAAGGAACGCGCCGGTTTCCGGCTGCGTCACGAGCTCCACGTTGTGGAGCGCGTAGATCGACCAGTCGGTGTTCCCGATGAAATACTGGAACAGGCCGACGAGCGCATCATGATAAGGATCCAGGTCCTGCTGGATGGCGCCCTTGAGCTCCATGATCGGCCCGCCATTCCGCGCCGCCATCGTTTCCGGCTCCTCGAGCAGGAGCGCTGCGCGTTTTGCGAAAACTTTTCCGCTTGCACTGTCGGCGTACGTCAGGTTGAGCAGCCGCACGCGATGGCTCGCGGGGGTCAGAAGATTGTATATCCGATAGAGCTGAACTTCCTGAATCAGGTACTGCTCGTAGTCATCGGTGTCGCGGCAGAAATTCACGAGCTTCGGTTTATCGATTCCCTGAAACAGCGTCCCCTTCGTTATCTCGCTCTTGAAGTTGATTCGAATCGGCGGGAACTCGCAGTTCTTGAGTCTCCAGATTCCGCGCGTCCTGATCTCGGCGGGAATGGTGACAGGCTTTCCTGATGTGTCCGTGTACGTGAAGGCCGCAGGCCGCCACGGCGCCTTGTCTTTCTTGTCGCCGCGAATGCGCTTTATGTTCGTCGTGAGCGTCAGCTCCAGCGGCGTCGTGGCCGAAAAAAAGCTCTCCGAGAGCTTCGCGCGCTTGAGTGCCTTCGCGAAGTCCGCGGCTGCCTTTTCTTCGGGCGTGAGGACTTTCGCGTCACCCTCGTTTTTTGCCTTGCCCTGCGCGTTCGCGGTGCCGCTGCCGATTACCGCCAGCGCGAGAGACGTGATTGCGATCTGTCGTGCGATGCTCATCATGATATCCTCCTACCGGATTTCCGCGTCTACCAGCCCTGAGCCACCCGCGGTTCTCGCAAGGGTGAGCAGCTCCTCGTTCTGTACAGCCTTCTTTGGTCGTATGTGATAGTCGATCGAGCTGATTCCCTGCGTGTCGATCGAGATTGCACCCGTGCGCCATTCGCGCGCGAATTCTCCGAGTACGAGATCCATCCCGCGGCGCGTCGCATCCATGTCGCGAGTCTTGAGACGCAGCACTGACTCGCTGATCCCATCGGCTTTCTTCTTCGAGGTCTCGCCGTGCGCGCGGTTCAGCGCCCGCTGCGCCAGACCCTCGAGCTGCTCGCGGTTCATGTTCTTGAGCACCTCGTTGTCGATCTGGGCGACGAACGTACCTGTGCGCGCGAGCTCGCGCGCCCGCTTGAGCCGCTTTGCTGCAATGCTCCCCTCGAGCTCCACCGGCGAGTTGCCGAAGTCAGTATACCAGAGAGCCAGCACCGTGACGTTGAAGAGAACGGAAATCACTGTCGCAACGGGGATGTCCACCGCGGCGGCCAATCCGACACCGGTCGCAAGAAAAACGTAGACAGCATCCTTGCTGTCGTCGAGTGTGTTCCTGAATCGCACGGCAGCCACGATTCCGCCAAGGCTGAACGCAAGGGCGAGGCTGCTTTTTACGAGAATCACGACTCCCGCAACTACGAGCGGAAGAATGATCATCATCTGCACTACCGACTGCTGATAACCGCGCTTTGCTCGGGTGAGCTGATAAATCCATGCAACGGGAAGCGAGAGCAGCATCGCAGCCGCCATTGCCGCCGCTACAGCCGCCGACTTTCCCTGCTCGTCGAGAACCGGCGCATTCTTCACGACATCCTTCGCGCTTCCGGAGCTCAATATCGGATCAAAACCAAACCCGGCAAGGCTGGTCGTCTGCGGGAATCGATTCAGCACGATCCACCCTACTACGATGAGCACCACGTAGTAGATGGTGACCTTGAGAATAACGCGTGTCGCGGGTGACAGAAGCGTCCCCGCGGCTCGGGTCTCCATGAGGAAAGCTCCTTGGGAGAAGAGGCTCCGTTCACTGGAGCCAAATTAACGTTTAATAATCGCTCGGACGTTTTGATCGCGCCATATGTATGTTGCTTCATCCGGAGCCATCATTCAGATTGGCGCATGCCGAAATTCTTGCACGCCCTGGGCGCAATTGCAATCGCCGTATCGGCCGCGCATCCCCAGGCTCCCGCCGGAAAACCCTCCCTGGTCGTGATGATCACGATCGACGGCTTTCGGGAGGACAACCTGACCAGGTTCGGACCGCAGCTTACGGGTGGACTTGCCCGACTGATGAACGGCGGAGCCTGGTTCAGCAACGCGCATCAGGATCACGGAATCACCGAGACCGCCCCAGGCCACGCAAGCCTTCTTTCCGGCCGATTTCCGCGATCCACGGGTATCGCCGCGAACCGGGTGGGTGTCTTCGACAACGACGCGCCGCTTCTCGGATTTTCCGGCGGCCCGGGCGCCTCGCCAGCGCGATTTCAGGGATCGGCGCTCTTCGACTGGATCAAGGCTGCCGATTCCAAAGCGCGCGCCCTGTCCGTCTCCGCCAAGGACAGAGGAGCTATCCTGCCCATCGGCCGGGCAAAGCAGGAGGTTTACTGGTATCCGGGCGACGGTGAGTTCACCACGAGCCGCTACTATGCCTCGGATCTCCCGGACTGGGTGAGGAAATTCAACGATCGGCTCCTGCCCCAGAAATACGCGGGCAAGGCCTGGACGCCTCTTCTCCCGGATTCGGCATACAAGGAACCGGACGACGTGAGTGTCGAAGGAGCCGGAAGGGATTTCGTTTTTCCTCACATGCTCCCGACTGACCCCGATCAGGCCGCGAGCCTGGTGCGCGCGACGCCGTTCATGGACGAGCTGATCGTGGAGATGGCTCTCGACGGAGTGAATGCGCTGAATCTCGGGCGCGGGCCCGGCACCGATCTCCTCGCGATCTCCCTTTCGGCCACCGATGCGGTCAACCATCGGCTCGGTCCCGATTCCAGGGAAGCGCACGATCAGGTTCTTCGTGACGACAGAACGATCGGAATATTCCTCGATTCCCTTTTCAAGCTCCGCGACCCTTCAAGAATCGTAGTCGTGCTGTCCGCGGATCACGGATTCACCCCTATCCCCGAGCTCGCGCCCGCCGACGCCAACCCGCGACCGATGCGCGTTTCACTTTCCCCTGCGCTTTCCGCGGCGCGTGCGCGGCTTGCCCAGGCGGGTGTCGACTCTCTCGCGATCGATGTCGACCAGCAGATCGTCCTGATGGACCGCACCGCGTTCAAGGGAAAGAAGATCAGCGCCGAATCGATTCTCGAGAGCTTCGAGAAGGATGCTCGCGCAATTCCCGGAATCGCGCGCATCGACAGATTTGCAAACCTCGCCCGCGACAGCGCAAAGGATCCCGTTTCACGCCGCTGGTCACACCAGTTCCCGCCGAATACCAATGTCGAGATGGTTGCGACGCTCACACCGGGAAGCCTGTGGGGCTCGCTGCTCGTGGCATCGCACGGCAGTCCCTACGACTATGACAGCAATGTGCCTGTGATCTTTTACGGTCCGGGGATCGCTAAATCGCGGCGCACTGACTTCGTGCGCACAGTCGATATAGCGCCGACGCTCGCTCAGCTGCTCGGCGTCAAGCCACTCGAGAAGCTGGACGGAGTGCCGCTGAAAATCCGCTAGTGCCTACCGCGCGGGCCAGCCGAGGGTCTTGTCGATTGGCCCGACTGAAACGGAGTGATACGTCGGGCGTGCTCGCGCGTAGATCCTCATCGCCATCGCTTTACCCCAGTCGGTCTTCGCAAGATCTGCATACAGGGGCGCAACGAATTTTCTGCGCCCCTGGGAAGTAAGAAACTTCTCGAGCGCGGGAAATGCCGGCTCGTACCGATTCGCAATCGCGATTCTGAGCCAGGCAAAAAGCACTTCGCTGTTCCCGGTCGATGAAAGCCTGAATGTCTTGTCGAGATCGGCGAGGCGCTCCGCAGGTATGGTATCCGGCAGCGCTCTCAGAAAGTGCAGCCATTCGTGAGTGGACCAGTTCTTCGTGTCGAGCGTGCCCGCCGCGGCTCCCCCCTTCCACCCTTCGACCTGCTTCTCGACCGCGGCGAATGCCTCGGCCTTCACGACAGGCGCATTCGCCGGAACGCCCGGATCATAGATCCAGGCCTGCACATTTATCTTCTGCGCCTCCTCTTCGGAGAGCAGCTTCTCTTTCATGTAAGCCAGCATCCTGTCGGAGCTCATCGGCTGGAACGCGAAGTGATCGAAGTAATCGCGGAGGAATTTGTCTAGTCTCTCGCGGCCGACGACGGACTCGACTGTCTGCAGAAACGCCGAGCCCTTCTCGTACGCGACATCACCGGTTCCTTCGTCGGGATCCCGGTCGTTGAGATCGACGTGAAGCCGGGTGTCAGGAGACTGCGGGCCCCCGGCGGTTTTGACCGCTTCCTCGAGATCCTGCCTTCCCAGTTGTCGCAGCATGTCCGCGTAGTTCCTGCCGCGCAGCTCTTCCATGATTCTCGACTCGATGTAAGTCGTGAATCCCTCGTTCAGCCAGAAGTCGTTCCACGTTGCGTTCGTGACGAGATTGCCGGACCACGAATGCGCGAGCTCGTGCGCGACGAGACTGACGAGCGAGCGATCGCCGGCGAGAACCGTCGGCGTCGCGAACGTCACAGTTGGATTTTCCATTCCGCCATACGGAAATGACGGCGGCAGGACGAGAATGTCGTAACGTCCCCACCGGTATGGACCGTACAGCTTTTCCGCGGCGGAGATCATCTTGTCCACCTCAGCGAATTCGTTCGCGGCCTTGTCCACCACCGACGGCTCTGCGTATACGCCGGTGTTCTTGCCGATCGGCCGGAACGCAATGTCGCCAACTGAAAGCGCGATCAGGTACGGCGGAATCGGGTGAGTCATTCGGAAGTGAAACTGACTCAGTCCATTCGCATCCTTCTCGCCTTCGATACCAACATGCTCGGCGCTCATCACTGCGCGCATGCCCGCAGGCACATGCACAGTCGCGTCATAAGTCTGTCTGATTCCGGGACCGTCCTGGGTGGGAACCCATGTTCGAGTCAGTATGGGTTCACCCTGAGTGAAGAGGAACGGCATCCTGCCGCCAGCGGTCTGTGCCGCCGACAGCCATTGAACGGCTGCTGCATCTGGCGACGTCTGGTACTCGATCACTACTGTGTCAGACGATGATGGCAGTGCAATCGCCAGTGGCGAGCCCATGAATCCCTTCGCTGCGCCGATTGCGAAGCCGAGCGAATCCCCGGTGACGTCGCGGACGCTTTTGATGTCGAGATCGCGGACGTCGAGTATGACGCTGTCGGCATCAGCCGACTTCTGAATCGCGAGCTTCGCCACTCCGCTGATCTTCCTTGTAGCAAAGTCGGGCGTCAGGTCGAGTGAGACGTGTGTTACGCGCGCCTCTTCCGGCTGGGCGTATGAATGCGTGTCATGCGGAAGCGCCGGGAGCTTCGAATCGTCGGCGGGTGTCGTTTCAGTCGACGTGCACGCGGCGAATCCAAGCAGAAGCGCCGCTCCCGCGGTGGTTATTCCTGTTCGCATTTTTTTGTTCGGAGTTTTCAGTTCACGAGGGCAATTGCCAGGCCGTCATATCCTTTTACCCCGACGGTCTGAATTACGGTCGCGGTTAGACGTCCGTTTGCCGAGATCATCTCGTTGAGCTTGCGCACGCCCTGCACCGAGGGGTCGGTGCTGTCAGCCTCGATCACTGCGCCGTCTCGAACGACATTGTCCACGAGTATCAGGCTTCCCGGTCTCGACATTCGCAACGCGGACTCGAAATAGAACGGAATGCTCGCCTTGTCCGCATCGATGAAGGTGAGATCGAACGGCACTTCGGTTTGTCTCTCGAGCTCGGCGAGCAGATTGTGCGCGTCACCGTTCAGGACCGTGACTTGTCCGGAAAGACCGGCGCGATCGATGTTCGCCCTGGCCACTTCGGCATGCTTCGGGTCGATCTCCATGGTTACCAGCCGTCCATCCTGCGGGAGCGCACGCCCGAGCCAGATTGTGCTGTAGCCGCCGAGTGTCCCGATTTCCAGTATTCGCCGGGCTCCCTGAACTTTTGCGAGAACGTACAGGAACCGTCCCTGTGGCGGAGATACCTGGATCGATGGCAGTCCCGCTTCATCGCTCGCGCGAACGGCTTCGTCAAGGACCGGATCAGAGGGCACGAGCGTCTCAACTATATAGTTGTCGACCGCCGTCCAGAGCTCTTGCGTCATTTAGCCCGGTGTCTGGTAGTAACGGGGTACTTCGCCGCGAGCCTTCTGACGGTGTTGATGTTCCGCCAGGTGGCATCGAGGCCCATCAGCTTCTCGAACTTCTGTGTCTGAAAGTTCGACTCTCCCTGCGACACGCTGCATCGCCAGTAGATCTCCTTTCCATGCGCGGCGAAATCGCTGAGACTGTCGTCGAAGGATTTGAGCCTGGCTCGGTGTTCGTCGCCAAGCTCGCTGGAAGTGAAGGCGACATTCACTACGCGGGTTCGTGCCATCGCTTCGGGAGTGAAGGGCTCACGTGCCGCTATCGCCGCGATCTCTTCTTCGGTTCGCACAAACGTCGCGACACCGTACCCGAGTTTCGCTTTCAATCCTGCGGCAATCTTCTTCTCGAGTGAAGCAACGTTCTGACGAGGAGCCTCGAAGATCACGTTGCCGCTCGCGATGAATGTCTCCACGGATTTGAGTCCCATCGACTCGAAGTGCTTCTTCAGCTCGGCCATCTTCACGACGTGACCGCCAATGTTGATGGCGCGAAGGAAGGCGATGTATCGCATTACAGACCCATCTTTCGCACTAGCGCCTTGAATCTCGGCTCCATTCGAAGCGGATCGACGACCGGATGGACGTTCAGATAAGCCATCCACCCTCGCCGCTCCTCGTACGCCTTTTCCATCCAGTCGATCGCGCGGTCATTGTTGCCGAGCGAGATGTGCACGGTGGTGAGCTCGACCGGGGAAAGGTATTCGCGAGCCCGCTTTGCTTCGAGATCGTGGAGGATCTGCTCGGCGACCGATGTGTTGCCAGCGCGGGCCAGCGCGAATCCCAGCGTCGCGCGTGTATATGTGGCTGCGCCGGGAAGAT
>Ga0209998_10000365_pt1 | contig 13221 bp, 12 predicted proteins | sample EndophyteCoNSPM_FD_187576 | JGI IMG/M metagenome (GOLD analysis project Ga0209998, IMG submission 187576) | Arabidopsis thaliana rhizosphere microbial communities from the Joint Genome Institute, USA, that affect carbon cycling - Endophyte Co-N... | ecosystem: Host-associated > Plants > Roots >... | reverse complement strand
GGCGCTGGAGGGAATCGCGTTCGCGCCGTCGCTCCCGCTGCTTCGCGTCGCGATCGTCTTCATCGGGTTCGGTGGCGGAATCGTGAACGGCGCCACGAACGCGCTCGTTGCGGACATCAGCAGCGAAGGGAAGGGAGCTAGCCTCAACCTGCTCGGCGTTTTCTTTGGAATCGGAGCGGTGGGAGTTCCGTTCGTGCTCGCGACAATGAGCGGCAGCTTCTCGAACGCAACATTGATCGCAGCCGTAGGCGCGCTGGTGCTGATTCCCTTTCTGTTCGTTGCAGCAACTGCGTTTCCCGCGCCGAAGCAGCCTCAGGGATTTCCAATCGCGGCCGCGGGGCGATTGACCCGCGATCCGCTGCTTCTCCTGATGGGACTGATGCTTTTTCTGGAGAGCGGGATGGAGATCATGGTTGGCGGATGGACGTCGACTTTCGTGAATGAGCAGCTCGCTGTAGAAGCTCGTACCGCGCTGGTGGTGCTGTCGCTCTACTGGATGGGGATGATGCTCGCCCGGCTCGCCCTCGGAACGATTTTCCGAAGTGCGCCACCCGTCCGCGTTCTCTATATCTGCCTGTCGATTGGGTTCATCGGGGCGATCACGCTTCTCATGACCAGCAGCGTATCAGTCGCAGCGCTTGGGGTCTTCATGCTCGGAGTCGGATTTGCCGCGACCTTTCCGACGGTGCTCGGGTTTGTCGGCGAGCGCTACGCCGAGCTTTCCGGAACGGCATTCAGTTTCGTGATTGCAATGGCGCTATGCGGCGGAATGCTGCTGCCATGGCTTGCCGGAGTTCTCGGAGGAAGTTACGGAATGCGCGGATCGTTCGTTATCGTGCCCACGGCTTTGCTTTTGCTTGCAGCGCTCCTCGGAATTCTCTCACGCCGTCTTCGCCCCACTTTATCCGCATGACATCTCTCAGCAGTCGCTGGCTCTCCGCGACGCGCGACGTACTCGATGACATCGAGGCGACACAGAACGATGAAATTCGAAAAGCGGCCGGGGTGATGGCCGATTCGATTCAGGCGGAGCGGTGGGTTCACACATTCGGCTGCGGACACGCGACAATTCCCGTCGAGGAGATGTATCCGCGTATTGGCGGCTTCGTCGGTTTTCATCCAATCGTGGAGCTGCCGCTCACGTTCTTCACGCGAATCACCGGTGAGATGGGAATTCACCAGTTCCTCTTTCTCGAGCGTGCCGAGGGATACGGCGACGCGATCATGAAGAGTTACTCATTCGATCCGCGCGACACGATGTGGATCTTCTCTCACACCGGGATCAACAACGTCAACATCGACGTTGCGCTGCGAGCCAGAGAGGCGGGCATGAAGCTGGTCGTAACAGGCTCTGCATCGGAGGCAGGAACGACACGGCATCCATCGGGCAAGACGTTGTTCGAGCTGGCCGACGTAGTGATAGACACTCGTGTTCCGGCTGGAGATTCCGCTGTTCCGCTGGCCAATCACATTGACAATGTCGGCCCTGTTTCGACGATGGCGTTCGTCGCCGTCGTGTGGATGACAATCACGACGGTCGCGGAGATACTTTCTGAGCGCGGAGTGAAGCTCTACATCCATCCATCGCACAACGTGCCCGGCGATACGACAGCGCGCGACCGACTCGATTCAGCGCTGCACGAGTACAAGAGACGGATCGCCGGAGTGTGAGCGACGTACTCGATCTTCTAATCGTTGGCGGCGGTCCGTGCGGGCTCGCGGCTGCGATATCGGCAGGGAAGGCGGGGCTGAGCGCTCTCGTGATCGAAAGCCAGGTCGTCGTGAGCACGATCGCTCACTACCCGACCTACGTCCGCTTTTTCTCGACGGCGGAAAAACTCTCGCTCGGCGGGATGCCCTTCGTCGTTGCGACCGAGAAACCTGCTCGGCGTGACGCGCTCGCGTACTATCGCGCCGTTGTGAAGAACTTCGACCTTCGTGTCAGACAGTATGAGCGCGTAACAGCAATCGAGAAGAATTCGAACGGGTTCCTGATTCGCTCAGTGCGCCGCAGTGGGGAGGAGATGGCGACGCAGGCGAAAGCTGTGGTCGTGGCGACTGGATATTTCGGCTCACCGAATTATCTGCGGGTTCCTGGCGAAGACCTGACGCACGTGGCCCATGTTTATCGGGAAGGCCATGAGGCGTTCGATCAGGACGTCGTCGTCGTCGGCGGCGGTAATTCCGCAGCGGAAGCGGCGCTCGACCTGTGGCGCTCGGGCGCGCGGGTGACGCTCGTTCATTTTGGACCGACGTTCGACAAGAAGATCAAGCCGTGGGTACTGCCCGACTTCACAAACAGGATGAAAGAGGGAAGCATTGCCGTGCGGTGGGACAGTCGCGTGAAGCGAATCGAAGATGATGCGGTGGTCATCGACAATCCGGAAGGCGAAGAAAGACTGCCGGCGTCGTTCGTGTACGTCATGACGGGCTTCGCTCCACAGGTCGATCTGCTGCGCGCGGCGCACGTTCCGATCAACGATGTAACCGGGATTCCGGAGCACGATCCGGATACGCTCGAGACGTCGGTGCCCGGAATCTTCATTGCGGGTGTCGTGACCGCGGGCTTCGATGCCAACAAGGTTTTCATCGAGAACGGACGGTATCACGGCGACAAGATCGTCGCGCGACTTCTCGGGCAGAATGCGCCGCCGGAGCCGAAGCTGAGCGCGGAGCTCGACACCTGAGCGAACGGTCTGGCAGACTGACGGAGCTGTCTGCATCATTTGGCTCGAGCTCGTCGTCATCACCTTCGATCAGGTTTCTCCCGATGCGCCAGACTTTTCTTCGCAGTCTGCTGATCGCGCTGGTTGCAGGTATGGTCTGCAACGTTCAGCCCGCGGATGGTCAGGGACTTCGCGGCAAGATCTCGGATTTGTTCATCTTCGGCCCGGGGCAGCAGCCACTCTTTCTCGCGGGATCGGGGGATCCGAACAATCCTGCGTCATTGCAGGTGCACGGAATGCATTTCATTCCGGCGGCGAGTGAAGAGAACTTCGCGGTCATCTCGTTCATCACCGAGGCACTCGGCAGAAACGTGGCGAACATGCCGATCGGATCGACAAGCGGATCGGAGACGTTCCGTTTTGTCGGCGGTATTCCGGTGAAGACGTCGATTTCTGCGGGACCGATCTTCGCCGAGCGTCCGCAGACGCTGGGGCGCGGGCGCGTGCTCGCCGGCGTGAATCGCAGCGGATTCCGCTTTGCAACGCTTCGCGGCGTTGACATGAAGAACATCAATCTCACCTTCACGCACCAGAACGTCGATTTCCCTGGATGCTCGACCACTTTCGGCGGTGACTGCGCGAAGTACGGGATCCCCGGAGTCGAGAACGACGTGATGGCGTTCAATCTGAGCATCGACCTCGACGTGAGGGTGAACTCACTCTACATGACGTACGGTGTAACGGACCGGCTCGATATCGGGCTCGTCGTCCCGGTGGTTCAGGCGGATTTCGAGGGAGCAAGTCGCGCGGAGATGCGGCCGTTCGGCGGAACTACGGCTTCGCATTATTTCTCCGGCACATCGACGAATCCCGTTCTTTCCGCCGAGCGGCAGACGCGCGGATCGGCGACGGGTCTTGGAGACATCGCCGTTCGCCTCAAGGGAAATCTTCGCAACACGGGCAACACAAGCATGGGCGTGCTCGTGGACGCGAGATTCCCAACCGGAAGCGAGAAGGATCTTCTCGGAGCGGGAAAATTTTCAGGGCGCGCAATGGCGATCGTCGCATCGCGATTCGGCGATTTCTCCCCACACATCAACGTCGGATATCTGGTGCGCGGAGGGGACGAGGCGAACGATGCAGTCGTCGGCACGCTTGGCTTCGATCATCGTCTCGGTTCCGGGATTACACTGGCTGCTGATCTGGTGAGCGAGCTGCAGGTTGGCGACAGCAAGCTTGAGCTGCCGTCAATCGTTCATTTCGAGGCGCCGTTTCAGCGAACGATCAATCCAACTGACATTCCCGATCGAAGGGACGACATCGTGAACGGGTCGTTCGGATTCAAGATTCTGGCGGCGAAGAATCTCACCGCTGTCGTCAACTCTCTGTTTCCGCTGAATCGTGGAGGGTTGAGAGCGGATCTCATTTACACCGCAGGACTCGAGTACACCTTTTAGAAGATCTGCCCACTCCGCAGCGTTGGTAAAGCGCATGGTGTGCGCAATGATTAGTAGTGCGCAGTGATGTGCCCTGACATGCACTGGTTGCATGGCCCACGGGAAAGCCTGCGCACTGGTTTCACTGCGCACGGGGAAAGGCACTTCTCACTGCGCAGTGACTTCGCACTGATCCACTGCGCACGGGAAGGCCGGTGGCATCCGCGCGACGACCTCGAAGGCTGCAGCTTTCGAGTCGGGATACCGATACACTTTCGCCTTCCCGTGCGCAGTGACTAGTGCGGAGTCAGGTGAGCAGTGAGCAGTGCCTTTCCCGTGCGCAGTGCAACCAGTGCGCATCACTGCGCACCACTGCGCACTCGACCCGTGCGGAGTAAATGTCAGCGGACTGAAGTCAGTCGCCAGGCTCCGTTGTCGTATCTCAGTGACGCGGAGAAGCTCACCGGCTGTCTTTCCGTTTTTCCCTCGCTCGTGAGGTACGCGTACGTCCCGACGAGTCGCGCGTCTGCGCTGTTGCCATTCGTCTCGACGTCAGTGACCCGGAACGTGACGTTGATGTTTCGTGCCGATTGAAAGAACTGCTCGAAGCCGCGAGCCTGATCGGACGTAATTCCGGGATAGACTCTCCGCACCGCTCCGATGTCCCGCGATTCGATTGCGCGGGCGTATGCCGCGACGGTAGTCGCAATCTCCTCGCGCGGCGCAGGCCTGGGCTCCGGCTCCGCAGTCTTCGTCACAGGCGGTGGCGGTGCAGGCGGCGGAGCGACAACGATGCGAGGAGTGCTCTCCTGGACCGGAGGTGATACGATCTGCGGCGGCGGTACGGAGCTCAGTATCCGTGGCTGAGTCTGTGGCGATGAACGCGACGGTGACGTCGAGGCCGCGCTTGTCCGCGTTTGAGCAGGCGGTCTGGGAACCGGCTTCGTGACTTTCTTTGGCTCCTCTTTCTTCCGCTCGGTTGCTTTCTTCCTTTCGGCTGCCGGCGGAGGCGGCGCCTCTGCCTGAGCGTCCTTCTTCGCCACCGGAGACGTATCGGTGATACCCGGCGACGGAGATGGGGCCTTCGTGAGGCTCGACTCCACAACCGGCGCCAACTGCGTGGTCGAATCAGCAACCGGAGCACTCGCGACAAGGCGCGAATCTTCATCGGGGCGACTGAACGCCATCCACCCCGCGAGCAGAACAGCAACTCCCGCAGCCGCCGCAGCGACTGGCCCCCATGGGAATCTCTTCTGATTTCCCACAGGGACAGGCTTGGGCGCGAACGACTCGACGACGTTCACCGCCGACGCCGTCAACGATGCAGTCGACGCATATGCATTTCCGCTCAGCTCCGCGCGAACCGCGATTATCGCGTTCGCCATATCGAGAGCCGACGGGTAACGGTCCGCCGGGTCCTTCGCCATCGCTTTCTGAATGATCGCGTTGAGCGACGAGGGCAGTCCCGGGCGGACTTCGTCGAGCGGCTTCGGCATGTCGGTCACGATTCTGTAGAAAAGACTCTGCAGCGTCGGACCCTCGAATGGCTTCGATCCCGTTATCAGGTGATAGAGAACAGCACCGACCGCGAACAAATCCGTTCCCGGCACCGCCTTCCCGCCCATCACCTGTTCGGGCGCCATGTAGCTTGGCGTTCCCACAACGAGACCGGTGCGCGTCATGTCGGACGAAGCGAGGTGGGCCACACCGAAGTCCATGATCTTGGCATGACCGTCTTCACCAACGCGGATATTTGCCGGCTTGATGTCGCGGTGAACGATCCCGTGCTTGTGCGCGTACGAGAGACCCATCAGGACATCGACGATGATGTCGAGCTTTGACTGAAGCTTCAGCGGCTCGACAGCAGTCATCAGCTTCTCGAGATCGGTTCCGTGGACGAACTCCATCGCGATGAAGAGATGTCCGTCGAGCTCTCCGAGATCGTAGATGGTGACGACGTTGGGATGTTGAAGTGATCCTGCCGCCTGCGCCTCGCGGAGGAATCGCTGCCGATGATCCTGCTGGCGCGCAATCGACGCGTTCATCACCTTGACCGCGACTGTTCTGCCAAGCACGGAGTCGGTGGCGCGGTAGACGGTACCCATCGCACCCTCTCCCACCAGCTCTACGATCTCGTATTTGCCTATCCGTGTGGGAAGAGCGTCCGTCATTCTGCGTGACAGCGGGGGAAAGGAGCCAGGATCGTGGGAATATGAATCGTTCGCGCGCCTGGAGTCCAGACGGGGGTTGCTCCGGCTTCAGCTCGTCCGGCCAAAGCGCCTGAGCAGATCATCTGCCTCTGGCGAGCCAGTCGGAAATCTCCGCACGGCGCTGACGTCCGCGCCTGCCTGAAGCAATACCTGAACGATCGCGGTGGATTCATGCGGCGTCCATTCGGACATCTCGGTGAGCGCCCGCGTCGCGAGTCCCAATGGTGTGTCACCGGCCGGATCTTTCGATTCGAGAGGTGCGCCGTGATCGAGAAGCAGCTCGACTGTCGGCAGTCGCTCACGCCAGACTGCGAGGTGCAGCGCGCTCGAGCCTCTCGATCCTGGATGATGGCTTCGCGAGTCGATCGCAAATCCGAGATGGAGCAGCAGGCGAACTCCTTCGGTGTTTCCCGCGCCCGCGAAATTTGCGAGCGTGTCCGGGCGCTCCGACTGAACTCGCTCTATCAGCTCGGGGTCTTCATCGGCAAGCTCGCGTGCCTTTTTCGCGTCACCGCGCGCGCATGCTTCGAGAAAGGCTGCGTCTCCCTGGAGCTCATGCGTGAATCCGCGGCTCGCGAACAAATCGAGCACGTCAGCGCGGCCGGACGCGGCCGCCCGCATGAAGGCGTTCACCCCATCAGCGGTCGCGAGTCCCGGATCGGCACCATGATCGAGAAGCGCCTCGAGAAATCTCAATGCGTTGTCGCGGCCAATCGAATGATCGAGAGCGCGCGCTCCCCAATGACTCACTGCATTCGGATCGGCACCGTGATCGAGGAGCCAGACGACTCCTTCGTAGTTCGTCCAATCCAGTTTTCGATGCAGCATCGTGGTGAGCCCGATCGGCGCGAGCTTCCCGCTCTCCACGATGATCTCCATCGGACGATTGTCGAACCACTCGGGGGCGTGGTACTCCGTCTCGCCATCGTTCGGATCCGCACCTTTGTCGAGCAACAGCTTCGTCAGTGTGGCGTGATGGGCAATTCCCGCCGCGCCGTACAGAGCGCTCTCGAAGGTCGGATTCGGGCGATGCTCGTCCGCAAGGAAGCCGGTGTTCGGGTCCGCTCCCGAATCGAGAAGTATCGCAGCAGATGCCACGAATCCATCGGAGCGCTGTTTGTCGAGTCGGAGGAAACGCGAAAAGCAGAGATGAGTGAGCGCATCCCATCCATAAGGACCGCCTTTGACAGTGGCGTTCGCCGCATCCACCTGAACGAATTGGCGCACAGCTGAATCGTTGCCGAGGGCGGCGGCGGTATGAACGCTGGCGACCGCAAGCGTGCGATGCTCGGCGAGCATTGCGTGCGCGCGATCGAGTGTGCCTGCCACGTGCGGGCTGCCATCCATCGGAACGCAGGCGGCTTCGATGAACGCGTCGGTGAGCTCGGGACTCGTCATTTTTGACCCTCCCTGAAGCATGGGCGATAACGCATCTGAGCGCTACATTCTTTCGATTATGACCACGGCCCGGGAGCTGCTTCCGTTCGATTCATTCGGCCGACGCCGGCTGAAGGTCGCGTTCGTCGGCACTCACGGCGTCGGAAAGACCACCTTGTGCTTCGACCTTGCGTCACAGCTCAAGCGGCTCGACCTCGGCGTCGACCTCGTGAAGGAAGTTGCGCGGCGATGCCCGCTTCCGATCAACGAGAATACGACGCCCGACGCGCAGGCGTGGATTCTTCACACGCAGATCGCCGAGGAGCTCGAAGCGCAGTCAACGTATGAGGTGGTCATCTGCGATCGCTCGGTTCTCGACAACTATGCGTATCTCGTGGCACGAGCCGGGCGACAGCCTGATCTCGAGCCGCTCGTCGCAAAGTGGATCAGAACCTACGACGCACTGTTCAAGGTGCCGGTCATAAGCCTTCCGTCGTACGATGGCACGCGCGCAGTGAGCCCGACTTTTCAGCTCGAGATCGACGGAGTCATCGAAAACCTGCTCGAGGCCTTCTCCGTGGACGTGATTCGTCTCGGTGCGGAGGATCGGGACAGGTGGATTCCTGCCGTAATGCAGGCGCTCGGGATGCCCGCCAGACCCCCTCAAATCGACCTTTTCGTGCCCGGATCGATGAGCGCGTGACTTTGTAACGGTTTCGTGATTTGACAAGGTCCGCGCCATTGGGGAATTTGCGGGGTCTGTCCCAGCCTGGAGTCGCCCCATGAAATTCAGCACGCCGTCCCGCTTCGTCGTCGTGTCATCAGCGCTGCTGTTTGCAGCATGCACCGACGCTCCCGCTCCCAGCGCGCCTTCAGTGCGCGATGCATCGCCATCCGCGGAAAGAAGTCAGGTCGCGCAGGACCGTCTTGCATCTCTTTTCCCCGAGGCATCACAGGAAGTGCTTGCGCTGCCGGGTACCGTATTCGCCGATCACGACGAAGTGCGTGGCAAGCTTGTGTTCGGTGTCGAGAACGATAATCCGATTCCGGGAATCCAGCGCGCGCTCGCTGCGCGCGGACTGTCTTCCGACGAATACGTGATCGAGCATGCCGAGCCGATTCGGATGCTTGCGACCCTGCGCGACAGATTCCGTCCGACGCAGGCGGGAACGCAGATTCACTTCGGCGGATACCTGTGCACGATGGGATTCAACGTCGACCATGCCGGCGGCAGGTCTTTCATCACGAACTCTCACTGCACGAACAATCAGGGCGGTGTGGAAGGAACGCAGTACTATCAGCCGGTCAGCAGCGTCGATCCGACTGTGATCGCGACTGAAGTTGCTGATCCGACTTATTCGTCGGTCGGCTGCTCCCGGGGGAAGGTATGCCGTCGGAGCGACTCTTCACGCGAGCTGTACGATCCCAATATCGAGTCGAGCAGGGGCGTGATTGCGAAGACCACCGGTGTCAACTCCGGCTCTCTGACCACCTCCGGATTTTTCACGATCACCGAGCAGGAGAACAACACCTCGAGTTTCAGCGGGCGGGTCGACAAGGTCGGCCGCACAACCGGATGGACGCAGGGAACCGTTACGGGAACCTGCGTCAACGTGAACGTATCGGGATCGAACATTCAGCAGCTGTGCCAGACACTCGTGACGAACAATTCGGCGGCCATCGTCGGCGCGGGTGACAGCGGATCGCCGGCGTTCCAGATCGTGAGCGGCGACAACGTGCGGCTCGTTGGAATTCTCTGGGGTGGTGGCGGAAACACTCAGTTCGTGTTCAGCCCGCTCAAGAACATCCAGGAGGAGCTTGGAGCGGTGATCGCGACCTACGACGGAAGTGGTGGTGGAGGCGGAACCGAGCCCCCGCCGCCCGCGCCTTGCATTCCCAAGGGAAAGAACGGCAACAACTGCAAATAGCGATGTAACGACAAAACGAGTCGCTGGTCGATCAGACTAGCGACTCGTTTTTTTGCTGGACGCGCCTTCGATTCGGCCTTTCAGTCCCTGAAGCTCGAGCTTTGCCTGCAATCGAAACATCGAGAGCATCATGTCACCGGCAACCTCGGCTGTGGCGGATCTCGTCGTATCGGGAAGGATTTTCGATACGACTGTGCTCACGACCATGGTGGAATCGCCGACGGCAACGAGTGAATCCCTCCTTATCCCCATCACTCGACCGGTCGCCTGTGCCATCAGCTCCATTGCCACGAGGCGGTTCGGAACGAGCTCACTAATGCGCCAGATCATCGGCCGCTGTGGGCCAAGTCTTCGGCTCAGCTCGACGCGAATGGAATCGCCGACGGCGAGCGGTCCGTGGCGCCACGTCGTAATGGTATTGCCTGCTGCCATCCACGTCCTGATGGAATCGCCGTCGCTCAGCGAAGCATAGATTCGCTGCGGTGGCGCAGCGATCGTCACGCGCGCGGATCCGTCAGGCTCCAGCGATTCGCGCATCGTTCGCATCGCGAACCACGATCCCGCGGCGAGCAGCACGACCACGAGAACGAGACAACCGCCAATCCATTTCAACATTTCACGTATCGCCTCAGAGTGGTACGCCGCATGAAGTGATCTCCGCCACGAATATGCAAGGCAACATCACCTTTCGCCGTCCGACCGCGGCAGACCTTCAGCGCGCACATGGCAGGACGGTGCCCGATCTCATCGCGCCGGATCTCAAGGTTCTATTCTGTGGGATCAATCCAGGACTTTACTCCGGAGCGACGGGACTTCATTTCGCACGACCGGGTAACCGTTTCTGGCCGGCGCTCTACGCCGCTGGTTTCACGAGCCGGCTACTGCATCCGAACGAACGCGATGAGCTTCTCGATTCGGGATACGGCATCACCGCAATGGTGAGACGTGCCACGGCCACAGCGGCCGAGCTCGGTGACGAAGAATATCGCGCCGGCAGAATTGCTCTCGAGAAAAAAGTCAGGAAATACAGGCCGCGCTGGGTCGCGATTCTCGGACTTGGAGCGTATCGAGTCGGATTCGGTGAGCCTCGCGCGAAAGTCGGGCGACAGGACGAGCTGATCGGCGGCGCGGGATTGTGGGTGCTTCCGAATCCCAGCGGGCTGAACGCAAATCACCAGCTCCCTCAGCTCACCGAAATGTTCAGGGAGCTGAGGATCGCAGCAGGGTGAGCTCCAAAGGAGATCGAAAGCATTAGCGCGTCAGCGACCGCCGCGCGCGTAGTTCACGATAGGCAGGAGCTTCGCGCGGTGCTTGTTGCCCGCATAGTTCAGCAGGCCGAGCTGCACGCCGTCGAGCGAGCGGGCGATGTTCAGTATTCCGATTGCCAGTCCCCTCTGGGTTCCCTTGATGTTGTTGAACGCGCTCACGTTCACTCCGCGCATCGTTCCATAGTTCGCGATGCGAAAGTAAATCGGCGCGATCACAAGTCCGCGAACGTCCTCTCCGCCAACGGCTGAGGCGATCGCAACGCCGCGAATCTGCGGCGCACCCACGCCGATGCCGGCGATGCTCACCCACTTCAACGACCTGCCAGCGCCGATTCCAATTCCGGCGATTTGAACTCCCGTAACGTCGTTTCCCGCTCCGAGACCGACGCCGGTGACCGTCACTCCCCTGACATCGTTTCCGGCGCCAATGCCGAGACCCGCAATCGAGAGACCAGTGAGATTCTGACCTACGCCTGCGCCAAGGCCACCGATGAGAATGCCTTTCGCGTCGCCGCCCGCGCCGATTCCGAGCCCGCCAACGGCGAGCCCGGTCATGTCTCCGCCGATTCCCGCACCTACGCCCCCGACGACGATACCATGCACGTCGCGGCCTATTCCAAGACCTATTCCGCCGACACCAAGTCCGGTCAGGTCATTCCCGATTCCCATCCCGATGCCGCCTGCTCCGATTCCCTTCAGGTTCTGGCCCACGCCCATGCCGACCCCACCGATGGCCAGCCCTTTCATGTCGTTACCCACACCCATTCCGACACCACCAGCCGCGATGCCGCGCATGTCGTCGCGCGTGCCGATGCCGACAATTCCTAGAGCGAGCCCGTCGATTCTCCTTCCACCGGTCGCCGGCAGTCCGAGCGCCAGGCCACGCACATCTCCTCTGCTTTCCTCGTAAGGAATCCAGATCGTCGCGTTGATTCCCGTTGCTTCCCTCAGTTCCCGATCGCGGTAGTTCAATCGCAGGCCGACAGTGCGACGCGAATCCCCGATGCTGATTCCAACATCGTTTACGGTGAGGTCTACAGAGCTCGCGCGCTGCGCATGCGCGGGTAATGCCGCAAAACTGCACACGGCAGCGAGCACAGCCTTGAAGTGTGTTTGCATCATGGCGGCGTTTAAGGGGAATGCGTCGGGCCTCGACTCGATTACGTCGCCGGTGGACGGGTTGTTTCAGCTACGTCAAGCGTCGCCGATGCCTACATTCGCGGCTTCCGCCGCATTGCCACCTACAGTGGTTCCACGCGAACGGCGGTCCCGTAGCACAGGACCTCTGTCACACCTTTCATCAGCTCGTTCGCGTCATACCGGATGCCGATCACTGCGTCAGCGCCGGCAATGTGCGCCTGGACCAGCATCGTGTCGAAAGCCTGCTTGCGGGTTCGTTCAGCGAGTTCCGTAAAGAGCGAGATGTTGCCGCCGAGCAGCGTCTGGAAACCTGCCCCGATGGTGCCGAATACCGACCGGGACCGGACGACGACACCACGGACTACGCCCAGATTGTCCACAATGCGGAATCCAGCCACTTCGAAGCCGGTCGTCGTCATGTTGGCCGGAATGTCTGCAGCCTGCGAATGAATGATGGAGGACATCGTCAGGGCCTCGCGGATAAAGTTCTCACCGGGAGAAACTTACCGCGTTGCAAGCAAACCGCGCCCATTGAATCAGTTTCGGAGAACCTCGACGCGAACTTCCGTCCATCCACCGAGCTGGTAGTACTCGACGCGCAGCTTGTGCGGGCCGGATGCAATGTCCGCGCGATTGATCTCCGACTCGTGCGGCTTCCAGTTGTCGATGACGAGGTTGTCGTCAACCCAGACGCGAATCCCGTCATCGCTGATCGTGCGCAGAACGTATTTGCCTGGACCGAGCTTCACATCAGCTGTGGCAGCGATCCGGAAATTCGCCTGCGGCACGCCCTGAATCGTCGGCCGGTACCACATGTAATCGAGACGCGGCGTGATCAGCGTCGTTATCGGAGTGCGCGGAGCGACGCTGTCTGCAAGCGCGAAGAATGAAGCGTTCCACATTCCGATGGGATCGAAACGGCCATACGAGAAAGTGTATGGAGCTCCTTCGGGCAGCTTGACACCCCGCGGACTCACTATGCTGCTGCCGCGATACTCGAGCGTGATCTCCCAGTCATTCTCGAAACTTTTTGCAGGCGTCACTACTATAGTATCGCCAGTACGGCCATGATCCTTCGACAGCGTGGCGACGCCATGGCGATCGAGCACCTTCCAGCTGCCGGCTGGCCCGAGAACCCGCAACGACAACGGCGTTGACCGCGAGCTGTCAACCGGCCACAGCTTTGGCGAGCGCTA
>Ga0209998_10000359_pt1 | contig 13372 bp, 10 predicted proteins | sample EndophyteCoNSPM_FD_187576 | JGI IMG/M metagenome (GOLD analysis project Ga0209998, IMG submission 187576) | Arabidopsis thaliana rhizosphere microbial communities from the Joint Genome Institute, USA, that affect carbon cycling - Endophyte Co-N... | ecosystem: Host-associated > Plants > Roots >... | reverse complement strand
CCCGTCTGTCGGTAGATGCGCCGCCCGCGCTCGATCACGCCGCGGCTCTGGTCGAACCCGAGGAAGAACGTCCGGTCGTCGAAGAGCGCGAACCCCGTCTGCAGGCGGTGCTTCAGGTTGAAGTAGATGAAGTTGAAATTCGTGAAAGACGACAGCGACTGGAACTGCGCGATCAAGCGCCGGTCGCCCAGGTTGTCGCCGAAGATGAGCACCGTGTTCGAGACGAAGGTCTGGTCGGTGTTGACGCCGGCGACGACCTGCGCGTCCTCGAGCTGCAGCTTGCGGCTCGCTCGGGGGCGGATCTTCTCCGGGTCGATCGACACTTCGATGGCCGGCTGGAATGGCGCCTCGGACTCGGGGCCCGCGGGGGAGACGGCCGGCGCGAGCTCGGGCAGGCGGCGGACCGCCTTCTTCGAGTCGGCGATGTAGAGCGTGAACCGCCGCTTGTAGTACGCGGCGAACACGAGCTTCTCGGTGTTGTCCTTTCCGATGAAGACGGTGGGGGAGAACGCGCCCGCCACGACGTTCGTGTGGAGGTTCGTCTCGCCGGTCTCCAGGTTGATCGAGTAGATGTTGAAGATGCCGCCGTCGCGGTCGGACGTGAAGAAGAGTCGCTTGCCGTCGGGCGTGAGCGCCGCGTCCTCGTCGTTCCAGTCGCCGTAGGTGATCTGCTGGCGAGAACCGGGTGAGTTCGGGTCGAACCGGAAGATCTTCGCCTTCGTTCCGCGCACGGAGGAGTAGTAGATCCACTTCCCGTCGGGCGAGTATGCCGGCGCGAAGTCGAACACCTCGTCGTCCGTCAGGTTCATCACGCCCTTTGAGGTGAGCGAGTACGACCAGATGTCGGCGCGCCCCCCCTTGAGCGCACGGAACACCACGGTGTTCCCGTCCGGGGAGAACGCCGGGTTCAGCTGCTGGTCGAGGTCGGGCATCTCAATGCGCTCGCGGATCCCGCCGTCGAGGGCGTTTAAGAGAAGGAGCTCGCGACCGCGCTCGCGGCGGGCGAACACGGCCACCGTGTTGCCGTCGGGGGAGACCGCGACGTCGCCGCCGCCGAGCGGCGCGGTCGTCAGCCACTGGCTGACGAGGTACTCGTACTTGGTCGTGTAGCCCTTCGTCAGGTTCCGGTACAGCTTCCGATCGGCCGTGGACAGCACGACGACGTCCGCGTCGTTCTTCAGAGTCGAGATGGCCGCGATGAAGTCGCCCGAGGGATACGAGCGCGGCGTGAGCTCGGCCGTGGGCTCGTCCTCGAGCTTGAAACGCTCGCCGAAGTCGATCGGCTCGCCCTTCTCGGTCAGGATCTTGAGGTAGCGCTGGCGGAGGAAACGCCGGAACTTGACGTCGAAGTCTTCCGCCGACAGGTTGAATGCGCGCCGGATGACCTTTTCGACGTTTCCGCCGATCTGGTTGCGGAACTCGAACACGAAATCGCGGACCGAGTCCTTGCCCCACTCCGTCTCGATGAAATCGAACACGGCGTGGCCGAACCGGTAGGCGAAGAACCCGCCGATGTTGCCGGTCTGGGCGATCTCGGGCACCTGGTCGGCGAGGACCGCGTCGCGGAGAACCATGCGGTCCTTGTTGTCCTCGTCGTTACCGAAGTAGGAGGCCATCCCCTCCGTGAACCACTGCGGGGCGTTCGTCGTCGCGGCGCGGATGTAGTTGCCTCCGAACAGGATCTCGAACTGGAAGACGTGCGTGAGCTCGTGGGCGATGAGCTGCTGGAGCTTCTCGTCGCTCATGTCGATCGGGAGCACCATCCGGTTGCGCGAGGGGAGCGCGAACGCGCCGACCCCCTCCGGAATGAAGTTCAGGATCGTGTTCGTCTGCTCGAAGTCGGAGTGGGTGGCGTAGTAGATGAGGTTGATCGGCTTGGGAATCTGGAAGTTGAGCGCCCGCGAGATCTCGTCGTACGCGCTCTCCGCGTAGGAGGTGACCTTCCCGAGCGACACCTGCTCGGATGGATAGAAGTAGATGGCGAAGTGGGTCGAGCGGTAGACCTTCCAGTCGAACTTGTCGTAGGCGATCTTGTTCTTTCCGAACTGCGCGGCGGCCGGCGCCGCGGCGCAGAGGACGAGAGCAAGCGCGATCGCGAGCTTCTTCATGACGACAGCCGCCTTCGTGTCATTCCGGTCGACGGACGGATTTCCCGCGCCGTCCCCGGGAACGACGTTGAAAAGTTAGCCTCCCTGGTATGTGAATCAAAGGATGTCCGGCGGTCCCGAATCAATCGGTGAAGATGTATCTCTCCGCCTCGCGGTCGCGCGCCACGAAGAGGTTCAGGATCTGGTTCTCGAGCGAGAACAGGTTCTCGAAGAGCCCCTGCAGCTCGTCGGCGCGGCGGCCGCCTGTCTGGCGGAAGTCCTTGAACTCGTCCTGGAGGATCTTCTCGCCGGAATTTCCGTCGAAGACGAGGAACACGATGTCGAAGAGGAACCCGGTCTGCTCGACGTACACCTGGCGGTAGTACGTGCGGCCGTCGATCGGCGAGACGTACTCCTCGGTCTTGTAGCCCGACCGGTCCTCGACGCGGAACTCCAGGCTGCCGGAGACGATGATTTCCGCGCCCGTCTGCACTCCCATCGCGCGCCAGTACTCGCTCGACCGCCCGAGCTCCGAGAGGTTCTGTGTCGGGAGCTTCAGGTCCGTCGGAAGCTCGACCACCTCGAGCTTCGTCTTCTTCTCGATCTGCTTCTTCAGGAACCGCTGGAACTCCGCCTGCAGGTCGACGTTCTGGAGCCGGCGGTCGCGCGCCTTCTCCGCCTCGGTCGCGAGGATGAAGGGGGCGAGCGCGATCTTTTCGTTGCCGCGCAGCGGAAGCCGCGGCTTCAAGGGGAGCTTCAGCTTGACCTGCGTGACGCCGGCGAGCGCCGGCAGCGCCGAGAGGAGCGCGACCAGGACGGCTGCGAGTACGCCCCTCACCCTGACCCTCTCCCCGCGAGCGGGGAGAGGGAATCTCTCAACTGCCACCGGTCGCCTTTCCGGTCGTGCGCGTGTAGGACGTGTAGAACTCGGCGAAACGGGCGTAGTTGCGCCGGATGTACGAGTCGTTCGGGTCGAGCTCGAGAGCCTTCTTGTACTCGGCGAGCGCCCGCGCGAACTCGCCGCTCGCCTCGAGGGCCACGGCCAGGTTGTTGTGGGCCCGGGCGTTCGACGGCTCCTTCTCGACCGCCTTCTCGAACCGGAACGCCGCCTCCCGCCAGAGTCCGCGCCGAGCGACGGCGCTGCCGAACGAGATCTGCGTCTCCGCCTTTTCCGTGCGCGCGTATGAGCCGCCGCATCCGGCGGCGAGAAGTGCAGTTCCGATGACGAGAGCGAGCTTCTTCACCCCAACCTCAAAACCCCCTCGAGGGGCGGCTATTATAGGTAAGCCGTTCCGTTCTCGCGGAATTTCCGCCCTCTCTTCATCTAGTCCTCAGGTGAATACGAAGGGGGCTCGCGAAAAGATAACGTCAGGACATGCCGTTTCCCCCTTTCGCCCGCCGGGCCGCGATCTCGTGGGCCCGCTCGCGCGACCTGACGCCGCAGCGGCTGTGGCCCGTCCTGAGGGACCTGGGAGGGCTCGAAGGGCTGCTCGCGGCGCCGGAGGACGAGCTCGCGGACCGGCTGGCGTCGCGCGAACGCGCCCGGTCGGTCCTCGCCGGCCCGTCCGACGCGGCCGCGGAACGTTGGGCGGCGTCGGTCGAGGCGTCGGGCATCCGCGTCGTGACGGCGTTCGACGAGGAGTATCCGAAAGCGTTGTCGGAGATCGCGGACCCCCCCTTCCTCCTCTACGCCGTCGGGCGCCTCGAGAAGTTGAGACTTCCGGCCGTCGCGATCGTGGGATCGCGGAACGGGACGCGCTACGGACGGGACGTCGCCGCGCGGCTGGCCCGCGAGCTCTCGCTGGCGGGCGTGACGATCGTCTCCGGGTTCGCGCGCGGCGTGGACGTGGCGGCGCACGAGGCGGCGCGTGAAGGTCCCGGCGGGACCGTTGCGGTGCTCGGCTGCGGTCTCGACGTGGACTATCCGCGCGAGCACGCGCGGTTGAAGGAGGCAATGGCCGGGACCGACCTCCTCCTCTCCGAGTTCCCGCCGGGCGCCGAGCCGCGGCCGCAGAATTTCCCCATCCGCAACCGCATCATCGCGGGACTGGCCTCCGGAGTCGTCGTGGTCGAAGCGTCCCGCCGCAGCGGTTCTCTCATCACGGCTCGCCTCGCCGCCGACTTCGGCCGCGACGTGTTCGCCGTTCCCGGGAGCGTCTTCTCCGAGACTTCGGCCGGCACGCACGAGCTCCTCCGCGACGGCGCGATCCTGTGCCGCGGAACCGAGGACGTGCTGGCCGAGCTGTTTCCGTCGATCGGCGTGCCGGCGCCGCTCCTTCGCGGTCCCGGGCCCCCCGTGAATCTTTCCGCGGACGCGGCGCGTCTCTTTTCGATGCTGGAGCGCGGCGACCCCCTGGCGGCGGAGGAGCTTGCGCAGTCGCTCGACCTCCCCGCGGCGACCGTGCTCGCGGGACTCTTCGAGCTCGAGGGCGCCGGGCTCGTCGTGGAGGAGGGGGGACGCTACGCGGCGATTCGGCGTTAGAGGTCACGGGAATACGGCTTTGTTGTCCTCGTCGGGACACGCCCCGAATTGCACTTTGCGGTTCGTTGTGCCACCGTCCCGCACCCTGCCATGACCAGCATCGTGATCGTCGAGTCGCCCGCGAAGGCGAAAACGCTCGAGAAGTTTCTCGGGAAGAACTTCCGCGTCCTCGCCTCCTACGGGCACGTCCGGGACCTTCCGAAGAAGGGCCTCGGGGTGGACCGTGCCCACCGGTACGAGCCCACGTACGAGGTCCTCCACGGCAAGGAGAAGACGCTCGCGGAGTTGAAGCGCGCGACCGCGAAAGCCGACGCCGTCTACCTCGCGGCCGACCCGGATCGGGAGGGGGAGGCGATCTCCTGGCACCTGATGGAGACGCTGTCGCCGGGCGCGAAAGGCACGCCCTTCCGGCGGGTCCGTTTCAACGAGATCACGAAGCGGGCAGTCCTGGCGGCGATGGACGACGCGGGCGAGATCGACTCCCGGCTCGTGGACGCGCAGCAGGCGCGCCGCATCATCGACCGGCTCGTCGGCTACGAGGTCTCGGACCTCCTCTGGAAGAAGATCTGGCGCGGGCTCTCGGCGGGCCGCGTCCAGACGGTCGCGCTCCGGATCATCTGCGAGCGCGAGAAGGAGATCGAGGCTTTCGTCCCCGTCGAGTACTGGACGGTGGACGCCGACCTCGAGGCGGGCGCTCTACCGCCCTTCACCGCGAAGCTCGTCTCGTTCGACGGACAGAAGCTCAAGTTCGACGGAGCCGATCCGCGTCTCGAGTCGGAAGCCGCCGCGGCGCGGGTACGGGAGGACGTCGAGCGGGCGGCGTGGCGCGTGACGAAGGTGGACACGTCCGAGCGCCGGAAGAACCCGACGCCTCCGTTCATCACGTCCCAGCTCCAGCAGGCCGCGGCGCGGCGCCTCGGTTTCGCGGTGCGCCGCACGATGCAGATCGCGCAGCGCCTCTACGAAGGCCGGGAGATCCCGGGCCGCGGCAGCTTCGGCCTCATCACCTACATGCGCACCGACTCGCCGCGCGTCTCCAACGACGCGCTGGCCGCGGTCCGCGAGCACATCGCCGCGCGGTACGGGTCGGGCCCCGACGTCCTCCCGGACACTCCGCGCTTCTTCAAGGGAAAGCGCGACGTGCAGGACGCGCACGAAGCGATCCGTCCGACGGACCTCTCGCTCCCTCCGGAGGAAGTCGCGAAGCACGTGTCGAGCGAAGAGGCGAAGCTCTACGGGCTCATCTGGCAGCGGTTCGTGGCGTCGCAGATGGCGCCCGCCGTGTACGACACGGTGTCGGCGGAAATCGAGGCGGGTCGAGCGGTCTATCGCGCGTCCGGCTCGACGCTGAAGACGCCCGGCTATCTCGCGGTCTACGGCGTCGCGGCGGAGGACGAGGAGGACGCCGAGAAGGAGGGCGCGGGCTCGAAGCTCCCGCCGCTCGAAGCGGGCCAGACGTTGAAGCTCGTCGCCCTGAAGCCGGAGAGGAAGGAGACCCAGCCGCCGCCGCGCTACAACGAGGCGTCGCTCGTGAAGTTCCTCGAGGAAAACGGGATCGGGCGTCCGTCCACCTACGCCGAGATCCTGCGGAAGCTCGAGGACCGCGAGTACGTCCGAAAGAAGGATCGAAGATTCCTGCCGACGGCGCTCGGCCGCACGGTCGTCGAGCTCCTCATTCCCTACTTCGACGACTTCTTCGAGACCGGCTACACCGCGAAGATGGAGGAGCGCCTCGACGACGTGGAGGAGGGAAAAATCTCCTGGAGGAACGCGCTCGCCGAGTTCGACGAGAAGTTCACCCGCGACCGGAACCGCGCCCTGGACAAGATGGTGTCGAGCAAGGCGGGCATCCCGCTCGCCGAAGCGCGAAAGCTCCACCTCCCCGTCCCCGTGGACCTCGAGGAGAAGTGCCCGCAGTGCGGCAAGAAGTTGAAGCTCCGCATGGGGAAGAACGGGCTCTTCGTCGCGTGCAGCGGGTATCCCGCGTGCACGTTCACCGTGCACATCCCGGATCCGGACGAGGATGCGATCGACGCGGTCGAGCTCGAATCCACGATGTGCGAGGAGTGCGGCTCTCCCATGAAGCTGCGCCAGAGCCGCGCGGGCAAGGCGTTCCTCGGCTGCACGGCGTATCCGAAGTGCCGCAACATCGTGAATGTCGCGATCGCTGCGGGCAAGGCGGAGGCGCGACCCGACGAGCCGACGGGGCAGATGTGCCCGGAGTGCGGGAACCCCCTCGTCCGGCGCCACGGACAGTACGGCGCGTACGTCTCCTGCTCGAACTACCCCGCGTGCCGATACAAGCCGCCGAAGCCCGTTCTCGACACGGGCGTCCAGTGCCCGAAGGACGGCGGCGCCATCGTCGAGCGGCGCGGGCGCTTCCGGCCGTTCTACGGGTGCGTCAACTACCCGGCGTGCGACTTCTCCCTGAACGCCCGCCCGATCCCGGAGACGTGCCCGAGCTGCGGCAACCCGTACCTGCTGCTGCGCGACCGCAAGAGCGGTCCGGTGCTGGCGTGCGACCGCGCGGGCTGCGGCTTCGAGAAGCCGCCGGGGGCGCTGCCGCCGATGACCGAGCGGTTCCTGGAGGCGGCGGCAAAGCCGGCGAAGGCGGCTAAAGCGACGAAGCGCGCGAAGGCGCCGGCCGAAGCCGCGGCGTCCGCGCCGCGCCGGCGCGTCAAGGCGCGCTAGCCGTCGCTCTCGCTCGCTCAGGACCTGCTCCGCACCGGCGAGCGGCTCGCCAACAGCGGCTCGACCGCTCGCCTGGTCCCTCGCTCGCTCCCGCTCCCGCAGCGTGAGGCTCCTCCCTTCGGGAGACTCCTCACGCTGCGATCCGGGAGACTCCTCGCGCCGCGAACGGAACGTCTCGTAGGCTAGATTCCGGGCTCGTGAGCGGGAACGGTCAAGTCGTCGTCCGTGACCTCGTCCGCACCTTCCGCGGAAAGACGGGCGAGATCCGCGCCGTGGACGGGCTCTCGTTCGAGGTCGCGCAAGGCTCGCTCTTCGGCCTGCTCGGACCGAACGGCGCCGGGAAGACGACGACGCTGCGCATCCTGACCACTCTGCTCGCGCCGACGTCCGGTTTCGTCCGCGTGGCGGGCTTCGACCCCGTGCGTGATGGATTCGCGGTGCGCCGCTCGATCGCCGCGGTCCTCCAGGACAACGCCTCGGAACAGTTCCTCTCGGTGCGGGACAACTTCCTCTGCTACGCGCGGCTCCACGGCCAGCCGAGGAGGGAGACGGACCGCCGCCTCCCTGAGATCGCGGAGACCTTCGGGGTGGCGTCGGTGCTCGGGGAAAAGGCCGCCGACCTCTCGATCGGAATGCGCCGTCGCGTGCAGGTGGCCAAGATGTTCCTCCTCGACGCGCCGATCCTCTTTTTCGACGAGGCCACGACGGGCATGGACCCGCTCGCGAAGAGAGTGGTCATCGATCGGATCCGGGGGGTGGTCCGCGCCGGCCGGACCGTCGTCCTGACGACGCAGAACCTCGACGAGGCCGAGCGGCTCTGCGACGAGGTCCTCATCGTCGCTCACGGCCGCGCCGTTGCCCGCGGCGACGTCGAGACGGTCAAGAGGCTCCACGCTCCGACCCTGGAGGTCCGTGTGTCCTTCGATGAAGACCCGCAGGGCCTTTCGGAAACCCTCGCGCGCTTCGCGCCCGTGTCGACTTCCTTCCAGGAGGGGCGGCTGACGGTGTGTCTCTCCGGATCGCGCCGGGACGCCGCGAACCTCCTGGCCGCGCTCGCCGGCCGTTATCGCGTCTCGGACTTCGAGGTGTCGTCCGCGTCGCTCGAGGACGCTTTTCTCGAGGCCGTCGAAAGGCAGGTGGAGCCTTGAGCGCCGTCGCATTTCCGGCGTGGCGGCGAGTTCTCGCGGTCGCGGGGCGCGAGACGCGTTTTCGGTTCTCCAACTTCGGCTGGCTCTTCTGGGACCTCTGCTATCCGGCGGGATACCTGCTCGCGCTCGGCGCCGGCCTTTCGGCCCTGATCCCCGGCGGGGTTCCGGGCGGGACCTACTCGGCGTTCCTGCTGCCCGGGATCCTCGTGATGGCGGGGCAGACTCTCGCCGTGAACTCGTCGTGGGCGCTCTTCATGGACCGGGACAACGGGATCTTCTTCGAGCACCTGACCTACCCGCTGACGCGCGCGAACTTCCTGGGCGGGCGGCTGCTCTTCAACCTCGGAATGGGAGCGCTCCAGTCCATGGTGCTCATCGCCGCCGCGATCTTCGTCCTGCGCGTCCCGGTCGGCGCCGGTCAGGCTGCGGGCCTTCTCGCGGTCGCGCTCGCCGCGATACCGCTCTGGTTCTTCGCGTTGTTCGCGGCCGCGATCCGGATCCGCCGGATGGACGCCTACAGCACGTTCCTGAACGTCGTGTTCCTGGGCGCGCTGCTGCTCTCGCCGGTCTTCTACCCGATCGACGGGATGCCCGCGTGGTTCCGGATCCTCGCGTCGGCGAACCCGCTCACGTGGTCCGTGGACCTCCTCCGCGGAATCGCGTTCGGCGAAATCGACGGCCGCCGGCTCGCGCTCGAGGCGCTGGCCTACGTGGCGGGGACCGCGGCGGCGTTCGTCTGGGCGCTCCGGAGCCTGCGGACGGCGCTCAAGTGACCGGGGATCCTCATGAGGCGAGCCAGGCGAGCGCAGAGGCTGGATCCATCACGGGCAGAGGGGCGTTCCGGAATCCTTTCCGCGAGCCGCTGCCGTTACCGATCTGCCGGTCCGGTCGCGAACCTAGTTCTCGCCCCCCGGCACGTTCAGGAAACGGCGGAGCGGGTCTTTCCACGGGAACATCTGCGCGTAGCGCCAGATCCGGTCGGTGAGCGGCGGCTTCGCCGCAGGGTTCTTGAAGCACTCGGCGCAGCGCGGGAGCTGCGAGAAGTCGTGCGCGCGGAATCCCTGCTCGATGGCGGCGAGAAACGGCGACGCGGCGATCTCCTCGATCGTGTTCCGCCGCACGTTGCCGAGCTTCTGGGTCCCGTCGTAGTCGTAGCAGCAGTGCGTGACGTCTCCGTTGCAGAGGATCACGAACCACTGGTACGGCGTGCCCTGGAAGCAGCCGTAGTACGCCTGGTGGAGCTCGGTGACCTCCGCCGTATCGAGGCCCTCGCACGTCTTCTGGATCACGGTGGCCTGAGGGTAGCGGTCGAGGCGGAAGAACTCGCGGAAGTCCTTCACCGACTCGTCATGGGTCTGCGTCGTGATCATCCGCTGGATCTCGACGACGATCTTCTTTCCCTTCGACATCTCGAGGAACCGGCGGATGTTCTCGACGACCGCGTCGAACTTCCCGCCCTTGCGGACGATCGGGTAGACGTCCGGCTTCAGGGTGTCGATGCAGAGGCGGATTTTCGAGAGGGACGTCTCCAGAACTTTCCTCGCCCATTCCTCCGTCAGGAGCGTCGCGTTGGTCGAGACGCACACGCCCGGAAAGAGGTCGATCGCCTCGGGCAGCCGCTTGTAGAGGAACGGCTCGCCCATCTCGTGCAGGTAGCGCATCTTCAAGCCGAGCGACTTCATCTGGCGCGCGACGTCTTCGACCATGTCCCAGGGCGCGTCCTCGAAGGGGCGCGTGAGCGCATCCATCGGGCACATGCCGCAGCGCAGGTTGCACCGGCTCGTGAGCTCGAGCATGTACTTGAGCGTCCCGAGGCGCAGTCCGTTCTTTCCGCGGCTCATGCGTGAGGCGTCCGAGTGGGCTCGAGTCCGGCCATCGCGGCCAGGACCGGCAGCGCGTTCGCGCGGTCGAAGAGGATCATCGTGCGCGCGTTGCACTCGTGGGTGCAGCGGCAGAGGCGTTCGTGCTTCTCGTCCACGAACCGGCGGACGCCGCCGTTGCCGCGGATCCTCGCGAAGTCGTACCCCGACTCACGCACGTTGCCGAGCGGCAGACCGATCAGCTCACAGCCGTGGATCGTGCCGTCCTCCGTCAGGACGAACTCGCGCTCTCCGGCGAGGCAGAAGCCCTCGAACTCCCCGCCGCGCGCCTGGCGCGCGATGTACTCGAACCGCCGTCGGTTGACCTCGCGCCGGGCCCGCGTCCGCGCGCCGCGCCAGCCGGTGCGGGCCTCGTCCGGCGGGTATCGGGCGTCGAGCCAGCGCGAGAGACGCTCGTACCGGTCGACGTCGAGGCCCTCCTTGAGCGAGGGGTCGTAGGCCTCGCCCCGGATCAGGCCGAGCGAGTGGTGGCTCGGACGATACCGCTCGTGGACGAAGCGGCAGAAGTCCTCGACCTCCGCCTGGTTGTCGCGCATGAAAACCGTCGTCACGCCCACGGTCAGGTTCGGCGTCGAACGCGCCACCTCGAGGAGCGACTCGAGCGTCGAGAGCGCGCGGTCGTAGAGGCCCGGCACGGCGCGCACGCGGTCGTGGAAGTCGCGGAAGCCGTCGATCGAGACGGAGACACCGAGAGAAAGGTCGGGCGAGAAGGAACAGATCCGTCGCACCATGCCGGCGATCTCGGCCGCCGCGAAGCCATTCGTCGGGACTCCGACGTCGAGGACGCCGCATCGCTCGAAATAGATGCGGATGATCTCGGGCAGGTCGCGCCGGAGGAACGGCTCGCCGCCCGAGATGAGGAGGAGGCGGATCGGCGGCAGCGTCGAGACGAAGCGGTCGATCTCGTCGAGCGAGAGCTCGTTCTTCCCGGCGTTGATGGGGTAGAAGCAGTGCGCGCAGCGCGCGTTGCAGACCGACGTCACGAAGTGCGTCCACTGCGCGATGGCCTCGCCCGGCGCGATCCAGTCGCGCGCGAGCGCGAGGCCCTGCCGGAGGCGTACGAGCGGCATGGTCTTACCCTCTCCCTCCGGGAGAGGGCAGGGTGAGGGGGCCCGGGCTCTCCCTCTCCCCGCTCGCGGGGAGAGGGTCGCTGTGAGGGGTCTCCCTCCGCGCGTCGAAGAAACCCCGGATCCGATGGACCTCCCCCGCGACGAGCCACGGAAAGAGCGTGACCGCCCGCCCCGCGTATCCCGCCCGGACCATCCGCGCGACCGTTACCCAGAGGTGCGGAAACATGAAGAGCAGCGCCGGCGCCTTCACGAGAACCCGGCCCGGCCGGTCGAGCGCGACGCGGGTCGAGTAGATCGTCTTCCCGCACGCGACCTGCTTCTCTCGGAACGCCGCTGCGTCGAGCCGCTCGTGAAAGTGGGTCACGACGATCGCCGGGTCGTACCAGAGCTTTCCGCCGCGGGCGAGAACCGCGAGGGCGAACGCCGTGTCCTCGCCCGAGTTCGTCTCCGGGAAACGCACGTCGCCGACCGCGTCGCGGCGGTAGACGATCGCCATCGTCGGGATGTTCTTCCGCGGGCCCGGCTCGCCGGCGCGGATCCACTCGGAGTGGTTGAGGAACCAGTCGAGGTCTCCCCAGCGGCCCGGGCGGCCGTTGGCGATCCGGCCGCCGACGCCGGCGATCGCGGGATCCCGCTCGAAAGCGCGCCGCGCGCGCTCGAGCCAGTCCCGCGGTGCGACCGCGTCCGCGTCGAGGAACGCGAACGCCTCTCCGCGCGCGGCTTCCATGCCGGCGTTGCGCGAGCCCCCCGCGTTGCGGCGGCGGGAGTTGCGCAGCACGCGGGCGCCGGCCTCGCGCGCCGCGTCCCCCGACGCGTCGTTCGAGGCGTCGTCGACGACGATCACCTCGAGGGGAGGCTCGGTCTGTTCGAACGCGGACCGAACCGCGCCGGCGACCGTGCGCTCCGCGTCGCGGCACGGGATGACGACCGAAAAGCGCATCGAACCTGTCAGTGTACCGCCGGGCCCGGAGCCGCCTCGACGAGGATGCGGTACCGGAAAAGAGGGCCGACGACGGGGAGCCGCCACAGCGCCCGCTCGATCCAGCGGACGCCGGGGAAGGGCGCGGGGGAGTAGCGGAGCGACCGCACGCGCCACCCCTCCTCTTCCAGGAGGCGCCGAATTTCGCGGGGCCTGCGGACCGCGATGTGCTCCGGAAACTGCTTCAAGATCAGATTAGCGGCCTTGAGCCGCTCGACGTAATGCTCCCGGTTTGGCGTGTAGGCGACGAAAACTCCTCCCGGTTTGAGGACGCGTCGGAGCGCGGAGAGCATCCGGCGCACCGTCTCGTCGTCGACGTGCTCGAGCAGGTCGAAAGCTCCGGCGACGTCGACGCTCGATTCTGCGAGCTCGGCGAGGTCGGCAACGTCGCTTTCGATAAACCGGACATTCGCGAAACCGCGCTCGCGCCGGCGGTCGTCGGCGATCGCGACGGCGCGCGGCGAGGCGTCGATCCCGATCGCCTCCTTGACGTGCGGCGCGAGCAGAAAACAGACGTCTCCGAGAGCGCTCCCCAGGTCGAGCACCGTCTTGTCGGGCGCCGGCCGCGCCAGCGCCAGGATGTCGCGGTCGCGCTCCTGCCACTTGCGCTCCGGCGCCGCGAACTTCGTGACGCGATGGAGCTGCTCGAAGTACTCGTCCGGGTAGAGGTCTTCTCGAAACACGGGGTCAGGTCTCCACTTGCCACATTGGGGGTCAGGTCTCCACTTGCCACATTGGGGGTCAGGTTGCCTCGTTACCGTTTGCTGTTAGCTTCAGCCTTTCATGAAAACTCCCTGGGAGAAATTCTCGCTGCCGGGTGACCGTCCAGCCTACGCGAAGGGGGAGTCGCCCGAGTTCCGGCGGGCTCTCCGGGAGATCTTCGGGACGCTTGTCGACCGCGTGGAGAAGTGGCCGGCGGGACCCAACGACTGGCTGATGGCGGAAGTTCCCTCGGAAGGGTCTCTCACGGCGTTTTTCCGGGACCTCGAGAAACGCCTCGCGCCGGCCGGGTCACTGTGGGTGGTCTTTCCGAAA
>Ga0209998_10000357_pt1 | contig 13401 bp, 13 predicted proteins | sample EndophyteCoNSPM_FD_187576 | JGI IMG/M metagenome (GOLD analysis project Ga0209998, IMG submission 187576) | Arabidopsis thaliana rhizosphere microbial communities from the Joint Genome Institute, USA, that affect carbon cycling - Endophyte Co-N... | ecosystem: Host-associated > Plants > Roots >... | reverse complement strand
AGCGCAACCGCGTCTTGGACTTATCAGCCATTTGATGGCACTTTCGGGCATGATCCGTTCGGACCCGAGGGCGTTCCCGTGGTAAGCAGCGATTTCATAAACGATGAGTGGATCCAGAACGGGCTGCATGGCCAGTTGATCGCATTCATCGGGAGCGCGGCGCTCGACTTGAACGCGTCCCCTAGAGCGATAGCTCAGAACGCCTCGGGGCTCTTCGCGATCGGAGCCGGGCCGCAGACTGTGACCGGCCTAGCAGGTAACCTCTGGCTCGGGTTCAACGATGGCTACATCACCGGCATCAGCAACAACGAGGGGACCGGATCCGTCAACGTGAGCCGCAGTTCAGATCTGGCCCCCGTCCCGGAGCCGGCCACGCTCCTCCTGTTCGGCACCACCGCAGGCGGACTGGCGCTCGCGCGGTGGCGGCGGAGCCGGCAACAGCGCCAGCAGCCGTAGGTCGAGTAGTCACGCGGCTCCGAAGCGGCGGCCGAGAATAGGCCGCCGCTTCGCATTCCCACCATTCACGTCGACAGCCCGCCGGCCTCGAGCGTCTTCTTCATCACGTGGGTGGCCTGCTCGGCCAAGGCCGCCACGGTCGGCGCCAGCGCGTGCGGTAGCAGGTCGATGATCCACACGAGGTGGCAGCGGCCGTCGCCGTCGGGGAACACCTGCATCGACGCGTTGTAGTGGCTGGACATGCCTCCGACCGCCGAGTAGACCAGGCGACGGGCGGTGTCGTCGATGTCCACGATCGGCTCGCGCACCACCATGCCGTTGGCGAACGTCACGATGCGCGCGTCGCCGTCCATCCGCGCTTCGAGCAGGAAGCCGGGGCCGAGCCGCTCGTGCACCGCGCCCACGTCACGTACCGCGTCCCAGACGTGCTCCGCCGAGGCGTCGAGCCGCAGCTCTTTTCGGATGGAAGCCATGAGCGTCCCCCTCCTGGGAGGACGCCCCATGAGACCCCGACCGGCGCGCGCCGTGAAACAGGGTGGTGTCCAGAACGCTCAGGCGGCGGCGAGCGGCGGCAGGCCCATGTCCCGGGTGCACTCGCCGAACCAGTCGAGCACCTCGCGGTGCAGCGGGATGCCGTGGGCGCGCCGGTGCTGGACCTCCTCGGCCTCCAGCAGGCCCGGGTAGAAGACGCGCTCCTGACCCGGGGCGGGCGCCGACGTCCGCAGCGTCCGCAGCATCTCGTCCATCGTGTCCTTGAATCGCTCGAGGTCGGTGAACGACTCGATGTGGTAGGCCGCGAACTGGTTCTTCGAGCCATTGCCCGGCGCCAGCATCGTCGGTAGCGTGCCCGCGAGCAAGGTCGAGAGCACCTCGGCCATGAGGGCGAAGCCGTACCCCTTGTGCGAGCCCTGCTCGCGCGTGCCGCCGAGCGGGGCCTGGTAGACGTCCTCCCGGTTGAAGATGGGCTTCTCCTCCATGATCGGGCTGCCGTCCCGGTCCGTCACCCAGCCCGGCAGGAGCGGGGAGCCCACCCGCATGGCCAGGCGGATCTTGTTGCCCGCGATCGCGGAGGTGGCCGCGTCGAAGAGCAGCGGGGCCTCGCGCCGCGCGGGAGCGGCCAGCGCGATCGGGTTGGTGCCGAGCAGGGGCTTCGAGCCGAACGTCGGCACCACGTGCAGGCCGGCCGCGGTGAAGCAGACGCCCACCATGTCCGCCATCGCAGCCTGCATCGCGAAGTGGCCGATGGCGCCGAAGTGCCCCGCGTTGTGCACGGTGACCACGCCCACCCCGACCTGTCGCGCCTTGTCCATGGCCAGGCGCATCGCCTTCGGCCCCACGATGATGCCGAGCCGCTGGCCCGCGTCGATCACCGCGGTGCCGGGGGACTCGCGCTCGATGGTCCAGCCCGGCCGCGGATCGAGCTTGCCGGCCCGATACTCGCGCACGTAGGTGCGCAGCATGTTCGACACGCCGTGCGTCTCGACTCCGCGCAGGTCGGTCATGGTGAGCACGTCCGCCGCGTCGGCCGCGTCCTCCCGGGTGACGCCCAGCTTCTCGAAGATCTGGGTGACGGTCAGTCGCAGCGCGTCTTCGGTGACGAGCACCTGGTCCTTCGGCGGCACCTTGAAGAGATCGAGCATGGTCAGCCCTCCCGGGGCTGCATCGTAGCCGATCGCGCGGGCCGGCGCAGCCGCCAGAACGCCACGCAGCCCACCGCGTACGAGAGGATCGAGAGGTGGAAGGCGAGGTGGTAGCTGCCCGAGAGATCGAAGATGAGCCCGCTCGCCCACGCGCCGCCCGCCGCCCCGAGGCCGGTGCCGATCGAGATCACGCCCAGGATCGCGCCCAGGTGCGGGCCCTGGAACAGATCGGCGGTCTTGGCGGTGATCTGCGGCCCGCGCGCGCCCCAGGTGAGGCCGAAGAAGCAGGCGTGCAGCCACAGGAGCGCGTGCTGCTCGGCGCTCGTGATGAACAGCGCGCACACCACGCCGACGATGGAGACCAGGTAGGCGAGGATGGCCGACACCTCGCGTCCGATGTAGTCGGAGATCGTCCCGGTGCCGATGGTGCCGACCACCGCGAGCAGGCTGCCGGTGCCCAGCACGCTCGCCGCGTAGAGGGGATCGAAGCCCACGTCCACCGCGAAGGCGAGCTGGTGCAGCGAGACGAGAAAGCTGCCGAGTCCGGTGAGCAGGTACACCGCGAAGAGGAGCCAGAAGTGCGGCGTGCGCATCGCCTCGCCCACCGTCCAGGGGCTTCCGGCCGCGACGGCGGGGCGCGGCGAGGCGTCGCCGCCCGCCGCCGCGTCGGGCTCGCGGGTCGGAAACGCGCGCACGATCGGCACCACCGCCACCGCCATCACCGCGGCGAGGGCCAGGTAGGAGCGTCGCCAGCCGATCGAGGAGATCAGCAGCTGGGTGATCGGCGCGGAGACCGCGCGGCCGAAGCCATTGGCGGACTGCACGATGGAGATGGCGAGGCCCCGCCGGGCCACGAACCAGCGCGAGAGGATCGGCACCGAGACCACGAGGCCGAGGCAGTTCGAGCCGAGCGTCATCACGATGCCGTAGAGCGCGATCACCTGCCAGAGCGCGGAGGCGCCCGCGTTCGCCACGAGCCCGACCGCCAGGAGGACGGCGCCCACCGCCACCAGGACGCGCGTGCCGAGCCGGTCGACGAGGGCCCCGATGAGCGGGGAGCTGAGCCCGAACACGAGCTGCGACACCGAGTAGGCCACCGAGGTCTCGCCGCGCCCCCAGCCGAACTCGCCCAGGTACGCGATCAGGAACACCGCGTAGGAGTGCATGAGCCCCTGCGCGATCGCATAGCCGAAGAAGGCGCCCGCGACCACGATCCAGCCGTAGAAGAGCCCGCGTCGCACGGGGGCCAATTTCTCACAGAGCCTCGCGCGGCGGGCGTGCTAGATTCCCGGCCGGGAGGAGAGACGCATGGCCCCCAATGCCGCCCTGCCGCTCGCGCGCTACACGGTGCTCGACCTCACCCGGGCCCGCGCCGGTCCCACCTGCGTGCGGCAGCTGGTCGACTGGGGCGCGCGGGCCATCAAGATCGAGATGCCGGGGGGCCGCTCGGGCGACGGCATGGGCGGCAACCGTCACGGCTTCGACTTCCAGAACCTCCACCGCGGCAAGCAGGGCATGACGCTCAACCTGCGCGATCCCGAGGGCGTGGCGATCTTCAAGCGTCTCGCGGGCGGCGCCGACGTGGTGGTGGAGAACTATCGCCCCGACGTGAAGCGCCGGCTCGGGATCGACTACGAGAGTTTGCGCGCGATCAACCCGCGGCTCATCTACGGCAGCATCTCCGGCTTCGGGCAGAGCGGGCCCTATCGCGACCGGCCCGGCGTGGATCAGATCGCCCAGGGCATGGGCGGCCTCATGTCCATCACCGGCCTGCCCGGCCAGGGGCCGGTGCGGGTCGGTATTCCCATCGCCGATCTGTGCTCGGGCATCTTGCTGGCCCAGGGCATCCTGGTCGCGCTGATCGAGCGCGAGAGCACCGGGCGCGGCCAGTGGGTGCACACCTCGCTGCTGGAGGCGATGCTGTCGATGCTCGACTTCCAGGCCTCGCGCTGGCTCATGAGCGGCGAGGTGCCGGCGCAGGCCGGCAACAACCATCCCACCGGCATTCCCACCGGCGTGTTCGAGACCCGGGACGGCCACATCAACATCGCGGCCGCGGGCGACGAGCTGTACGAGCGGCTCTGCCGCGCGATCGAGCGCCCGGACCTGCGCACCGACCCTCGCTTCGCCACCGCGAAGGCCCGTTCCGCCAACCGCGACGTGCTGATGGAGACGCTGATGCCGGTGACCCGGCAGAAGGACAGCGCGACGTGGATCCGGCTGCTCAACGAGGCCGGGGTGCCGTGCGGGCCGATCTACCGCGTCGACGAGGCCTTCGCGGATCCGCAGGTCAAGCATCTCGAGATGGCGCAGCCGGTGCACTCGCCGGCGCTCGGCGATCTCACCATCCTCGGCCACCCGGTCTCGCACGGCGAGCGCCGCCTGCCGATCCGCGGACCCGCGCCCGAGCTGGGACAGGACAACGAGGAGATCCTGACCGGGCTCGGCTACACCAAGGACCAGATCGCCGACTTCACGCACCGGGGCGTCATCTAGACCGCCCCGGGCCGATGCACGTCTACGCGAGTCGCCCGGTGCAGGTGGGCGGCCGTCGGTCGGCACGGTCGATCTGGTGGAGAAGGAGCCGATCGAGGGGGAGCTAGTGCGGGACGGCGTCGGCGCGGCGGAGGCTGTAGATGTTGATGGCCTTGCGCTTCTGATGGGTGGTGCGCCAGGGCGGCCACTGGACGTGCAGCACGGTCCGATCGACCGCGAACCCGGTTCTTCGGAACGCGGCGCGGAGCTGGCCGTCGGCCACCCACCCGGGGTCGGCCAGGAGCGCGCGGCCGCCCGCGCGCAGCGTGCGCATGAGGCCGGTACCGATGCCCGGCCACTCCACGTCGTCGTAGACCACGTCGCCGCCCACCACCAGATCGTAGGCGTCGGGCGCGAGCCGGTTTCCGCCGTGATTCCAGTCGCCGCCGATGGTCTGGGCGGGCCCGACGCCGTTGCGGCGGCAGTTGCGCCGCACGACGGCGAGCGCGCCCGCCTCGCGATCGAGGAAGGTCACGTCGGCCCCGAGGCGCCCGCACACGATGCCGACCAGGCCGACCCCGCAGCCGAGATCGAGCACGCGCCGGCCCCGCAAGCCGTCCGGGCCGAACCGCTCGACGATGTGGGCCGACAGGCCGAGGCCGGCCGGCCACACGCGCTGCCAGTAGGAGCGCGTCGAGAGCTTGAGCAGATGCTTCGACGAAGTCTCCTCGATTGAGACGATCCCGACCGCGTCGAGGGCGAACTCGCGTAGCACTAAATCGAAGTCTAGCGCACGTTGATCCGTCCGTCGCGGAGGTTTATGCTCGGCGCGTTCGTTTCGATCCCGGGGCTCGACGGCAGTTTCGCCAAGGAGGCGCGCGATGGCTCTCTCGGTCGGCTTCATCGGGGTGGGGAACATGGGCAATCCCATGGCGGGCAACGTGCTCAAGGCCGGGTTCCCCATGACGGTCTACGACATGAACCCGAAGGCCATGGAGAATCTGGTCCAGGCCGGGGCCAAGCGCGCCGGGTCCGCCCAGGAGGTGGTCGAGGGCTGCCAGGTGGTGCTCACCTCGCTGCCCGCGTCGCCGGACGTCGAGGCGGCCTATCTCCAGCCGGGCGGGCTGGTCGAGCGGGCCCGGCCCGGGACGATCCTGATCGACCTCAGCAGCGTGCTGCCCTCGACACCGCGGAAGATCGAGCCGGTGGCCCGCCAGCGCGGGGTGCACTTCCTCGAGGCACCGGTGAGCGGCGGCGTGAGCGGGGCGGCCGCGGCGACCCTGGCCATCATGGTCGGCGGCGACGCGGGCGCGCTCAAGCAGGCGGAGCCGGTGCTGCGCGCGATGGGGCCGAACATCTTCCACGTGGGGCCGGTGGGCGCCGGCAACACCGTGAAGGCGATCAACAACATGATGGCGTGCGTCAACAGCGCCACCATGATGGAGGGCTTCCTCCTGGGCGTGAAGGCCGGGCTCGACCCGATGACCATCTACGAGGTGGTCAAGGCCAGCAGCGGCGGCAGCAAGGCGATCGAGCGGATTCCGCGCGCCCTCATCCCGCGCAACTTCGAGCCGGGTTTCAAGGTCGCGCTGATGAACAAGGACCTCGAGACCTTCCACACCATCGCCAAGGAGCTGAATGTCCCGGTGACGTTCTCCAACCTCGCCCAGCACTACCAGCAGGCCGCGCTGGCCGCCGGCCTCGGCGAGCAGGACACGAGCGTGGTGTTCACGATCATCGAACGCCTGGCCGGCATGAAGCCGCCGACCCCGCGGTGAGCGCGATGAAGCTCGGCCTCCACGGTGTCAACCCGGACGCCGGGCGCGCGCTCCGCCTGGCCGCCTGAGACTGCACCCCCGAGCCCGCATCCCAGGAGGTCGCGATGCCCACGCGCCGTCAGCCCGCGAAGCCCGACCGTCCCGCCGGCGGGACCAGGAACCCCTACGGCTATCCCTTCTGGGAGTGGGTGGCGAGGGAGGATCCGGAGTACGTGAAGGCGCGGCAGCCGCTGAGCGCGCTGTCCATCGGCGAGGGCAAGGAGCTGTCGGTGAAGCATCGCGAGATGGTGATCATCGGCATCCTGGCCTTCCGCGGCCGGAAGGAGGGCGTGATCGCCCACATGCGGCGGGCCATCGAGCACGGCGCCACGAAGCGCGAGCTGCTCGAGGCCATCCAGTCCGCCGCGGTGCCGGGCGGCGGCCCCACCTTCAGCACCGGCGCGCAGGCCCTGATGGAGCTGGATCGCGCGGGCGCCTTCGAATAGCGCCGGACCGCGCGCCGGCTAGAGCCCGAGCAGGGACTCCAGGTTGCGCCAGAGGATGCGCTCCTTCTCCTCCTGGCTCAGGCGCGTCAAGCCCCGCACCCACGCGACCGGCGACGGATGCCAGGGCACGAACGGCCAGTCGCTGCCCATCACCACGCGGTCGATGCCGACCTCGTCGATCAGGAAGCGCAGCGTCTGCTCGTTGCCGACCACGGTGTCGTAGTAGAGCCGCCGCTGATACTGGCTCGGGGCCTGGGAAATGCTCCGGCGCTCGGCCGGAGTGTTCTGCCAGGCGCGGTCCAGGCGCCCCATCGCATGGCACGCCGGCCCGCCGCCGTGGGCGATGCAGGCCTTGAGCCCCGGGCACTGCTCGAGGATGCCGCCCAGGATCAGGATCGCCACGACGATGGCGTCCTCGACGATCACGCCCAGGCTGTTGAAGAGCCCGTAGCGGCCCGCCCGCTCCACCATGAAGTTGTGCTGGGGCTGCGGGTGGAAGAAGAGCACCGCCCCCATCGCCTCGGCCGCCCGGAAGAGCGGCCGGAAGCGCGGCTCGTCCCAGTTCTCGCCGTTCACCACCGTGTCCAGCTCGGCGCCCTTGAGCCCGAGCACGGTGACCGCGCGCTCCAGCTCCCCGATGGCGAGCGCGACGTCGGACACCGGCAGGGTCGCCAGCCCGGCGAACCGCTGCGGCCACTGCCGGGTCATCGCCGCGATCTCGTCGTTGACCTCGCGGGCCAGGGCGAGGCCGCGCGGCCCGTCGAGGTGATAGCCGAAGAACGGGGTGTGGATCGAGACGACCTGCACGTCCACGCCCTGGGCGTCCATGTCCTGCAGCCGCTCCTCGGGGGTGAAGCGCACCTTGGGCGAGGTGAACGCGATGCGCCGGCCGCCGCCGACGAACGTGCCCACGCCCTCGCCCGCCTCGTAGCGGTAGCCGTGCCAGTCGCGGCCGGTCTCGGCGGCACGCCAGGCCGACCGGGGAACCAGATGGGCGTGGACGTCGATGGCTCTCATTGACGCGGGCGGCCGGCCAGCGCGGCCATGGTCCACGACCATCCGATCATGATCATGTCGACGCCCACGAACGTGCCGATCAGCCAGATCGCGGCCCCGGGCAGCTGCCGCCAGATGAAGATGCCGAGCAGGAGGGTGACCGCACCGCTCAGCAGGATCCAGCCCCGGTGCGGGACCGACATCACCAGCGCGGCTCCGATACGGAAGAGGCCGCCGATCAGGAAGAACATGGCCATGAGCAGCGTGAGCACCACCGCGCCCGCGGCCGGGTTCATCACCAGCAGGAAGCCGGCCGTCCCCGACAATACCCCGTTCGCCACGTGCAGGATGGTACCCGCCCAGCGCGCGTTCTTGAAGGCGTACACCGTCTCCGTGCCCCCGGTGACCAGCAGGAGCCATCCGAAGGCGAGCACCGACACGAGCGTGGTCACGAAGGAGACCGCGAGGGCCAGGGTGCCGAACGCGATGAGGACGATGCCGAGGGTCAATAGGGGTGTCCATCGGGTCGGCAGCTGTCCCGGCTCGATGATGTGGGTCGCCATGATCACCTCCCCCGGAGGGCCCCGGGGCCGACCGAGATCTCGAAGTGGACGTCAGCGCGTGGCACGCCCGCCCATACTAGGGGCCCGGCGCCCGCGCGCCATCGGACCTTGGTCGTACCCCGGCGCCGTCCTCGGCGCGCTCTTGACTGTGAGTACACTGTAAATATACAGTGTCCATCCATGAGCATCAGACGCCGTGCCGAACCGGAGGAGGCTCCCATGCGCCCGACCCTGGCGAAGCGACGGACCGAGAAGATCCCCGCGGGCTATCACCGATCCTGGTTTCCGCTGGCGCTGGCGCGCGAGATCCCGGCCGGGCAGGCGATCGGACGGGACGTGCTCGGCACGCGGGTCGTCTGCTACCGGGATGCCTCGGGCCGCGCGGTGGTCCAGGGCGCCTACTGCCCGCACCTGGGCGCCGATCTCTCGGTGGGGCAGGTGATCGATGGGCAGATCCGCTGCGCCTACCACCACTGGCGGTTCGACTGCGCGGGCCGCTGCGTCGACATCCCGGCCGGCGATCGCATCCCGCCGGCGGCGCGGATCGCCACGTATCCGAGCATCGAGGCGTGGGGCCTGATCTGGATCTTCAACGGCGAATCGCCGACGTTCGAGCCGCCGCGCATCCCCGGTGCCGACGAGGGCGATCTGGTCGTCGAGACGCACTTCCGCGGCGTGCGCGACACCGAGCCCTGGGTGGGCACCTCCAACGGCGTCGACTTCCAGCACCTGCGCACGCTCCACGGCCTGCCCGCGGTGGACCCGGACGCGGTGCGGGTGGGCGAGCACTCCATCGACTACCGGATCGCGTCGGAGGCCTTCGTGCAGGAGGGGCTCATCACCGGCGTGAACACGTTCTCGCAGCACCTGGCCTTCGGCGACGAGGACATGTTCATGCTGTTCAGCGGCGCGCCGATCACCCACGGTCGCTCCATGGGGTTCTACGCCTACGGCGTGCGGGACGGCGGCCGGGGCCGCGACGCGGTGGCCGAGCAGCTCGAGTCGGTGGGCCGGCTGGTGCGCCAGCTCCTCGCGGAGGACGCGCCGGTGCTCGACACCATCCGCTTCCGCCCGGGTGTGCTGGTCGCCTCCGACCGGCACCTGGCGCGCTTCTTCCAGTACGTGCGCCGGTTCCCGCGCGCGCACCCGCCGGCCTGACCGTGCCGCGCAACCTCTCGAAGGCCGACGTCGAGGCGTTCCGGGCGCGGCTCTGCGCGGTGGCCCAGAAGCGCTTCGCCCGGCAGGGCGTCGACGGGGTCAGCATGCGTCAGCTCGCCGACGAGCTGGGCTGCAGCCCGATGACCCCGTACCGTTACTTCCGCGACAAGGAGGAGATCCTCGCCGCGGTGCGGGCCGCCGCCTTCGACCGCTTCGCGCAGGCGCTGGAAGAGGCGGCGCGGCAGACGCGCGGCGACCTGCGCGCGGGCGGTCAGGCGATGGGCGAGGCCTACATCCGCTTCGCCCTCGGCGATCCCGAGGGGTACCGGCTGATGTTCGACCTGGCGCAGCCGCACCCCGACCGCTACCCGGATCTGGTCCGCGCGAGCAATCGGGCGCGCGGCATGATGAGCGCGGCGCTGGAGGGCCTGGTGAAGGCCGGCGTCTTCACCGGCGATCCCCAGCTCATGGGCTACGTCTTCTGGGCCACCATGCACGGCCTGGTCGTCCTGCACCTGGCCGGCAAGCTGCCCGACAAGCCCGACTTCCGCGCGATCCAGCGCGAGGCGATGCGCCTGCTGGTGGCCGGCGCGCGATCGGGCGCGGTCGCGCCCGGCCCGCGTTCGGCGCGACGGAGGAAGACGTCGTGACCATCGTGCGGCGTGCGGCCGCCTCGGCCACCGCCTTCGCCGCAGGGAGCCGCCGGTACTTTAGCGCCGTGCCGTGAGCGCCGCGCGCAGGCGCGGGGCGGTGAGCGGCATGTCCACGTGCGTGATACCGAGGGGCGACAGCGCGTCCACCGCCGCGTTCACCATCGCGGGCGGCATCGCGATGCAGCCGGCCTCGCCCAGGCCCTTGGCCCCGAGGGGATTGCGGGGCGAGGGCGTGTGCATCTTCTCGATCAGCACCGCCGGCATGTCCTCCGCGCGCGGGATCGCGTAGTCCATCAGGGTGCTGGTCAGGCACTGCCCGTCCGCGTCGTAGACGATGGCCTCCATCAGGGCCTGGCCGAGCCCCTGCGCCAGCGAGCCGTGCAGCTGCCCCTCGGCCAGCAGCGGATTGATGATGGTGCCCGCGTCGTCCACCCACACGAGCCGCTCGATGACGAGGCGGCCGGTCTCCGGATCCACCGCGACCGCGCAGACCACCGTGCCGAAGCTCCAGCACTCCGCCTCGGCCTGGAAGTAGGTGGTGGCCTCGAGCCCGGGCGTGTCGCCCGCGGGCAGCGCCTGGCCGCCCGCGTAGGCCGCCCCCGCGACCTCCTTCCACGTGACGCGCTTGGCGGGCACGCCGGCGACGTGGAAGCCGCCGCGGGCCGCGACGACGTCCTCGACCGCGGCCTCCAGCAGCCGGGCCGCGATGCGCCGGCCCTTGTCGCGCACCTCCACCGACACCCGCGCCAGCGCGCCGCCACCCAGGGCCACGCTGCGGCTGCCGAAGGTGCCGAAGCCCTCCGGCCCCGAGCGGGTATCGCCGTGGAGCACGGTGACGTCGTCGGGGGTGAGGCCGAGGTGGTCGGCCACCACCTGGGCGAACGTGGTCTCGTGCCCCTGACCGTGGGCGCTCGAGCCGGTGATCGCGGTGACCTTGCCGGAGCGCTCGACGCGGATCGCGCCGCTCTCCCAGCCCAGCGCGCACGGCTCCACGTAGGACGCGAGCCCGACGCCGACGATCTCGCCACGGGCCCGCCGCTCGGCCTGCTGCCGCCGGAGGCCGTCGTAGTCGGCCGCCTTCAGGGCACGCTCCAGCGCCTGCGGATAATCTCCGGAGTCGTAGACCTGGCCGGTGATGGTCCGGAACGGGAAGCGATCGGCCGCGATGAAATTGCGCCGGCGCAGGTCGGCCGGGTCCAGCCCGAGCGCGCGCGCCGCGGTGTCCATCAGCCGCTCGATGAAGAAGCAGGCCTCGGGGCGCCCGGCGCCGCGGTAGGCCGCCACCGGCGCGGTCGTGGTCACCGCGCCGGACACCGTGATGTCGCACGACGGGATCACGTAGGCGCCGGGCAGCAGCCGGGCGTGGTTCCAGGGCGAACCGGCGGCCGCGTTCATGAGCGAGGCGCCGAGCGGCGAGGCGATGGTCGCGCGCAGGCCGGTGATGCGCCCGTCGGCGTCCAGCGCCAGCGCGCCCTCGCACAGAGAGCCGCGCGCCTGGTTGGTGGTGAGCTGGTCCTCGCGGCGCAGCGCGACCCACTTGACCGGACGCCCGAGCTGCCGGGCGAGCCAGGCGAGCAGCACGTCCTCGCGGTAGGGCCCGGTCTTCACCCCGAAGCCGCCGCCCACGTCCGGAGCGATCACCCGCACCCGGCTCTCGGGCAGGTCGAGCAGGCGCGCCACCTCGGCCCGGATGCGGAACGGGGCCTGGCAGGAGACCCACATCGACAGCTCCTCGGCGAAGCGATCCCAGCTGGCCAGCACCGCGCGCGGCTCCATCGCCACCGCCGACACGCGTGCCTGAGCCACGTCGAGCGTCACCACGTGCGCGGCCGCGCGGAAGGCGGCGGCCGCGTCGCCCTCGCGGAGCGCGCGGGTCAGCGCCCGGTTGCCCGCGACCTCCGGGAAGAGCTGCGGGGCGCCCGCGGCGAGGGACGGTCCGGGCTCGGACAGGGCCGGCAGCGGCTCGTAGTCGACCTCGATCAGGTCGAGGGCGTCGTGGGCGCGATAGGCATCGTCGGCCACCACCGCGGCGACCGGCACGCCGGTCGAGTGCACGTGGGTGTCGGCCACGATCGGATGCGGCGGCACGCGCATGTCCGGCATCAGACGGTTCACCGGCATGGGCCCGAGGGTGGCCACGTCCTTGCCGGTCACCACCAGCCGCACGCCCGGCGCGCGGCGCGCGGCCTCGACGTCGAGGCGGGTGATGCGGGCGTGGGCGTGCGCGGAGCGCAGCAGCGCCACGTGCAGGCAGCCCGGCGGGGTCATGTCGTCCACGTACGCGCCGGCGCCGATCAGCAGCCGGTGGTCTTCTCGTCGCTTGAGGGGGCGCCCGATCCAGCCGTCGCCGTGCCCGTCGCTCGCCGCGCGGTCGGTCATCGTGTCTACCGGGGCAGGAATCGGGAGACCGCCGAGACGAAGGCCTCCGGCTGCTCGTAGGGCAGCATGTGCGCGGCGTCGGGAATCATCTCGACGGTGGCGCTCGGGATGAGCCGGCCCCACTGGCGGGCGTACGCGGGAACGATCAGTCGATCGGCGTCGCCCCAGAGCACCAGCGTGGGCGCGGCGACGCGGTACAGCCGCTTGGAGACCCGCCGGTTCGGGATCGGGAACAGGATCTTGCCCGCCATGGCGAGCCGCCGCTGCTGGCCCAGGTAGAACGCCTTGAACGCCTCCATGTCCGAGAAGTCCACGCCGCCGGTGAGCAGGGTCTGCCCTTGCGCGGGGTCCTGGAACAGCAGCTCGACGAGCTCTCCGGGCAGCAGCGCGAAGATGTCCGGGATCGGGTGCTCCTCGAGCCAGAGCCCCGCGGCGGCCACCAGGACGAGCCGGTCCACGTCGCGCGGCGCGACCGCGGCCATCTCCGCCGCGATCATCCCGCCCATCGAATGGCCGATCAGATGCGGGCGGGTGAGACCGAGCGCCGAGACGACGTCCCAGCCGTGCAGCGTGAAGTCGAGCATGTCCTCCAGCAATTCCTCGCCGGTGGACTCGCCGTAGCCGGGCAGCTCGGGTGCGAAGACGTGGTAGCGCGCGGCGAGCCGATCGAGGAACGGGTTGTCGGCGAGGAGGCCGCCCGCGCCGTGGAGGAAGACGGCCGGCGGCCCGCTGCCCGCCTCCAGCACGCGGCAGCGCGCGCCGCGACGAGTCTCGATGGTCAGCGCTTTCATGCCGTGGACTCTGTCGCGCGCGGGATC
>Ga0209998_10000352_pt1 | contig 13526 bp, 8 predicted proteins | sample EndophyteCoNSPM_FD_187576 | JGI IMG/M metagenome (GOLD analysis project Ga0209998, IMG submission 187576) | Arabidopsis thaliana rhizosphere microbial communities from the Joint Genome Institute, USA, that affect carbon cycling - Endophyte Co-N... | ecosystem: Host-associated > Plants > Roots >... | reverse complement strand
CGGTCGAGCGCGGGGTCGGTCAGGCTGGCCGTGTCGCCCGCCACCTTTGAGGAGACGAACTCCTTGTGGATCGTGAACTCCCCGATGCCGGTGAAGACACCGGGGTAGGTCTCGAGCACGCGCCGGATGTGATCAGCCGCGTACATGTCGGCTGGGTTGAACCCGGTGATCATCGGATCGAGGCGTTGCTGCTGCTCCGGCGTCAGCGACTTGTACGCATTGGCGATGAACGCGTCGGTGAACGAGTAGTAATAGAGCGGCGCATCGGACTGCAGGTAGTAAGTCGGCGCGTAGTCGCCCGAGTTCTCGTACGACCACGTCTGCTGCAGCGGGATGCCGAACAAGGTGGAGCGGCCGACCTTGTCTCCCATGATCTCCAGGTACCTGCGTATGTCCGTGCCCTGCTGGACGTAGTTCGTCAGGTGGAAGTGAGAGTCGTGAAACAGATAGCCGTCCGCGGGCGGCGGGATCTGTGCCGGCTGGCCTGCCGCCGGTGCAACCGCAAGCAAACTTCCGAGTAATGCGATTGGCAGCGCGGCGGGTGATCGCCGTCCGACTCGAGCATCCATGCTGTCCCGCCTATTTCTTCTTCGCTACCGGCGTCACGGCGTACGGATTGGCACCGAGCGTGTTGGAGACGGCCTCGATGGTCTTCTGCGCCTTTACGCTGTTGCCGGCCGCATCCAGCGGCGGTGCGATGACGGCGATACCGAACTTGCCCGGCGCGACGGCGATGATACCGCCGCCGACACCACTCTTGGCCGGCAGCCCGGTCTTGTAGAGCCACTTCCCTGAGTCGTCATAGAGACCCGCCGTGGCCATCACCGCCAGCACCTCCGGCACGTATTCCGAACGCAGTACCGCCTTGCCGGTCACCGGATTCGTGCCGCCGTTCGCCAGGGTCGCCGCCATGGTCGCGAGGTCCTTGGCGTTGACGCTCACCGAGCACTGCTCCGTGTAGATGTCGGTGGCCTGGTCCGGGTTGTCCTTGATGTGCCCGTAGGCATACATCAGTCGGCCGATGGCCTGGTTGCGCTGGTTAGTGTCGGCCTCGGATTTGAAGACTTCCTGGTTGACCGAGAGCGCCCGGCCGGCGAAGTCGCCGTAATAGCTCAGAATCTTGTTCCAGATCTCCTGGCGCGAGGACCCCGAGACCATGCCGGTCGCCGTGATGGCGCCCGGGTTCACCATGGCGTTCATCTCGGAACCCTTGTTCTGTTCGACCGCGTAGATCGAATTGAACACCTGGCCCGTGGCATCTACGCCCATGTTGTTCGCGATCGCTTCCGGGCCCTGTTCCTCGATGACCTTGGCCATCGTGAAGACCTTGGAGATCGACTGGATCGAGACTTCCGAGGCGACATCGCCCTTGGTGTAGACGCGGCCGTCCGTGGTCACGAGCGCAACACCGTAGATGTTCGGATCGACCTTGGCGAGCGCGGGAATGTAGTCGGCGTTCCTGCCTTCCTTGAGATCCTTGAACTGGGCGTAGGCCGAGTCGAGGGCCGCCTGGATGCTCTCCTTGGAGAGTGCGTCAGCGTCCTTGGCAAGAGCGGGAAAGGCGGCGATTGAAATCGCCGCGCTCAGTGCCGCAACTGCAAACGAATTCCTGTTAGCGCTCATTATGATTCTCGTTGTCTAGAGCGGCTTTGCGAAGCTGTACTTGACGCTGAACTGAATGCGCGTGTCATCGCCCGTGGCGTCGTTATTGTCCTCCCGTTCGCCCCACATCAGCTCGACGCCCATCATGAGGTTCTCACCCGGATAGGTGAGCAGGTTGACCGATGCGTAGTCGCCCCTGTGAAACGCGCCGGGGTCCTGGAAGTTGGTGTTGTCCACCTCGGTGTAGCTGTATCCAATCGAGCTCGACCAGCTGTCGCTCCAGTAGTGGTCGTAGTAGGCGACCACGCCGGTCAGCGGCACGACTTCAGCAGCGACACGCACGTCAGGTTCCGGGCTCACGAGCTGCGGGGCCAGGTCCATACCGCCGTCGTTCATGTAGCTCGCGATGCCCTCGCCGTACACCACCTGCAGCCGCAGCATGTCGTCGCCGAACGTGCTGATCGCAGAGCCGAGGTTGATACCCCAGCCCGTCTCGTGACCGTCCCTGAACGGCTCATCGGGGGTCGCGCGAGCCTCGAACCCGACCCTGCGCAGGATGCCGGACGCCTGGAAATGGCCCCAGTCGCCGTTGAGCCGCCACTGCGCCGTCAGGTCGGGCAGCTCCTCGTCGTTCTGGATCTCTGCATCCTCGAAGCCCTCGATCAGGCGGACGTTTCCGCCGTCGATGTCATTGCCCGGACGCTCGATAGCGATGGCGAAGTGGCTGTTGTCCGTGCGATACGGCGTCCAGCGGATCTGCACGTTCCGGTAGAAGACCATACCGGGCGGGCCCCAGTAGTCGATCGTGTTCGGGAATACGTCGATGTCCATGAACACGCTGTCGGTCTGGCCGGCGAGCAGCGAGCCCCATTCTGCATAGGCATTCTGCAGCCGGAACGTCGTCTGGCCCGCATTGTCGCCAGTGCCAAAGAGATCGAAGTCGAACTTGAAAGTGAGCGGCGTATTGCCTTCACCGGTCGGCATCGAGCCCTTGATGCCAAAGCGGCTTTGCTTGACGCTGACGCTCGACTGGCCGTCACCGCCAAACTGACCTTCGTCTGTCGGTATCTTCGAAGGACGGAAGGCGTCGTCCCAATCCGGATCCATCCTCTGGAAGTCGTAAATGGCGTCCGCCATGATGAAGCCGTACATCTCCAACGATGGTCCGGACTCCCCCTCGATCTCTATCCCCGGCGTGCTTGCCCCGCCCTGGGCGTGGGCTGATCCCGCCATGGCGACACAGAGCAGCGCCATCGTGAGGACGTATCGACCGGCGTTCTTCAGGCTATCCATGCGACCAGCTCCTGCAAGACCATGACGCGGAGGGCAGGTTGTCCAGAGGCGACAGGGGTCGCAACGTAAATACGGCAACAAAGAGCCGGCGGCGGAGTAATATCCACGACCCCAAGGGATGGGATGGCAGCGCATGATCAGGTTAGTGGTCCGGGAATTCGATGCGTACGACGAAGCCCTGCCATGTGCCGACGGGCATCGGGTTCTGCGTGGACGTCAACAACGCGACTGGCGTCTCGCGATCGTGGATGTGCACGGTGTCGGACTGACGAGGGGTCGGGCCGGCGCAGCCAGCATTTACAGCGCCGCGGGATCACCGAGCCTCTTCAGCCTTGTCATCCCGTTGACGCGCCACGATCAGCTGCTCATCGACGGCCATCGCTTCGACAGGCATTCGTTCGCGTGGCTGGCGCCCGAGCGCGTGTTTCATATCGACTCGAGGCAACCGGTCAGCTGGTTGTCGGTAACGATCCCGAAAGAGCTGCTGATGTCCTGGTTCGCATACCACGAGGACGAGGTCGATCCCCTGTTGCTTAATCGCAACCGCGTGGGGTCCGCGAACCGGCCGATTGCGGAGTTGATTCGCCTGACACAGCGGTGGTTCCGGGCGGATGTGCAATCTCCGGGCGGGTTGTGCGGCCATGCCATCGAGAACGCGCGGGCAGAAATCCTCGACGCGACCCTGCGCACGCTCCTGCCCATGAAATCCGACAGGGCCGTCGGTCGTCCTGCGATTCGAAGAGCGCAGGTCCTCGACCGCGCGCTGGGCTTGATGAGGTCGATGGGTGATGAGCAGGTCTATACCGAAGATCTGTGTCGCGCTGCGGGAGTGTCCGAGCGCACATTGCGCAACGTCTTCTACGAGCACTTCGGAATTGCGCCTCACAGGTACCTGATGATCGCGAGACTGAACCGCGTCCGCGCCGCGATCCGCGAGGCGGCGCCAGGCGACACGATCTCGAGCATCTGCGCGGACGCCGGGATCTGGGATTTCGGCCGGTTCGCTCATCAGTACCGCGAGCTGTTCGGGGTCCTGCCCTCGCAGCACCTCGCCGTCAACCGACCGGTTTCGCGTAATAAGCCTTTCCCGCGCCGCGCGGCTTGCGCATGAGGGTCTCGCGGGGATACTCCCCGAACAGCGCGCTGTAGTCCTTCGCCATCCGCCCGATGTCGCTGAGGCCGAAACGCCTGGCGATGCCGGAAACGGTTTCACGAGTCGGGTCGGCCTGCGCCAGCGCCGCCCGGACTGCGTGCAGCTTGCGCGTGCGGACGTAACGCTTCGGCCCGACGCCGTACTGCTCGAGAAACATGCTCCGCAGCGTGCGCTCGCTGACCCCGGTTACTTCGCACAGGTCTGCCAGCCGCAACGGACTCGCCTCACGCTCCCGAAGCACCTCGGCGATGCGCGCCATGATCTGCGTACGCGACGCCCTCGGCCGCCCGATACGAGGGGCTCGCACCGCCCGGGTGCCCGATACCGTCGGAGTTCGCTTACTGACCACCTGGGGCGCCACCGAACACGTGCGATCCAATGCGGCAGAGCGTGCCGCGCAAACACAGTGTTCGCCGCGGCCCGCCGTCGCTACGTAAAAGTGGCAATAAGGTCAGCGGGACCGCCGCAGCCGCACCCCGGCGATCCACCCGGGCCGGTCCATTATTGCCGAAGTTACGTTGCGACCGCGATCGACTCTGCGAGGCTATCGCGATCTCGTCCGAATGCCGGCGGTGCCGCAGGCCTTCGTGATGCGTGCCCGCAGCACACGACTCGATATCTCTCTGCACGGAGGCGCCATGATGCAACGGACAGGAGCAGGCCCGCTCACCCGCCAGGTTCTCGTTGTCGATGGCGGACTTGCGGAGCCGACGGGCACCGCGGCACGCAGCGTGCGCGCCCTTGTCACGGAGTTGCGGGCGCGGAACGTCGACGTACTCGAAGCCGTGTCGTACGAGGACGGCCTGGCAACCGTGGTGTCCGATGCCGGCATTCACTGCATCCTGGTCGACTGGACCCGGAGCAGCGACGACAGCGCCGCTCGCGAGCAGGCAACGGAGCTGCTGCGCGCCGTCCGGGCACGCAACGCCAAAGTTCCGATCTTCCTGATGGCCAGCCGCAAACTCGCGGGCTCCGTCAGCGTCGAGACCGCGACGCTGGCCGATGAGTACATCTGGATTCTGGCTGACACGGCGCCGTTCATCGCAGGTCGCGTGCAGGCGGCGATCGAACGCTACCTCGAGGCGCTGCTGCCGCCCTATGCGGCTGCGCTCGCGCGCTACGAGCGCGAGCGTGAGTACTCGTGGGCAGCGCCCGGCCACCAGGGCGGCGTCGCGTTCCTGAAGTCCCCGGTGGGCCGGGTGTTTTTCGATTTCTACGGCGAGAACCTGTTTCGCACGGACATGGGGATCGAGCGTGGCGCACTTGGCTCGCTGCTCGGCCACAGCGGTCCCGTCGGCGAGAGCGAGCGCAACATCGCGCGTATCTTTGGCGCCGACCGCTCATACTCAGTTCTGAACGGCACCTCCGCCTCGAATCGCGCGATCATGTCCGCGTGCGTGGGGGACGAGGAGATCGCGCTGTGCGATCGCAATTGTCACAAATCCATCGAACAGGGGCTGGTGATTACCGGCGGTATCCCGGTCTTTCTGAGCCCGACACGCAACCGCTACGGCATCATCGGCCCGATTCCGCCGCAGCAGCTCGAGCCCAAGGCGATCGCGAAATGCATCGCCGACAATCCACTGGCGAAGGCCGCCGGCCGAAAGCGCGCGGTGTACTCGGTGCTGACCAACTGCACCTACGACGGGATGTGCTACGACGCCGCCGACGCCGAGACACGGCTCGCGAAGAGCGTCGACCGCGTACATTTCGACGAGGCGTGGTACGGCTACGCGCGCTTCAACCCCATGTACCGGGATCGCTACGCGATGCGTGGCAGCCCGGACACCCACCCTAAGGATGGCCCGACGGTTTTCGCGACCCATTCGACGCACAAGCTGCTGGCGGCGCTGTCGCAGACCTCGTACATCCACATCCGTGACGGCCGCGGGGCGATCGATCACGGACGATTCAACGAGGCGTATTGCTCGCAGGCGAGCACCTCGCCCCTGTACGCACTCATAGCATCCAACGACGTAGCCGCCGCCATGATGGATGGCCCGGGGGGGCAGGCGCTCACCCAGGAATGCATCGACGAGGCGGTCGCTTGCCGCCTCGCGGTCGCACGCGCGCGGCAGGAATTTCTCGCCAGGAAGGACTGGTTCTTCGCGCCTTGTAATGCCGAGGAAGTGCGCAATCCGAAGACCGGCCGCAGCGTTCCATTCCACAAGGCGTCGGAGGAGTTGCTCACGACCGACCCGAACTGCTGGATCCTGCACCCCGGTGACGACTGGCACGGCTTCGAAGGCCTGCCGGACGGCTGGTGCATGCTCGACCCCATCAAGTTCGGCATCGTCTGCCCCGGTATGAAGACGGATGGCCAGCTCGACAAGGCTGGCATCCCGGCCGACATCCTCACCGCGTATCTCGGTCGCCACGGTATCGTGCCGTCGCGCACCACCGACCACATGGTCCTGTTGATGTTCTCGGTCGGTATCACCAAGGGCAAGTGGGGTACGCTGCTCAATACGCTGCTCGATTTCAAAGCCGACTACGATCGCAACGCGCCGCTCGCGGAAGTCCTGCCCGCGCTGGTGGAGACCGCGCCGCAACGTTACGCCGGCAAGGGTCTCAAGGATCTCGGCGACGAGATGTGGACTCACCTGCGTAAGAGCAGGCAGGGCCACTGGCAGGCGCAGGCTTATGCCACGTTGCCGGTGCCAAAGATGACGCCGCGCCGCGCCTTCCAGCGCCTGATGGCCGGGGACGCCGAGAAGGTGCCGCTCGACAAGATGGCCAACCGCGTCGTCGCCGTCGGCGTGATTCCATATCCGCCCGGAATTCCAATCGTCATGCCGGGAGAGAGCGTCGGCGCCGCAGATGGACCGTGGCTCACCTATCTGCGCACGCTGCAGGAGTACGGCCATCGATTTCCCGGATTCGCCAAGGAAGTGGAAGGCGCCGAGGAACATGACGGCACCTTCCAGGTCTATTGCCTGAATTGAGCATGGCTGCTCATCGCAGGGCCGCATCATGATCGAATACAGCGCAAGGATACCGACGGTCCCGATCCCGTTTCACAGGCTGCTCAAGGTGGTCGCGCTCGTTGACGACAAGGATCCTCAGGTCCGAGCACTGATCGAGCGCCTTGCCGCGGAGAAATTCGAGGTCGAAATCAGCGATCGTTACGACCGAGACGTTTCCGAGGACGCGGAGGTCGGCGCATATATCGCATCGGCCGATGGCGAACGGCGCGAACTGGCACGCAAGCTGGCACAAGCAGTCCGTGAGGCCGGTTTCCGCACGCCGCTGTGGGCACTCGCGGATTCGAGCAGGATCGCCGACACGTCGGTGCTCGGCGTGGCCGGCGACGTCGACGGCTACATCTACCTTGGTCAGCAATCCCCGGCGTTCTACGCAAAGCAAGTCATCGCGAGCATTACCGCGTACGGCATGAGCCTGCTGCCGCCCTTCTTCGGGGGGCTCATGGCCTACGACGCCGAGGCGAAAGTGTCATTCGCCTGCCCCGGGCACCAAGGCGGCCAGTTCTACCGCAAGTCTCCTGCCGGGCAGCTCTTCTTCAAGCACTTCGGCGAGCAGATCTTCCGCAACGACCTGTGCAACGCAGACGTGGAGCTCGGCGACCTGCTCATTCACGTCGGCGCCGCGGTCGACGCGCAACGTCACGCGGCGCAGGTGTTCGGCGCCGACCGCACCTATTTCGTGATGAACGGAACGTCCAGCTCTAACAAGGTCGTCGCGCATGCCACCCTGCGCGAAGGCGACCTGGTGCTGTTCGATCGCAACAACCACAAGTCGCTGCATCAGGGCGCCCTGGTCCAGGCGGGGGCGATCCCGGTCTTCCTGCCGACCGCCCGGAATCCTTTTGGGATGATTGGCGCGGTCGACTGGGACGCCTGGGACGAGAAGTACCTTCGCGAGCAGATCCGTGCCAATCCGCGGGTGAAGGATCCAGAGCGCCACAAGGCGCAGCGTCCATTCCGCCTGGCGTGCATCCAGCTCTGCACCTACGACGGCACGATCTACAACGTCCGCAAGGTTCTGGAGAAGATCGGGCATCTCTGCGACTACGTACTGTGGGACGAAGCGTGGATCGGCTACAACGCCTTCCATCCACTGTTCACCGATCACAGCCCGATGCGTCTGGAGAAACTCGACAAGGACATGGCGGGGTTGTACTCCACCCAGTCCGTGCACAAGCAGGGAGCGGGCTTCTCGCAGGCCTCGCAGATCCACAAGCGGGACGAGCACATCCGCGGCCAGCGCCGCTACATCGAGCACAAGCGCTTTAACGAATCATTCCTGATGCATGCCTCGACCTCGCCGTTCTACCCGCTCTTTGCCGCGCTGGACGTGAATGCGAAGGTCCACGAGGGCAAGGCGGGGGAGATGCTGTGGGACCGCTGCATCGCGCTCGGCATCGAGGCGCGCAAGAAACTGCGCGAATTCGGCCGGCACTACGCAAAGACCGGCCGCGGCGTAGAAGAGAAGTGGTTCTTCGATCCGTTCGTACCCGACGTCGTGACCATCAAGGGCTCGAAATTCACGAAGGACGCGACGAATGTTGCCTGGGAGGAGCTGCCAACCGAGGTTCTCAAGCGCGAGCAGCAATGCTGGACCTTCGATCCGAAGAGCGCATGGCATGGCTACTCCGGCTACTCGGATGGCTACGCGATGGTTGATCCGAACAAGCTAATGCTGCTGACGCCGGGCATCGATCGCGGGACGGGCGAGTACCTGGACTTCGGCGTGCCGGCGACGGTGCTCGCGAACTACCTGCGCGAACAGCGCATCGTGCCGGAGAAGTGTGATCTCAACAGCATCCTGTTCCTGATGACTCCCGCTGAAGACGAGAGCAAGATCAACACGCTGATCTCGAAGCTGGTCAAGTTCAAGGACATGTGGGATCGCGACGCGGCGGTGGGCGATGCCCTGCCGACGCTGTATTCGCAGAACGCCGCGCGCTACGCCGGCTACACGCTGCGGCAGGTCTGCAAGGAGATGCACGATTTCTATCGCAAGGCGAACGTGAAAGAGCTGCAGAAGCAGAGCTTCCGCGCCACGAGCTTCCCGGAGCTCGCGATGTCGCCGAAGGACGCCTACGAGAAGCTGGTCGCCAACGAGGTCGACTACGTGCCGATGGATGAGGGCGTCCGAGGCCGCATCTCGGCGACCCTGGCGCTGATCTATCCGCCCGGCATCGGTGTGGTGGTTCCGGGCGAGCGCTGGGACAAGAGAGCACAGCCGATGCTCGACTACTTTCTGACCTTCGAGGAATCGTTCAACCGCTTCCCGGGCTTCAACTACGAAGTGCAGGGTGTCTTCCAGGAGCAGGTGAACGGTCGCATAAAGTTCCATACTTACGTGGTTCGGGAGTGATCCCCGCAACGGGTCACGAAGGAGAAGGGGTATGCAAGAACAGAAGAAGATGAGTCTCGTCCAGCTCACGTTCATCGTAGCGGTGAACATGATGGGCTCCGGCATCATCATGCTGCCGACCAACATGGCGCAGGTCGGAGCGATCTCGCTGCTGTCGTGGCTGGTAACGGCGGTGGGCTCCATGGCGATCGCCTACGGCTTCGCGCAGGCCGGCATCTTCAACCAGCGCCCTGGTGGCATGGCGGCGTATGCGGAGGACGCCTACGGCAAGGATGGCTACTTCCAGGTGTTCTTCCTGTACTTCCTGTCGCTTGCCATCGGTAACGTCGCGATCGGGATCTCTGCCGTCGGCTATCTTGCTTCGTTCTTCCCGTGGCTCTCGTCCACGCCGATCGCCACCTGCATCGGGGTAATCGGGCTGCTCTGGCTCACGACGTTCGCCAACTTCGGCGGGCCGAGCGTGACCGGGCGCATCGGCTCGGTCACGGTGTGGGGTGTCATCCTGCCGGTCGGCCTGCTCTGTATCATCGGCTGGTTCTGGTTCAGCAAGGACACCTTTGCGGCCGCCTGGAATCCGCAGGGGCTCAGCATCGCCCAGGGAATGGGATCCAGCATCTCGCTGACCTTGTGGGCGTTTCTCGGCATGGAATCCGCGGCGCAGAACTCCGCTGCCGTCGACAACCCGAAGCGCAACGTGCCGCTTGCCTGCCTGTTCGGCACGCTGGGCGCCGCGGTGATCTACATCCTCTCGACCACCGTGATCCAGGGCATCGTGCCGAACGCCGAGCTTGCAAAGTCGACCGGTCCGTTCGGGCTGGCCTACCAGCACATGTTCAATCCGGCCATCGGCTCGATCGTCATGGCGCTCGCCGTGCTGGCCTGCGTAGGCTCGCTGCTCGGGTGGCAGTTCACGATCGCGCAGACGGGCAAGTCGGCCGCGGACGAGCGCATGTTCCCGGCGTTCTTCTCCAAGGTGAACAGCATGGGTGCGCCGATCACGGGGATGATCGTGCTCGGCGTCGTGCAGACGCTGCTCGCCCTGTCGACGATCTCGCCGACGCTCAGCGAGCAGTTCAGCGCGCTCGTCAACCTGGCGGTCGTCACGAACGTCATACCCTACGTCGTCTCGTTGTCCGCGCTGTTCATCATGATGCGCACGGCGAAGGTCGCCGAGAACGTCTGGCGACGCAACGTCTTCATCGTGGTGATAGCGATGGTGTACAGCGTCTTCGCGCTCTACGCGTCCGGCAAGGACGCGGTCATGGGCGGAATGCTGGTGCTCGGCGTCGCCTACATCATCTGGGGGTTCCTCGCGCCCCGCTTCACGGCGAGCGCTTCGGCGATCGCCGAACGCGGCAAGAAGGCCTGACGGCGCAAGCAACGGATCCAAGGAGAACAATCATGCGAGTTGAACGAATTGCGATTCCGCGCGGCCTTCCGATGCGGCTTGTGTCCCAAGCTGCAGCCGCAGTCGCGCTCTGTTTCCTTGCCGCCATACCGGCGGCGGCGGCCACGCTCGATCGCATCCAGGAGAGCGGTCACCTCAGGCTCGGCTACCTGGCCGATTTAAGCCCGTTCTCCTATCGAGGCAAATCCGGGGCGGCCGAAGGCTACTCGGTGGCGCTTTGCCAGGAGGTCGCCGAGCAGGTCAGGACGCAGCTGCGGCGTCCGGATCTCGTGGTCGACTGGGTAGAGGTCGCGCCCGATGACCGCCTGCGCGAGGTGCAGGCGGGCAGCATCGACCTGTTGTGCGTACCGACCAGCGCCACGTTGCACCGCAGGCAGGAGGTTTCGTTCTCCATCCCAATCTTCGCTGGCGGCGTCCGTGCCGCAGTGCGTGCGGATGCGGCAGCGGCGTTGCGCGAGGCCCTCAGCGACGCGCCGCCTCAGCGGCCGGTCTGGCGTGGCTCCCCGGCCGCAAAGCTCATCGAGAAGACCACCTTTGCAGTCGCCTCCGGCACGACGGCGGAGAGCTGGCTCGCGAGAAAGCTCGATTCTTTCCAGATCGAGGCTGAGACCGTCAAAGTCCCCGATTTCCGGACGGGACTGCAGCAACTGATGGACGGCAAGGTCGACGTGCTGTTCGGCGAGCGCTCCGCGATGCTGGGGGCGATGGATGAAGCGTCGATGCGGAAGGTTGCGATCTTCCCGCGCCTGTTCACGCATGAGCCGCTCTCGCTCGCGCTGGCGCGCGGAGACGACGATTTCCGTCTGCTGGTCGATCGCGCCCTGAGCGGGTTCTACTCCTCCGCCGATTTCCCCAAAGCCTATGGCAAGTGGTTCGGCGACTTCGACGAAGCCACGCGCACGTTCTTCCTCTGGAGCACGCCGCCGCCGGAGTGAAGGGTGCATGCCTGAAGCAACTAGGAAGCTGACAGATAAAACCTGGACCGGCAACGCGAAGGAGTCGAGATGATCCAGCGAAGCATCAAGCGATTGAGCATGCGCGCCCTCGTCGTGGACGACGAGCTCGGCGCCGCGACGGCCGAAGGTCGTGCGGCGCGGGCGCTGGTGCAGGAACTGCAGGGTCGGGCGATCGAGGTGATCGAGGCGACATCCGCCGACGATGGCATCTCGGTCATCACGGCGGACTCCGCGATCCACGCCGTGCTGATCGACTGGACCCTGGGCGACGACAAGGATCATTCGCGTGCCCGCGCATTCATCGAGTTCGTGCGCTCGCGCAACGACAAGATCCCGGTGTTCCTCATGGCCGAGCGTGGTGAGGCGTCCGCCATCCCCATCGATGTCATGGAGATGGTCGACGAGTACATCTGGATGCTCGAGGACACCGCAGCGTTCGTGGGCGGCCGCGTGGCGGCGGCGGTCCGCCGCTACCTCGATGTCATGCTGCCTCCGCTGGCAGCCGCACTGATGAAGTTCACCCAGGAGTATGAGTACTCCTGGCACACGCCAGGGCACACGGGCGGCACCGCGTTTCTGAAATCGCCGGTGGGCCGGATTTTCTTCGACTACTTCGGCGAGAACCTGCTGCGCTCCGATCTCTCGATCAGCGTCGGCAACCTCGGTTCGCTCCTCGACCACACCGGGCCCATGGGCGAGCACGAGAAATACGCGGCGCGCGTGTTCGGCGCGCATCGCAGCTACAGCGTCACGAACGGCACGTCGATGTCGAACCGCGTGATCTTCATGGCGGCGGTGGCCCGCGACCAGATCGCGCTGTGCGACCGCAACTGTCACAAGTCGATCGAGCACAGCCTGGTGATGACCGGGGCCATCCCGCAGTATCTCGTCCCGCTGCGCAATCGCTACGGAATCATCGGTCCCATACCGCCCGACCGTTTGCGCAAGGACACACTCAAGGCCGCGATCAAGGCCAATCCGCTGGTGTCGAAGGGCGTCGATCAGCGGGCGGTCCACTCGATCATCACGAACTCGACGTACGACGGTCTGTGTTACAACGCGCGGCGGGTCGAGGAGCTGCTCGATCCGAGCGTCGACCGGATTCATTTCGACGAGGCGTGGTACGCGTACGCGCGCTTCAACCCGCTGTACCGCGACCGCCACGCGATGCATGGCGATCCCAAGGATCACAAGGGTCCGACGGTCTTCGCCACGCACTCGACGCACAAGTTGCTGGCCGCGCTGTCGCAGGCGTCGCTGCTTCACATCCGCGACGGACGCAGCCCCATCCCGCATGCGCGGTTCAACGAGTCGTACATGCTGCATGCCTCGACTTCGCCGTTCTATCCGATCATCGTGTCGAACGACATCACGACGGCGATGATGGACGGACCGGGCGGCCCGACACTCACCGGCGAGTCGATCCAGGAGGCGGTTGCGTTCCGCCAGACCCTCTGCCGGGTTCATCGCGAGCTCTCGCAGAAGAACGACTGGTTCTTCAGGCCATGGAACGCGGACACCATCAAGACGTCCCGGTCCGGCAAGAAGGTAAGGTTCGAGGAAGCATCGCCAGAGCAGCTCGCGAGCGACCCCGAATGCTGGGTCCTGCATCCGGGCGAAACCTGGCACGGCTTCGGCGACCTGGAAGACGGTTACTGCATGCTCGACCCGATCAAGGTGTCGATCGTGACGCCGGGAGTCGCCGACAAGGGCGGACTCGACAAGCGCGGCATTCCCGCGAGCCTCGTCACCAAGTACCTGAGCCTGCGCGGCG
>Ga0209998_10000348_pt1 | contig 13593 bp, 12 predicted proteins | sample EndophyteCoNSPM_FD_187576 | JGI IMG/M metagenome (GOLD analysis project Ga0209998, IMG submission 187576) | Arabidopsis thaliana rhizosphere microbial communities from the Joint Genome Institute, USA, that affect carbon cycling - Endophyte Co-N... | ecosystem: Host-associated > Plants > Roots >... | reverse complement strand
GATCCCCCTGCTGAAGGGCGCCGATGCAGGAACCGAGGGGAGCCTGGTCGGTCGCGACGCGCCATCCATCTCCGCCAACGACCTCGCAGGCCGTGGCTGGACCCTCGCCGATGGAACGGGTCGCCTGACCTGGGTGAACTTCTGGGCAACGAACTGCGAGCCGTGCCGCACCGAGATGCCGGCGATGCAGCGCCTGGCCGATGCGTACGGCGACCGCCTCCTGATCCTCGGCCTGGACTGGGGCGAGTCGCGCGCGTCGGTCACCGACTTCGTTGACCGCTACGAGATCAGCTATCCGATCCTGCTCGACCCGAACCTCGACAACTTCTACAGGTGGTCCGGCCGGTCCGGGCTGCCGCGGCACTATTTCGTCGATGGGAGCGGGACCGTCGTGCGGGAGATCATCGGGCCATTGGCTCCCGCCCGGATGCTGCAGATCGTCGAGGAGCTGCTGGGTCCCGCCTAGGGCGTTGCGCGAACGGCGAATCCCTTGGCGGTGGCCTCGATCTGGATCGGCAGCTCGCCAGGGTCGTGGGTGAAGTAGCACCACCAGCCCTCAGCCGCGGCGCGCGGTACGAGCTGGTTGCGGACCTCGACCGCCTGGATCGGGTAGTCGTCAAAGGCGCTCGTCCAGCGGACCGGGATCTGCCAGCGAGTCGGAATCAGGTCGCCCCAGAAGATGGCGCGCTCGCCCGGCGCCTCGTCACGTCCCTCGCTCGCCGTGCCGAGCAGGACGGCCTGGGATCCGCGGGTGTGGCCGCCGGTCGGCAGCACGCTGACGCCGGCCACGAGCTCCACCTCCCCCTGCACCTCGGCCAGCAGGCCGGCGTTGCGCACCAGGTCGAGCTGCTCGCGCTCCATGATCCCCGCCAGGCGCAGCTCGTCGCCATGGGCAGCCTCTGACTCGTCGCGCTGCACCACGTACCGAGCCTTCGGGAAGTTCGGCTTGCCATCGGCATCCACCATCCCGCCGGCATGGTCGTAATGCAGGTGGCTCACGACCACGAAGTCGATGCTCGCCGGATCCACGCTCACCGCACGCAGCGCCGCGGCCGGGTCGCCCCCCTCGACGCCCTTGATGTCGCGGTCCTTGTCCGTCATCCGCATCCCAGTGCCGGTCTCGACCAGGATCCGCTTCCCGCCCGCCTCGATCAGGAGCAGGTTGAGCCGGCACAGGATCCGGCCCCGCTCATCGGCCTCGACCACGCGCGACCAGAGGGGGCGGGGCACGACTCCGAAGAAGCCGCCGGCGTCGGGTCGGAACCAGCCGGCGCGCACGACCCGCACGCGGACGTCGCCAGCGTAGGTGCGTGCCTGGCGGGCAGGCGTGATGGCGAAGAGTGGCTCGGTTACGTCGAACTCCGGCTGCGGCGCGGGCTCAGCGCTTGATGCGACCTCGCTCGAAGTCCCGATGGTACAGGCTCGCCGTCGGGTCCCGCTGCCCGCGGTACTTGCTCCCGATGCTGGCGTCGCCATAGCCGACCTCGGCCGGGCTGGAGAGCCGCTGGAAGCTGATCTGGCCGATCTTCATGCCGTCGTACAGGGTGATCGGCAGGTTCGCCACGTTCGAGAGCTCGAGGGTCAGGTTCCCCTCCCAGCCGGGATCGACGTACCCCGCAGTCGAGTGGATCAGCAGCCCGAGCCGGCCCAGGCTCGACTTGCCCTCCAGCCGCGCGACGAGGTCGTTGGGGAGCTGCACGCGCTCGAGCGTCGAGCCGAGCACGAACTCGCCAGGGTGAAGGATGAACGGATCGTCACCGGCGATCTCGACCAGCTCGGTCATGTCCGGCTGATCGACCCGCACGTCGATGAAGGGGTAGCGGCTGTTGCGGAAGACGCGAAAGCGTCGGTCCAGGTGCAGGTCCACGCTCGACGGCTGGACTGCCTCGGGGACGAAGGGGTCGATGACGATCCGCCCGGCGGCGATCTCGGCCCGGATGTCGCGATCGGAGAGGACCACTAGCCCTCCGCGGGGGTGCGCTGCTTCATCAGCCGGTCGACCTCGCGCTTGAGGGTCGAGATGTCCTCGTAGCTGTGATAGACCGATGCGAAGCGGATGTAGGCCAGCTGGTCGATGTCGCGTAGCGCCTCGGTGGCAAGGCGACCGATCTCCTTGCTCGTGACCTCGGGCTCGCCGCGTGCCCGGAGGCCGCTCTCGATGTCGTCGACCGCCTGCTCGACCCTGGCCAGCGTCACCGGACGCTTCTCGAGCGCGCGCATCAGGCCGGCCTGCAGCTTGGCGCGGTCGAACTCCTGGCGGCCCCCGTCACGCTTGATGACGGTCAGCCGAGCTCCCTCGGGGCGCTCGTAGGTGGTGAACCGATAGGCGCACTGCTCGCACTCCCGCCGGCGGCGGATGGTGCCTCCCCCTTCGAGGTCTCGCGAGTCGATGACCCGGGTGCTCGACTCGTTGCAGCGTGGACAGAGCATGCAGGTTCCCCGTGCGGACTACACCAGCGGTGGTACCGTCACGGAGCGTACCACAAGATGTGCCGCTCTATCCTTCGCGGAAGCGACCCAGACGCGCAGCCACGGTAGCCTCCGCCGGCATCCCCGGCTCCCAGGTCAGCAGGGTGGCGACCAGCTCGGCCATGCGCAGCCGGGCGTGCAGGATGTTGAGGTGCCCGCGCTTCCAGTAGATCAGCGGCTCCTCGTCGTCCGGGGGGCGGTACGGCAGCTTCGTGATACCGCAGCCCCGCTCGGCGGTGACGACACCGCGGATCGCTCGTTCGAGGCTCGCCTCGTACTCCGCATGCAGGCCATGCAGCTCCTCCGGAGCCAGGATGCCGCGCAGCGAATCGGCGGCCCGATCGAGCTTCTCCTCGCCGGTCTGCAGGTCGATGAGTGCCGCGTCCGGGTCCGCGTCCCGGCGGCGGAGGGCATCGGCGAGGTCGGCGAGCGACACCAGCTCCAGGTCGATCATCGAGGTCAGCTCGGTCAGGTTGCGCCGATAGGCATTCAGCTCGCGGCCCTGCACCCGCGGGCGTCGCCGGCGACGGCCGCCAAGGAGCGTGGGAAGGTTCGACAGCAGCAGCACGGCCAGACCAAGCCCGAGGGCGCGAGCGGGGCGCGACTGGACTGGCACTAGAGCCCCTTTCGGCGCCGGATCTCGGCGGTCAGCTTCGGCACGATGCTGAAGAGGTCACCCACCACGAACAGGTCGGCGAACTCACCGATGGGCGCGTCCGGGTCCTTGTTGATGGCGAGCACATTCTGGGCGGTCTGCATGCCAACGCGATGCTGGATCGCACCACTGATGCCGCAGCCCACGTAGAGGGCCGGTTTCACGACCTTGCCCGTCTGCCCGATCTGGAGCTGGTACGGGACCCAGCCCGCGTCTGCGGCCGCGCGGCTGGCGCCGACCGCTCCACCCAGAGCGGCCGCGAGCTCGTGGAGCGGAGCGAAGCCATCCGCGCTGCCCACGCCGCGGCCGCCGGCGACGATGATGCTCGCCTCCTCGAGATTGGCGACCGCCGCCTCGGCGGGATGCGACTCGACGATCCGTGCCGCGTCGAACGGACCTGCCGCAGCGGAGGCCTTGGTCACGGCTGCGCTGCCCTTGCCGCCCTCGCGTGGGGTGAAGGTGCTCGGCAGGACCAGCACCACCGCCGGCTGCTCAGCGGCGTCGGTCGGCTCACTGACGGTGATGACGGTGCCCTGCAGCGTCGCCTGCTCGGTCCGCACGGTGCCGCCCTCGATGCGCACCGCTCGCACCGGCCCAAAGGCCGGCAGCCCGAGCAGCCCGACCAGCGCGGCTGCCAGGTCGCGGCCGTTCGGGGTCGCCGGCGCGAGCAGCGCGATCGGCTTGAGGTCACGCACCGTTGCCGCAGCAGCGGCGGCGTGGGTGATGGCGGGGGCCGCGTCGTCACCGAGCAGGACGGCCCGGGACGCGCCGGCGGCGCCGAGCGCCGCCGCATCGGCCGCACCCGGCCCGTAGGCAAGGGCGACCGCCGAACCGCCGCTCCCCTCGGCCAGCTCGGCCGCGCCGGCGGCCAGCTCGAGCGCGGCGCGGGTGGGTGCCCCGTCGCTGAACTCCGCGAGGAAGGCGACGTCGTTGCTCATCAGATCAGCTTCCGGGCGGCGAGCCAGTCGGCGATGCGGGTGACCGCTTCATCGGCACCGACGCCTTCGACCCGCTCGGTGGGAGACTTGGCCTCGGGCTTGCGCGCCTCGACCACGCGGGTCAGCGCTGCGCCGTGCAGGTCGTCGGCCGAGAGGCCGATGTCGGCCAGACTCCAGGTCTCCATCGGCTTGCGCTTGGCGGCCATGATCCCCTTCAGCGAAGCGTAGCGGGGTTCCCCGACCTGGTCGGTCACGCTGGCGACCACCGGCATCGGCGCCTCGACGATGTCGAAGCCATCCGCCGTGAGCCGGCGGACGCGCGCCGCCGAGCCCTCGATCCGCAGCTCGGAGCCATACGAGAGGAGCGGCACCCCGCGCAGCGCCGCCACGGCGCCAGGGACGAGCGACCCGCGCGCATCGTCGGAGGCCATGCCCATCAGCGCCACGTCGGGCGCCAGCTTGTCGAGGGCCGCCGCCAGGACCCGGGCGGTGGCCCAGGCATCGGCTCCGCCGAGGGCCGGGTCGGTGACCAGCGTGGCGTCGTCACCGCCCATCGCCAGCGCGCGCCGCAGCGCCTCGCCGGCCTGGTCGGGGCCCATCGATAGGTAGCCGACCGACTCGACCGCGCCGGACTCCTGCAGCCGCAGCGCCTGCTCGATGGCGTATTCGTCGAGCGGGTTGATCACCGCCTCGGCGGCGGCGCGATCGAGCCGCAGGTCGGCCGTGTAGCGCTTCGCGGCGGTGGTGGCGGGCACCTGCTTGATGCAAACCACGATCTTCAGGCTGATGGTCGACTCTCCCCTGCTACCTGGACGGACGGGACACGCCCGCTCGTCGAAGGAGCTGACGCGCCACGATCATCCGCTGCACCTGCTGGGTTCCTTCGTACAGCTGGGTGATCTTTGCGTCGCGCATCATGCGCTCGACAGGGTACTCGCTCACATAGCCATACCCGCCCAGGACCTGCACCGCGTCCGTCGTCACGCGCATCGCCATGTCGCCGGCGATGAGCTTCGCGGAGCTGGTCCAGTACGCCAGGTCGGCGGCGTTCGCGTCCACCGCCGCAGCAGCCGCGTAGGTCAGCTGCCGGGCCGCCTCGATTCCGCTGGCCATGTCGGCCAGCATGAACTGGATCCCCTCCATGTCGGCGATCCGCTCCCCGAATTGCTCGCGCTGGGCGGCATAGCTGACCGCGAAGTCGGTCGCTCCCTGCGCGATCCCCACCGCCTGCGCGGCGATCGAGAGGCGGGATCGGTCGAGCGTCGCCATCGCGATCGAGAAGCCCTCCCCCTCCTCGCCGATCCGGTTCGCGGCGGGCACGCGCACCTCGTCGAAGTGCAGCTCCGCGGTGGGCGAGCCGCGGATCCCCATCTTGTGCTCGACCCGCGGCGCGGAGAAGCCCGGCGTATCGGTCTCGACGATGAAGGCGCTGAGCCCCTTCCTGCCCGCCGCGGGATCGGTCATGGCGAAGATCGTGACCAGGTTGGCGATCGAGCCGTGGGTGATGAAGCGTTTGCTGCCGGAGAGGACGTAGTCGTCGCCGTCGCGCCTGGCGCGCATCCGGATGCCGGCCACGTCACTGCCGGCGCTCGCCTCGGTCAGGCCGAACGCCGCCATCCATTCACCGCTCGCCAGGCGCGGGAAGTAGCGAGCCTGCTGCTCTTCGGTGCCCGCGACCATGATCGGCAGCGCGCCAAGCTTCTGGACGATCACGATCAGGCTGGTCGTCGCATCGGCCCGGGCGATCTCCTCCACCACGATGGCCTGGCCGATGTTGTCGAGCTCCGTCCCCCCGAACCGCGCGGAGAAGGCGATCCCGATCAGGTCCTGCTTCGCCAACAGCTCCTTGAGATCCCAGGGGAATTCGGCAGTGGCGTCGATCTCCGCCGCGCGCGGCGCGATTCGTTCATCGGCCAGCTCGCGCACCATGGCGCGCAGTTCGTCGTGATCGGCGGTGAGGCGGTAGGTCAAGACGGGCAGCAGGATACCGAATCGGCGCGCTCGTCCCCCACGCTCCTAGCCGATGGGGCCCTGGACCTCGACCTGGTCGCCGCTGATGCGAGCGCGATAGGCCACCTGCCGTGAGGTCGCGGGACCATGCCGGACCGCGCCGTCGCTGACCCGGAACGCGGAGCCGTGCCACGGGCAGATGATGTTGTAGCCATCCAGGGTGCCCTGCGAGAGTGGCCCGCCGGCGTGCGAGCAGGTCTCCTTGAGGGCCCAGACCAGATCGCCACGCCGCACCACCACCAGGGCCGTGGTACCGAGCATGGCCCTGGTGGGCGTCGCCTCCGCCAGCTCAGCCGCGGGCAGGACGGCGGTGAACTCCTTCGCCCTCTTTCCCTTGGCGAACGCGTTGACGTTGACCATGTAGCCGTACTTGAAGACAACATGCCCACCGATGAAGCCGCCGACGCCGATCACGGCGAAGCCCACCACGATCAGCCAGCCGGCCAACCCGTCGGCCTCCGCCAGCATGGCGACGAAGGCGCCGACCAGGACGAGGGTGGCCACGATGTTGATGAAGCCGTGCAGACCCACGACATGGCGTTCGTCGCCGGTGGCGGTGTCCTTGAAGTCGGTCAGGCCGGTGACGATCGCCGACAGGGCTGCCAACCAGGTCATCCCCAGCACCCACAACAGCGCAACGCGCATGTCGGCGACCCCGAACCAGCTCAGCAGCTGCAGGAGGACGGCGACGGTCGAACCGCCGATGACCACATCCACGATCACCGGGTGCAGGGAGTGGCCGAGCCACGATCCGTTCAGGAAGTCCTGGAGCAGCTTGCCTGGTCGGCCGAGCGCGCCGTAGACGGCATCCATGAGCTTGGCCGTGCCGTTCCAGAGGCGGGACCAGGGACGCGCCCATCGCTCAAGCATCTCGATCCTCCTTACGGAAGCCGATACAGCCCGTCCGGCCTCAGCCGGCGACCTCGATCGCCCATTCGCGGAGGACGGCCAGGTAGCGGTCGATCTCCGCATCGGTGTGCTGCACGGAGATCGTCCACTGGTCGTCGGGGGCGGGTGGGATGAGGATCCCGCGGTTGGCGAGGAACCAGAACGAGGACGCCCAGAGCTCGTCGTCCAGGCCGATGAAGTCGCGATAGCCGGTGACCCGCTGCGGGGCGAACATCACGATCCCCTTGGGGCCGACGTTGATGGCGTAGCCCGGCAATCCGTACTCGTCCACGATCTCCTGGCTTCCAGCCGTCAGCCGGTCGCCCATCGCCACCAGGCGCGGATACGCGTCCGGGGTCAGCACCTTGGTCAGGACCGCGAGCGCCGCGGCCATCACCAGCGGCGAGCCGTTCATGGTGCCCATGTGGGCCACCCGTGAGGTGCCACCGAACGAGGAGATGCTCAACTCCGCCTCGATCAGAGGGGACTTGGCGCCACCCTCGATCACGCTCATGACCTCCTCGCGACCGCCGAAGGCGCCGATGGGCGTCCCGCCGCCGATGCTCTTGGCGAGGCAGAAGAGGTCGGGCTGCACGCCGAAGTACTCCGTCGCGCCGCCGTAGGCGATCACGACGCCGGTCTTCACCTCGTCGAAGATCAGGACCGTCCCGTGCTCGGTCGCCAGCTCGCGCAGCCGCTCGAGGAAGCCCGGCTCGGGCGGAACGACGCCGATGTTGAACTGCACCGCCTCGACGATGATCGCCGCGATCTCGCCGCGATGGCGCTCCAGGATCCGCTCGACGATCTCCGGCTGGTTGAAGGGCGCCACCACCGTCTCGGCGATCCGGCTGCGCGGGATCCCCGCGCTGGTCGGGACGCTGTTGGGCGCCTCCACGTCGCCGATCAGGTCGCGCGGCGGCTGGATGCTGATCAGCACGTCGTCGTGGTGGCCGTGGTAGCCGCCCTCGAACTTGATGATCTTCTCGCGGCCGGTGAAGCCCCTGGCCACCCGGATCGCGTCCATCGTGGCTTCCGTGCCGGAGTTGCTGAAGCGAACCTTGTCGGCCCGGAAGCGGCGCTTCAGCTCCTCGGCGACGAGGATCTGGTCCTCGACCGGGAAGGTGAAGGCGGTGCCGATCGCAGCCCGTCGCTGGATCGCCTCGACGAAGGCCGGGTGCGAGTGGCCGGCGGCCAGCACGCCGAGCGCCATGTCGAAGTCGAGGTACTCGTTGCCATCCGCATCCCACATCCGGGAGCCGCGGCCCTCGCTGATGAAGAGCGGGTACGGGTCGTAGGTCTGGAAGGAGCTGGCGACGCCGAGCGGCATCGACTCCCGCGCCCTGGCGTGCAGCTCGGCGCTGCGCGGGGTGCGGGCGCGGTACGACGCCTCCTCGCGCTCGACGATCGACTTGACCCGAGCGCGATCGACCTCACGACGTTCCACTACGGCCACATTGCCCTCCTTGGCGACCGATGCTAGCCGATCGGCGCCAATTAGGGCCAGATGCGCCGGAATCCGCGGCTCTCGGCGCGGTCGGCGACCTCCAGCGACCAGGCGCCGGTGGCGTCGGCGAGCAGCTCGGCCACGTCGCGAACGGGGACGTCGGCACGGTCGAGGTCGGTCACGCCGTCGCGCAGCATGATCAGGCAGAACGGGCAGGCGGTCGCGATGGCCGATGCCGACGTGGCCAGCGCCTGCTCCGTGCGCCGATGGTTGATGCGCTGCCCCTCGCGCTCCTCCATCCACATCCGTGCGCCGCCGGCGCCGCAGCACAGCCCCTTCCGATGGTGCTGCTCCATCTCGACCACGGACTGGCCGGGGACCGATTCCACGACGCGCCTCCCCTCGTCGTAGACCTCGTTGTAGCGGCCCAGGTAGCACGCATCGTGGTAGGCGACCACGGCGTCATTGCTGCGATCGGGGGTGAGCCTCCCGTCGGCGACGAGGGTGTCCAGCAGCTGGGTGTGATGCACCACCTCCACGCCGGCGAGGCCGAACTGCGGGTACTCGTTGCGAATCGTGTTGAAGCAATGCGGACAGCTGGCCACGATGGTTCGGACGCTGTGCTCGTCGTGGGCCATGGTGAGGGTCGCCACGTTCTCGTCGGCCAGCATCTGGAAGAGGTACTCGTTGCCCGCGCGTCGAGCCGGGTCGCCGCTGCACGTCTCGCGCGGGCCGAGCACGGCGAAGGGGACATCGGCCTGTTTCAGGAGGGCGGCCATGGCGCGGACCACCTTGCGGTTGCGGTCGTCGAAGGCCCCCGCGCAGCCCACCCAGTAGAGGACCCCGCGGTGGGACGCGGTGGTGGCACCGTCGCCATCCCCACCCAGCACTGGAACATCCATCCCCTTCGCCCAGTCCAGCCTCGCGCTCTTGGGCTGGCCCCAGGGATTGCCGGCGGTCTCCATGTTGCGGAACGCCGCGTTGAGCTCCTTCGGGAAGCGGCTCTCCTCGAGCACCAGGTTGCGGCGGATCTCCACGATGCTGTCCACGTGCTCGATCAGCACCGGGCAGCCCTCCACGCACCAGCCACAGGTGGTGCACTGCCAGACCGCCTCCTCCGGGATGGCGTGGTCGACCAGCGGCAGCGACAGGGCTTCCACCGCTCGCTCGCGTGCCAGGCTCAGCGAACTGTCGGACGCCTCGACGCCCCCCGCCGCGCCACCCTTGGCGGCGCGCTGGGCTCCAGCCGCGGCGGCGAGGGCGGTCTCGGCCGCCACGATCTGGTCTCGAAGGCCCTCCATGAAGTGCTTCGGCGAGAGCGTCTTGCCGGTCATCGAGGCCGGGCAGAACTCCATGCAGCGCCCGCACTCGGTGCATGACAGGCCGTCCAGCAGGTGGCGCCAGGTCAGGTCCTTGAGGCCCTTGGCGCCGAAGACGAGGTCCTCGCCGGGCGGCGGCTCAGCTTCCAGGTCCATCTTGCGAAGGGCGCCTCGAGGCTCGAGGTTGCGGAGGTAGACGTTCGGCTCGCTGGTCAGGATGTGGAGGTGCTTGCTGTAGGGCAGGTACGTGCCGAAGACCATGACGAAGCCGATGTGCGCCCAGGCGAGGATCCCGAAGCCGGTCGCGGCAGCCTCGGGGCCGATCCCTTCGAGTGCCAACGAGAGAGGTCCGGCCAGGATCGCGGCCACCCGCGCCGGGTCGTCGGGCTGCGCGACGAAGCGGAGGGCGTCGCCGACCACCTCGGTGACCACCACGCCCAGGATCATGGCCAGGATGACGAAGGCGTCGCGGCTCAGGGCCAGCCGCGCCGGCCGCGTCACCACCCGACGCCAGATCGCGTAGGCCAGGGCCACCAGCACCAGGCCGATGAAGAGGTTCGCGATCGCCACGGCGGCCAGCCAGGCGATGCCGCCGAGCGGCCAGCGCAGGACCGTCTCGACCAGGCCGTTCGTGAAGTAGTTCCCGGTCGTCACCAGGAGGACCAGGAAGCCCCAGAAGATGAAGGCGTGCATCAGGCCCGGGCCGAGCTCGTTGAGGAGCCGCCGCTGCGCGATGACGTACACGATCACGCCCCAGATCCGGCGCAGCGGCTGGTCGAGGCGGTCGATGGGCCGCCCCGCGCGGAGGACGGCCAGGTGGCGGCCGGCGCGGCGCCAGAAGAGGGCGATGGCGGCGACAGCCGGCACCACGATCAGGGGGTAGTAGGGAATCCCGACCTCCATGCCGGCCATGCTACCCGCCGCTCCCGCCGCGCCGGGGCGGGAAAGCCGCGCTAGTGATCGCCCCCGGCCAGCTGCTCCAGCGCGTGCCGCAGGACGGGCTGGAGCGCCCCCAGCGATTCGATGGCGCCCCGCGGCGATCCCGGCAGGTTGACGATGAGGGTCGCCGCGCGCGCGCCAACCACGCCGCGCGAGAGCGCGGCCATCGGGGTCGACGCCAGGCCGCTCGCGCGCATCAGCTCGGCCAGGCCGGGGACCTCGAGGTCGATGACCCGCCTCGTCGCTGCCGGGGTGCGATCCCCCGGCGTGAGCCCCGTGCCCCCGCTGGTCACGATCAGCCGCGCCCCGGCGTCTGCCAGCCCGGCCAGGGTCGAGGCGATGAGATCCTCGTCGTCGGGGAGGAGGATCGGCTCGGGTGCGACCTCGAAACCGGCATCGCGCAGCGCCGCGACGAGCGCCGGACCGGACTCGTCTCCCCGCTCGCCGGCGGCCGCACGCGTCGAGCAGGTGATGACCGTGGCCTCGTGCGCGGCCGTGGGCGTGACCTCCTCGACGGCGTCCCGCGCCCACGCCCCGCTCCGGCCACCCTCCTTGGAGAGGAGCTCGACTCGCTCGATGACGATGTCCCGCTGGAGCGCCTTCGCCATGTCGTACAGGGTCAGGGCGGCCACGCTGGCGGCCGTCAGCGCCTCCATCTCCACCCCGGTGCGCGCGGTGGCGCTGGCCTCGGCGCGGATCGTGACGTGGCCGGCCTCGCGATCAGGAGTGAGCTCGACCTCGACCCGGTCGAGCGGCAGCGGATGGCAGAGCGGGATCAGCTCCGCGGTGCGCTTGGCGGCCGCGATCCCCGCCAGGCGGGCGACGACGAAGGCATCGCCCTTCGGGCCACCACCATCGAGGAGCGAGCCGAGCACATCCGGCCGCATCCGGACGCTCGCGGAAGCGACCGCGCGGCGCGCGGTCACCGGCTTCGTGCCGATGTCGACCATGCGCGGCGCGCCATCCGGACCCAGGTGCGATGGTTTCACGGGGTTCCTCGCAGCAGGACGGCATCGTACTCAGCGCCGGCCATTCCCGCCGCCTCCCCCTCCGGCACTACGAGGAGTGCGTTCGCCGCCGCGAGCGAGCGGAGCTGCGCCGATCCCTGTCCTCCGGCCGGGCTGGCGACCCAGCCGCCGGCGCCCGGTCGAACCACGACCCGCAGGTAGGTGCGGCGCTCCCGATCCTTCGCCACGGTCGTGTCGAGGCGGGCCGGCAGGTGGAGCCGGCCATCCCCGGCCAGCCCGAGCATGCCGCGCAGCAGGATCCGGACGAAGAGCTCGAAGGTGACGAGCGCGCTCACCGGATTCCCCGGCAGCCCGATCACCGGCCGATCCGCGATCGAGCCGAAGGCCAGCGGCTTCCCGGGCTGGACCGCGATCCGCCAGAAGCCCAGCTCGCCGAGCCGCTCGATGCCTGCCCGCACGTGGTCGTGCCGGCCGACGCTGACTCCACCGCTCACCACCACCAGGTCGGCGCTCGTGGATGCGTCGCGGAGGGCCTCGTCGATGGCCGCTGGCTCGTCGCGGACCCCGGGCACGAGCACCGGCTCACCGCCCGCCTCGAGCACCGCCGCGGCCAGCGAGACGGTGTTCGCGTCGTGGATCTGTCCCGGACCGAGTGCCTCGCCGGGCGCCGCGAGCTCATCGCCGGTGGAGAGGATCGCCACGCGCGGCCGCCGTCGAACCGCGATCCGACCGACCCCGAGCGAGGCAAGCACCGCCAGCGTCGACGCCGACAGCGGCTCGAGCGCGAGCGCCACCTCCTCGCCATGCCGGGTGTCGTGCCCGAGGGGTCGCACGTTCCGTCCCACCTCGGCTGCCGGCAGGCGGACGCGGTCGTCGCCGACCAGCTCGGCCTCCTCGAGCGGGATGACGGTGTCCGCGCCAGGCGGAATCGGGGCGCCGGTCATGATCCGGACGACCGAGCCGGGCGCAACGGTCGGCAGCGTCGCGGCGCCGGCTGCCACCTCCCCCGTCAGCGGCAACTCGCCGGGGGCGTCGGCTGCGCGCAGGGCGAAGCCGTCCATCGAAGAGTTGGCGAACGGCGGCACGTCGACCGCTGCGGTCACGCTCGCCACGGCCGGCACGCGGCCGGCTGCCTCCAGCAGTGGGATCTCCTCGGCCTCGGTGAGCCGGACATTGGCGAGGATCCGCTCACGCGCCTCCTCGACGGAGAGCATCGGGCTAGACGCCCAGGCGCATCCGCGCCTCGATCAGTCGCAGGATCCCGGCGCGCGTCAGCAGGCCAACCACGGTGCGTCCCTCATCGGTCACCACCGGCAGCTGGTTCACCTCGCGCTCCTGGAGAAGCTTCAGCGCCGCCTCGAGCTCCGCGTCCGGGCCGATGGTGGCGAGGTCGGCGTAGCGGGTCATGATGTCGGTCACCCGCGCTGCGTCCCAGTTCTCGCGCGGCATGCGCCGCACGTCGGAGAGGGTGACGATCCCGGCCAGTCCCCCATCGTCGTGTCGGACCAGGAACGACCGATGCTCCCCGCGAATCAGCCGTTCGTTGACGAGGTCCGCGACCGACTCGTTCGGGGTGATCGAAGGTGGGTCGCTCTCCATCACCTCGTGCACCTTGATCCCCTTCAGGGCGTGCTCAACGCTCACCTGGGCGATCGTCGATTCCGCGGCGTTCGAGAGGAACCAGCCGATGAGCGCCAGCCAGACGCCGCTGAACAGGCTCGCTCCCTGGAAGATCAGGAAGACCCCGCCGGCAATCAGGACGTAGCCGAAGAGGCGGCCGACGCCCGCCGCATTGCGAGTCGCGGCGCTCTTGTCACCGCGGAACTTCCAGAGCACCGCGTGGAGGATCCGTCCGCCGTCCATCGGGAAGCCGGGGATCAGGTTGAAGATGCCCAGCGTGACGTTGATAAAGCCGAGCCATCCGACGGTCGCCTCGAGCTGCTGCTGCCCGATCACTGCGTCG
>Ga0209998_10000347_pt1 | contig 13600 bp, 13 predicted proteins | sample EndophyteCoNSPM_FD_187576 | JGI IMG/M metagenome (GOLD analysis project Ga0209998, IMG submission 187576) | Arabidopsis thaliana rhizosphere microbial communities from the Joint Genome Institute, USA, that affect carbon cycling - Endophyte Co-N... | ecosystem: Host-associated > Plants > Roots >... | reverse complement strand
GGCCAGCGCATTGGCGACGCTGCTTGTGGGCGCTCTCTTCCCGATCATCCACCTGGGCCATCCCGAGCGGGTCTGGGAGCTCTTCGTCCGGCCGAACTTCCAGTCGCCGATCTTCTGGGACATGGTCGCCATCCTGACCTACATGCTGGCGACGCTCATCCTATTGGTGCTGCCGCTCATCCCCGACTCGGCCGAGCTGCGTGAACACCCACGCCTGGGCCGGCTGCACCGGGGCCTTTATCGGGTCCTTTCGCTGGGCTGGACCGGAACGCCGCGCCAGCGCCAGATCCTCAATCGGGCGATGACGGCCGTCGCCATCCTGATCGTGCCTCTGGCGGTCGTGGTCCACACCGTCCTGTCCTACACGTTCTCCCTCACCAGCCGGCCCGGCTGGCACAGCACGATCTTCGGACCCTACTTCGTCATCGGGGCGGTCTACTCAGGCGTCGCGGTGGTCATCCTGGCGGCCCTCGCCTATCGCCGTGCATATCACCTGCGGCGTTGGATCGACGACCGGACGATCCGCAACCTCGCATTCGTGATGCTCGCGCTCGGGGTTGCTTACGGCTATGCGACGTTCAGCGAGCTGACCACAGAGGGTTTCGTGGGCAAGCAGGCCGAGGTCGAATTGCTTTATGGCCTGCTCCTGGAGCGCTTCGCACCGCTGTTCTGGGCGTTCGTCGGCATGGGCCTGCTGGCGCCGGTGGCATTGATCGCCATCCCGCGCACGCGTACGCCGCGCGGGATCGCGCTCGCGGCGGGGTTGGTGATCGTCGCCATGTACCTGAAGCGGCTGCTCATCGTCGTGCCACCGCTGACGCGGCCTGTGATCGGCGGCGACCCCGGCTTGTACCTGCCCTCGCCGGTCGAGATCGCGATCGTCAGCGGCGCAGCCGCCGGAGTGGTCCTGATCATGCTCTTCCTGTTCCGCTTCATTCCTGTGCTGGCAATCGACGAGATGGCCGAGATCGAGCAGGAGCGAGCCGCAGCCGCAAGCGAGGGTGCCCCCTCGGCTCGCCCGGCTCTCGATGCAGGAGTGCCCAGCGATGGCTGAACGCCTGAAGCCCAGCGTCGCTCTCGCCAGCGTGTGTCTGTCGATCTGGCTCACCATGCCGGCCGCCGTGGGTGCATCCCACCACGGCCAGGGCGTGGCCGACGAGGTCACCCTGCGGATGTCGTACCAGCAGGCACCGGTCGCCGGCGCGCATGCCCAGATCATTGCCAGTGCCTCACTCGATGACGGTGATCCGGCCGTGGGAGTGGGGATTGAGTTCCTGCGCCAGGTCGACTTCCTGGGCCCGCGGCTGATCAGCCTAGGCAGCGCGACGACCGGCGCCAGCGGCGCGGCGCGCATCACGCTCGATACGACCCAGGGCAAACTCCGCGTGATCGCACGGGTAGCCGGAAATGACCTCTACCTACCCGCCGAGGTTGCGCAGGAAATCAATCTGCAAGCCATACCAGACGTCGGTTCGCCGGGCGGCCCCGCGACGCCCGACGGCCAACCGAACCTTGCCATCGTCGCGACCGTCATGCCGCCGCTCCTTGCGTTAACCGCTTTCTTGATCTGGCTGGTGTTGCTGGGGCTCATAGCTGTGACGGTTCTTGCCATCCGTCGCGGCCGCACTGACGCCACGTAGAAACCCGAAGGAAAGGACAGCCGATATGAGGCCAAGTCAGGTATCCATTAGCGTCGCGATCGCAGCCCTGTTGATCGCGGCCTGTTCAAGCGGAACACCGACGCCGTCACCGGCACCGACCGCGGCACCGACCGCGGCGCCGACAGCGGCACCGACCGACGCCGGACCGATCGCCTTCGACGCTGCTACGGCAACGATCACCGTCGACGGTAGCGACGCGGAGTGGGCCTCGATCCAGGGCGCAAGCGTCTCGCTCGAGCAGATCCGCCTGGCAAACCTTGACCCCGCGGAAGCGGCCGAGTTGGATTTCGGGCCCCTCGACCCGATCAATGTCACGCTCAAGATCGCCACCGACCAGAACAACATCTACGTCCTGTTCCTGGTGCCCGACACCTTCGTCTACGACCCGGCGGATCACAATAAGTCGGCATCAGTCACTGTCATGTTCCGGGTCGACGCCCCGGCCGAACCGCACATGGGCGCCGATGAGCCCGATATCGACAACGGCCTGGGCATGGTCGACATGTGGCACTGGGAGCTCGACTGCGGGCCTGGGCTCGAGTCCGGCGGCGGCGACATCGCTGGCGGCGATGATCCAGCCTGCAACCTCGACGATGAGTACTCGACCAACCCGTCGGATCGCGAAGACGACGGCGGCGGGGACGTAGAGAACGCCGACGCCGACAACGCGCTGACTGGCTTCTGGACACACACGGCGCAGGCATCCGGCGCAGGTGCCGCCGGCATGTGGGTGTTCGAGATGTCGCGGCCGCTCCAGACGGGTGATCCGCAGGACGCCCAGTTTGCGAGTGGCGGCGTTGCCCAGGTCGCGCTCGCCTACTTCGACCCGAGCGAAGGGCCCGAGGGCTGGACAGATGCGGGCCATCTGCAGAGCGCATACAGCGGCTGGATCGAAGTAACGCTGCCGTAGCCGAAGTCAGGGTTTCAGGTCGCAGCAGAACAGGAGGAACAAACGTGAAGGCGAACCTGCTACGAGGCCTCGCGATCGGAGTCGTGGCCGGGCTGCTGGCGGTCGCCTGCCAGGCAGCGGCGGCACCAACGCCGACGCCCGCACCACCGGCAAATCTGGTCCTGGTCGGTGACACCGTCCAGGGTCCGGCCAACCTGACAGACGAAGAGAAGGCCGGCGGAGCGGTCTGTGTGCAGAAGAACCGCTTCGCCAAGAACGAGGAGATCGTCTGGCGCATGCGCGTGATGGACCCGGCGACGGGCACGGCAATGGATGACCAGGTCCTCAATACGGTCGTGGTCCGCCTGCCCGACCAGGAACTGGCCATGCACTATGCGCCCCACCCGCGCGATAACCCAGTCGACTACTTCTGGACCGTCAGCTTCGACGTGCCCGAAACATATCCGTCCGGGCTGCTCGCCTACACCGTCGTGGCAACCGCCAAGGACGGCCGCACAGGCACGTACAACCAGTTCGGCGTGGCCGCTGCCCAGCTCACCGTCACTGACGAAGTGCGGCCGGTCATCGCCCAGTAGCCAAGTCGAGAACGCGGGCCGCTGCGCGGAAGCGAGGAATCGCGAGAGGGAAATGGCAATGAGCAGAGTGCCTGTATGGACGCTCGTGGTCGCAGTGGCGATCGTCAGCGCCGCCCTTACGTACGGTCTTGCCCCGCGCGGTACGCCCACGGCGGCCATAGGCGCCCAAGGGTCACCGGCCGCCTCCCAGTCGGCGGTCACGCCCGGGCCGACGCTGGTCAACTACGTCGGCCAGGTCGCACTCGATCCGTCACGCGGACCGGCGGGGACTGAGGTGACCATCACCGGCACCGGGCTCGACCCGGACGCCGACCTGACCATCAATTGGAATACCGTCCGCGGCACATGGGTGTTGAAGGGCGACGCACGCGAGGAGTTCCACGGCCGGGAGTTCGCGCCCGTCGTGCGCGAGGTGGCGACCGTGCACACCGACTCGGCCGGCAACTTCAGTGCTCAGTTCGTAGCCCAGGCAGGTCACGGCTTCACCAATGACGTAACCGTCGAGCGCGACGGGCGATTGCTCAACAAGGCCGGCTTCCGGCTCGAGCCCACCGTCACCATCCAGCCCGAATCGGGTCCGGTCGGCACTCCCATCACCATCCATATGGAAGGCATCGGCTGGGACAACCTCGAGAACAGCTGGCTGGTCACGTACGACAACCAGTTCACAGGACTGCTGTCGTCGGTCACCACCGGGGGGATCGCCACCGCTGTCATCCCGGCCGCGGGCGCACCGGGCAAGCACGTCATCCGTGTGGTGCACGGCTCGTTCACGATGCCATACCTAAACATGGAGCAGTCGCCGCGACCGGATCGGCCCACGTTCACATGGCCGTTCACGATCACACAAGGCTCGGCCGTTCTTCCGCCGGAGGCTGGCGCCCAGGGCCTGGCCCCAGAGGCAGGTGCGCCAGCCTCCGGCAGCGAACCTGCGATCTGGACTGATCTCGCGAGCGCCACGGTTGGCACACCGCTCGCGATCCACGGCAGCGGTCTAACCCCCGGCGGGAACCTCAGCCTGACCTGGTACACGGTCGTTGGCAATCGCGTCGGCGGACAGGGCTGGGACGAAGCGGCCAGCGAGTTGGGCGATGTGGCGGTCGGCGCCGACGGCACCTTCCGCTACGAGCTCCTGGTTCCTGATGACCTTGGTGGGCCACACCGCATCGAGGCGTCCATGGAGGACTCGGTGGTGGCCACGACAGAGCTGACGATTACTCCGTCGGCGTTCGCGATCTCGCCCACCAGTGGGCCGGTCGGCACCGTCATCACCATTCACCTGAAGGGTGTCGGCTGGACGGAGACGGCGAACATCTACAACCTCACGTACGACAACGGCTACCTGGGCTATGCCTGCGGCTTCAACACCCAGGGCGACGTGAAGATCTACCTGCCCGCGGCGGGCGCGCCGGGGTGGCACTTCATCGACCTCTATCCCGGCATCTACAAGGGCAAGGACGTCGCCGGTGTCCAGAACTTCCGCATCCCGCAGCTGACCTATGCCGACGACCACCCGGGCGAGCGGCTGCCGGCCTTCCATTTCGCCTTTGAGGTGACCGACTGACAGGGGCTGCAACGCAAGATTCCGTCATTTGCCTGCCGCCTGAAGAACCGCATCGGCCGGCTCATCCTGCGTGCCGCGCCCCTCACCGGAGTGCCGGGCATCGTAGATGCCGTGGCGCGCTGCGAAATCCAGCCGGTCCTCAATCGGACCATGGTCTACGGCGAGCTGCCACCAGTTCTCGCCCACTGCGACCTACGCATCCAGGCCAGCTAGCGGCGTTGGGAGGAGAGCAGCAGGAGCACGCCGATGCCGATGATCAGCACTGGCCACAGCGCGCCCAGCTCGGGGATACCGGAGATCCGACCTGATGCCTGGACAAGCGCGATCAGGCCGAAGATGGCCAGGCCCCACAGCGGCCAGTTGCTGCGCACGCCGCGCGCATAGTCGAGCACCCAGATCAGCAGGAAGGCAACGGCGAGGGCGGCCGCGGTGAGGCCGGGGCCGGAGTAGAGGTTGAGCTCACGCGCCAGGCCGGACACGGCAAGCGCCAGGATCAGCAATCCCGGCACGACCGCCCAGCGTGAGCGGCCGAAGAGCCACGCGACGAGGAATGCCAGCGCGATCGCACTCAGCACCAGCGTGCCGGCGCTGACGCCGGGCACGAAGTACTGGATCAGCAGTCCGACACCGACCAGCACGAGCAGGATGCCCAGCCACGGGAAGTTCCAGCCTCGGCGGCCCCAGCTCCAGGCGGCCCATTCTGGCCCCTGGGCGCGCTCGTTGTAGTAGTTGCGGTGAAAGTCGTCCGGACGAGCGTCATCCGGAGTCACGTTGCGCGGCTCGCTCATTACGTCAGCCTAGCATCGGGACCTTCGCGGGCCGGCGCGCCCAACCAGACCGAACCGCTCGCGAAGTGCTCTGCCTTCCAGATGGGCGCGCGCGCCTTCAGCTCTTCGATCGCATATCGCGCGGCGTCGAAGGCAGCCGCGCGGTGGGCGGCTGCGGCCACGATGACGACGCTGGCCTCCCCGACCGCGACGCTCCCGCTGCGATGGACGATGGCCAGACGCCGGACACCGAAGCGTTGCTCTATCTCTGCGGCGATCGCTCGCAGCACCTCGAGTGCCATCTCCTCGAATGCCTCGTACTCGAGCCGATTCACGCGCTCGCCGCTGTGCTGGGCAGCGGCCGCCTCCTGACCCGGCGCGGGCGGGCCCGGCGTCTCGCGCGTCTGCCCGACGAACACGACGACCGCGCCGTCGGCCGCGCTTGGAACGGTGGCACGCAGCTCGGTGATCAGATCGTCGTCGATCGGCTCTTCGCGGATCGCGACGCGCAATAGGGCGTCGTCGCTACCGCCGGCAACGGGCGGGATGAGGACGAGCTCGTCGCCATCCTCGAGCCGCGTGTCCGCGGCGCTGTATACGCGGTTGCGGGCGAAGCGCACCACATCGCGCGAGCCGGCCAACGCGGGCGCGAGCTGTACGAGCGCCTGCCATGCATCCTCGATCGTCGCGTTGGACGCGATCTCGATCGTCTTCTCGCGCCAGCCGGCCTGCTGGCGCAGGATCGCGAACAGACGCACGCTGATTCGCATCACAGCAGGAGCCCCGTCGACACGTACAAGGCAGCCGCCCCAATCGTGCCCGCCATGACCGCGGCAAGGTTGATGTACAGCAAACCTGTCGCGGATTCCATGGAGCGTGTCAGCGCCGTGCGCCATGCCATCCAGCACAGGACGAGCGGGAAGAGCAGGCTCACCAGGAGACGCAGCACAACGAGCAGCAGGTTGCCGCCGCTGAACGCGTCGAACGCGCCCTGTCCTGGACCGCCGCCGAGCGTCGTCCAGACGATGAACAGGAGCACCTGGAGCCCGATCACCCCGAGCAACAGCCGCGCCTGCAGCACCAACGGCTTCTCCGAGATCTTGGGCGTCACGAGATACCAGTGACCCAGGATCACGGCCGCCATGGAGCCGCCCGTCGCCAGCGACAGAACGACCAGCTGGACCAGCAGTGGCACCGCGTCAACACCCGTCGGCGCCCACCCGAACACAGCCCCACCAAGCGCCAGGGCAGCGCCAAAGCCTGCACCACCGATTGCCCTGGCCGGACGGAATTCGAGGGCGTACAGAACTGCTCCTAGGGCAAAGAGACCCAAGCCGAGCTGTCTAATATCCGGCCTGCCGGCCGCATGGATCGCCAAGTCGCTCGGAACGGGCAGTCCCCAATCGACGAGGAGAGCGAGGAGCGCGAGCACGCCCGCGCAGAGGGCTGTGAAGCGCAGGTAGCCAGGTGTGGCGTCGGTTAGCTGCCGCGTCAGCGCTACGAAGGCGAATGACCCAAACGCAAGTGCGACGAGCAGCACCCACGCCACGTAAGGCAGGCTCTGGACGGCTTGTGGCATCAGCCCTTGTCGAGCGCCTCGAGGATGGGTGCGCACTCAGCGATCGATTCGACGGTGATGGGATCCAGCACCAGCTGCACGTGGCTGATGCCGGCGGCCGCATAACGACGCAGTATCTCCGCCATCTCGCCGGGCTTGGTGCCGTCCTGGGGTGGGGTGGGATTTGCGTAGGAGCTGCTCCGGCCCTTGCCGCCTGTCAGCTGAACGAGCACGGTGACCGTTCGCACGATCTCAGCTGGTTGCCGGCCGGCAATGCGCGCCGCCTCATCAACCTGCGCCATCAGCGGCGCGACGTTCTCCGGCTGATTGCCGAACTTGTCGTGCCATTCGTTCCACATGTCCACGTGCGGTGCCGTGATGGCGAGCATGCGCGGTGAGGTCGAGCCGACCATCAGCGGCGGGCCATTGGGATGACGGCCGACGGCGCCGCGCGGCGACAGCTCGCAGTCACGCGCCGTGTAGAACCTGCCCTCGAAGTCGATCCGGCCCTCGCGCAGCAGCATGCGAATGATCGTGAATGCCTCTTCGAAGCGGCTGACCCGCTGGTCGTAAGGGAAGCCGAAGGCGGTGTAATCGGGCTCATTCCAGCCCGCGCCCAGACCCAGGATGAGCCGCCCGCCGCTGATCTCATCGACGGTCGCCGCGAGCTTCGCAAGCATCGGCGGCGAGTGGAACGAGGTAGCGGCGACAAGCGGTCCGATCTCGACGCGCTTCGTCGCTTCGGCGAGCGCCGCGAGCGTCGTCCAGACTTCCCACGGCCCGACATTGCCTTCTGATCTCCGGTACAGCAGGTGATCGCCCGCCCACAGCGAATCGAAGCCCACATCCTCGGCGGTATGCGCCATGTCGCGCAGCTCCGCCCAGCCGACGAGGCGCTCTACCTCGGGTAGCTGGACTCCTACTTTGAGTGGTCGGCCCTTCATGCGGCCGAGTCTATCGGCCGAGCCGGGCAACCCCGCTAGATCGGGCTGACGGGGCGCGCGCTGAGTTGCCGCTCGTCGAGTGGAAAGTTGCGCGACATGATCATGCCGCCGCTTTCGAGTGCGACGAGATCGACATTCTGCAGCGTCGGCTGGGGCATCGGCCGCGCCAGCAGGAAGCCCTGGCCGGCGGCTACACCGAGCTCGCGCACCATGCGCAGCTGGGATGCCGTCTCGAGCCCTTCCGCGATAACGGTCGCGTGCCACCGCGCGGCCAGCTCGCGCAGCGAGCGCAGGACCGCACGCGACGAATCGCGTTCCGCGCCATCCTGGACGAGAGACAGGTCGATCTTGACTATGTCGAAGCGCATCTGGCTGAGCAGGCGCAGACCGGCGTTGCCCGCACCGACGTCGTCGGCCGCGATGCGCAGGCCGTGCCGTTGCAGCGCTCCGAGATTGGCCTGCAGGCGGTTGAGATCGTCGACCCTCTCGCGCTCGGTCAGCTCGATCACGACGCGCTCCGGCGCGATCGAGTACCGACCGAGCAGGCTCATCAGCGCGTCGGCGGAAAAGTGCGGCGCCTCGAGGGTCCGCGGCGAGATGTTGATGGTGAGCATCTGCTCGGGCGCCATCTGTCGCGCGCCGGCAACGACGGCATGCAGGCATGAAAGGTCGAGTTCGACGGTGCGACCCACAGCCTCGGCCGCGTTGAACATCGACACCGGATCGGCGAAGCCGGACTCGGCCGTGGGCCGCGACAGGCCTTCGAAGCCGATCACCCGGCCATTGGCCAAGTCGACGATGGGCTGGTAAACGGGCCGGACGAGTCGGTCGGTGACCACTCTGGCGATGGCCGCCGACAGCTCGTTGCTCGCCTCCTGGCTCGCCGCGCGGTCGCGCACCGGATGGAACACGTCGATCGATGCGCGGCCGTGACGCTTGCACCAATAGAGCGCCGCGTCCGCTTGGGCGTACAGCTGGGCGCGCGTGGTGGCCAGCGTGGGACATGCCGAGACGCCACCCGAGAAGGGGATGGAGGACGCGCCCGCGCGCGGCTGCATCGCCTGCTCCTGCAGACGTCGCGCGAGCTGCATGGCGCCATCCGCGTCGGTGTGCGGCAGCAGGATCGCGAACTCGTCGCCGCCGATGCGGAACGCTCGGTCCGCGTAACGCCCCGAATCGGCGATGAGCTTGCCCATCTCGCGCAGCATCTCGTCGCCGGCAGCGTGGCCGGCCGAGTCGTTGACCAGCTTGAGGTCGTCCAGGTCTATGAGGAGCAGGGCGACTGGCACCTTGTATCGTTGGTACCACTCCAGCTCGCGGTCCAGCTCCTCTTGGAACGCACGGTGATTGCCCAGGCCGGTCAGACCGTCGCGCAGTGAATCGGCGCGCGCGACCTCGTACATCCTGCGCAGGTCCATGCGCGAGCGTTCGAGCTCCTCAGCCGGTCGCAGGACCTGGCGCGTCATCCACACCGTCAGCGCGATCAACAGCAGCGTGAGCGCCGCCATCACGAACAGTACGTACATGGCCTGGGCGTTCTTCATCGGCGTCAGCACTGCGTCGATCAGGGCCATGGAGATGGCCATGGGCACGATGGCCATCGTCAGCAGTGCCAGGCGCAGCCGTAGACGGACCAATCGAAGCGTGCTGGACGCAGGAGCGTCGACGCGAGGTGGCGGCGAGGGAGACACGAGCGCTGGGATACCCCAACTGAAGATGATTGCTGCGCTAGGTATCCCAGACGTCGCACGTTGCGCACATAGCCCGAACGTCCCACGCGCCCCGGACTGTGAGTGCGGACCGCATCGCGCCCGACGGTGCGCGGAGGCACAACTATTGAAGAATCGCGGGCTGCCGACGAGTCTCAGCTGGGTTGGGCGATCACCATCAGACGAAGCTCGGTCATGTCATCGATTGCCCAGCGCAGGCCCTCGCGCCCCAACCCGGAGTCCTTGACACCGCCGTAGGGCATGTGGTCGATGCGATAGGTCGGAACATCGTTCACGATCACGCCGCCCACCTGGAGTTCGTTGAACGCGTGCCAGGCGTTGGCCAGGTCATTGGTGAAGAGGCCGGTCTGCAGGCCGTAGAAACTGTCGTTGACCTGCTTGATGGCATCATCGAAGTCGTCGAACGGGAACGCGACGACGAGCGGTGCGAAGGCCTCGTTAGAGCAGACTTGCGCCGTTGCCGGAGTATCGACGAGTACCGTCGGCGGGAAGAACGAGCCCTCCGCCCGACCACCCAGCAGGACCTTGCCGCCCAGCTCCTCCGCTTCGCGCACCCAACGCTCCGTTCGCTGCGCCTGCTGCTCGTCGACCATAGGCCCAATCTGCGTCTCGGGATCGAGCGGATCCCCGCTGACCAGGGCACGTGCTGCCGCGATGAATCTATCCATGAACGCGTCCCAGATCGATCGGTGGATGAACACCCGCTGCACGCTGATGCACACCTGGCCCGCGTAGGAGAACGCGCCGACGACTGAGCGCTTGACCGCCCAGTCGAGATCGGCCGTCGCGTCGACGATGACTCCGGCGTTGCCACCGAGCTCGAGGACGACCTTCTTCTTGCCAGCGCGCTCCTTCATCCGCCAGCCAACAGACGGTGAGCCCGTGAACGTCAGGAGCTTGAAGCGCTCGTCCTCGACCATCTTGTCGCCCAGCGCACGAGTCATGGGCAGAATGCTCACCGCGCCTTCGGGAACTCCCGATCCCGCGACGATCTCGGCGACGGTCAACATGGTCAGCGGATCCTTGGACGGCGGCTTGAGGACGATGGTGTTACCCGCGGCAATCGCCGGTGCCAGCTTGTGCGCTGCCAGGTTCAGTGGAAAGTTGAACGGGCTGATCGCCGCGATTGGCCCAATGGGAAAGCGCCGCGTCACGCCGAGGCGACCCTTGGATGAGGCCATCAGATCGAGCGGGATGGTTTCGCCAGTCAATCGCTCGGCCTCTTCAGCGCCCAGTCGGAAGGTCAGAACCGCGCGGTCGACCTCGATCAGCGAATCGCGAATCGGCTTGCCCGACTCAAGCGTGAGGATGCGCCCGATCTCCTCGCGCCTATCGCGGATGCCGGCGCTGATGTTGCGCAGAATCGCGCCGCGTTCGTATGCCGCCATGTGGCGCGTCGTCTCAAAGGCGGCGACTGCCGCGCGGACGGCTTCCTCGTATTGCTCTGCCGTCGCGTTGTACGTCGCACCTGCTGGCTCATTGGGTCGCGCCGGATTGGCGACCTCGAGAAGGTCGGGTGACTCAACCCACCTGCCGGCGAGGAAGATCGGATGGGGACGGGTCGCGGTGATGGCCATCGCTTCCAGATTCTAGTCAGGAATCACACCGCGCCGGTCGCGACACCTCATGAGGCTCGCGCCGGCGCGGCGATCTATTCAATTAACCGCGGTCGCCCCGCTGAGGGTGCGCCGCGGTAACGGTGCTACTTCTTCTTCGCCGCCGGCTTCTTCGCCGCGGGCTTCTTCGCCGCGGGCTTCTTCGCCGCGGACTTCTTCGCCGGAGCGGCCTTCTTCGCCGCGGGCTTCTTGGCCGCGGGCTTCTTCGCCGCGGGCTTCTTGGCCGCGGGCTTCTTCGCCGCCGGCTTCTTGGCTGCTGCCATGGAACCTCCCTTGCCTTCGTGGTGCGACATCGAGCTTGACTCTCCTTCGATGCCTGACGGAACAACCGCCACGCAAAAGTTTGCAACGATGTGAATCACGTTGCACGGCGATTCTGCACATCTACAGATTCCGTCAAGTAGCCCATTCGCCGATTAGTCTTCCGACGTGGACCGACTTCGCCGACTGCGCGACGAGTTGCGCGTGACACCTGGTTCAAAGATCGATCTCTCGAAGATCGATCCAGCCGACGCGCATGGCTGGAAGAAGGATGACGCGGTGACGGAGACCGCGGCTCAGTTGGTCCGACTGTCCGATCTCCAGGATCGCTTCTGGGCGGAAGCCAAGCGATCTGTGCTGGTCATCCTCCAGGGCATCGATGCCGCGGGCAAGGACGGCACGATTCAGAAAGTGATGGAGGCGTTCAATCCGCAGGGCTGCGTCGTCGCGGCGTTCAAGGTGCCCACGCCCGAGGAGCTGGCGCACGACTACCTGTGGCGCGTCCACAAGAAGGTTCCGGGCAAGGGCGAAATCGGCATCTTCAACCGGTCGCACTACGAGGACGTGCTCGTCGTGCGCGTCCACAACTTCGTGCCGCGTGAGGTCTGGTCGAAGCGCTATCGCGAGATCAACGAGTTCGAGAAGCTGCTGACCGACAACGGCACGACGATCGTGAAGTTCTTCCTCTACATCGATCGCGACGAGCAACGCCAGCGCTTCCAGGAGCGCGTCGATGATCCCAAGAAGCGCTGGAAGTTCTCGCTCTCGGACCTCGAGGAGCGCAAGCTCTGGGATGACTACATCGCGGCCTTCGAGGACGCGCTATCGAAGACCTCGACCGACTACGCCCCCTGGTACGTCATCCCGGCAAACCGCAACTGGATGCGCAATCTCGCGGTCGCGAGCATCCTCGCTGAGACGATCGACGATCTGAGGCCGGCGTATCCGCCGGCCTCAAAGGAAATCCCTGCCGACTTGAAGGTGGAGTAGCGCAAGCGACGGGACGGCACCGACGGTTCGTCGGGGCCGAACCAATGTCGCGCGCAGCAGCACAAGCTGCGGAGGAGACAAGCTTCTACTTGCGGCCGCCGCCCAGGATCGTGCCGAAGACACCGCGCAGGATGTCCTGGCCCAGGCGCGAGGTCGCGACACGACCACCGGTTCGAATCGCACTGTTGATCGTCCGTTGGCGTTCGCGTTCGATGCGCGCACGTTCGCGCGCCTGGCGTTTGGCTTCGGCCGCGCGCGCCTTGCGCTCGCGTTCGGCGGCTCGTTCCGCGGCGCGTGCCTCGCGCACCTGGCGCTGGATCTCGCGCCGTTGCTGGGCCGGCGTCATGGAATTCAGGCCGGTCGCCGTTGTTGGTGGCACGCCGGCCGCGATCGCTTGATTCGCGGCCACCTGACGCGCCGCGTCAAGCCGCGCGTTGATCATCTCGTACGCGGAATGACGATCGACGAGGGCGCTGTACTTGGCGTTGAGCGCGCTCGCCGCGAGGATGGCCGCGAAGCGCTCCTCGGAGACGGGCGCCATCTGCGAATCGGGCGCGACCAACCGTGTCGCGGCGAGTGGCGTGGGGATGCCGCGCGGCGACAGGACCGTGATCGCCGCCTCACCAATGCCCAACGAAGTCAGCAGCTTCTCGACGTCGTAGAAGTCGGTGATCGGAAAGGTGCGCGCGGTCTTGCGCAGGTTGTCGGCGTCTTCCGGCGTGAAGGCGCGCAAGGCGTGCTCGACGCGATTGCCCAACTGCGACAGCACCGACGATGGCACGTCCGTCGGCGATTGCGTGACGAAGTACACGCCCACGCCCTTGGAGCGGATGAGCCGCGCGGTGCGCTCGATCTCATCCATCAGCGCCTCGGACGCGTCATCGAACAAGAGGTGTGCCTCGTCGAAGAAGAAGCACAGCTTGGGCTTGGGCAGGTCGCCCACCTCGGGCAGCGTCTCGTACAGCTGGGCGAGCATCCACAACATGAATGTCGAGAAGAGCCGCGGCCTGGCCATCACGTCGGC
>Ga0209998_10000346_pt1 | contig 13631 bp, 6 predicted proteins | sample EndophyteCoNSPM_FD_187576 | JGI IMG/M metagenome (GOLD analysis project Ga0209998, IMG submission 187576) | Arabidopsis thaliana rhizosphere microbial communities from the Joint Genome Institute, USA, that affect carbon cycling - Endophyte Co-N... | ecosystem: Host-associated > Plants > Roots >... | reverse complement strand
CGGAACCTTCCACGCCACCGCTCATCGATTGCTGAGGCGTTACGGGCCTTCAGCGGGCCTCGCTCGTGACTTCACCATCATGGACCAGGGCGACGCCGCCGATCTAATGCAGCTTTCCCGCTCCCGGCTCGGCTACGCGCAGAAATCGAAGCGATTTCCAAAGAAAGAGACGCTCCAGTACGTCTACTCGCGGCACATCAACACGGGATTCACGGTAGACGACATCATTCGCGACGAGTACCCGCAGTTCATCGAGTACCTGGAGGATTTCGCGAAGATCTTTGCCGACTACACCCGGCGAAAGCAGGAACGGAACCTGGTCGATTACGACGACCTCCTGCTTTTCTGGGCGCTGATACTGGAATCGTCACCCGAATTGTCGGCAAAGATCTCGGGCCTCTACGACCACATTCTCGTCGACGAATACCAGGACACCAACGTCCTGCAGGCGCGCATTCTTCGCGGCATGTGCCGCGCTCACGCGAACATCACTGTCGTCGGCGACGATGCTCAGAGCATCTATTCGTTCCGCGGCGCTAACTTCCGGAACATTCTTGGATTCCCCTCGCAGTTCGAGGGAACGAGAATCGTCACGCTGGAACAGAACTATCGGTCGACGCCCGAGATCCTCGAGGCGACCAACACCATGATCTCCCGCGCCAGCGAGAGATTCACGAAGAATCTCTGGACGAAAAGAGCGGGTGGTGAAAAGCCGTGGCTCGTGGCGGCGCAGGATGAGCAGCAGCAGACCCAGTTCGTCGTCGACCGCATACTCGAGCTTCACGAGGAAGGGATTCCGCTGCGCGACATAGCAGTGCTTTTCCGCGCGGGATACATGTCGGCCGATCTGGAGATCGAGCTGACGAACAGGAAGATTCCTTTCGAGAAGTGGGGAGGCCTCAAGTTCCTCGAGGCCGCCCACGTAAAGGACGTTCTGGCGTTCCTTCGCATTCTCGAGAATCCGCGGGACGAGGTGAGCTGGTATCGAATTCTCCTCCTTCTTCCCGGCATCGGCGACGCAACCGCACGCTCGGTGATCGAGTCGATGGCGACGGCAGCATGGGAATCGGCTGCGTTTGGGCGCTACTCCCCTCCACCGCGGGCACGGAGCGCGCATCAGGCGCTCGTCGCGCTTCTCGAGGACCTGCGATCGGGCGCTTCGGCCGATGAAGCGAAAGTAGCAGCGGATATCTCTCGCGTGAGAATGTTGTACGACAACATTCTTCGCGAGAAATACGACCGGGCCGAACCACGCATCGCCGACCTGGATCAGCTTCAGGTCATCGCAGCGGGATATCCTGATCGCGCTACTTTCCTGTCGGCACTGGCGCTCGAGCCACCTCAGGCGACGCAGGATCTTCCGGGCGGGTCGTCGAAAGAAGACGACGACTGCCTGGTGCTGAGCACGGCACATTCCGCCAAGGGGAAAGAATGGGAAGCCGTGTTCGTGATCTGGGCTGTCGATGGATGGTTCCCTTCAGCACGCTGCCTCAACAGCGAAGAGGAGACCGACGAGGAGCGTCGCCTTATGTACGTCGCAATGACTCGCGCGAAGAATTATCTCAGCGTGACATATCCACTCAACGCGTACTCCTCGCGGCGGGGAGCCGAATACACCCTCGATCAGCTGTCGCGATTCATCGACCGCGGCGTTCGGGACCGAATGGAGAGAATCGCTGTCGGCGCGCAGGAGCTGAAGCGTGCGCCTGAATCACCAGCCACTCCCTTGCTGGATCTGCGCGCGTTGCTACGCGGCAGGTTTGGCGGAGCATAACAACAGGCACAAAAAAATTGGGGGCACCCTTTCGGGCACCCCCAATTTCAGTCGCATCCGATCGAGCTAGGCCTGCGTGGTGTGGCAGGCAGCCGGGTCGTACTGCGGGTTGTTGTTTTCCTGGAACGGCGGCGGGAAGTTCACGTCGTTTCCGTAGCTACCGCCACGGAAATGGGGTCCCGACGGGAATACGGTGTTGGACGGCAGACCGTAGTTCCGCACAAGCCGGCGTAGATCGCCGAGCCTGTGACCGGTGTTATAGAGCCAAAGCGCGCGCTCCTGGAACAGCAGGCTTCGCCGCGCCACGAATGCATCGGCTGCGGAGAGACCAGCACCCGGATCCGACAGAGGCGCAAGCTGAACCGTTCCACCCGTACCTGGCGGCGGGAAGGTCTGCTTCTGATCGGGATAGAGAATGCTCAGGAGTGTTACGACGTTAGCGCGCAGTGTATTGAGCGTATTGATCATCGTAGCGGCGTCGCCAGCCTGGAGGGCTGCTTCCGCCTCGATCAATCTCGCCTCTACGCCACTCGCAAGAGGTACGTCAGCGTCGAGGGTCGGATAGTTGTTGTTGAGCCAGCAGCGGATGCTCGTGGTGAAGCAGAGTCCGTTGCCGGGCTTGGGCGCGAATGGAACGCGAGGATCCTGAAGGGCACGGAACGGAAGCCCTTCGGCGCTCGGAGCCGTAAGCGGCGGATTGATGAGCGACGGATTGATCGCCGACGCGCCATTCAGTCCACCCTCGAGATTGGAAACGCCGTACCGGCCATTTCCCATCAGAGAGAACATCGGGTTGTTCTCGGCGCCCGTGTTGGCCGAGTGCTCGAGCCTGAACACATAGAGTGTCGAGACGCCCGAAACCGCGGCCGCTGCGGCGGCGTATTCGCCCTTGTTCAGCAGCGCCCGGGCCTTTCCGAGCTTCGCGAGATTGTTCCCCGCGTTCAGAGCGAGAGCTTCGTTGAAACGCACCACAGCCGTGTCGTTCATCTGCACGGTGCTCAGCGCATCACCAAAGTCGATTGCCGTAGGATCGATGGGACCCTCATCGGGCACCACGCTGAATGGAACGTTGCCGCACCATCCCTCGCTCAGTGTTACATAGACGTAGCCCTCGATCGTGCGGAGCTGCGCCTTGGTTGCCGCATCGGCCGCCGGATTGCCCGGGAACTGATTCACCACCGCAAAAGCTCTGCGGGCGTTCAGCCTCGACTGCTGAAGATTGCCGAACGAGCCGTCGGTGATGTTTCCGAGAACCGGGGACTGCACGATACGCTTGTCCGCGGCGAGTCGTGTGGTAAACGTGTCGCCGTAGTACGTCTCGTCGGTAATGGCAGCGGAAGCGGAAAGGAATGAATCACCCCCGAAGCCGCTGTATCCACCAACGAACTGCCTGAATGCTCCCTGCACGAGCGCCGGGACTGAACCCGCGTTGTTCAGGTCCTCAGGCCGGCGCGCGGCGGGATCTTCCACCTCGACGATCTTGTCGGTGTCGCAAGCCACTAGTGGAAGCGCAAGCGCCATCGCGACAAGGAGCCGGGGAAGAGACCGAAATCTCCCTCCCCTTGGGCCGTTATATGTCGTCATGTTCCTTGTCATTAGAGTTTGAAGTCGAGTCTGAGCGTCCAGAGACGAACCGGCGGCTGAGTGTTGAACTCACCCTGTGTGAAAGCCGATCCCCCAGCCTCGTTGATCTCCGGATCGAGTCCGGTGTAGTTGGTCCACGTCTTGAGGTTGCGTCCCGAGAGGGTCAGTGCAGCACCCTTGAGCACGCCGACGCGGCTTCCGAGTGATTCCGGAACCCCGACACGCACTGAGAGCTCACGCCACTTCGTGAATGTCGCGTCCTCGATATATCCGTACGGCGTCGCCGAAATGAAGCGCGCGCCTATGAACGCCGCCTGCTCAGCGAGCGTGGCGTTCGGATTCGCCAGTGCCGAGCACTGGTTGTAGTACGGATTCGCATCCTGTGAAACGCAGCGGAAATCCGCCGTATAGTTCAGCTGCTTCTGGCCGGCACGACGCTCGAACATCGCCGAGATCGTGACGTTCTGGAAGAGCGTCAGATCGCCGCTGAACGTCTGCGTGTTCGTCGGCATCGAGGGACCGACATACGCCAGGTTAAGCGTATCCAGTCCACCGTTGATCAGGTCCTTCACAACGAGGAACTTCGACGAGTCGACAGAGACTTCGGCGCGCGAAAGCTTGCCATTGCCGTCAGCGTCATTGTACTTGATCGGCAGAGCGAAGTAAGCTCCAGCCGGGAAGTCCTGCCTGTGCGCCTGCGAACCACGGTTGGTGGTGATCGGCGCGATACCCTTTCCGAGATCCTCGATTCTGTTTCTCAGAGTCGTAGCTGTCATCCGCGCGTCGAAGTTGATGTTCTTCGAGCTCACGACGTTCGCGTTCACGCCAAGCTCGGTTCCCCAGTTCTTGATGCTTCCAAGGTTCTGGAATACGGAGCCGGTCAGGCCGGCCGATGGCGCGAGGTCACGCGCTACGAGCGCGTCCTTCGACTTGCGCTGGAACGCGGTGAACTCTGCGTTCAGCCGATCGTTGAAGAAGCCGACGTCGAATCCGCCCTCGATCTCGGTCGTGCGCTCGACTTTGAGATTCGGGTTGCCGGTGCTCGTCAGGATGAGCGCGGGCAGCTCTGCCCCGCCGCTCTGCACGACGCGCGATCCGAAGAACGTGTCACCCTGACCGAATCCGGGACGCTGGCCCGCTTGTCCCCATCCTGCGCGGAGACGCAGCTGGCTCACGAACGAAGTCTGCGGGAAGAAGCCTTCACGTGAAACCACCCACGATCCATTCACCGCTGGATAATAGCTGAGGCCCGACACGTCCCGGACGAGTCCGGAGTTGTTGTCCGCGCGCAGGCTTCCGCTCAGGAACAGCTTGTCGGCGTAAGAAAGCTCCTGCCGTGCAAACGCCCCGACCGTCTTCAGATCGGTGTGGGTCTCGGTAACTGCGAACTGGCTGGTGGTTGCGGAGCATGAAGCGGTTCCAGCCGGAATACCGGCGCCGAAGCATTCCAGCTGCTCGAAGAGCGATCTCTGGAAGCTGGTGCCGAGAGTCGTCGTGCTCACGACATTGCCGAACGGCGAGAAGGTCGCCGCAGCAGATGCGTTCGTGGTCCAGATGTAGTTGCTGGCGCGGAACGCATCCCGGAACCCAAGGATGTAAACCTGAGCAAGCGGGAGCTCGTTCGGGTTCAGCGTCTGACGGTCGAACCGCCCGAAGTAATCGAGTCCGGCATTACCGTTGACGCGCAGCCACGACAGCGGCGTGTAGTTGGCGTTGGCGCCGATGATGAAGCGATCGACGTCCTGAGTCGCCTGTACCTTGCGCTGATCGGCGGTGTTGTAACCGAAGTACGAGCCGAGACGATCGCCGGCGGTACGAACGGTATCGGACTCCATTCCCGGCAGATACATCGCCGGTCCAAGCAGCGTGTTGATCAGCGGACTGAAAACGCTGTTGTCGTTCGAGATGCGCTTGGTGTCGGAGCGAATGTACGCCGCGGTGATCGCGGTATTCGCCCGGCTGCCGAGCTTTGCGTTGATGTTCGTGCGCAGGCTGATGCGATTCAGGTCATTCGGACGCAGAACGCCGTACTCGCGCTGCTGGTCGCCTGAAATGAAATAGGTCAGCTGCTCCGCGCCGCCCGAGACGTTCAAACCGATCTTGCTGCTGGTTCCGGTCTGGTACGGAGTGGTGCGCGGATCGCGGAACTGGTTGAAGGAAAGAAATACATCCTGCGTGCAGTAACCCGTCGTGCCCGGCGTCAGCGCTGCGCGGTAGTTCGGGCAGACATCGAACGGCGCGCTCGGAATACCGCTCGTGCGCGTGTTGAGGAAGCCACCGTCCTCGATGTCATAGTACTCGGTCGAAGGCGCGAACTGCGTAAGCGCGATGTAATTCGACGGATACTCGTTCTTGTCCTCCATCTGACCACCCTCGACGTACGCGCGCCACTGTGCGCGGCCAGCGCGTCCCCGCTTCGTCGTGATCAGGATGACGCCATTGCTCGCGGCGCTCCCGTAGATCGCCGACGCAGCCGGACCCTTGAGGACCTCGATGTTCTCGATCTCCTCGGGATTGATGTCGTTCAGGCGGGAGTAGTCCTGTCCACCGAGCGCGATGCCACCCTTGCTGTTCGACGCGGCGATGCCGTCGATGTAGAGCAGCGGCTCGTTGGAAAGCGAGAGGCTGTTCGCACCGCGAATGCGGATGCGCTGGCCACCGCCGGCGGTGCCGACGACGCTCTGCAGATTCACGCCGGCAACACGACCCTGAAGCACGTCGGAGATCGACGTAATCGGGCCCTTGTTCATCTCGGCGACGTCGACGTGTCCGACGTTCGTTCCGACTTCCACGCGACGCTCAGCAACACCGGTCACGGCGTTGACGACGACTTCCTCGAGCTGCGTCGCCGCGGCCGAAAGAGCGAAGCTGATAGTCGCCGTTGCACCCGATCCGACCGTTACCGTCTGGTTGCCGACGGCATAACCGATTCGACGGGCGCGGACCGTGTAGGACCCGGCAGGTACTCCTGGAATGGTAAAGCGGCCGCGCTGGTCGGTCGCGGCACCACGCTGCGTTCCGACTACGCTGACCTGTGCATCCTGCAGCGGCTGCTGGTTCGCCGCATCGACGACCGTGCCGCTGATTGTACCGCCCTGGGCCTTTGCCAGGGAGGGCAGCAGCGCTAACGCGAGCGCAGCTACCATGATTCTGACTGATTTGCTCATCCATCCTCCATGTAATGAGCGTTGCGCCCGGTGTATTTCGCCGGGCGTATTGAACGATCGAGCTGACTCCAACTCCAGAAAATTTCCCTCCCTTTTATGGGTTCTCACGAAGGCCCTGGGAAGTGTCCTTCCCTCCCCTGGGCAAAAAGCTGAAAGGCTGCAATACGACCTGACGCACCGCAATGCCGCCTTTCATTGCAGGGTGATAGGTTGCACGCTTCAACGCAAGTGCAGCCGCGGCCGAAAAAAGCGGATGGCTGGACGACACGATCGAAATCGTCACCGGATCGATTGCTCCCCGCTCGTCGACGACGTACTGCATGAGCACGAACCCGTTCAGCCCCTCTGGAATGAGCTCGGCGGGGTACGTGACAGCGAGGGCATCCGGGTCGACAAGCGAAACGCGTTGATCGACCTGGTCGGCAGCAAAGGCTTTTTGCGCCGCGATCAGATTGTCGAGGTCCACCGGCTCGCGCGCGCGGCGCTCGAGCGGATCGGTATCCCTGCCGCGCGACCATAACACGATGGAGCCGCACGAGGTCGAGCCGCTGGTGGCAAAATCCTGAGGCGTAGTGTTGCTCCCGCTGTACACCTCGATTCCGTGCAGCGTGCTTACGGGAAATGCGTCGAGATCGACTTCGCCGGCGGGCATTGGAACTCCATCGAGCCAGACCAGCGGACGACACTGGCGCTCGCGAATCCGCACCGTGCTTCCGCCCGTTTTCAGAGGGAAGGCATTGATTCCCGGAATGTTTCGCAGCAGCTGCGAGAGATTCCGATAGCTCTTCTTGTCGATCTCGTCACGCGAGATGAAATACCCAGCCGATTTTCGCTCGAGACGCTGGTAGTATCCGGCAAGACGCCCTGAATATGCTCCCCGTGTCGCGCTGACCAGGACCGGGCTCAGCATGCTGGGTACCGCCTGCATGCGGATCGTCACATCGCGAAGCGACTGGCCGGCGATGACGTCGATGTCCGAAGCGACTGGCTGAAATCCGAGTCGGCGCACTGAAATCTTCTGCAACCCATGCCCTGGTATAGTCACGCGGAAATGACCCCTGTTGTCCGTTATGACCGAGATTTGAGTACCGCCAATCGACACGTTCGCTCCGACAATCGGAATTCCCACAGCATCGAGGACGGTACCGTTCAACGGGGTACCCGAGGTTTGCGCGACAAGGCCTGCCGGGACGCTCAAGCCCGCCAGGATGAGTACGACAATTCTGCCCCGGTGAACCAGACTGCGGCGCATTTCCGGGGAAAGTGCTTGGTATGACGAACGCATAACCTTACCCTGCTTTTGCGACTGGGTGAGGTCCAGTGGTGACAGTTCAAGTTAGAGTGTGGGATAATGCCCCGCAATGCGCAATACGCGAGCGGTGAACGCATTCTGTGCGGCGGTCAGCGGCCCGACAGCGCCCTCCCCTCCCGAAGCCAGACCCTCAGAGCCGAATACGGATCCTTTGGAGACGACTTCGCCAGCGCGATCACCCGCGCGATCGTCCGTCTGAGATTGCGTCCCTCCCTGTCATGAACCTGATCGAAAAGATCCAGATCCTGGGCATAAACCCGCCGCGCAAGCAGGCTCGCGTTGTCCAGTGGAACGCGCTGCACATAAAAGGGACTCACCGTGCGCAGCCTGGGACCGATCTCGCTGATGAGGGTCTGCCGGGCACGCTGATATATGGTATCGCGCGCGGCTATGCGGGCAGCCTTGCTTTCCGGGTGCTTCCCGTAGGCGGAATCGAGGGAATTCGACAGCTGCGTCCAGAAATCCCCGAGTATCTTGTCGTCCCCCCATTCCGCATCGACTTTGGCCGCAGCCTCGCTCTGGCCACGGGAGCGAAAGAAAGCCGCTGCGCCTCGCGCGCCGACGAAGCTCGCGAACGATTCGTTGAAAACTGCCTTCCCCGGTGCGTAAAACGTGTTGTGCGTGACTTCGTGAATCACCGTGTTCACGAGCTCGAGACTGTCGCGTGAGAGTGTCGTGCTCGTCAGCGGGTCGTTGAACCATCCAAGGGTGCTGAACGCAGCAGACGGCCGGAGGGCGACGTCGAATCCGTCATCGTAGAGTTTTTTCGCCGCCTCCTTCGCGTCCTCGAAATCGAAAAACCCCTTGTAGGGAACCCGCCCCACAATGGGAAACCACCACGTATAGGGTACCAGCTTGTCGCGGTACGCGGCGGACAGAACGAGCACCAGCGTGTCACGATCGAGCTTCGAGTAGGTCGTGAAGCTTTCTTCCGTCGCGAGACCGATCGAATCGCGCGCATAGTCACGAGCAAGGAGCACCAGCTCCAGCTTCCGGCGGACGAGCGGATCTGTTCGCGAATTTCGAACGATCTTTGCGATCGGCTGTCTCCGGGCGAGGATCTTTCCTTCCTCCCACGCGCCGCGGCTCAGGTAGCATGCGGCCGGCGAGACTGCCAGGACCACGATGCCGAAGAGGAGAGCCGCCAGCCCGGCGGACTTACGGAATGTCATGCCCGGAACTAAAACGTGTCGCGCGACAGCCGCAATGCAGTGAAAAGCGTTTACGGCAGTCAGCGTTTACGCGCTCCGGCAACCCAATCGCGCCCGAAATCATTTCAATCGGCGCCCATGCGCGGTATTATCAGGAGTGTCATTCGTTCATCTTCACTGTCATTCGGAATACTCCCTCCTCGACGGCGCCAACCGCATTGACGACCTGATCGAGCGGGCACTGGAATTCGAGCAGCCCGCACTCGCAATAACCGATCACGGCAACCTGCACGGAGCCTGGGAGTTCCAGGAGAAAGCCCACAAGGCGGGAATTCGCCCCCTCATAGGAATGGAGGCGTATGTCGCCCCAGGCGACAGGCGCGTCAAGGAGCGCGAAGGCAATCGCAAACCCTACTTTCATCTCGTTCTCCTGGCAAAAAACGAGATCGGCTACAAGAACCTCGTCAAGCTCTCCTCTCTCGGCTACACCGAGGGATTCTACTCGCGTCCGCGCGTGGATCGCGAGCTTCTCGCTCGCTACAACGAGGGCATTGTCGTCAGCTCGGCGTGCATGGCCGGTGAGGTCGCGGCCAATCTTCTCACTGACAACTGGGAAGGCGCGCGCGAGGCTGCGTCGTGGTACGCCAATACCTTCAAGGATTACTATCTCGAGGTGCAGGCGCACGACTCCGACGGACAGGCGGAGCTCAACCGCCGAGTGTTCAGGCTCGCGGAAGAGCTCGGTCTTCCGGTCGTTGCCACCAATGACGCTCACTTCCTGCGCCGCGAGGACCACAGCGCGCACGACGTGCTTCTCTGCATCGGCCTCGGCAAGGATTACAACTCCACCGACCGGATGCGTTACGACGAGGGCCTGTACTTCAAGAACGCCGTCGAGATCGCGTCAGCGTTTCCCGATCGTCCCGACGTAATCGAGAACACGCTCAAAATCGGCGAAGAAGCCGGCGTGAAGCTGACGAAGCAGTATCAGGTTCCAGCGTTTCCCCTTCCTCCTGGAACGTCGAGCGAAAACGAGCTGCTCGTAATCCTCGCCGAGAAGGGCGCTCACGAGCGATACGGCGAGAACCTCTCGGACGAGGTAAAGGAACGACTCACGTACGAGCTAGGCGTCATCACGAAAACCGGCTACGCGGGTTACTTCCTGATCGTCGCGGACTTCATCAAGGCAGCACGGGAAAAAGGAATTCCGGTGGGGCCTGGGCGCGGATCGGCGGCGGGGTCTCTAGTCGCCTATTGTCTCCGCATCACCGACGTGTGCCCGCTCAAGTTCGATCTTCTGTTCGAGCGCTTTCTGAATCCGGAGCGCGTCTCCATGCCAGACATCGACGTGGACTTCGATTTCGAGCGCCGGGGCGAGGTGATCGACTACGTGCGCGAGAAATACGGCCGTGATTCGGTCGGGCAGATCATCACGTTCGGAACTCTCAAGTCCCGCGCGGCGATAAAGGATGTCGGCCGCACGCTTGGATTCACTCCGGCGGAGACTGACGCGCTGGCGAAGATGATTCCGAACATGCCGAACTTCTCGCTCACCGTTAAGGAAGCGATCGATCGCGTTCCGGAAGTGCGCAAGCTCTACAAGGACGATGACCGTTATCGCGAGCTGCTCGACTTCGCGATTGCGCTCGAGGGATTGTCGCGGCATGCCGGGGTGCATGCTGCGGGAGTTGTGATAGCCCCCGGCCCGCTGGATGAGTACGTGCCGGTGTGCACTCAGGGCTCGAAGGGTGCGGGCGCAGGCGCGGACGATTCGATCGTCGTCACTCAGTACGACATGAATGCGCTCGAGAAGGTCGGGATGCTGAAAATGGATTTCCTGGGCCTCACGACGCTGACGATCATCAAGGACACTCTTGCCTCGATCAGGTCTCGCACAGGCAGCGCGCCCGATCTCGACACGCTGCCGCTCGAGGACGAAGAGACTTTCAGAATGCTCCGCGCGGGAAAGACCGCCGGAGTGTTCCAGTTCGAATCGCCGCTTGCGACTGACATGGTGCGCAGCATGCGCGCCGACAGGTTCGACGATCTCGTCGCATCGAACGCATTGATGCGTCCGGGCCCGCTCGACGCGGGAATGCACAAGGTTTACATCAGGCGCAAGCGGGGCGAAGAGCCTGTCACGTACGCGTTGCCCGAGCTCGAGGAGATTCTGAGCGGCACGTACGGCGTCATCACCTATCAGGAGCAGGTGATGCGGATTGCGCAGAAGCTCGCGGGAATATCACTCGCCGAAGCGGACGTCCTGCGCAAAGCGGTCGGGAAAAAGGATCCCGAGCTCATTCACGCCGAGCTCGGAAAGTTCGTGAGCAAGGCCGTCGCGCGCGGATACGACAGACGGATCATCGAAGACATCTCGGGCCAGATCGAGACTTTCGGTCGTTACGGCTTCAACAAGTCTCATTCCGTTGCGTATTCGATCATCTCGTTCCACACAGCGTGGCTCAAGGTTCACTACCCCGCCGATTTCATGGCCGCGCTTCTCTCGGCGATGATCGGCGATACCGACAGCGTCGTCAAATACATCAACGAAGCGCGTGAGATCGGCATCGAGATTCTTCCACCCGACGTGAACGAGTCCGGCTACAAGTTCACAGTCATCGGCGAGAAGCGAATCCGGTTCGGACTCGGTGGAATCAGAAACGTCGGCAAGTCGGCGATCGATTCAATTCTCATGGCGCGGCAGAAATCGCCGTTCAAATCGGTATTCGATCTCGCCGAGCGCGTCGACCTGCGTGTGTGCAACAAGCGGGTGTTCGAGGCATTGATTCAGTCGGGCGCGCTCGACGGACTTGGCGGACATCGCGCGCAGTTCATGACGATACTCGACACCGCGCTTCGCGAAGCCTCACTTCAGCAGGAGGAGCAGGCGTCGGGCCAGGTATCGATGTTCGGCGGCCCCGTGGCGGGAACCGCGCGCGAGCACGTGCAGCAGACCCTTCCGAACATCGCACCGTGGACTGAATCGATCCGGCTCGCCCGCGAGAAGGAGATACTCGGGTTTTACACCTCGGGTCATCCGCTCGAGCCTTTCACCACGGAATGCGAGTTGTTCGCCACGCACAAGGTCGCGGACATGGGCGCGTGGAATCCCGACCCGATGTCGCTGTGCGTGGTAGTGACAGCAATCAAGCGGCAGCTCAGCAAGCGCAGCGGCGCGGAATTCGCGCGTCTTACGATCGAGGATTTCTCGGGATCGACCGAGGTGCTGGTGTTCCCCGAGAAATGGTCGGCGCTCGCGGACCAGGTGAAGACGGACGTTCCGATCATGATGAAGGGGGGCTATGCGCGCCGGGATCAGGAGGCGGACAATCCATCATTCGTCGTCGATTCAGTAACGAAGCTGGCCGAGCTTCGTGCGAATGGCCAGGTGATGATCTCGATTGAGCTGCGGAAGAACGGCGCGGTCATGCCACAGACCATTCACGAGCTTCGCTCGATTGTCGATGCTTACCCGGGTAAAGTCCCGCTCGAGGTCGAATACTCGGACGGCAATGGGTTGCGGGCGACACTCCGTTCCCGCAGTTTGACCCTGGCGGTCAACCCGACCGCCTTGAGCGAGCTGCGCTCGCTGCTCGGAAACGACTCGGTGCGCCTGCAACGCGGGAGCAAATAGTTGGCGACGTCGACCCAGACGCTGGATTTCGAAAAACCGATCGTAGAGCTGGAAAGGCAGATCGACGAGCTGAAGCGGCTTGCCGGCGAGAGACAGATGAACGTGGCGGACGAAATCGCCCCGCTCCAGCGCAAGCTCGTCGAGCTCAGGGAGGAGATCTATCGCAATCTCACTCCATGGCAGCGCGTGCAGGTCGCGCGCAATCCCAGGCGTCCGTTTACGTCGGAGCTAATCGATCTGGTCTTCACCGACTTCATCGAGCTGCATGGCGACCGCGCGTTCCGCGACGATCCGGCGATCATCGGCGGATGGGCGCGTCTCGACGGGGAGACCGTCATGGTGATGGGACAGCAGCGCGGCCGTGACACCAAGGAGCTGCTCAAGCGCAACTTCGGGATGCCGCATCCCGAGGGATATCGAAAGGCGCTTCGGCTCATGAAGCTCGCGGAGAAATTCCACGTACCGGTGATCACTTTCATCGACACTATGGGAGCGTGGGCGGGCATCGGCGCCGAGGAGCGCGGTCAGTCAGAGGCGATCGCGCGGAATCTTCTGGAGATGAGCCAGCTGACGGTTCCGATCATCTCGACGGTCATCGGCGAGGGCGGATCGGGTGGCGCGCTGGCGCTTGGCGTTGCCGATCGCGTGCTGATGCTGGAGAACGCGGTGTATTCAGTGATCAGCGTCGAGGGCTGCGCGACGATTCTGTGGAAGGACGGCAAGAGTCCGGAGATGCGCGAGAAGGCCGCGTCGGCGCTTCGCATCACCGCGCCAGATCTGTTCGAGCTGCGGGTGATCGACGAGATCGTTCCGGAGCCACCCGGCGGGGCGCACACGGATCACGCGGCAACGGCGAAAGTATTACAGGAGACGCTGAACAGGCATCTCGAGGAGCTGCGGAAGTTCCGTCCCGAGAAGCTGGTGCGTCGCCGCCGGCAGAAGTTTCTTCGTCTCGGTCAGTGGACTGAGTAGCGGGACTTCTAAAAAACCGGGTTACACGGAGGCCACG
>Ga0209998_10000344_pt1 | contig 13714 bp, 10 predicted proteins | sample EndophyteCoNSPM_FD_187576 | JGI IMG/M metagenome (GOLD analysis project Ga0209998, IMG submission 187576) | Arabidopsis thaliana rhizosphere microbial communities from the Joint Genome Institute, USA, that affect carbon cycling - Endophyte Co-N... | ecosystem: Host-associated > Plants > Roots >... | reverse complement strand
GTTGTGGCGGTCCGTGAGCTCGGTGGTGCCGTAGGGGTTCGGGAAGCCGTTGCCGTGGCCCAGGTAGACGATGATGTTCGCCCCGTTGACGGCCGCCTTGACGTTGGTCCAGGTCGCGTTTGGGGAATAGACCTTGACAGCGGTCGCACCGGCAGCCTCGGCAGCAGCGGCGATCGAGTCGCCCTTGCTGCGGTAGTTATCGGTCAGGCCCCCGGTGGGGCCGACGATGATGACCACCTTCTGCGGGGTCACCGCGGCACCCGCGGGCGCGGCCACCGTGAGGGACGAGATGATCGTCAGGGTGGTGATGAGCGCGACTCGGATGCGGTTCGGCAACGGGACTCTCCTGGGTGGCATGGCCCGGGCGCTTCGCCCAGGCGTGGATGTGCTGATGCCACCGTATCGGCCGAGCGTGCTCAGGCCCATGCCCCGTTGGTCCGCAGCGGCGGGGCCGATGGGGCCATTTGCTCGGAAGCAACCCCCCTCCGGTCAGTCCTGGTCGAAGTGGCGCACCACCAGGAGCCGACCGATCTGCGCAAAGTCGAGCGCGGGCCGCACGAAGGCGACCTGGGTGAGCCCGTCGGAATCGAGCTCGAGCGCCTGGATCGTCCCGATCAGCAGGCCGCGCGGGTAGGGGCTGCGCCCGATCCCGGCACCACCGACATCGGTGAGGGTGAGGCCGGCGCTCACGACCGTGTCCCCGACGGCGACCGCGTCAGTGGCCTGGACCTGCACCATCACCAGCTGCCCGCCGAGCTGGCCCTGGACCAGGCCCAGGGCGCGGGTCTGCTGGTCGAGGGCCACCACGCTGGACCGCGCATCGACCACCAGCCGGACCGTCGCTGAATCCGAGGCCACCGCGATCACGCTGCCGGCAAGCGCGCCGGCGCCATCGGCGGCGGCCACCACCGGCATCCCGACCCTGATCCCGTCGTCGGTGCCCGCGTCGATCCCGATCTCCCAGCTGAAGTTGCTCGGGTCGCGGCCCAGGATGCGGACCGGCAGCAGGTCCATCTGCAGCGTCGTGGTGAGCCCGAGCAGGCCGCGGAGCTCCGCGTTCTCGGCGGCCGCTTCGCGGAGCTCGGCCAGGCGCGCCTCGGCACCCGCCAGCTGCGCCCGCAGTCGGTCGTTCTCCGATCGCAGCCGGTCGATCTCGCCGATCGTGGTGAAGAAGCCGGCGATCCCCGAGCCGACGCCACTGATCGCCCCACGAATCGGATCCAGCGCGTGGGCGGTGGCCTGCTGCAGGGTCAGCGCCTGCGGGGTGCGAGAAGCGAGCAGCAGCAGCAGCGAGACGACCGTGCCGGCCGCGAACCACAGCCCGGCCCGGGAACGTCGGTGCGGGCTCCCGTCGAGCATCCCCGTCCTAGCGCGGCGCGCGGGTGAACTGCTCGCTCACCATCACCCGCTCGAGGGTGTCCAGCTCCTCGAGCACCTTGCCGGTGCCGCGCACCACGCAGGTGAGTGGGTCGTCCGCCACGTGCACCGGCATCTGGGTGGCCTCGGCGACGCGCTTGTCGAGGCCGATCAGCAGCGCACCGCCACCAGCCAGCACGATTCCCTGGTCCATGATGTCCGCCACCAGCTCGGGAGGCGTCTCCTCGATCGTCTCCTTGATCGCGTCGATGATCTGCGCGACCGACGGCTCGAGCGCCTCCCGGATCTGGTCGCTCCCCACCTCGACCCCACGCGGCAGGCCGGTGAGCAGGTCCCTGCCACGGAACGTGACGGTGCGCGGGCTTTCCATCGGGTAGGCCGAGCCGACCGCGATCTTGATCTCCTCGGCGGTCCGCTCGCCCATCAGCAGGTTGTACTCGCGACGCGCGAAGCTGACGACGTCGCCGTCCATCTCGTCGCCGCCGATCCTGATGGACCGGCTGACCACGATCCCGCCGAGGCTGATCACCGCCACCTCGGTCGTGCCCCCGCCGATGTCCACGATCAGCGACCCGGTCGGCTCGCTGACCGGGAGGCCCGCGCCGATCGCGGCCGCCATCGGCTCCTCGATCAGGCGCGCCCAGCGAGCGCCGGCATTCAGGGTCGCGTCGCGCACGGCACGCTTCTCGACCTCGGTCACGCCCGACGGGATGCCGACCAGGACCCGGGGCCGGGGGATGCGGGCGTATCGGTCGTGCACCTTCTGGATGAAGTACCGGATCATCTGCTCGGTGACGTCGAAGTCGCTGATGACCCCGTCACGCAGGGGGCGGATCGCGACGATGTTGGCCGGGGTCCGGCCGACCATCCGCTTCGCCTCGGCCCCGATGGCGAGCACCCGCTTCGTGCGCGTGTCCATCGCGACGACGCTCGGCTCGGAGATCACGATTCCGCGATGGCGCACGGTGACGAGCGTGTTGGCCGTGCCGAGGTCGATCCCGACGTCGTGCGAGAGGAGCCCGAGCAGGCCGTCGAAGATGCCCAAGGTGCCTCCAGCTGGGATTCCAAGTGTGACGGATCGGCCAGCGGCGGGCAATGCGAAGTCGCCCCTGACCATCGTTCGCTAAGGTGACAACCATGGCGCACCAGCCTGAGCCCGCGCGACCCTGGCAGACCCTCGGCGCGCATCTCGGCACCGTCGACGGGGCCGATGGCGTGCGCTTCTCGGTGTGGGCGCCCAATGCTCGGCGGGTGAGCGTGACCGGCGCGTTCTGCAACTGGCATCCCGATGCGGTCCCGATGACGCTGGACGCCGAGGCGGGCATCTGGCGAGCCTTCGTCCCCGGCGTCACCGCCGGGGAGCGGTATCGGTACGTGGTGGCCGGCGCCGATGGCCGGACCCGCCACAAGTCCGATCCGTACGGGCAGTCGATGGACGTGCCGCGCGGCAGCGCGACCCACGTTCCCGCCCCATCGGCGCACACCTGGTCGGACACCGCGTGGCTGCGGCAGCGGTCCACGCGCGACCTGCAGCGGTCCGCGATGCGGATCTACGAGGTCCACCTCGGGTCGTGGCGGCGCGGCTCGCGCGGCAGGTTCCTCACCTACGAGGAGATCGGGCCGCTCCTGGCCGAGCACTGCCTGCGGCTCGGCTTCACCCATGTCGAGCTGCTCCCCCTCGCCGAGCACCCGTTCTACGGGTCGTGGGGCTACCAGGTCACCGGCTTCCACGCCCCGACCGCTCGCTACGGGACGCCGGATCAGCTGCGCGGCATGGTGGACCTGCTCCATCGGTCCGGGATCGGCGTGATCCTCGACTGGGTTCCCGCCCACTTCGCCCCGGACGGCTACGGCCTGTCGCGCTTCGACGGGACGCACCTGTACGAGGATCCAGACCCCCAGCGCCGCGATCACCCCGACTGGGGCACGATCGTCTTCGACTACGGCCGCCCGGCGATCCGCGACTTCCTCATCGGCAATGCGCGCTACTGGCTCGAGGAGTTCCACGTCGATGGGCTCCGGGTCGACGCGGTCGCCTCGATGCTCTACCTCGACTACTCGCGCAAGAAGGGCCAGTGGACGCCGAACCGCCTCGGCGGGAACCACAACCTGGAGGCGATCTCATTCCTCCAGGAGCTGAACACGCGCGTCCGCGAGGGGCTTCCCGGGGTGATCACCATCGCCGAGGAGTCGACCGATTTCAAGGGGGTCACCCGCCCGGTCGCGGATGGCGGCCTCGGCTTCGACTTCAAGTGGGACCTGGGCTGGATGCACGACACGCTCGTCTACTTCCGCAAGCGCCCCGACCAGCGCTGGCGGCACCGGCGCGAGATCACCTTCCGCGGCTTCTACCTCGACGCCGAGCGCTGGATCCTGCCGCTCTCCCACGACGAGGTCGTGCACATGAAGCGCCCCCTGCTCGGGAAGATTCGCGGAACAGTGCAGCAGCAGTTCGCCGGCCTCCGCTCGCTGCTCGCCAACCAGGTCGGTCAGCCAGGCAAGAAGCTCCTCTTCATGGGCTCGGAGCTGGCGCCTACGACCGAGTGGAATCACGACCGCGAGCTGCCGTGGAAGGAGGCGGAGGGCGATCCAGCGCGTGGGGCCTTCGCGGCATACCTGGCCGACCTGGCTGCGCTGTATCACTCGTCGCCCTCGCTGTGGGCCCGAGACCCCGATCCGGAGGGCTTCGCCTGGATCGATGGCGAGGGCGTCACGGACGCCTCGGTCGTCGCATGGCTGCGTCGCGGGGCCCTGCCCGACGCCGCCGAGGAGGTCACGGTCGTCGTCCAGAACGGGGCCTCGACCGCACGGCGCCGATACCGCCTCGGGCTCCCCGCGAGCGGGCGCTGGGACATCGCGCTGAGCACCGACGAGGTCCAGTACGGCGGTGGCGGTCGCACCCCGGGCGCGCTGGAAGCCGGCGACGAACCGTGGGGAGGCCAGCCCGCGTCGGCGCTGCTCGACCTGCCGCCGCTGTCCGTGCTCTTCCTGCGGCCGGCTGCCTAGCGAACCGCCTCGGAGGGCAGACCCAGCAGGACGACGCTCCGTCCCCTGAGCTCAATCGTTCGTGCGTCCTGTTCGATCGGCTCGCTCCGCCCTGGACCCGTATCGGCCGAGTCGAGGTGGAGAATCCATCGGTCGGGCAGCTCGGCCGGCAGGTGAACCAGCGCCTGGGCGTCGGTCGGGTTCAGCGCCAGCAGGAGCGCGGCATCAGGACCGTGGGGGGCGTCCTCGGCGGTGATGAGGAGGGTGAGCGGGGCGGTGCCCACGACCGACCGGCTGCCGTATCGCAGGAGCGGATGCGCCCGGCGCAACGCGATGAGCGACTGGACGTATGGCAGCAGGGCTGCGTCGCGGAGGTCCGGCCGCCAATCAAGCCAGCTCACCTCGTTGTCCTGGCTGTAGGCGTTGTTGTTGCCCCGCTGCGTGCGCCCCATCTCGTCGCCGCTGAGGAGCATCGTCGCGCCGCGGGAGGCGAGCAGCGTCGCCAGCAGGGCGCGCCGTTGCCGGTCGCGGAGATCGAGGATCGCCTCGTCATCGGTGTCCCCCTCGACCCCGAAGTTGAGGGAGTCGTCCGCGTTGTCGCCGTCCTGGTTGCCCTCGCCGTTCGCCTCGTTGTGCTTCTCCGCGTAGCTCACCAGGTCGCGCATCGTGAAGCCGTCGTGCGAGGTGACGAAGTTGACCGATGCGGCGGGTCCACGTTCGGAGATCGGGTAAAGGTCGAGCGAGCCGCCGATGCGCTGCGCGACGTCTCCAGGGGCGTGCTCGAGCCCTGCCCAGAAGCGCCGGATCGCATCGCGGTATTTGCCATTCCACTCGCTCCAGCCGGCCGGGAACTCGCCGAGTCGGTAGCCGAGCACGCCGAGGTCCCACGGCTCGGCGATGAGCTTGAGCCCCCTGAGCCGCGGATCCGCGGTGATCGCCGAGAGGAGCGGCGCCCTGGCCGAGAAGCCGCGGCCGGTTCGACCCAGCACCGTCGCCAGGTCGAAGCGGAAGCCATCGGCCCCGTATTCGCTGGCGAAGACATGCAGGCTGTCGAGGACCAGCTGCACCACCGCCGGATGCAGGGGATCCAGCGTGTTGCCGGTGCCCGATTCGTTCCGGTACTTGGTCGCGTTTCTACGATCGAGGCGGTAGTAGGCCGCGTTGTCGATCCCTCGGAACGAGACGGTCGGCCCGAGCTCGTTTCCCTCGCCGGTGTGGTTGTAGACGACGTCGAGGAGCACCTCGATGCCCGCCTCGTGGAGAGTCCGAACTGTCTCCCGCAGCTCAGCCCGCGGGTCGTCGCTGGCCGACAGGCGAGGGTCGGGCGCGAGGAAGGCAATCGTGTTGTAGCCCCAGTAGTCGATCTGACCCCGATCGAGCACGAAGCTCGGGGTCAGCTGCTGCTGCACCGGCAGCAGCTCCACCGCGGTGACGCCGAGCGCCACCAGGTGCGCAACCGCGGCGGGATGGGCGAGGCCCGCATACGTCCCGCGCAGCGGTTCCGGGATGTCGGGGTGCAGGCGGGTGAAGCTCTTCACATGGAGCTCGTAGATGACCGACTCGATCATCTCGATCCGTGGCCGTTCTCGCTCGTCGATGGCCGGCAGCGGGCTCGCGACGATCCCCTTCGGCGTGACGGGTGCCGAGTCGCGCTCATCGCCGACGCCATGGCTGAAGTGCTCTTCGCGCAGCGTGATGGGCGCCTCCACGAGGCGCGCGTATGGGTCGAGCAGCAGCTTCGCGGGGTCGAACCGATGGCCGCGCGCCGGCTCGAACGGCCCGTGCACCCGGTAGCCATAGCGCTGGCCCTCGCCCACGTCCAGGAGATGGGTCGCCCACACGCCGTCGTGGCCGCGAGCCAACGGGACGCGCCGCTCGACGCCATCGGGGTCGAAGAGGCAGAGCTCGACCGCCTCGCCGTGCTCGCTCCACAGGCGGAAGGTGGTGCCGCCCTCCCCCGGCGACGCGCCGAGCGGAGCGCCGGGATCGACCGTCACCTGGCCGAGGAGCCGGAGACGCGCCGAATCGTGAAGACCCGGTACGGGAGCCGCGCGGGGTTGAGCTCGACCCGGATCTCGGCACCGTGCAGCCGCCGCGAGCGACCCGTCAGGAGGTCGACCATCAGGTACGGCTCGTCCGGGCCAACCCCGATCGCCGCCAGATCAGGATGCAGGATCGCGCTCTCCGGGCGTTCGGGATCGCAGTTCACCGCGGCGTAGACCGGGTCACGCCATCGGCTGGGGTTGCCGCTGAGCGGATCGATCTCTCCAGTCGCCAGCGCCTTGCGATAGAAGAGGGTCTGGTCGCCGGTGACCGGCTCGAAGCGCAGGTTGTCATTCAGCTGGAGCGCCCCCCACTCGTGGCGCAGACGGTTCAGGCCGGTGACGAGCGCCTTGATGTTTCCGCGCGCGTCCCAGTCTCGCGCCCGGATCTCGTACTTCTCGCTGCGGGCGTACTCCTCCCGGTCCTCCAGGCGTCCCCCTTCGCACAGCTCGAAGCCGGAGTAGATGCCCCACGACGGGGAGAGGGTGGCGGCCAGCACCGTTCGGATCATGAAGGCGGGGCGGCCGTGATCGAGATGGTGCGGAAAGATGTCGGGCGTGTTCGGCCACAGGTTGCCGCGGAAGTACTCGCGCATCGGTTTAGTGGTCAATTCGGTCAGGTAGTCGCGCAGCGCGTCGCGGGACTCGCGCCAGGTGAAGTAGGTGTAGCTCTGGCTGAAGCCGGCCTTGGCCAGCGCCTTCATCCGCTTCGGGGCGGTGAACGCCTCGGCCAGGAAGATGACGCCAGGATCGACGGCCTGCACCTGGGCGATCAGCCAGCCCCAGAAGGCGACCGGCTTGGTGTGCGGGTTGTCGACCCGGAAGATGCGGATGCCGCGACCCACCCAGGTCATCACCACCTCGAGCCAGGCGCGCCACAGGGCGTCGCGGTCCGCCGCCGAGCCACCGGCGAAGTCGAACGGGTAGATGTCCTCGTAGCGCTTCGGCGGGTTCTCGGCGTACATGATCGTGCCGTCGGGTGCGTGCCGGAACCACTCGGGATGCTGCTTGACCCACGGATGGTCGGGCGATGCCTGCAGGGCGAGGTCGAGGGCGACCTCCATGCCCTGCGCCTCGGCCTTGCGGCGGAAGTGTTCGAGCGCCTCGAGGCCACCCAGCTCAGAGGCGACCGCGGTATGGCCGCCTCCGTCACGGCCGATCGCCCACGGCGAGCCCGGATCGCCGCGGCGCGCTCTGACCGCGTTGTCGCGCCCCTTGCGGTTGGTGCGCCCGATCGGGTGGACCGGCGGCAGGTAGACGACGTCGAAGCCCATCGCCGCGATCTGCGAGAGGCGCCACTCGGCCTCGCGCAGGGTGGTTGCCGTCGGATGCGCCGGGTCGCGGCCTTGGGACCGCGGGAAGAGCTCGTACCACGCCGAGAAGCGAGCTCGCTCGCGGTCGACCATCAGCGGCAGCTCGCGCCGATAGCGGGTGGCGGCGCCACGGTCGGGATGGCGACGCGCAGCCGCCACGACGGCATCGTGGGCGAGTGCCGCGACGCGGCCCTGGTCGGTGCGGGCGCGACCCTCGCGAGCGAGGGCATCCCCGATCAGATTGGCGTCCGCTCCACCCGCCCGCGCCATGACCGCAGCGAGCAGGGCGCGACCCTCGGCGAGGTCGGCGGTGATGCTCTGGCCCGCCTCCAGCTTCTTGGTGATCGCGTCGCGCCATGACCCGATCGCGTCACGCCAGGCCTCGATGACGTACCGATGCCGCGCGTTGCGTCGCAGCTTGACGGTGCCGCTCCAACGATCGTTCGAGACGAGGCGCATCGGCGTCTCGCTCCAACGCGAGCGGTCCTCCCTCCGAACGAGCAGGGCGGCGTCCAGCAGCCCATGGCCCTCCGCGAAGATATCGGCCGTCACGCGAAGCTCGTCCCCAACCACCCGCTTGACCTGCGCCTCACCGCCATCGACCTCGGGGTCGACGGCCTCGATCACGATCGACCGACGCGTGCCGACGGCGTCCGGGCCGGGCTCGACGGCGGCAAGGGCGGCCGCGGCGGCGTGCTTGAGGGCTGCTCGGGTCGTCGTCATCGGGTTGAGCGCAACCGTACCCCATCCAACCCCGGGTAGGCTGTAGCCGACATGCACGTGATGCAGGGTCTACGCGAGCGGATGGCCGCCGGCGCGCTGGCGCTCCTGGTGCTGGCCGGCTGCGCCCCCCCGACTCCCAGCCCAAGCGCAGAGGGCTCCCCATCGCCCTCAGCACAGCCCAGCCCATCGGCAGCCGCTCCTCCCTCGGTCGCCGCCAGCGTCGCGCCGCTGACCGGGATCCAGCTGGAGTCCGTCGTCGGCGGGCTCACTGACCCGATCGGTGTCACCAACGCCGGCGACGGCAGCGGGCGGCTCTTCGTGAACGAGCGCGGCGGCCTGGTTCGCGTGGTCAACCCAGACGGGACGCTCCGGGACCTCGACTTCGTCGACATCTCGGACCGGGTCGAGGCCGGTGGGGAGCGTGGCCTGCTGGGCCTCGCCTTCCATCCCAACTTCGCTGCGAATGGTCGCGTCTTCGTGCACTACAGCCGGCGCGGCGATGGCGCCACCGTCATCTCAGAGCTGACCGCCTCCGCCGATCGCAGCACCGCCGACCCGGCCAGCGAGCGAATCATCTTCACGCACGACCAGCCGTACGCGAACCACAACGGCGGCCAGCTCGCCTTCGGCCCGGATGGCTACTTCTACATCGGCCTGGGCGATGGCGGATCCGGCGGGGATCCGTTCGGCAACGGGCAGAACCTCCAGGCCCTGCTCGGCAAGATCCTGCGCCTCGACGTGGATGGCCCGCACGCGGCCGGCAAGCAGTACGCGATCCCCGACACCAACCCGTATGCCCCGGGCGGAATCTCGCCAGGCGACGGGCTCCCGGAGATCTGGGCATACGGCCTGCGCAACCCGTGGCGCTTCAGCTTCGACCGCGAAACGTCGGAGATGTACATCGGCGACGTGGGCCAGGGTTCCTGGGAGGAGATCGATCGGCAGCCCGGCGACTCCGCCGGCGGCGAGAACTACGGCTGGAACTTCCTCGAAGGGACCCACTGCTACAGCTACTGCGACAGCATCGCGGCGGTGGCGCCGGTGGCCGAGTACAGCCACGGAGACGGGGGCGGATGCTCTGTCACGGGCGGCTACGTCTATCGCGGAAGCAACCAGCCAAGCATGGTCGGCACCTACCTCTTCAGCGACTACTGCTCGGGCACGATCTGGACCCTCGCGGCGGATGGCGGCCTGACCCCGCTGCCGCTCGCCGAGTCCGGCCTCAACGTCGCGTCGTTCGGCGAGGATGAGGACGGCGAGATCTACCTCGTCGACATCTCGGGCGGCGGCCTGTACCGCGTGGTCGCCACCTAGGCCAGCCGTCAGAGGGCTCCCAGCGATCGGAGGCTGACCCAGCGGCCATGCCCGATGACCAGGTGGTCGAGCAGCTCGATGTCCAGCAGCCTCCCCGCCTCGGCCAGCTCGCGGGTGATGCGGAGGTCCTCCGCCGACGGCGACGGATCACCCGATGGGTGGTTGTGCACGACCACCATGGCGGCGGACTGACGTCGCACCGCCTCCCGGAAGACCTCTCCCACCCGGACCGATGAGCCGGCGAGGTTGCCGGCGTAGACCGTCACCATCCCGGTCACCGTGTTCTTCGTGTTGAGGAGCACCGACCGCAGCTCCTCGCGCTCGAGGTGTCCCATCGCCGGGAGGAGCCGCTCGGCGAGGTCGGCGGGAGCGCGGATCCGCCAGCCCGGCGGCGGCCACGCCGAAGCAACCCTCCGACCGAGCTCGATCGCCGCGACCACGATGGCTGCGCGACGCGGTCCGACGGGAAGGTCGCAGGCTCCCGCCACGGCCAGCTCGGCGAGGCCAGGGTCGTCAAGCAGCGCACGCGCATCGGCCGCTGCCGTGCGACCGCCGAGGACGAGGGCCAGCAGCTCGTCATCGCGAAGCGCCGCCACCCCAAGCTGGGCGAGCTTCCTCGCCGTGGTCGAGGTGGCGGGAGGGCCTTCCGGTACCACGGCGAGCATCGGTCGAGGCGCGGCGGACACCGGGTCAGGCTAGGTGTCGGTGCCTCATCGGCCGCTTATCGGCGCCTTATCGCTCAGGTCGGGAGGGTGATGATCCCCTGTCGCTCGAGCAGGGCGATGGCGACCGAGATCGCGTTGAATCCGGCGTGCAGGGCGATCGTCGCCGCCAGGCTGCGGGTGGAGCGGTAGAGAAGCGCCAGGGTCACGCCCAGCGCAAAGATCGGCACGAGGGCGAAGAGGCTGGTGTGGATCGCCGCGAAGAGCAGCGCCGAGCCGACGACCGCCACCCCAGTACCGCGCTCGCGCTCCCAGGCGTTGTAGACGACGCCCCGGAAGAAGATCTCCTCGGCGACCGGCGCGACGAGCAGGAAGGCGAGGAGGATGACGGTCGGGTCGCCGCGCTTGATGAAGCTGTCCACCGGGCCGGCCACCTCCTCGAGGCCGATCGCCTGGAGCACCGTCGCGGCAAGAGCGCCGAGCAGGGTCGCGCCGATCCACGCGGGAATCGCCGCCCCGAGGCCGATGAGGAGGCTCCGGCCAAGGCCGGTCCTCCCGACCAGCCGGACGCCGACCAGCGCCCGCGGAGCAACGACCAGCGCGCCGGTGACCACCAGCAGGCCGATCTGGGTCGAGGTGAGGAGCAGCAGCGACCCGCCGACCGGCAGCGCACCGCCATTGAACAGGGCGACGGCCGTGTCGCCTGCCCCGAGGGCGAGGATGGTGCCCAGGATGACTGCCATCAGGAGCAGGACGAAGACGGCGGGCCCGCGGTAGCGCTCCGGCGGGAGCGCTGCCCGCACGATCAGCGACCGGACGGCGTTGAGCACCAGGCCGACCACAAGCAGCAGCCCGCCCAGCGCGACCAGCAGGAGTGGGCCCAGGAGTCGCTGCACCGCGCCGAGGTCCTGGCTGTCCGGGATGAGATTCGGGGTGGTGGCGATGGCCACGACGGGGAGGACGATCCCGGCGGCGATCAGCACCACCGAGATGGCCTGGAGCGCCTGGTGGCGCCTCAGGAGATCACGATCGGGACTGGACGGGGGCTCAGCGTTCCACAGCTCTTCAGGCCGGGGCAGGTCCACCGGCGTGCTGCTGGTCAGGGGTTGGAGGCGGGACGGAGCCCTGGTTCGGTGCCGAGGTCGGGGGCGCGCTCAGCGGGTCGCACCGGCTCGGTGCGCTCCATCACCCGCTCCACGGGACGCGCGGCGGGACGCTGGAACTCGTGCCCGCAGAAGGCGCACAGCGGCCACTCCGGGTCGGCGAGCCGGCTGCACGACGGGCAGACCCGATGCAGGCGAGTTCGGCAGTTCGGGCACACCAGCCAATCGGCATGGACCCGATCGCGGCAGACGGGGCAGAGCTCGTTCTTCTCGACCTCGGCCAGCAGCGATTCCTCGGCCAGGGAGCGCTCGTAGACCTCCGCCAGGGACTCGCGCGGGCGGACGATCAGGTACAGCACCACCGCGAACAGGAAGAGGAGCGGCGTGAAGAAGATGATCAGCGCCGAGGCGAAGTACGGCAGGATCGGGTTCTCGGAGCGCGCCTGCATGTCTCGGAAGGCCCAGTAGGCGGTGCCCAGCCAGAGCAGGACGACGTAGATGACGATGAGCGTCCCCGCGGTCTGGACCAGCGGGTTGGTGATGAAGTCGTTCCAGATCTTCCCCGGATCCGGCAGGCCGTCAGGCATGGGAAGGAACCTCTCCCGGTTACCGCAGCGCGCGGATCGGCGCTGGCGACGCGGCGGTCATGCTACCAGATAGGTCCGCAAGCACCTCCACCAGCGCCCTGTGCTCGACCTCGAGCACGCGATCGGCCAGATCCACCGCCGACTCGCCGGGGATGACCGGCACGCGGACCTGCAGGATTGCCGGTCCCGCGTCGAGGACCGGTGTCACCTCGTGGATGGTCACGCCCGTCTCCGTGTCGCCCGCGGCGAGCACGGCGGCGTGCACCGCCAGTCCGACCATGCCCCGCCCCCCGTGGCGCGGGAGGAGCGACGGGTGGATGTTGATCGTCCGGCCGCCGAAGCCGACGAAGAAGGGCGGGCGCAGCACCTGGTCGTAACCGGCCAGCAGCGCGACGTCGCACGTCGCCTCGCCCAGCGCTCGCCCAATCGCCTCGTCCCGAGCATCGGCGCTCGGGAAGTCGTCACGGGCCAGCAGCCGCCATGGGACGCCGCGTCGGGCGGCGACCTCGAGCGCCCGGATCCCCGGCCGATTGGCGATCACGAGGGCGGCCTCGACCGCCGGCAGGCGACCAGCGGCGATCGCCTCGAGCACCGCCTCGAGGTTCGAGCCCCGCCCGGAGACCAGGATGCCGAGGCGCATCGGCCTAGGCGAAGGTGACGCGCGCGGAGCCGAGCGGCACGCTCACCACGGTTCCGACCCGGCGGGCCTCGGTGAGGGCTGCCAGCGCGGCGTCCTCGTGCTCGGGGCGCACGACGCAGGTAAGGCCGATGCCCAGGTTGAAGGCACGGACCATCTCGTCATCGGCGATGTCGCCACGCTCCTGGATCAGGCTGAAGATGAGCGGGACCGGCCACGACCCAAGCTCCACCGCCACGCCCAGGCCAGCCGGCAGGGTGCGCGGAATGTTGTCGACCCACCCGCCGCCGGTGATGTGGGCGAAGGCGAGCGCATCGCCGCCCGCCGCGCGCAGCGCGCGACGCAGGATCCGGATCTCGTCGAGGTAGGACCGATGCGGCTCGAGCAGCGCCTCGCCGATCGTCCCCTCCAGGCCCGGCGCCGATCGCGACCAGTCCCCCTCGTCGAAGACGCGCCGCGCCAGGGAGTAGCCGTTCGTATGGAGCCCGCTCGAGGGCAGCCCCAGGACCGCGTCGCCCTCGCGAACGCCGCTGCCATCGATCACGTCGGCCGCCGCCACCACGCCCACGATGAAGCCGGCCAGGTCGAAGTCGTCGCCGCGGTACAGGTCCGGCAGCTCCGCCGTCTCGCCGCCGACGAGCGCGATGCCGGCCGCCGCGCAGGCGTTGGCGACGCCGGTGACGATCTCGGCGGCCACCTCGGCGCGCAGCCTCCCAACGGCGAGGTAGTCCAGGAAGAAGAGCGGGTCGGCCCCCTGGACCGCGATGTCGTTGATGCAGTGGTGGACCAGGTCGACCCCGATCGTGTCGTAGCGTTCGAGCGCGATCGCCAGCTTCAGCTTGGAGCCGACCCCATCGGTCGAGGCCACCAGCACCGGGTCGGGATGCGTGCTCGGGTCGAAGCGGAAGAGGCTCCCGAAGCCACCCACCCCGCCGAGCACGGCTGGGGTTGTGGTGGTCGCGGCGGCCCGC
>Ga0209998_10000343_pt1 | contig 13759 bp, 7 predicted proteins | sample EndophyteCoNSPM_FD_187576 | JGI IMG/M metagenome (GOLD analysis project Ga0209998, IMG submission 187576) | Arabidopsis thaliana rhizosphere microbial communities from the Joint Genome Institute, USA, that affect carbon cycling - Endophyte Co-N... | ecosystem: Host-associated > Plants > Roots >... | reverse complement strand
GATGAGCGCCCCGAGGAAGTGAGCGAGATGATCACGTGGGGTTACGGCGAAGTCGTTGCATCGAGCTTCGACATGCCGGCCGCGCGCCACACCGACGTGACTGAAATGGTCCTCGAGCGTGCCCGCAGACTCGTCGAGCTTGGCAAGGATGTCGTCATCGTTCTCGATTCGATCACGCGCATGGCACGCGCTTACAACACCGTCGAACGCGGAACAGGCCGCACGTTGAGCGGCGGACTCGATGCGACAGCGATGGCAAAGCCAAAGGCATTCTTCGGCTCGGCCCGTTCGGTCGCTCCCGAGCATGGCGGCGGATCGCTCACGATCATCGCTACCGCGCTCGTCGAGACAGGATCCCGCATGGACGACGTCATCTTCGAGGAGTTCAAGGGAACCGGCAATTGCGAGATCAAGCTCGACCGGTCGCTTGCCGAAAAGCGGATCTATCCCGCCATCGACATCGCCACGAGCGGAACCCGGCGGGAGGACAAGCTGTTCCGTCCCGATCAGCTCGAACATGTCTACACGCTCCGGCGTGGTCTCCAGCAGATGCCGTCTTCGTCGGCAATGGAATGGCTCATCAAGCGCATCGCCGCGACACCGGGTAACGACGCCCTTCTGGAGGGGCTCTAGCAGCCCCCGGCGCGGGCTTTTCACCGGCCCGCGCCTTGCTCATACCGGTGGCATGGAGTGCCCCTTGAAAGGATGGGTCTCCGGAGTCGCAGCCGCCCTGTTGCTGCTTCCGGGAACCATTGCCTCCCAAACCACCGCCCCGGTCAGCCAGGAACCTCCCAAGACGGAGGTGGACCGGCTCATTTTCAAGGGGGTAAAGTCAGTCGACACGAGGGAGCTCAAGGCGAGCATTGCCACTGAGGCGTCCCACTGCGTGAGTGTGCTCCTTACGCCACTCTGCCTCATCACCCACGCGCATTACGTCTACACCAGGCGATTCCTCGATCATGACGAGCTCAAGCGCGACGTCCTTCGCGCCCGCGTCTTCTACTGGAAGCGCGGATTCCGGGAAACTCTGGTCGATACGCTTGTGGCGAAGAAGGGCGGCAATCACGTGAACGTGACGTTCCTCGTCAACGAAGGACTGCCGACGATTGTCTCGGACATCACAGTCAATCAGACCAGGCCGGTTCTGACCGAGCGCGAGATAGCGGACCGGCTCGTTATCGCCGAGGGGAAGCCGCTCAACCTGGTGAAGCTCGATTCTACACTCGTGTTCCTGTCGCAGCGCATGTGGGACAAGGGATATGCCGATGCGCTCGTTGACACTTCGGTGGTTGTCGACAGCGCGTCGCGAACCGCAACTGTCGGCATCGATCTCAACCCGCGATGGATCGCGACTGTCTCCGATATCATCGTCGAGGGAAATGAAAAAATCGACACGCGGACGATTCTCAATTCCCTGTACCTCGCGCCCGGCAATCTTTTCAAGCGGGCCGATCTTCTGAGAAGCCAGCGTGCGCTGTACGAATCGAATCTCTTCAAGCGCGCGGCGATCGAGATTCCGCGACAGGGTGACTCGTCCAAGGTCATAGTGGTGACAGTCACTGAAGCGCCTCTCCGCGAATCGCGTGTGAGCGCAGGCTTCAACACGATCGATTTCTTCCAGGTGGAAGGCCGGTTCACGCATTACAGTTTTCTCGGTCGCGCGCGCCGTCTCGAGCTTCAGGCAGCGGTCGGAAATCTCCTCGCGCAATCGCTGAACGGTCGATTCATCTTTCGCGACGTGATGAGCGGCATCACGGATCAGCGCTCGCGGTATTTCGCTCCGACGTACAACGCGAGCGTGAACTTCCGACATCCGTGGTTCGGGTCACAGGAGAATGAGCTCGCCCTCAGCGTCTTCGGCCATCGCCGTAGCGCGCCCGGCATTTACATCGACAAGGGATTCGGCACGAGCCTGACGTTCACTCGCGAAGTGAGAGAGCGCGCGCCCGTGAGCGCCAACTACAAGTTCGAGCTTACTCGCGTCGACGCGGGCGACGTTTACTTCTGCATCAACTACGGCGTCTGTGACCAGGCGACGCTCGGCGCATTGCGTGATCGCAATCGCCTGTCGCCACTGACTCTCACGGGATCGGTCAATCGCGCAAACGATCCGCTGACACCGACGCGTGGTTATCGCGGATCCGCTGATTTCGAGCATGCTTCAGCGTTCACGCTTTCCGACTACCGCTACAATCGCGCTACGTCCGAGATTGCCGCGTACAGGCCGGTTCGAAAACGCGGAGCCCTCGCCGGCCACGTGCGGCTGGGATGGGTGAAAGGCCTGCAGAGCACCGCATCGGCCGTCGGTGTAGAGGGCGATCCGGACCTGCTTCATCCAAGCAAGCGCTTTTATGCTGGAGGCTCGCGCTCAGTGCGCGGGTACGGAGAGAATCAGCTTGGTCCGCGCGTTCTCACGATTCCCGCATCGCGGCTTCGCCGGCATGACCCGGGGTGCACTGAAGACGTGGACATCACGCTCTGCAATCCAAACGCGGAAGGAGTCAAGCACACGGATTTCACGGCACGACCTCTTGGCGGAAACATTCTCGCCGAGGGGAGCGCGGAATTCCGCTTTCCCGTATGGCGTCAGATAATGGGCGCGTTGTTCGTCGATGCGGGATACGTATCGCAACGCACTGATCCTGATCTGCCCAGAAGCAAAACGGCGGTCACGCCAGGGTTTGGCATCAGATACCTCTCCCCGGTCGGGCCGATTCGCGTGGACTTTGGAATCAATCCCGGTCGCCCCGAGGATCTTCCAGTCGTCACCGAGGATGTGGTCGATGGCCGGACGCAGCTCGTGACGCTTGCCGAGCGACGGCGTTTCACTGTCGGCACCCGCGTACTCGACAGGCTCGTGCTGCATCTCTCGATCGGAGAAGCGTTCTGATGCGGAAGGGCCTCATCCGGTTCCTCGCCGCGATCGTGATCGTAGTCGTGCTGCTCATCATCGGGGTGTACACCCTCGCCAATACCGACTGGGGGCGCGAGCAGGTCAGAAAGCGAATCGTCGCGATGCTTCAGGAGAATTCGCACGGCATCATCAGGATCGGAAAGGTCACGGGCAATCTGCTGAACGGGTTCACGCTCCATGATCTGAGTATCACCGACAGCGCAGGCGCCCCGTTCGTGAAAGCGGAAGAAGCATCCGCTCGCTACACGTTGCGATCACTCACCAGCAAGCGCGTGGAGTTCGACGACGTGAGGCTCGTTCGCGCCGTGATCGTTCTCGACCGCAGGCCCGGAGGCAGGTGGAATTACGATCGCATCTTCCCGCGCGATACCATGACTTCCCGCGGTCCGCGCAAGACCGGCTGGGGAACATGGATTCGATTCACTGACGTCACGCTCGTTGATACCGATCTCACCGTGCGCTCTCCATGGGAGCCTGATGCTTCTCTCACGAGGGCCCAGCGTTCCGACATCATCCGTGAGGCAGTCGGGCCTGAAGGCCGGATGCTGCTCGAGAAAGTGCCGGAGGGATACCAGAAGATTTCGAAGTTCCATCACATCGACGCAAAGCTCCCCCTGCTTCGGCTCGAGGATCCCGGATACAGAACGCGGCGCGCTGATGTGGCGCAGCTCAGCATGATTGCCGAGCCGTTCCGTCCGCCGACTGCAACGGTCAAATCCCTCGCCGGAGGATTCGACTTCACCAGTGACTCGGTGTGGTGGCAGGACGTGAAGGTCGTGATGCCGGGAAGCAATCTCATCGGGAGCGGCCGCTACACCGTCGCGACTAATGACATGACTCTCCGCGCACATGGCGAGCCTGTCGCGACTGCGGATCTTCGCTGGGTTTATCCGCGTCTCCCTGAGCGTGGCTCAGGCACTCTCGATTTCGCAATGGACTGGGTCGGCGACACGAGCATCTACATCGCGCGCAACGCGGACGTCCGGATCGCCGATGCACATCTCGCGGGTGCGTTCGGAATCACCGTCGCCGAGGAATTCTCGATTCATGATACGAACCTCCGCTTCACAGGACTGGACACGAAGCTGATCGAGCAGCTGTTCCCGACAGTGAAGCCGCCGCGATCCGGGATTCTTTCAGGCCGCGCCAAGCTCGACGGAAACCAGCGCGATCTCGCCGTCGACGGCGACTTCAACTTCAACGATCGAAAGGTGGGGCATAATCGTGTGATTGCCGTCGGGCACATGGGATTCGACAAGGGTGAGTTCCGCGCCACGAATCTTCGGCTCACGATGCGCCCGGTGCAGGTCGATCTCGCTCGTGATTTCGCGCCGACGCTTCCAATCCACGGAACCATTACAGGCACCGCGGTGCTGAACGGATCCACCGATTCGCGAATGACAGCTCGTGCCGACGTCACGCACACCGATCGCGGCGCGGTCTCCCGCATCACCGGTACGGGCACCACACGGTTTACATCAGGCGCGAAGACCAGCGTCAGCTGGTTCGACGTCGATGCACAGCTTCATCCGCTCTCGCTCGTCACCGCCGGAAGGTTTTTCCCGAAAGCCGGTTTGCGTGGATCGGCAACCGGCCCGCTTCGTCTCACCGGTACGATGCGCGATCTGGCGGTACGCACGAATCTCGGATTCCCGGATGGTGGCACTCTCGGAATCACGGGCACGCTGGATCTTGCGAGCCGCGAAAAGGGATACGATGTCGATCTCGACGCGAAGCTGTTCAACGCCAACACGATAATCGCGAAGGCACCGGTGACGTCCGTCAGCGCAACGGCTTCCGCTCAAGGCCGGGGACTCGATCCGGCAACGATGCGCGCGAACCTGGTCGCGGACATTCAGTCCTCCACTTACGACACGCTGTCGATCACATCGGCGACAGTTCGTCTTGCTGCCGCGAACGGAATGGCGAGGATCGATACGCTCGCTGTGGAAATTCCCGAGGGAGTCGCAACGGCGAGTGGAAACTTCGGGCTGGCTCGGGGGCGCAGCGGACAACTCACTTATCACGTCGCCGTCGATTCGCTGAACCGGCTTGCACCGTTTTTCCCGCCTGCCGATACCGGGATGGTTCAGCCACGACCGGGGATTCTCGCCACGAGGGCGGCACGCGCCCGCGCTGATTCCGCGCGCGTTGCACAGGCAACCGAAGTCGAGCGCGCAGCGCTCGGCAAGGCTCCGCCAACGCTCGCGCCGGTGGACACGCCACAGGCTGTCAGTCGCAGCCAGCTTTCCGGTTCACTCCGCGCCGACGGAGTCGCGACAGGAAACATTCACGACTTCGGAATGAAAGGCACGGCGAGTGGATCGAACATCGTTGCCCGCGGAAACAGCATTGCGCGGTTCACTGCACAGTACGACTGGACGAACGCGCTGACACCGCGCTCGCACGTTGACATCACCGCGTCCGCGGCCCGCGTCGTTGCAGGCGGCTTCGATCTCGACAGCATTCAGGCGCGCGTCGGTTACACCAAGCCGCAGGGCACCGCGGAGCTGACAGTCGTGCAGAATGCCCAGGATGTGTACAGCCTCAACGCTGACTACCTGCTCAACAAGGTGAGGAACGAGCTCCGCCTGAATCGCATGCAGCTTCGATTCGACTCGACAGTCTGGGCATCTACTGGCCCGTCGCTCGTGCACTGGGGCGAAGCTGGTATCGATGTCGACAAGCTCGAGCTGAGGAACCAGTCAATCGGCCGCATCTTCGTCGATGGCCTTATCCCGAGGAACGGACAGGCAAACGTTGAGGTTGCGGTCGACAACTTTGCCGTCGAGGACATCATCTCGCTCGCACAGAGTGACATCGACGCGCGCGGTCTCGTGTCATTCGATGTAAAAGCGCGGGGTACGGCGGAGAATCCAACTTTCAGCGGCTCGTTCGGAACTCAACGGTTCTTCTACAATGGGACATCGATTCCGGAAGTTCACGGCATCCTGAGCTACGCAAACCAGACGCTCACGGGCCGCGCTGACGCCATGCGCGAAGGCGAGCGATCGGTGCTCTACGCCGAGGGCACGATCCCGGTCAATCTCGCGTTCAGAGGTGTCACTGGATCGCGTCTGCCGCGGGACAGGCAGATCGACCTTGCCGTACGGGCGGACAGTCTTCCACTGGATCTCGTTCCTCAGCTGACGAAATACGTCTCGAACATGCGGGGCCGGGCGATCGCGGATTTCAGGATCGCAGGCACCTTGAATCATCCGGAGCTCGCAGGGCAGCTCAGACTCGACAGCGCGGAAGCGAAGATCACCGAGCTCGGAATTACGCTCAAGAACATCAACGGCTCGGTTCGCATGCTGCGCGACACCGTGGTCGTCGATTCACTTGTCGCATGGAGCGGCGGCCGCATGGCGCTGACGGGCGGACTTGGCATCGGCTCGTTCCGCTCACCTTCGTTCGATCTCGACTTCCGCGCGAACAGCGCGATTCTCCTGCTGAATCGCAAGGGATATCTCAAGTCGAACATGAACATCGCCATCGATGGACCGTTCAACGACACTCACGTCACCGGCGACGTTCGACTGCTCGACGGCGTGCTGTACGTTCCGAAGTCGGACGGGAAGAAGGTCATAAGCGCCCAGGACCCCGCCCTTTTCAATGTTCTCGATACCGCGGTCATCGCCAACAGGGAGATCTTCCCCGCGCAGTCGCCGCTTCTGGCAAATCTGCGGATGGACGTCAACCTGCGGGTCGATCGCGACGTCTTCGTTCGCTCCGATGACTACAACATCGAGGTCTACAGCGACGGGGACCTCGCAATTCATGTGAACCGCGCGAAGCAGACGCTGGTGCTCGATGGAATTCTTCTGAGCGAGCGTGGTGAATATCGATTCCTCTCCAAGCGATTCGAGATCAGCAGAGGATCGGCGACGTTCGCCAATTCAGACGAGCTGAATCCAACCATTCAGGTGACGGGTGGATACGAGGTAAGACTGCCCGGACGCGAGGCGATCAACATTCGCATTCTCGTCGGCGGAACGTTGCGCAATCCGCAGATCGCTCTCGAGAGCGATGCGCAGCCGCCGATCCCGCAGAGCGACCTCCTCAGCTATCTCGCGTTCGGCCGCAGCTCGTCCTCGCTGGTGCAGCTCGAGGGATCCGGGATTTCGTCCAGTGACAATCTCGTCGGCGCGGGCGCCGAGCTCGCCTCACGTCAGCTGGCAGCTGTCGCGCTCGGCGTGTTGACCGACCAGCTTTCGGGCGAGGCGGCACGATCGCTCGGTGTTGATTTCTTCAACATCGCGCCGGCGGACGTGCAGAGCGATGTGGGCAGTTTCCTGAGAGGCACTGAGCTCGAAGCCGGCAAGTACATCAAGTCGCACACGTTCGTCGCGCTTCAGGTGCGACCCGATCCCGCAGCGCTTCGGCGTCCCGGCGTTCTGCTTCAGCACAGGTTCGGAGGACTCAAGGGCTACAGCCTCGAGACAAGCCTCCAGCCGAGGTATCTGCTGAAGGATCCGACCCTCGACCTCGTGGCCCCCAACACCACGAGCGTCTTCAGTCTGTTCCTGATTCGAAACTGGAGATTCTAGACGGCGGAAACAGAACGGGGCCAGTCGCGCTTCGGAACTTTATGATGCAAAGTACTTGACAATACAGAAGTAAGAGGAGAATTTAGCGGTAACGAGAACCTGAAAACCGGAAAATGGATTTACGAGCGCAGCGGGACGAAATCATTCTGTGGGGAGCAGCGGCCCTGGTCGCCGCGCTCGGAACATGGGTCATGTACGACGCCATGCCTGGAATCAACTGGGGAGCTTGGACACTGATTGCGGCCGCAGGCCTCTTCATTTTCCTGCGAACCGCCGGTGCGCGCACCATCTGGATCACCAGCGGCATCGCCGTCATCATCGCTTTCGGCGCCTCCATCACGGCAGATCCATTCATCCACGCGTTGATTGTCCTCTCCGTGATTTTCTTCCTCGCGCTGTCGATGCTGCTCTCCAGCAATCCGACCTTCCGAAGACTCACGGCATGGTTCGTAATTCCCGCGCCCGTCGTCGCGTTCGCCACCGCGATCACCGAATCCATCAAGCGCGGCATCGACGCTCTTCATCTCGTGCGCTCGGAGCGGACGCGATCAGTGTTGAGAGGCGTCCTGATCACGGCGCCGGTGATCGTGATCTTCGCGCTCCTGCTCGCGTCCGCCGATCCGACATTCGCGGGCTGGCGCGATGCAATCGAGAACCTGTTGACGAGCTGGGCATTCCTTCCGCGCGTGTTCTTCTTCATCGGAATGCTGGCAATCACGCTCGGAGCATACGGATTCGCCCAGCGCGAAGCGTCTCAGCCTGCTCCCGTTCCCGAGTCGGCAGAAACCGCCAGGTGGCTCGGCGCGACCGAGCGGCTGATTCTCATCGGAAGCATTGCGGCCCTGTTCTGGATCTTCCTCGCTGTCCAGCTCAGCTACCTCTTCGGCAATCTCCCGCACGTCACTGGATCAGGGGTGACGTTCGCCGATTACGCACGCCGCGGCTTTGCGGAGCTGACTGTCGTCGCGACTGCGAGTGTGATACTGATCCTCGTAAGCGAGCGATTCGGAAAAACTGATGGGCGCGAGGGGTTGCTTCGTTTCGCTACGATCGCGCTCATCGTCGGTGTTCTCTTCCTGCTCGTCTCCGCCTTCAATCGAGTTCTGCTGTACGAGGCCGCGTACGGCTACACCACGGCGCGGCTTTACGCGCAGTGTTACATGATCGTCGTTGCCGCAGCGCTGATCGCTCTCATCTGGGAAATCCGCGGCCCAATCCAGCCGCAGCGACTCTTTCGCGTGGCCGGACTCGTCGCGACAGTCGTATTCGTGGTGCTTGTTTACTGGAACCACCACGCATGGATCGCCGGCCGTAACATCGATCGCCTTGCCACGACAGGGCGGCTCGATGTTACCTACCTCACTCGCGACCTTTCGCTCAACGCAGTTCCCACGCTGACAACGAGGTTGACAGCCCTGCCCGAGCCCTTCCGCAGCGAATTGCAGCGCGCCCTCGTTTCGCGCTATACGGGGCGCAGCAGAATCTTCAACCGCGAATGGTATGAGTGGAACCTGCGCACCAACCAGGCGCGCGATGCGCTGGTGCACCTCGGCATAAAGCTCGATGGTCCGAGGCCGCCGGCAACGCAGTAACTAGCGAGCCCGGTATTCGTCCCAGAACACCGCCATCGCGCGCATTCCAATGCGGAAATTCTCCTCGCTCATCCACTCGTCGGGCGCGTGCGCGTTCTCACCCGGCAGACCGAACCCGACGAGCAGCACTGGGACGCCGAACACCCGCTCGAAATCTCCAACGACTGGAATCGAGCCACCTTCGCCGACGGTGACCGGTTCCTTCTCGAATGCGGTGGCAAGCGCGCGCCGCGCCGCCTCGTAGAGCGGCCCCTTCAGCTCGGCGCGCCACGGCCGGCCGCCGTGCAGATATTTCACCGTCGCCTTCACTCCCTTCGGAGTGAACTTCTTCACGTGAGCCTCCATGAGCTTCACGATGTCGGCAGGGTTCTGATGCGGAACGAGCCTGCAGCTGACTTTTGCCATTGCCTTCGAAGGCAGCACTGTCTTTGCTCCCTCTCCGACATAACCGCTGATGAACCCGTTCACCTCGCACGTGGGCCGGATCCACAACCGCTCGAGGGTAGTGAACCCAGCTTCGCCGTCCAGCTCGGACGCTCCTGTCTCCTTGCGGAAATTGTCTTCGTCGAACGGCAGGCCGCGCATCTGACTCCGGATTTCCGCTGACCACGCGTCGACCGAATCATAGAACCCCTCGATCGCCACGTGCCCGTTCTCGTCGTGGAATGTGGCGATGATTCGCGCCAGCGCGGTCGCGGGGTTGACCACTGCGCCGCCGTATCCCCCCGAGTGAAGATCCACTGACGGGCCTTGCACGTTGATCTCGAAATACGCGAGTCCTCGCAGCGAAGACAGCACCGAGGGCTGGCCAGGGGCGAACATCGCTGAGTCGGAGATCACGACCGCTTCGCAGTCGAGGAGCTCCTTGTGTGACTCGACGAACTCCTCGAGGTTGTCACTTCCAACTTCCTCTTCGCCTTCGGCGATGAGAACGACGTTGACGGGCAGCTTTCCACGCGTCTTGAGGTGCGCCTCGAGCGCTTTTACATGGAGAAACAGCTGCCCCTTGTCGTCCACGGATCCGCGAGCGTAGATGTTTCCGTTGCGTACCGTCGGCTCGAACGGAGGCGACGTCCACAGCTCCAGCGGCTCGGCCGGCTGCACGTCGTAGTGGCCATAGACGAGGACTGTCGGCGCGCCTGGCGCGCCGCGCCATTCGCCGATAACGACAGGATGTCCCGCGGTTGGATGAATCGTTCCCTTCATGCCCGCATCGTCGAGCGACTTCTTCAGCCACTCGGCAGCGCGAATCATGTCCTGGTGGTGCTCCGACTTGGCGCTGACGCTCGGAATTCTCAGAAAATCGAAGAGCTCGTTCTGAATTCGTTTGTCATTGTCGTCGAAGAAAATATCCAGGTCGGTCTTTTTGGTTTCGATCATTTCGTTTGTGTTCGTTGTCTCAGGTGGTCGCGCGCACCGCGGCGATTCCCGCAAAGGTAGCCATTACCGACAATGCCAGACTGAGCACAATGTAGGCGGCGGCTTTCTGGTATTCACCGCCTTGCAGCAGTCCCACCGTCTCGAGACTGAAGGCCGAGAAAGTGGTGTACCCGCCGCAGAGTCCGGTGATGAGCAGAGCGCGCATGTGCGGATGCGTCTGCGTGTTCATGTAATGCTGCGCGAGAATGCCAATGAGGAAGCAACCGGTTACGTTCACGAGGAACGTCCCGATGGGAAACGCCGAGCCGCTCATTCTCTGAGCGGCGCCGCCAATCAGATAGCGAAGGACGCTTCCCGCCGCGCCGCCAAGGGCAATCCAGAAAAGCATCGGGGGAAGTTAATGCGTCATTGTGCGCTTCGTGCTGGTCCGGGATTGGCAATGAAAAACAGCATGCCGGTCCGCGACGATGGCTGCATCGCGTAATCCTGTAAAGACGGAGACACAGGTCTCAGCGGGTGGCGCGGTATTGCGCAGGACCGCGAAGGGCTTTGACGTCGCTCTGATCTCGGTCGGCGCCCCTGCGCGCTGGCAGCTTCCAAAAGGGCTCGTCGACTCCGGAGAGACTGCCGAAGAAGCGGCGGTGCGCGAAGTCAGGGAGGAAGCTGGCCTCGTCGCGACACCCGCGGGCTTGATCGAAAAGGTCGAGTACTGGTATCAGGCGAAGCGCGGGAGCGAACGGATCAGATATCACAAGTTCGTAAATTTCTTTCTGATGTGGTATGAGTCCGGCGATGTCTCGCACCATGATAGTGAGGTGAACGAGGCGCGCTGGTTCGACTCCGCGGAGGCAGTTGGCGCGCTTGCGTTCAGAAGCGAACGAAGCATTGTAGAGCGCGCTCTCCTGATGGCGAGCGCGTAACACTCCATTCACGGGCCGTGAATGCCGAATCGCCTCGCTCACGAATCGAGTCCGTATCTCCTTCAGCACGCGGATAACCCCGTCGACTGGTATCCGTGGGGGAAGGAAGCGCTCGAGCGGGCGCGGCAGGAGGACAAGCCCATCCTCCTCAGCATCGGGTATGCTGCCTGTCACTGGTGTCATGTGATGGCGCACGAGTCGTTCGAGAATCCCGACATCGCGAAGCTGATGAACGAGAAGTTCATCAACATCAAGGTCGATCGTGAGGAGCGGCCCGATCTCGACAGCATCTACATGCAGGCGGTACAGGCGCTCACCGGTCATGGCGGATGGCCAATGACGGTTTTTCTCACGCCACTCGGCGAGCCTTTCTACGGCGGCACATACTATCCGCCGGAAGAGCGCCAGGGCATGCCCTCATTCACTCGCGTTCTCAATGCGGTGCACGATGCGTATTCCACGAAACCCGAATCGGTAGCGCACACTTCGGCGCAGATCCGGGAGATTTACGACGCCGCAAAGCTGCAGGCGCGAAGCGAAGGAGCAGTGACTTCGCGCGCCCTCGAGTTTGCGTATCGCGGCATCGCTCAGAAATACGACGTTCGTCACGGCGGATTCGAGGGCGCTCCCAAGTTTCCTCCCACAATGGCGCTCGACTTTCTCCTGCGCTACTGGCACCGGACGGGAACCGAATACGCCCTCGAAATGGTGAGGGACACATTCTGCAGAATGTCGCAGGGCGGCATCTACGATCAGATCGGCGGCGGCATTCATCGCTACTCCGTCGATGCGACGTGGCTCGTGCCGCATTTCGAGAAGATGCTCTACGACAACGCGCTCTTCGTCCGGCTCGGTGCGTTTCTCTGGCAGGCTACGCGCGACGATGAGATGAGGCGAGTCACAGAAGAAACAGTGACATGGGTCGAGCGGGAGATGACATCGCCACAGGGGGGATTCTATTCGTCACTCGACGCCGACAGCGAAGGTGAGGAAGGAAAGTTCTATGTGTGGACGATCGATGAGATAGATCGCCTCCTCGGGTCGGACTCGGGAATCATCAAGGAATACTACGGTGTGACTCCCGGCGGCAATTTCGAGGGAAGAAACATCTTTCACGTGCGGACTGACGGATCTTTTGCAGCGGCGCGAGCGGGAATTGACAGGAAGCTGCTGCAGCGCATAATCGCCGACGCGAAGACGACTCTGTACGCGGTGCGGGCCAAGCGCGTGTGGCCCGCGCGCGACGAGAAGATACTCGCGGCGTGGAACGGACTCATGCTGCGCGGCATCGCAACCGCGGCGCGAATCCTGGAGCGCAATGATTTCAGAAAGCTTGCTCTGCGAAACGGCGAGTTCCTCCACTCGAGCATGATCCAGAGTGGCCGCGTGATGCGGACGTGGTCCCGAAATGGCGCGCGCATTCCGGGGTTCCTGGAAGATTACGCTTCTGTCGCTCTCGGATTTCACGCGCTGTACGAGCTGACATTCGATACGAAGTGGATCGTCCGCGCGAAGGATCTCGCTAACTCGATGATTCAATGGTTCTGGGATGATGCGCTCGGGGCATTCTTCGACACTCCCGCTGACGCCGAGACGCTGATCACACGGCCGCGTGATGCGACCGACAACGCGATGCCTTCAGGCACATCGCTGGCGCTGGATCTTCTTCTCGTTCTCGCCGAGCTCACGCACGATGCCGACATGAGACGCCGCGCTTCGTTCATTCTCGAGACGATGGCGACGCCGCTCATAAGGTACCCGAGCGCTTTCGGCCACATGCTCGGCGCCGCTGACATGGGCGTGAATGGAGCTGTCGAAGTCGCGATTGCCGGCTCGCCTGGCGAAAAAGGATTTCAGGCCCTGCTTCACGAGGTCGCCACTCATTACGTGCCGTCACTGATCCTCGCGGGCGGGAACGACACACGCGGCATCGCCTTGATGGAAGGCCGTGGGCCGACCCGCGGCGCCGCGACAGCTTATGTTTGTCGATCATACGCGTGCGAAGAGCCGGCGACAACTCCGGGGAAACTCGCTTCGCAGCTCGAGACCGCGGGCCGCATCGTCAACTAACCGGACAGCAGTAAAACCCAGTGACCGATTTCAAGCCGTCGTTCACGCGTGGCATTTTTGCCGGCGTCGTACACGACGAACTGCTCTTCCCGTTTCCGCGGAGCCTGGAGAAGCGCGACGCCGAGGAAGCGAATGTCGTGCGTCGCCTAGTGGCAGAAATCGATCGAATGCAGCGCGCCGGGATCATCGACGCGGCGCGATTCGACGAAGAAGAAACAGTCAGTGAGGAGGTCATCGCCGAGTTCGGCCGCGCCGGACTTCTCGGGCTTACGATTCCGGAACAGTATGGCGGGCTCGATCTCTCGGCGACGGCTTACGCGCGTGTGTTCGAGC
>Ga0209998_10000340_pt1 | contig 13802 bp, 11 predicted proteins | sample EndophyteCoNSPM_FD_187576 | JGI IMG/M metagenome (GOLD analysis project Ga0209998, IMG submission 187576) | Arabidopsis thaliana rhizosphere microbial communities from the Joint Genome Institute, USA, that affect carbon cycling - Endophyte Co-N... | ecosystem: Host-associated > Plants > Roots >... | reverse complement strand
CAAACAGGTCATGGAGATCTGCGGCCGTTTCTCGCCGCTCGTCGAGCAGCTGTCAATCGACGAGGCGTTCCTCGACGTGACCGGGACGGAGACGCTGTACGGCACGGGCGAGGACGTCGCGCGCAAGCTCAAGAAAGCAGTGCACGACGAGACAGGCCTGACCATATCTGTGGGCGTGGCGGCGAACCGCCTCGTGGCCAAGATCGCGTCTGACCTGAAGAAGCCGGATGGCCTGGTCATCGTGCCGCCGGGGTCGGAACGCGAGTTTCTCGCGCCTCTTGTGATCGAGCGGCTGTGGGGCGTGGGTGCGAGCACGCGTAAGGCCCTGGACGACTACAACGTGCGGACTATCGGTGATCTCGCCGCCCTGCCACAGGACGTGCTCGTGCGCCGTTTCGGCAAGCACGGCGGCGACCTGGCGTTGCGTGCCCAGGGCGTGGGCGACACCGTCGTCGGCGCTCATGAGGGGGCCAAGTCGGTCAGCCAGGAGACAACCTTCGACACCGACATCGGCGAGTGGGAGAAGCTCGAGCAGACCCTGCTCGCGCTGAGCGAGGGCGTGGCGCGACGGCTGCGCGACGATCACATCATGTGCTGGACGGTCGGGGTCAAGATCCGCGACCGCGACTTCGTCACGATCACCCGCCAGAAGACACTGGACGAACCGACCGATTCGACCGATCTCATCTGGCGCACAGCTGTTGCGCTGACCAAGAAGGAAGTCAAGGGCAAGGTCATGCGGCTGCTGGGCGTAGCCGCGAGCGGCCTGACCGAGGAATCGCAGCTGGCCCTGTTCGGGCAGGACGACGAGCGGCGACGGAGGGCCCAGGCGGCGGCCGATGAAGTGCGCCACAAGTACGGTTCGCGCTCCATCAAGCGCGCCCGCCTGATCGATGCGCGTGTTCGCGAGGGTTTCGAGCGCGACCCGCGCAGGTTGCCTCTCGTCGAGCGCGACCGCGCAGGCAGGCCGCGCGACGGCGCCTAGCGGTCAGCGCGCCTCGCCGGCCTCGTAGCCCGTCACGATTGCCGGCAGCATGCGATCCATCAAATCGCTGGCGCGCTCCAACAGGGCGGTGGCAGTCGCGCCGGTGAGACCACGCATGCGGCACACGGCGCCGAGCTCGTGCAGGAACGGCGCCCGGAAACGAACGAAAAGGGCGAGCGTGTCCTGGAACGTCAGGCCGGAGTTGCGGGCTATCAGCCCGCATGCGGCTGCTGCGGCGCGCGCCCGGTCACAATGGGGTCCTTCATCACTCGGCGGTGCATCAAGGGTCTCGACGAGCGCCTCCACTATGGAGTGACCGTGTCTGCGCAGCTCGGCGCGGTCGCCGTCGGGCAGCTCGCGCAGACCCTTGGGCAGACCCGGAAACCTGCGCATCGCCCGCCGGTAACCCTCGACGATCGCAAACGTCGTGTCCTCGGAACCGTCAAGTCGCGCCGGAATGTCAGCGGCCGGCAGCAGCTCGAGAACGTCCGCGCGGTCGAAGCGGCGATGCCCGCCGGGCGTCGTGAACACGTGGACGCGGCCCGCATCGCACCAGCGGCGCAGTGTCGCGACGGACACTCCGACCAGCGCGCTTGCCTCGCGGATTGTCAGCCAGTCGGTGGTCGCGGCGGCGTCTGCGGCGCTCACGGTGAATTCGCCACCGGTCGGTCGATGTCCGGCAAGAGCGGCCGCGCGCCTGTCCCGGCAGGCCCCAGGGGCATCACCGGGTCGGCGTGACACTGGGCGCAGTAGGCGGGTGCGTGGCAGTAGGCGCAGGCCTGGGCGCCGCTGGTACGGATCACGGCCGCATGATTGGTGACCATCTCGTCGTGCGACACGTTGATGGCCGTCGTTGCGTGGCAGTTCTCGCAATAGGTGCGCGTGTGACACGCGCCGCAGGCCTGGCCGGTCGGGTCGGCGGTCGCGACCGAAAGCTTGTGGTCGAACACCCACAGCCGGCCGTCATGAGTCGCCGGCCGCTGGCCGATCAGCACGCCCGACTCGTATTGCCCGATCTGCGGGAACGTGTGGCAGGTCGAGCACTGCGCGGGGATGGTCTCGTTGGTCACCTTGCCGGCGACGATTTTGTAGTGCGCACCGTCATGGCAGCGGAAGCAGCCGGGGGCGTCCTGATGGCCGATGTTGTTGGGATACGTGCCCGCGGCGACACCCATCTCAGGCGTGGCAATCAGCCGGTAGGTGGTCTGCAGGCTGGCGATGGTTGACTCGATCTCCGCCGCCCGATCGCGCGCCACGAGCGGGTAGTTGGTGGTGTAGAAGTAGCGCAGGCCGGCGATGGATTGATCGGCCGCCTCCAGCGATGCGTAGGTCAGCGACAGCCGCTCGACGGCCTGTTGCTTGATGCTCGGAAGAGCGGTGCTGACCTGTCCGGCCGTGATCTGGGCATCGATCGCCGCGCTGACGGTGGGCAGCTCGTGGCCGACCCGGTTGTGGCAGTCGATGCAGTCCATCCGGCGCGGCGTGAGCTTGTTGGCCAGGGACGAAACATCGACGCTGACGTTGTCCGACTGGGTAACCGAGCCCGACGCGATGAACTCCTCGAATGAGCCATCGCTGCGCCGGACGGACACGTAGTCGATCTCCTGGGCGCGTGGGTCGGGCGACAGGTACTCGACGTCCGACTCGACATGCCAATGGACACCAATTGCCGGCCCGCCGCTGCCGAAGCCGTTGGGCCGGACGACCAGGGCCACCGATTGACGGGTATTGGGCGGATCCAGCGCGTACCGGTCATGCAGCACCAGGCGGATGGGTCCACCGCCGGCCAGCAGCGGGCCAACGTTGTGACAGCGCTTGCAGGTCACCTCCGCTGACGGGAGCAGGTCGTGATCCGGCGCCGGGATGGGCGTCGGGAATGTGCCGGCGACCACCTCGATCAGCTGGCGCGTGCCGTTCAGTTTGGCCTTGAACCAACCGGCAAGGCCGGGCTCCGTGTGGCATTCGACGCAGGCGACGTTGCGGTGGGCGCTGATCTCGTAACCCTTCATCTCCGGCGCCATGGTGTGGCACGTCCCGCAGAAGGCGACCGAGTCGGTGTAGGCGATTGTCGCGACGGCGCCGACCGTTAGCGCAGAGCCGAAACCCGCAACCAGCACGAACAGGACGAAAGCGCCGCGGCGCGATCGCGGGCGCGGGAAGGGGATGCGCCGGAGCAGCCGGCGCAGGCGGCCGGGGGGCTTGCGCGGTGTGCCGACGGGCGCGCCGACCATGGCAGGTGACAGATCGTCGGATGGGTCATCCGAATCGTTGTCGGGCTGGTCGGTCGGGACGCCGGCGTCGGTCATCAGCAGTTCTGCGGCGTCACCGGTTCAGCCCGTCGATGGCCGCCTGCATCGTGATCGGGTCGAGGCTGCCGACCTTGATCTGGCGCAGGACGCCGTTCGCGTCGATGAAGAAGTGCGAGGGAATGCCCAGGATCCGATATTGGGCGGACAGCGCCTGGCTCGGATCGGGTACGGTCAGGTAGCTGATGCCGACGCGTTCGGTGTAATCCTTGACTGCGGCCGCGTCCTCCTGCATGTACACCTGGACGACCGCGATCTTGCCGAAGTTGGCCGCGTATGTGGCGGCGATATCCGGGTTCTCGGCCCGGCACGGCTGGCACCAGCTGGCTCCAAAGGTGAGCCACACGGGCTTGCCGCGCAGGTCGGATAGGCGCAGCTCGCTGCCGTCGGTCAGGAGGGCGATGAAGTCCGGCGTCGGGCTGTCCACGGCCGGTGCGGCGCCAACCGGCACGCCGTCGATGCTGACCGGCGTGAAGTTGCCGTCGGCGCTCTCGCCGAGGCGCGGGTTTGAGAGGTAGGCGGCGGCCAGGATCACCGCGCCGGTGATGGCCAGGATCGCGAGCGTGGCAAAGGCATTGCGCCGCCGACTGGTTGGGGTTGTGGCCTCGGCGCCGGCTGGGGCCGGCGCCGAGGCAGTCATAGTCGCGCTCACTTAGTTCAGCCCGCTGTAGCTGTGCAGGCCACCGAAGAAGAGATTGCCGAAGTAGGTGAAGAGCGTCGCCCCGAAGCCGGCCACCAGCAGCCACGCGGCGCGGTTGCCGCGCCAGCCGCGGACGACACGGGCATGGAGGTAGGCGCCGTAGATGAGCCACGTCACCAGCGACGCGGTCTCCTTGGGATCCCAGCCCCAGTAGCGTCCCCAGGCCACGTTGGCCCAAACCGCGCCCAGGACGATGACCAGTGTCAGGAACGGGAAGCCGATGACCACCGCGCGATACGAGATCTCGTCGAGCAGCTCGAGTCGTGGCAGACGGCGCGAACCCGTGTACGAGGCGATCAGGTGCAGCGCGGCCGCGGCGAATGCAACCGCGAAGCCGCCGTAGGCCACGATGGCCACGGCCACATGGGTGGTGAGGAGCAGGTTGTTCTGGAGCGCCGGCACGAGCGGGTCCGACGTCGAGGAGATAGTCGTCGCGTAGAGCAGCAGCAGCAGTGACACCGGCAGCGCGAACAGTCCGAGCGCGCGCAGGTGGTAGCGGCGCTCGAAGTAGACGTGCGCCGCGAGGACGCCCCACGCGAAGGCGATGGAGAACTCGTACATGTTGGCGAACGGGCCGTGGCCGACCGCGATCGTGCGGAATACCAGGGCCGCGCTGATGAAGATCAGCGCCAGCCAGGCGATCAGCGTGCCGTAGCCCGCGAGGCTGCTCGGGCCGCGCGTGACCTCGACCGACTGGCTGCCCATCATGCTCGAGCCGACCTGCCCACCTTCGAAGGCGAGCGCGGACTGTCGACGGGCGAGGCGGACTGATGCGAACGCGATCGCATAGCACAGCAACGCGAGGCCGACCGAGATCAGGCCGGCTACAAAGCTGTACTCCGACATCTTGAACATCGCGGGATCCCTTCCTTTCTCTAGGCCGCGCCGGCGAACGCCAGGCGAACCTGTTCGATGAGCCTTGTGAATTCGGGCGCGAACGCCGCGTCGTGACGCGCCGTCGCTCCAAGTGAGACTTGAGCCACGCCATCGGGCCGCGTCCTGATGGCAGCCCAGATGCGCCGATTGGGGAACAGGAAGACAAGGAAGCAGCCCAGGACGAGGGCCAGCGCACCCAGCCATACGAGTGGCTGCCCAGGGTCGCGCGCGACGATCAGGCCGGTGAACTGCTGCTCTCGCTCGAACGTGTAGGTCAGGCCGCCGATCGCCAGTGGCTCGCCCTGGTTCAGCGTCTCGAGCGCGAACGGCTGCTCGTCGCCAGCGCGGTAGATCTCGAGCTGCATCTGGCCGGCGCGGATGTTGGCATCGACGCGGCCCGATGCGACGCCGACGACGTAGACGATGATGTTCTGGTCGCTCAGCGTCAGCTGGCCGATACGCCGCGTGTCATCGTCCGAGGACCACAGCAGCGGCACGCCGCCCTCAAAAAGCGATGCGCCGCTGGCGTCGCTGACGGTCATGATGGCCGCCGGGCCGAAGAACGACTGGTAGAAGGCGGTGCCATCGACTTCGAGCGGGTCGTTGACGCGGATCGTCTTGGCCGCCACCTGCGTGCCGTCGCGATACACGACGAGGCTGCTGGCATAGTCGCTGGGCGCGCCGTTGTCGTAATAGGAGTCGGAGAAGGACACCGCCTCGACCGACAATCCGGTCCCTCCGCCGACGGCCACGGTGCTGCCGACAGGAACCGCGAAACCTTCGTCGCGGTAGCCCATGATCGATCCGACCATGCCCCCGGCCAGGACGACCACGACCGCGAGGTGGGCGATGACCGTGCCGAACGGGGCCCAGCGGTTCTGGTCGACATACAGGTGGGTGATGCCGCTCGTGGCGTCGGCGTCGACGATCGTTCGGTAGCGACTTGCGCGGAAAACGCGCTGCGTCGTCGCCACGGCGTCTGCGGTCGACATCTCTGCGGCGACGTTCTCGCTGTAGGGCGCGGACCCGTAGAACGTGTCGGTCATGCGCGTGCGCGGGTGGACCGCCGCTTTCCAAAGGGTGGGCGCGCGTTTTATGGAGCAGGCGAGGATGGACGTCGTGAGCGCCACGGCCAGGCCGCGGAACCAGATCGAGGCAAAGACGTTGAACAAACCGAGCTTGTCAAAGATCGTGGTGAATCCGCCGTAGCGCGGCTTGAGGCCCTGCAGCCAGGCGTTGTAGGCGCCCGGATCGCTCGCGACGCCGGCCGGCGCCTGGATGATGACCGAGCCCGCCAGTGCGAGCAGCGCCAGCCCGAGCATCAGCGCCAGGGCCAGGCGCATCGAGGTGAAGGTCGCCCACAGCCACTCGAGGGCGCCGGTGGGCGAGAAGGCCACGTCCGAGTCCAGGTCGGAGCCGATGCTGGCCGCGGCCGCGCGGCGCTCGATGGCCGTCGTGCGCGAAAGCTGAGTCATGCGTGCGATCCCTTCACAGAGCAAACGGAACGAGAGTGGAAAGCCGGGCAAAGGTGTTGGTGATCATCAGGAAGCCGACGACGATCAACATCGCGCCGGTCACGCGCGACACTGCCGTTTGGTGCGTGCGCAGGAAGCCCAAGCGCCGGCTGACCCAGGTCGCGCCAACGGCCATCAGCACGAACGGAACGCCCAGCCCCGCGGCGTACGCGACCAGGAGGCCTGTGCCCTGCACGACGCTCGTGCTGACCGAGGCAAGGCCGATGATGCCCCCGAGAATTGGGCCGATACACGGCGTCCAGCCGGCCGCGAAAACCACCCCCAGCATGGCCGAGCGCCCATGGCTGGGCGCGCCGACGTGGTGCTCGCCGAAGCCCATGCCGGCCGGCTGGAGTCGGGCGGGCAGCGGCAAGTGGACCTCCCGGTACAGCGCGCCGACGTTGATGTCACCCGCGACGTGGAGGCCCATGAAGACCAGCACTGCGCCACCGACCTGGCGCAGCACCCAGGCCTGGTCACGCAACGCGTAGCCGACCAGCCCGACCGAAGCCCAGAGGCTGATGAAGACCACGGAGAAGCCGGCTACGAAGAAGAGTGATTCCACAAGCGCGTCACGACGACGGATGGCCGCGGTCGGGTCGGACCCGACCATGTAGCCGAGGTACGCCGGCACCAGCGGCAGGCAGCACGGCGAGGCGAATGACACCACGCCGGCCACGAACGCCACGAGCAGGCTGAGCTCGGTCATTGCCCGGCGCTAGCCGACGGCTGGGCGGTTGGCGCGGGGGTTGGGGTGGCGATTGTGGTCGCGCTGGGTGAGCCAGAGGTTGCGGGTGACCCGGATGTTGTCGGTGAGCCGGAAGCGTTCCACTGCTCGAGTGTTTCGAGGTGGGCCGCGACCGTCTGGGCGATATCCGAGTCGGGCGCCAGGTCAATGACCCGTTGCCACTCGACGATGGTCTTGTCGACATCGGGCGGGTTGGCGCTGAAGTACATGAAGCCCAGGTCGTAGTGCGCCTCGACCAGCGCGTCGGTGTCACTGGGGTCCAGCTCGATGACGCGGCGCCAGTGGCTCTCAGCGTCGGCCGAGTTGCCCAAGTTGTACTGGGCCGCGCCCAGCGCGAGGTGGGCCGTGACGTCGTCCGGCTCGATGTCGAGGATCTTCTGTTCCCACTGCGCGGCGGTCTGATAATCGCGTGCCGTGAAGTAGAGATCGCCCAGCTCCTGCAGCGCGGCGATATCGCGCGGATTGGCCTGGATGGCCTGCATCAGCTCCGCGACGCGCGCCGTATCGAGAGTGGGCTGCTGGGCCTGGGGCGCGGGCGTGCCGGTGAGCCCGGGCACGCTGGGCAGGTCGGACGCGTACACGACGTAGGCGCCGACGAGTACTCCCGCGAGAGCAATCGTCGCGATGGCGATCCGGCCCGCCGGACCTACGCGGCGCAGGAATGGCAAGCGCGGCTCCTGAACCGCGGCCGGCCCGGCGACGCGTGGCGGGCGGGGGCGGCGCGACGCTTGGGAAGGTTGCTGAACGGGCTTGGGTGCGGGGCGTGACTGCAGGCTGCCGGCGCGGTCGGACAACAGCGCGTATGCCTCATCGGCAACGGCGAGCTGGACGCGTGCCCAATCGCGCAGGTCGGCCGGGGCGGTCTCCAGGAAAGCCACGACCTCGTTATGCGCACTCTCGACCTCGTCCTCGCTGGCGCCGTCGGACAAACCGAGGCGGCTCAGCAGGTCGTGCTCGGCCGTCGGGTAGCGGCCCATCAGAGTGGCCGCGCCGTGTCTGTGCCCGGTCCCGCACCGCCGAACTCGGCGTCAATAGCGGTGCGAATACTCGCGAGCGTCGCGCCCGAGTTGGCGAGCTGCTTGGTGCGCAGCGTGATGTCGACGCAGATGGCGCAGTAGCTGGCGTGTTCCTCGAAGACGATCGTGCCGCCGGCATTGGGCTCGAAGTAGCAGTCGAGGTTGCTGCCGTGGCCGATTCCACCGCAGCCGCAGTAACACGGCATCCACTGCACCACGAGCGGGTGCTCCATCGCGTACAGGTAGGCCTCTTCGGTTCGCGCCGTGTTATGCGTGTAGGCGGGTCGCGCCGCCCAAGCAGCTTCCTGCGCCGTGTCCATGGCGGCCATCGATGGGTGCGCCTGGTCGGGCGGGTTGCTGGCGTGGCCGCCACCACACGCGGCGGCCGCGGCAGCCGTGCCGACAATTGCGACTACGAGCAAGAGGGCCTGGATTGTTGCCTGGCGGCGGACGCCGAAGGTGGGTCTCGTCATACGGGAATGATCGATTTGAGCGATTTCGCGAACCATCCGCCTGCCGGCACGATTTGGATACAGGCGGCTTCGCGGACCTACCTCCCGCACAGGCAGGGGTATCGGTCGATATAGACGCGCGGGGTGCTCAGTACTCCACGTTGTTGTGTGGCGCTCCGTGGCATTTCAGGGTGCAGGTGCCAGGGCTCGACCCAGACAGGGGCTGCCAATCGAGCGTGCCGCCGGTAGGCGCGGTCACATTGGGCGCGAAGTTCACTAACCGCGGCCCGGGTGTGCGGCCATCAGCCGGGAAGGCCGACGAGTGAATTCGGAAATGGCACTCCGCGCAGATCGCGAAGCCCGAGCCATATCCGGGTGTGTCGATATCCGTGCCCGGAAAGCCACGGTCGCGCATCACGTCCGGGTTGGAGAGATGCACGCCGTGGTAGCGGAAGTTGGTGTCGGCGACCGTGCCGTTCAGGCCGTCACGCACCTGGCCCGTCTGGTCCACAAAAGGCGCTTCGCTGTGGCACACGTAGCACAGCGCGAAATCTACGGCGGCATAAGGCTCGATAGGGCCGTTGAGCAACCTGTCCTGGTAGGGCTGGATCAGGATGCCGCGCTGCGGGCTCGCGTGCACGGGCAGCCCTGCGCTCGCTGCCAGAGCGCTCTGCGGAGAAGCCAGCGCCGCGTCCGCTGTGCGCGAGTCGGCATGGCAGTTGACACAGCGGATGGTGCTCGTGGTCTGCCACGACCAGAGCTTGTAGGGCGACGTGCCGGAGGCGGCGAGGCTGTTCGCGAGCGCCGCAGTCTGGTTGGTGCCGGCCGACTCGATGGGATGGTATGACGCGTTGCCCGGGTCGGACTCAAGCGCCTTGTCGAGCGCGTAGCGCGACGGTGGCTGGCCGGTGTTCGACGGCAGCGTCGCCGGGCTCGAGTGACAGCGATAGCACAGTTGGTACTCGAGCTCGACCTCGGCGATGCCAGACAGCATGCCGCTGGCGGTCCAGCCGCTGACCGTTTCGGCGGCGGCCGAGTTGGTGATGTTGTGCGGGTTGTGGCACTCGGCGCAGTCGTTGGTCTGACCGAGCGGGCCCGATACCTGGGTCGGATCGTGCTGGTAATAGGCCCGCGCGGCGGCGTCGTTCGCGGGGACACCGGCATACGCGCTGGCGATGTCAGGCAGGTTCGAGCCGTTGTGACACGACGCGCAGAGGGCGTACTGCGTCGGCTCGGAAGTGAGCAGGCTGCCCGCGGCGGTATGGGTGCGATGGCAGGCCACGCACGAATCGCTCACCAGGTTGAAAGCCGGGGCGTGGACGCTGGTGCTGCTTGGCTGGAGCCCATAGCGGGTCACGCTCCGACCTGCCGCGTCACCCGGCACGCCCGAACGCTGGCCGGCCGTCAGGCCGAGCGCCGGCCGCGCCGACATCGCCAGCGTGGCCTCGCTCGCGCCGGGTAGCGCGGCGCCAGCGTCAGTGAGGCGGAAGACGTAGGTCGCGTTGTACCCCGCACCCGCACTCGCACTGACGCTGAATTCGACGCTCAGCGTCGAGCCGGCGCGGACGGTTTGGATGGGCAGCGGGTTGACGCCGCTCGAACGCACGCGTTCCGGTGCGCCGCTGACGGCATCTGCCGGGACGGTGACGAGAGACGGCCCGATGGCCGTGCCGCCGCCTGGCCGCTCTATCCACTCGTGGGCGACGTGGAATGGCTCGCCGGCCCCAGTCATCCCGTCGGCGACGCGTGAGAACGCGGCGCCATCAGACGTGAACTCGAGCGTCGGCATGAATTGCCGGTCGAGCGCGTCGGCGTTGCCAACGTCGAAGACGATGCGGAAGACCTCGTAGCGCGGCTCGTCGGTCAATGGCGTGCCCGGTTCGAGGTACGCGGGCGGCGCCGCAGCCGACGCGATGCGGGCGAACGAGTGCTGCGTCACCGCAAATGGAGCGAGTGGACTCGCGCTGGGCTCTGCCGTCGCCTCAGGGAATGGATCGGGGCTTGGCTGGAGGGTGGGACCGGGGCTGGATGGGGCCTCCGGGTCAACTGTCGGAGCTGGAGTAGCTTGGTCGAGGCTGGCCGCCGGCGTGGGCGATGAGTAGAGGCTTGGTACCGGGCTGCTGGTATCGGCTGTCTCAGCGACGACCACGCCCGGCTGCGCCGGCATGTAGACAAGAGCGAAACCTGTCGCGAGTGCGACAAGCACGATCAACGAACGCGAAGCACGCAGCGCGTTTGCCCGGTGCAGTTGCGCCATTGCTTCGCTTACCGCCCTTCCCGGTGATTGGCTGTCCCACGGTGGTGGGGTCTTGCGACCCCACCACCAGCAGGACTCAGACCTTTGTCAGGGGACGTTCGGGGTCGGGCCCAGCAATGTTCCGGCTGGGACCGAATCCGTCGGGTCATGGCAGGCCTGACAGGTGCCGCGGTTGTCAATCTTGAGCAAGCGGCTTGATGCAGACGGCTGGTCGGCGGGGTTCAGCGCCGTCGCGGCGATGCCGGTCATTGCGGCGTTGGACCCGTGGGCGACGTGGCACGTCGTGCAGGGCTTGTTGGACGTATTGGTGTGGCGATACGAGAAGACCGTGTCGCCGCTGTACGTGTTGTACGTACCGGATCCGGCCAGGTAGCGCGTGTGGCACTGGCTGCACCAGGCATTGATCTCCGTGTTGAACGTCATTGGCTTGCCGTTCGGCGCGTCGTTCATGCGGTTGGTGATGACAGCTGCCGCCGTGTGCGTTGGATCGGCCGCTTGCGCGGTGTAATCCGTCCGACCGTCCCACGGAAGGTTGCGGTGGAAGTAGTCGCCCACCGACACGCCGTACTCATCGTCGATCTGATCGGCATAGAGCAGATAACCGGCCTCCGCGCCATTGGCCGTAACCGAGCCGCTGGACGAGAAGGTCGCTGAAGTGCTCAGCTTCTGGATGACGGTGTAGTTGTGGAGTCGGTTGGGCTCGAGAACATCGGTTACCAGGACATCCGCGGCGGCTTCAGCGAACGGACCGTCCCCGTCACCCGGTGTGGGATCGAGGATGCGGTACTGGCCGTTGCCGTGCGGGTTATGGCAGCTGGTGCACTCGAGAGTGATCGATGCGCCGGTCGTGTTCGTGCCCAATGCGCCCGAGCCCCAGGAGGTGCTGGCAGCCGATGCTGCCGGGTTGAGGTGCCTCGATGTGACTGGTTCACCAGCCGCGAGGACACCCACCGCCTGTGCCTGCGTCGTCGGGTACTCGTAGCTCCCAGCGGAGCCGGAGCGGCGCGTGTAGGTCAGCCGTGTGGCGTTGCTCGTGTCGATGCGCGCGTTGGCGAAACCGCCGCCGCGCAGGGCGCCAAGGATGACACTGTTATCCGGGGTTCCCGAATGGGTCGTCCCGGTTGCGTACTGGATGCCATTCATGACGTCCGTCGTTGCACCGTTACCAGCGTCGCCGTGGCAGGTGAGGCACAGTGCAGACTCGTCCTCGACGAGCAGCAGCGGTGCCTTTGCAGTGTGCGTGCGGTGACAGCCCGCGCAACTGTCCGAGGTGAGTCCCGCCGTGCCGCTGTTACCAGTCAGCGTGTGCGGGCCACCATCGGCAAGTGCCGGGATGGCGCCGAGCAACAGGAATAGGGCGCCCCCCGCGAGGAGAGACGCCAACCGTCTCAAAGTGACCACCTCCTTGTCATTGCCTTGAGCCGAACCTGCCCGACGATCGGGCGCGTGCTCACTCGTTTGTCCCTTCAGTACGTCCATACCTGGACCCTGTCGTTGTTCCAGTCGGCCACATACAGCCGGCCACGCGTGTCGGTTGCGACCGCGTTCGGGAAGCGGAACATGCCCTCACCAATGCCCGGCTCGCCGAAACTTCCCAGAAACTCCGGCAGCGCGACCGGATCGGCTGAGGTGCGATAGACCTTGATGCTGTGGTCCGTGTTGTCGACCACGTAGAGGAGGCCCCGATCATCGATGGCCAGGCCGCGCGGAATGCCCAGGTCGCCGATGGCAGATCCGCGGCGGATGACGCCCAGCACCTCGCCTGTCCGGCCGAACACCACCAGGCGGCCGTTGTTGCTGTCGCTGACGTACAGCCGCCCCAGCGCATCCTCGGCCGTGGCGTTGGGATAGTTGAACATGCCGTTCGAGCCGATCGTCCTGAGCAGCTGGCCGTCCTTGTCGAACTCGTAGACCGCATTTGCCCCCAGGTCAGTCACGAACAGGTGACCGTCTGGGGTGAAGTTCAGGCCGAGCGGCTGCCATCCGACGAGCGAGGCAGGTGGTTCAAACGTGCGCAGGAACGTGCCATCGGGGGCGAAGACCAGGACATCGGCAGCGGGCCGATCGCTGACGTAGACCTCCGCGTTGATTGGGCTGATCGCGACATAGACGAAGACGTGGTCCGTCGTGGTGTCTGGCGACTGCAGCGCGGCGATTACCTGGCCCTGCCCGTCAAGCATCAGCACGGCGTCCTCGCCGGTCGTCTGTGTCACGTAGACGCGCGAACCGTCGGGCGTCACGGCGATGCCGGTCGGCTGGCCCATCCCGTACAGGCTGTAGCTGTAGGCGGGCATTGGGGGCAGATCGAAGCCCGGCAGCGGTAGCTGGCTGATCGGCTTGCGGAACAGGAGGTACCAGGTGCTGAACACCAGCAGGACGACGGCCAGGGCCGAGAGCACCGCAAGAATCGCGAGGCGGCGCCTCCGCCGGCGCCGATCCTCAGGCCCGAGCACTTCGTGTGGGGGACCCGTGCCGGCGTCGGCCGGTAGGCCCGGATCCATCTCAGGGGTAAGGGCCATGTCGGTCATGGGTTGCTCCCGTACTCGACCGTCGCGGGCGCGCCGACACGGCTCAAACCGGACAGGGCCGCGAAGTCGTCGGGTACGACGGCCAGCACGCGGCGATAGGCGTCAACTGCTGCGTTGAGATCGCCGCGCTGTTCTGCAGTGAGGCCGAGGCCAATCAGCGCGTCGCGTGAATGTGAACCACCGACCAGCGGCTCGAGTGCCGCCTGGGCGTCGTCCAGCCGGCCTTCAATCAGCGCGACCATGCCGTTGGCATAGGCCACGCCGCCCTGGTCGGCCAGGCCGCCGTACGCCTGCGCGAGGTGGCTGTACGGATCGGCCCAGCCGGTGGGCACGAACGCCACGGCGTCGCGCAGCGCCTCGACCGCGTTCTCGTAGTCACCGATGGCGATGAGCGCCTGGCCCATCAGGTCGAGCGCGTCG
>Ga0209998_10000336_pt1:12500-13948 | contig 13948 bp, 17 predicted proteins | sample EndophyteCoNSPM_FD_187576 | JGI IMG/M metagenome (GOLD analysis project Ga0209998, IMG submission 187576) | Arabidopsis thaliana rhizosphere microbial communities from the Joint Genome Institute, USA, that affect carbon cycling - Endophyte Co-N... | ecosystem: Host-associated >... | reverse complement strand
AAAAAATTCCGATCAACAACTTGGAGGGATGGCTGAGTGGCTTAAGGCATTGGTTTGCTAAATCGACATACAAGAAGATTGTATCATGGGTTCGAATCCCATTTCCTCCGGCGCGGAAGTGAAACGGGCGGGCGAAATGAGAAGAGCACTACTTAGTGACTAGGAGCGGGGAGCCCGTTGCGCGTTTTTTTGTTTGACCGGCCTATCTTCATAAGTAAGCTCCCTATGGCCGTCCAGTCCCTGGGCGGCTCTCGGTTCTTGAGCATGTTGGGAGATTAGTCGTCAATTGAAAGAGCTGCTCTAAAGCTTGACGAAGAAGTTTTCCCTATTAATTAGATTAGTAAAGGGCTTTTCCCTTACTAGTCAAGTGGTAAGGTAGGGCGCTCTTCGATGAAGAAAAGAAGAGACTTTTGGAAAAGTGGTTCAGCTCAGCTGGTTAGAGCAAAGGACTGTAAATCCTTGTGTCAGTGGTTCGAATCCACAACCACTTCTATTCTCGGAGCTGAGGTATATGAAGAATGGCCTTTTGGTCCCTTTCGTCCAGTGGTTAGGACATCGTCTTTTCATGTCGAAGACACGGGTTCGATTCCCGTAAGGGATAGGTACTCATTCTCGGCCGCTTTCAGTTAGTGTTCATTGCTGAGGGATCCCGAGATCTCGAAGCAGATGACCAAGTGAGCTCCGCAGCCGTTAGTGCAAGGGCTCGATATTCCGTTTCCGTAGAAGAACGAGACACTGTAGGCTGGCGTTTTGCGGACCAGGAGATAATATTGCATCCGAGAAACGTACAGAATCCAGTTGTAGACCTCCTCGTGGATGTACATCCTGCCCAGTCACTATCACAGAAGGCCTGAACATTGAGCTTGCTGTTTTTGTGAATATACAGCCCATGAAAGATGGTGCCTTTAACATAGCGAAGGACACGCTTCAGGAGATCAAAATCAGCGAGTGTAGGCTCATGCATTCGCTGACAGACAATGTTCACGGCATAACTTATGTCTGGTCGAGTGAGAGTTAAGTATTGGAGAGCACCTACAATGCTGCGAAAGTCTGAAGGATCCGGATACTTAGCAGTGGAAACAGAGGAGTTGAGCTTAAGGGGCAGAGGAGTAGACATAGGTTTGCAATCTAACATCCCTGCATTGTTCAGAATCTGTTCAGCATACTTGGTTTGGGATAGAAACAGACCCGAAGGATGAGTTTTGATCTGAATTCCCAGAAAATAGTGGACTGGTCCAAGGTCTTTCATTGAGAAGGTGGAGCTGAGCTGAAAGATCAACATATTGAGCAGAGTGTTGGAACTGCCCGTGAGAAGAATATCATCCACGTAGAGAAGCAGATACATGACATCAGAATTGTTGTGATACGTGAACAGAGAAGGATCAGCTGAGCTGCAGACAAACCCAAACTCCAGAAGAAAATCGAAAATCGCTAAACTTGTCGAACCA
>Ga0209998_10000336_pt1:0-7500 | contig 13948 bp, 17 predicted proteins | sample EndophyteCoNSPM_FD_187576 | JGI IMG/M metagenome (GOLD analysis project Ga0209998, IMG submission 187576) | Arabidopsis thaliana rhizosphere microbial communities from the Joint Genome Institute, USA, that affect carbon cycling - Endophyte Co-N... | ecosystem: Host-associated > Plants >... | reverse complement strand
TAATGCTTTTCTGTCCTGGGTAACGGCAGTCTATGCTAGTCCTAATGCTACTTTGCGGCGTGCTCTCTGGGAGCAGTTGAGTAGCTTGGCATCTATGATATCTGATCCTTGGCTAATAGGTGGGGGGACTTTCATTCCATTCTGTGTAGTTCAGATAGCCGGGGTGGCTCAGCTAGTGGTAATCGGCCGTGTCGTTTGAGTTGGTTCCATTCCTCTAGTCTCTATGACATGAAGTTCGTTGGTCCGAAGTTGACTTGGGCTCGCAAGGGTTTGCTGAAGCGTTTAGATAGAGCTACACTTGAGAGTCTTTCTATTACTTCCTTGCTTACCTGGCTCACTTCGCAACAAAGAGAAGTTGTTTATTTGCTTGCTTAGCTAGAAGATGCCAACTTCGTTCACTTACGTCTCTCGTTTACTTGTTAGCTAGCCCTATTCCTCACCTTTGCTTTGAGGGTATCTAAATAAAAAAAATATACAGTGGTGTGCTCGTTAGAGGATGCTTTTTTAGTTAGCTAAGCGACTACCTTAGTTGAAGGTGGGAGGAGAGCAGCAAAGTCTCTTATCTTTCCAAAGAAGGCGGAAATCGAGATGTGAGAAAAAGAATAGCTATTCACTCTCCAAAGAAGCCCTCAAAATTCTTTCTAGCAAATGTGAAGAGAGGATTGTTGACAATTCAATAACCACTGCAATACCCTCTTACGGAATGATCTCGGTGTTCTCGCTATGTCGTCAATCTCAGTATACGGAAATGGTCTGACCAAGAGGCATCGATCTGGAGTGGGTCTTGCATTGCCGGATGACAGGAGCCCTTTACCTCCACTCTTCAATTATATCCATACCAGGTGAACACAGATGATCGACCTTCAGTGCCTGGTCAACCATTAAAGAAGAGAAGAGGAGCGGAACAATGAGAAGGAGTTCGTAGCCCTCCAACCAGAACTAATCAACCCGCCTCTTCAACATCTCCATTTCCCATTCCATCTCTGGGATCCAATGCTTCTTCACCGGGCCCGCCCGATCCCCAGAACGTAAAATGGAACCATACCGGAAACCGTTTGATCAGGATAGAAAGAGCAAGGGGCTTTGTTTTCGTTGTGGTGACAAGTGGAATCCTGGTCACAGATGTAAGGGCAGAGAATTAAAGTATATGGCTGTGGATGAAGGAGATGAGTTGGATGAGGCTGATGAAGCTGAAACAGGGAAAAAGATAGAAGAATCAGATGAGGATGAAGTAAAGGAATTACTCTGGTTGTCTTTGCGGTCGATGGCAGGTTTAACAACTGAGAGATCCATGAGGATGAGAGGACAAATTGCAGGACAAGAAGTCATTGTTTTAATTGATTCAGGGGCTACAAGCAATTTCATAGCAGAGAGTGTAGCACATCGGTGTGGTCTGCAAATCACAGAAACTCGTGGATTTGGGGTTTCTATTGGAAATGGTCAAGTCGTTCCAAGTGCCGGGAAATGCAGCGGAGTAGAGCTAACGGTCCAAGATGTGCAGATACGTGCGGACTTCTTCCTGTAACCATGGATATAGTGCTGGGTTATGCGTGGTTGGCTACTCTGGGTGACACCAGAATGAATTGGGGAAGACACACCTTGAGTTTCCGTAGGGAAGATCAGTGGGTCACCTTAGCAGGCGATCCGTCACTGGTGCGAGCTCAAATCTCTCTCAATTCGGTAGTCAAAGAGGGAAGGAAGGCTTATTATCTCCTAGAGCTCACCGCACTGTTTTGCAGGAGGAATTAAGACTCAAAATTTTCCTGAGGATGCTCAAGTGAAACAGTTGTTGGAATGGCATGAAAACGTGTTTGAGATGCCGCAAGGATTACCCCCAAAATGTGGCAGGGAACATGCTATCAACCTTAAGGAAGGAGCAGAACCAGTTAACATCCGTCCTTACCGGTATACATATACTCAGAAGGACGAGATTGAAAAATTGGTTAGGGAGATGTTAGAAGCACGGATCATCCAGCCGAGCATCAGTCCATATTCAAGTCCAGTTTTGCTCGTCCAAAAGAAGGACGGAGGATGGCCTACGGCGCGTGGATTACCGAGCCTTTTACAAGCTCACGGTACCAGACAGGTACCCAATTCCCGTGATCGAGGAACTGTTGGATGAGTTACAAGGAGCTTCTGTATTCTCCAAACTCGATCTCAAATCCGGGTACCACCAAATACGTGTACGAGCCACAGACGTGAAGAAAACTGCCTTTCGAACTCACGAAGGGCACTATGAGTTCCTGGTCATGCCATTTGGGCTTACCAACGCACCAGCAACATTCCAATCCGTGATGAACGATATTTTCCGCAGGGAAGTTTGTGTTGGTATTTTTTGATGACATACTAGTCTATAGCAAGGGCACGGAGGAACACATGAATCACTTGGGAATGGTGCTCCAGATTTGGGAACAACACCAGTTTTATGCAAACAGAAAGAAGTGTGCTTTTGGACAACCACAGATTGCATATTTGGGACATAGACATATTATATCGGGCGAAGGGGTGTCAGCTGATCCAGCTAAGTTAGAAGCAATGGTGGGTTGGCCAGAACCAAAGAACACAACAGAATTGCGAGGCTTCTTGGGCTTGACGGGGTACTACAGGAGATTCGTTAAGAATTATGGGAAAATTGTGAGACCGTTGACCGAGTTACTCAAAAAGAACAGTTTAAAATGGACAGAAATGGCAGCACTAGCTTTCAAGGCTCTCAAAGGAGCAGTGACGACGCTTCCTGTTCTAGCCTTGCCAGATTTGAAGCTACCTTTTGTGACCCGCGTCGGGAAATGGAATTGGAGCTGTTTTATTACAAGGGAACAGGCCTGTTGCGTATCTCAGCCAAGGGTTTTCTGAAAAGGGGAGCTTGAAATCAGTGTACGAACGAGAGCTCTTAGCAATAGTCTTGGCAGTCCAACGTTGGAGACATCAGGGCAACGTTTCACGATACGCACAGACCAGAAGAGTCTAAAGCACTTGCTGGAACAAAGGTTTGTCACCAAGGAACAACAGAGGATGGGCTACCAAACTGTTAGGCTTCGATTTTCTCATTGAGTATAAGCCGGGAACTGAAAATAAGGCTGCTGATGCGTTGTCAAGACGAGTGCAACCTGAGCGTCTGTTGGAACTTGTATTCGCACCTCCTCCCTCTTTCGATGCAGCAGAATTACTATCTCAAGTTGAAGCTGATCCGGAGTTAAGAACTGTGTTACAACAAGCCCGATAGGGAAAGAACCTGGAATCTGGTTATACGGAAAAAAGAGGGGCTGCTATGTAAAGATGGAAGAGTGGCGTCTCGAATCAGCCAAGCTTTCTCCCAATTTCTTCTATATTTTCATCTCTTTCTCTATTCTACCGAGAAGATCCATCTCGGGTCTTATCAGATGGTATCAGAGCCTTCGGTCTTCTGACTGTGGGTATCCAACGACGATTTCGACAATGGGTTTGGATAGTAACGATATAGCGCTGATCAGGCGGATTCTCGCTCGGGTGGAGCAGATGTTTTTTTCCATCGCATGACGACGATGAAGAGATCCGCCGATCCTGAAGCTGAGGAAGACCCAGATCCGTCGCTTGGGAAATTCATCGAGCAGGTGGTGAGCGGTCCAACTCAGAAGGGATTTCCTGCATCTGGAGCTTTTGCGACTCCTCGGGCAAGACGATCTCGCGGTCCGAAAAGGTTTCTTGGCAAGCGCAACTACCGCAGGGCTCGGGCAAGAAAACCAGGGAAGCGTGACAGAGCTCACTCGTCCAAGGTTAGATCTAGCGATGGCTCTACACGACCTTCTGCGAGATATGGTATGCGTTTCCGATCTCCTACTTTGCCCTTGTGTTCTAGACCTCGGACATGGGAATTTCTGCTTGATCTTGGTTACGATAGTATGTCGCTGAAGAGCGCTCGTGTAGCGAGTGAACGACCTTGCGATCCTGGACGAGCTAACCATGTGTGGGAGCCGGGTGGATTATCGCCTGAACAAGCTCAGTGGGACTGGGTAGGGAAGGTTTACAGTCGTGATAGAGTTCTGAAGCTAATGGGAGAGCTTCATGAATTGGGTTTACAGGGAATCAGGAAGACGGTAAGGATCTTAGATTGTCAAGGATCTTCCTCATAAACACGTTTCCGCTTGCAGCTGAAACAAGCGGAGAAGATGGGACCAACGAGATCAGCCACCAGGAAGTTAATAAGATCTGATTTTTGGCATCCTTTGATCCTGGAAGAACTTGTGCTGAAAAGTGAGTTCGTCAAAGAGCTCTGGCGAGGCATTAGAGCTGTGAAGGGAAAGAAGGTTAAGAAGAGGAAGAAACGGGAACCTAGCCTGCCAGCTTTGGAACCCCAGAATTTTCCCTGTGTTGGGGGGTTGGAGGTATGATTAGTAGGCTTAATTATAAAGTTCTCGTTCAACCAGAACTAGATAAAGCTACAAGGGCAGTCTCTAGAATTACTTACGGATTGGTTGCTGTTGGTAAAGCTGATGGGTATAGTTTTGAGGTTGTGGATTGATCAAGTTAACTCCACTGACGAAGATAAGCTTGTGAGTTTCATTGGATCTGGTGGGTGTCAAACACACTTTAAGAAGCAGCTAGTAGCAAGGAAGTTAGCATTGTTTAATCCCGAAAAATTCATGAACCTAAGACTACCTCATGACAAGGGAATTCTAGTCTTTGCTGGTCATAGAATTGCTCAAACCACATTGTGAGATTGATGCCATTTTGATAGAAATCGTCGGTATATAAAGAGAAAGTTTGCGATGTAAGATGTGCTCTTACGAAGGAAAATAGGATTGCTAACTTTTCCATCTATATAAAATGAAAAGCAAGTTTTTGTATCAGGAAAGAGGCAAGGACAGATCCGCCGAAGAAGGATCGGGGTTAGAACTAGTCTGAAGCTTAAGGCTTTTGCTATTCAAGAAGGCTCTCCCTGCTGGCTCCATGTATGCTATAGCTCCTGAAAGTGTGAGTTTGGCCCCTGGATAGAGAGAAAGGTAAAATAAAGAGGAGAGTGATGTTTCGTTTCAAGTTCGAGATCTCGTGTAGGTATACATGAGAACAGAGAAGTGTCCTACGGATTCAGAACCGGAAGGTCAGAAAAAAGTGGGAATGACAGTCCGGCTACCGGAGGAGCTATTCAACTATTATCAACTATTGAGTCTCTGAGTGGATTTTCCAATAGATGGGAGCAAGGATATTCTGTCTGAAGAAGGACGCAGAAGTTAGTGCGTAGCGCTTGATACATCAAAGTATGCCTCCCGCTTACACATCAGCAGTCGTTCTAATTTTTCAATCAAAGTAGTAGCTGTCGTATTCCAGAAGGAAGGGGGATTGATATAAGAAGAGTCAGACTTCTTTTTAAGCAGCAATCTTTTACAGAAAAGAGAGTAGTTGTCGTCGATGTGGGATAGTCCCTGAAGAATAGTACCCATGTCAACGGATTGCAGGCATAGTTCAACTCATAGCCCCCAATCCCACGGGTGACGATATTGTCATTGGGGATCTGTATGCTTTCAAAAGAGTCGTTAGCTGATCTAGGAGTCAGTGGTCAATAAGTAGGCAAAAGACTCTGGGGAAGTAAGCGAAGCTATTGATTGGTTGAGCCCCTCAACAAAGCATGTCCAGCACTTATCTTAAGTTCCTTTAAGCAGATCTGTGAGCAATCCTAGGCCTCTCTTTCAGTAATTTCCAAAGAGTATAGGCTCAATTAAAATTATTTATGGTAGGCAGAGCAATCGTAGACCCTTACCTAGCTAGTGACCTGGCTCTCTTCTTCATACTTACTGCACGCAGGATAAGATCTACTTGTCCTCCTCCCTTCCCTTTACCTTTAAATGAAAGCTTTCACCCTCTCCCTCATCTGCATCCAAACCGGAGCGACTTTGTTCAATCGCTTTTGCACTTTTTTCTCTGCCTGGCAGGCTTTTCATAGTTCACGGCCCCTGTTGAGTAGGGTCGGTATAGGTAAGGCAATCGATTCAAAAGTAGACTGAGAGTGGAGGTTTAGAATAACCTAAGGCGTACTGTAGAAGGAAAGAAAGGTAAGCAATCCCAGACCCAATAGGGCTACCTTTCTTCGACTGAGACCTATCTGCTTCATTCCCGAGTTTCACTTCACTTGGACACAGCCAAAGAAAAAGGGGGGCTTGATCCACCGCTTTCAAGTCCAGTTAAATTAGAGAACTCCTTTTTAGAAGAATAGGATAGAATCTTCCGAATCAGTCCTACTATGGTTGGACCAAGGTCATTTCGACTCTCTAGACTTTCTTGCTTCTTTCCATCCTGAGAAGTAGATCCTTTGGACCTTTTCTTTCCTGTTGAACGAGTGGATGTTTTGAACGAGTGTTGAGCGAGTGAAATGCCCCATAAGCTATAAGGGCGAGCTATCTCTTTAGATTCTGTGAGCTGCGATTGAACTGAACGTTCCAAGTGCATCCAGCAGGAATCGAACCTACTTGCCTCTTTATTAGGTTGGGCGCTTTAACCATTCAGCCATGGATGCAAAGAGAGCGAGTGAACTAGGTTTTGGTATTCCTTCTCGAGCTTCAATTTCTTCCGTTATAGGAGATTCGAGAAAAGATGGAATAGGAAGACGTGTTTCCAGAACAAACAAGATACGGGTTGAGAAGGGGAAGTTAGCAAAGTTAGACAAGATTGGAATGGGCATAGGAACATGTATTGATGTACCAGATCGGCTAATGCTCCCAGGTTGATGCGATGTATTCCACCAGTTGACTGAAGACTTTATTATTGGTATATCGATCGGTCCAGCACGAATTGAAATAGAAGCCGGTTCGACAGGAAGCTTTTGAAAACGCAGTGCACCCAGGTAAATAAGAAACGAGATGAATACAGAGGTCAAACGAGCATCCCACACCCAAAAGGTCCCCCACATTGGTCTTCCCCGAAACCCCCCAGTAACTAAGGTAAACAACGTAAAAAAAGCACCCATTTCTATACCGGTTCCGGAAGAGCGAAGATAAAGGGGATGTTTTGTTAATAGGAACAAGAAAGTGTTTATAGCCGTGGCGATATAAACAATAATACTCATCCGAGCCGCAGGAACATGTACATAGAGAATACGAGAATTTCCACCTTGTTGAAGATCTAGTGGTGCTACCCCAAGACTTAAATGAATAGCCATCGCTGTTAAGAACAACCAAGACCCAATGAGAATTTGCGCGTAGCTTCTGGTCTTTGACATCAAAAAAGAAGGTTGTAATAACGAAACGGACATGTGCAAATTTTGTCCTAGCTAGTGGAACAAGAAAGACATGGATCTATAATACGCAATCAAAGGATTTCCCCCAACGAATAATTCCCCCTCCCCTGCTTTGTTTGTTTTCGCTCTGCTTGTGCGTGGCACTCCTTGCTGGCGGAGCGGCGCATAGCGAAAAAAAGAAAAAAGGAAACTCACCACCAAAAGATCAGTCCAATAATCCCACTCACTGGTAAATAGCGCAATACTTCTTCGTGAATCTCCGCTATTTGAATATGGAACATCATAACAACGAA
>Ga0209998_10000335_pt1 | contig 13955 bp, 13 predicted proteins | sample EndophyteCoNSPM_FD_187576 | JGI IMG/M metagenome (GOLD analysis project Ga0209998, IMG submission 187576) | Arabidopsis thaliana rhizosphere microbial communities from the Joint Genome Institute, USA, that affect carbon cycling - Endophyte Co-N... | ecosystem: Host-associated > Plants > Roots >... | reverse complement strand
GGTGGTTGTCGCGAGCGACTTCGCCAGAGCCGAAGGCCTGAAGCCTTTGGCGCGCGTCGTCGCGACGGCCGTCGCCGGAGTCGACCCGTCGGTCATGGGCCTCGGTCCCATCCCGGCCACGCGCAAGGCGCTCGATCGCGCTGGCCTGCGCGTCGAGGATCTCGACCTGATCGAGCTGAATGAAGCATTCGCGAGCCAGAGCATCGCGGTCATGCGCGAGCTCGGCCTCGATCCCGAGAAAGTCAACGTCAACGGCGGCGCCATCGCCCTGGGTCATCCGCTGGGCATGAGCGGCGCGCGGCTCATCACGATGCTGAGCCACGAGCTCCAGCGCACCGGCAAGCATTACGGCCTTGCCACGATGTGTATTGGCGTTGGCCAAGGTATTGCCACGATCATCGAGCGCCTCGACGCGGAGGCGGTGGCCTGATGGACAACGACCTCATGGCGCGTCGGCTCCGGCCGCCGTACGAGCCCACGCCGGCCAACGACCAGTCGCTCAGCCAGCCCTCGCCGTGGGATGTCCATTTGGCGGATGACGGCTCATTCGCACCCAACGAAGCAACTCCCCCACAGCAGGACCCGCCTTTCGCGCCGCCCGACCCGGCCGCGCGCGCCGATATTCCGTGGGATCGGCCGGCTCCCGAGGCGTGGCCGCCCGCAGAAGACTCAGGCACCGACTACTCGCAGGCCTGGTCGGCTCAGCCGGCCCCGCCGGCGCCGGAACCTGTGCTGCCCGCCTGGCCCGCGATCGATCCCTTGGGTGACGCTGCGCCCTGGGACACCCCCGCGAGCGCGCTCGACCCAGATGACGCCATGGCGCCCGTCGTGGCTGACGTGGACGCAACCGCGGGTCCGTGGCACGAGTGGACGGACAGCGGCGCAGAGGGCTACGCCGCGGCCGGTGGCAATGGCAGCGGCTATGCCGATAACGCTGCTGACGGCGCCAATGGCTTCCACTATGCGATTACGAGCCAGCCCGAATCAATGATCGTCGCCGCGCAGGGCGATCAGCCGCACGGCGGGGACGAGCCGCGCAGCGCGGACGAGCCTCCCAGCGCCGACGAGCCGCGCCCTGATGCCTGGGCAGACGCCCTCGACACATCGCCCGTCACAAGCGACGGGCCGCTCACGCCCGAATTCGCGTCGCCGGCCATGCCCGAAGACGAGACTCCCACCGCTCCACACGCGCCTTGGGAGCAGGCGGAGGGGAACGCGGAGGCGCAGGCCGAGGTGGTAGCCGGGCCGGCCATGCCCGAAGACGAGACTCCGACCGCTCCACCCGCGTTTTGGGCGGAGGCCGAGGCGAACTCGGAGCCGCAGGCCGAGGTGGCGAACCCGGAGGCGCAGGCCGAGGTGGTAGCCGGGCCGACCATGCCCGAAGACGAGACTCCCACGCCGGAATACTCGTGGCCGACCATCCACGAAGATGAAACTGCCAGCGCCGCGCCCTGGGCGGAGGCCGAGGCGGTAGCCGGGCCGACCATGCCCGAAGACGAGACTCCGACCGCTGCACCCGCGTTTTGGGTGGATGCCGAGGCGAACTCGGAGGCGCAGGCCGAGGTGGTCGCCGGGCCGACCATGCCCGAAGACGAGACTCCCACGCCGGAATACTCGTGGCCGACCATCCACGAAGATGAAACGGCCACCGCCGCGCCCTGGGAGCAGGCGGAGGGGAACGCGGAGGCGCAGACCGAGGTGGTAGCAGTGCCGACCGCCGACACGCCCGAGCCGACCGCGGTCACGCCCGAGCCGGAACCCGTGCAGGCATGGGCCCTGCCTGCCGTTGAGCCTGTGCCGGCCCCGCTGGCGCCGCCGCCACCGGTCACGCCCGAGCCGGAACCCGAGCAGGCATGGCCCCTGCCCGCCATTGAGCCTGTGCCGGCCCCGCTGGCCCCGCCGCCACCCGCGGTCACGCCCATCATCGCATCGGCAGAGTTCGTGCCGTCGCCCTCGGGCTCACCGCAGAGCATGGTGTTGCGCATTGAGCTGGCGATCGTCGATGAGAGCCAGCGCGCCAACCCCGCCGATGCGGCCAGACGCGTCGGTCCGGACGCCGATGCCCGTGCACCCCAATACGACCCACGGCCCGACGGCGATCGCGCCCCCCTGCCTTGGCCCGACTACCTCTGGAACGTGCCTCCGATCGACGTGCCGAAGCAGCAGCGCGGTCCGCGCCAAGCTGAGCCGCGGCGCGCCTGGCCGCCGGCGCCGGTTCAGCCGACGCAGTTGGACTGGGACCTGCCGCAGCTCAGTGGACCGGGACCCGACCAGCCGGCGCCGTGGTCCACGCCGCAGCGCCAGCCACAACTGCTGCCGCCGGTCGCACCGCCGCCCAGCTGGGCGCTGACCCAGCCGACGCCGCCATCCGCGCCCGAGCCGCCGCAGTTCGCGCCGCCGTCCGCGCCGCGCTACCAGCAGCCAGCATGGCCACCCAGTCAGTCGACCGACCCGCTGTACGGACTTCCGGCCGCGCCCAACGAGCAGCCTGCTGGCTACTCGCCCGCTGGATATCAGCCCGCGCCGCAGTCGCCAAGCATGCCCGCCCAAGTCCAATATCCGGTTCCGTCGGTCCAGTCGGCCCCTGCGGCAGGCTGGCGCGCACGCATCGGCCTGCCCGCCGCGGCTAGCGCGGCCGACGACGATGCCCAGCCCATGGGCAGGTCGTCTTCGGTCATGACCGCAGGCCTGACGATTGGCTTTGCGCTGCTCGTCATAGTGCTCGTGCTTGTGTTCGTCCAGCTCATGACCTCACTGCTGCGCTAAACAATCACGCTCAGTGGTACGCTTTTGCACATGCTGAACACGGAACCCCAAGTCAACCCGCAGGCGCCCATGCAGTCAGAGCCGCTCGTCGTGCTTAGTGACGCCGCGGCAACCAAGCTGCAAGAGCTCGTCACCGCCGAGCAGAACCCGAACATGGGACTGCGCGTCTACGTGTACAGCGGCGGCTGCAGTGGCTTCCGTTACGGGATGATGCTCGAGGATCAGCCCAGCAGCGAAGACGTCACCGTCGAGAGCCAGGGCATCAAGGTCTACGTCGACCGTAATTCGACCCAGTACCTGACCGGGTCGGAGATCGACTACCTCGACACGCTCATGGGCGCAGGCTTCACGGTCAACAACCCCAATGCCGTCTCGGCCTGTGGTTGTGGCTCGTCATTCCGAACGGCCGACTCGGCCGGTGCACCGGGCGCCTGCCACCACTGATCCGGCGCTTCAGCACCCACTGACGGCGAGCCGCACGGCTCGCCGTTTTGATTTACTGGCCACGTGCCCGACAACGTGCGTAGTTACGAGGAGTTGGCGGCGGTCCGCATCGGCCCGCCCGAGGTTCTGAACTCGCAGATCCACCTGGCGCCGTACGATCCGGAATGGCCGCGTCTCTACGAGCGCGAGGCGGATCGCATCAGGTCAGCACTGGGCGAGCGCGTCATCGTCCTCGAGCACGCCGGATCAACGTCCGTCCCGGGGCTGTCCGCCAAGCCCAGGATCGACATCATCCTCGGCGTCGCCGATTCAGCCGAAGAGGCCGGCTTCGTCCCATTCCTTGAAGCAGCGGGCTACGTCCTGCGCATTCGCGAGCCCGACTGGCACGAGCACCGCGTATTCAAGGGCCCAGACACCGACGTGAACCTGCACGTCTTCAGCGTCGGCTGCGCAGAGACCACGCGCATGCTCGGGTTTCGTGATCACCTGCGCGCCAACGAGGCCGACCGCTCGCTCTATGAGCGGACGAAGCAGGATCTCGCCCAGCGCACCTGGAAATACACGCAGCACTACGCCGACGCCAAGTCCGAGGTGGTCGAGGACATCCTGCGCCGAATCGGCGTTTCAGCCACCTGCGTTACTCGCTGAAGCGCTCTTCCTTCCAGGGGTCGGCGTCGTTGTGGTAGCCGTAGCGCTCCCAAAAGCCCGGCCGATCGGCCGGCACGAACTGCAGGCCGCGGATCCACTTGGCGCTCTTCCAGAAGTAGCGCTTGGGCACGACCAGGCGGAGCGGGTAACCGTGGTCGGGCGTGAGCGGGGCGCCATCGGCCATGTCGGCCAGGATCACGTCATCGTCGTCGAGCACGGACAGCGGCAGGTTGGCGGTGTAGCCCTGCTCGGCGTGGGCGACCACGAACCGGGCGGACGGCTTGAGCTGAGCTCGCTCGAGGATGTGCTGGATGGGGACGCCCTCGAAGTCCATATCGAGCCTTGACCAGCGGGTTACGCAATGAATGTCGGTGTGGAGTGACTTGCGCGGCATGCCCTTGAACTCGGCCCAGCCGAACTCGTACGGGTTCTCGACCTCGCCCCAGACCTTGAAGTCCCACGTCGCCAGATCCACGCGCGGCACGGAGCCGTAGTGCAGCACCGGCCACTTCTCAGTGAAATACTGGCCGGGCGGGATGCGCTTCTTCTGCTCGTCGCTGACGCGCGGCCCGCGGCCGATGAAGCTGCTCACCTGCGGAGTTTAGGCGTGGAACCCGGCCGACCTACTAGGGGCGCGAAACGGTTATCGAGGTTCCGTCGCTGTCAGCTTCCGGATCATGGTTCGCGCTCGGGAGGTAGACCCAGCCGCTGCGGGCGACGTTAGTCACGCTGAACGTCACGCTCAAGGTGGTGCGCGGGATGGCCGAGAGGGTCACCGTGCAATTGCCGCGTGAGCCCGTGGTGCAGATCATCGACGCGCCGGTGCTCCAGGTGCCGCTCACCGTCGCGCCGGCGACGGCTGTTTCCGTCGCTGACCGGACGCGAATGGTGACCTTCGCGGTCCATTTCTTGGTCTGGCCTGTCGCGGTCCGATCGAGGTCACTGACGTGCATCGTCGGCGCGGGCGGGGCGGCCACGGTGACAACGACTGTTGCAGTGGCGCTCCCGCCATGGCCATCCGACACGTCGTAGGTGAACGAGTCTGCGCCCGCGAATCCCGACGCAGGCGTATAGGTGACGCCGCCCGCGTACACGGCCGTGGTGCCGTGGCTTGCCGGCCCAACAGCAGTCACCGCGAGCGTATCGCCGTCAACATCGGAGTCGTTGTCGAGCACCGGAACTGTCACCTGCGTGCTCTCATCAGTCGAGGCCGAGTCGTCAACGGCCACGGGCGCATCGTTCACCGCCGTCACCTCGACAGACACAGTTGCGGTCGCCGTGGTAGTTCCGTCGGTGACCTCGTAGGTGAACGAGTCGCTGCCCCAGAAGTTGGGTGCGGGCGTGTAGACCACGGAACCCGACGCATCGATGACCGCTGCCCCATGGGCGGGCGATCCGACCGTCGCGACAGCTAGCGCATCTCCGTCAGCGTCCGTGTCATTCGCCAGCACGTCGACCGTCACCTGACCGTCCTCGGCTGCTGTGGCTGCGTCATCGGTCGCGACCGGCGCGCTATTCGCCGGCCCACCCGTGGGCGGCGGGTTGATGAGCAGCGCCTTTTCGGCGTCGATCACGCCGCAGCCGAACCATTCGGGGTATCGCGGATCGCTCGGCAGGATTCCAACGTGGAAGATGCCGAAGTAGGTGACCCCGGTGCCAACCGCGGTGTTGGCGCACAGGTGGGCCTTGACGTCGTCGGCGAGGGTTGTCGGGTCGCCTTGATTGCTGATGCCATGGGCCAGGACTAGTGCGACCGTCCCGGACAGATGGGGTGCCGCCATCGACGTTCCCGACAGGTCGCCGCGATATCCGCTCGGCGTGCAGAACATGCAGTTTCCGGTAGGCACGGTCGAGTAGATCAGGTCGCCGGGCGAGGCGAAATCGACCTGCGGCCCGGTGCATGAGTACCCGGTCAGAGCGTCATCCGGACCGGTGAAGGTCGTGGCGAAGACCTGGTCGTACGCTGCGGGGAACGCGACCGGGCACGCTTGCCCGGTGTTCGGATTGACGTTGCCGGCAGCGGCCACCAGTACCACGCCCTGGGCATAAGCCGCTGCCACGGCGTCCGCGAGCGCCTGTGACGCCTCGGTCCCCCCGAGGCTTATGTTGACCACATCCACGTGGTCGACCAGCGTCGCCCGCTCGAGCGCCGCGATCAGGCCGCTGTAGTCGCCTGACCCATCGGCGCCGAGCACTTTGTACGAGTAGATCTGGACACCGGGCGCGACACCCACCACCCCAGCCGGCGGGTCGTTTCGTTCCGCGGCGAGCGTGCCCGCGACATGCGTGCCGTGACCGTTGTCGTCGAACGGATCAGTGTCGTTGTTGAAGAAGTCGTAGCCGCCGGCGTACACGCCGTCGAGGTCGACGTGGGTGTAGTCGATGCCCGTGTCGATCACCCCGACCTTGATCCCTTGGCCGGTGTTGCCCGCTGCGTGGACTGTGCCGGCGCCGATATGTTTGACGCCCCAGGCCGCGTCGAGCTCGGCATCGAAGGCGACGATCTCATGGTCCAGCTCTACAGATGCAACGAGGTCGTTGCGCCGCAGTGCGTCGAGCTGCTTGTTCGGGATGTCAGCGGCCAGCGCGTCGATGAGACGGAAACGGCGACTGATCTTGCCGCCCACGGTTTCGATCGCGGAGCGTGCAGCAGCACCAGGGGTGTCCTTGAAGCTGACGATGACCTGGATCCTGTCCGCCCCAGGCCCGTCCGCCGCGTTGGCTGGTCCCGCGGGTGCGCCAACCATCAAGAACCCAGCGATTATCGCGGCCACAACTCCGCGCGACCGAGAGTGATTGCTGACCGGCATCCTGGATCCCTCGCGTCAGATGAGACGTCCAGCAGATTGCGAGTATGAGCCCGCCGTCTGCTCCGGAACAGCCCCTACTTGGCTCTCCTCCTCCCGGTTCGTGCGGTGCCGTTGCGGGCCCGCGCCGGATTTCGGCGGCCGATTCCGGGTCACGCTTCGGCGAGCAGCTGCTCCAGCCTGCGCGAGATGAAGCGCGCGGCTTCGGCGCTCTTGCCGCCCAGCTTCTGGCCCTGGTCCTGCTCCAGCGCGACCGCCAAGTCGGCAAGCACACCGTCGATCTCCGGGTTGCGCTGCAGCGCCCCCTCCGCGAACGCGCGTTCGAGCCGCGTTAGTGCGTCGCGCGCGTTGTCAACCGCGTGGCCCTTGCGTTCCATGATGTCGTGGAATTCCAACCGCGCCTGCTCTGCTGCCGGCGACTCGGACCTCATCGCGAAGCGACCATCTCGTCGTCCGCGGCTGGCGCCGCAACGGGGTCGCCAACCGCACCGCCCGCCGCGCGCCCGTACTGAGCGGCGAACCACTCCCCGGCGAGGATGCCCATCTGCACTTCGTCGAAGTAATCGCCCTGGCGCTGGATGGCCTCGCGCAGCCGACCCTCGACGCGGAAGCCGGCTTTCTGGTAGGCGCGGATGGCGCGCGTGTTGTACGAGAAGACCGCCAGCCCCACGCGGTGCAGTCCGAGCCGCTCGAAGGCGTGCTGGAGCATCAGCTGCGTCGCCTCTGTGCCCAGACCGCGACCCCACGCGTCGCGCTCGCCAATCGTGATGTGGAACATCACTGACCCGTTGTCGCCGTCGAGCGCGGAGAACGTCGTGAAGCCAATGAGCTCCCCCGACGCGCGCTGAACTATCGAATAGGCCAGGGCATCGGGTGCGAGCATGCGCACCTCGAAGAAGCGCTGTATCTCCGCCTGGTTCATCTGGCGCGTCTGGTAGCGCGTCAAGCGCGCGACCTCGGGGTCGCGATACCAGCGAATGACGCTCGGCAGATCGGCCTGAATCGGGCGGCGCAGCGCGACCAGGTGACCCTCGATCTGCGGCGGGTGCCACAGGTCGCGGTCAGACACAGCTGCGATCACCGGCTGGCCCACGGCCGCGATGGTAAACCACGGCTACCATCGCTCGACCATGCGCCGCTGGAGCGAGGTCGCCGCGCGAATCGCGGCCACGACGCGCACTTCCGAGAAGGTCGCAACGCTGGCCGAGTACCTGCGCTCGCTCACGCCGGCGGAGCTGCCGATTGCGGTCACCTACATGACCGGCCGGCCGTTCCCGGAGCGCGACCCGCGCACCACAGGCATCGGCTGGGCGGCCATTGCGGCTGCCGCGGAATCGCTGGTCGACGCGGCCCCCGGTGCGCTCGGCGCGAGCTACAACCTTTCCTCCGATTTGGGGCAGGCAGTCGGCGACCTGCTCGCCAGTCACGACCACCAGGCAACGGGCACGCCGCCGACGCTGCCCGATGTTGACGCCGCTTTCTCGGCGATCGCCGCGGCCAAGGGCCAGGCCAAGGCCAAACCGTTGCGTGAGCTGCTGGAGCGCTGCGATCCGCAGTCGGCCAAATCGGTGGTGAAAGTTCTTTCGGGTGATCTACGAATCGGGTTGCGTGAAGGGCATCTCGAGGCGGCCATCGCCAGCGCGTTCGATCGGCCGTTGGCTGACGTGCAGTGGACAGGCATGCTCACCGGCGACCTGGGCTTGACCGCAAGCCTGGCCCGCGACAACAAGCTGGGGGAAGCGGAGCTCGCGCTGTTCCGGCCGCTCAAATCGATGCTCGCCTCGCCCGTGGCCGACGAGGCCGAGGTGCTTAAACGCCTTGGCTCGCCGGTCTGGGTGGAGGACAAGTACGACGGCATCCGCGCGCAGCTCCACAAGCAAGGCCGCGAGGTAAGGCTGTACAGCCGCGACCTGCACGACGTGAGCGAGTCGTATCCGGAGATCGTCGCCTCTGCCGCGACCGCCAATTGGGACGGCATCCTCGATGGCGAGGTGCTCGCATTCCGCGCTGGCATGGCGCTGCCGTTCCTGCAGCTGCAGGCACGTCTGGGTCGGAAGAACCCAAGCGAGCAGATGCAGCGCGACATCCCGGTCATCTACGTCGCGTTCGATGCCCTGGCGCTGCGGACCGACCGCGCCCGCAAGGTTGAGGCGCTGCTCCGGCTGGGCCTCAGAGAACGACGCGCCCGACTCGACGCACTCAACCTGCCCAACATCCCCGGCATGGCCACGGCCAACCTACTGACGGCGGCGACTGCGGAAGAGCTGAGCGACGTTTTCGACGCTGCGCAGGAGCGTGGCAACGAGGGACTGATGGTCAAAGACCCCGACTCGACCTACAGTCCCGGCCGCCGCGGCTACGGCTGGCTGAAGCTCAAGCGCCCGCTGGCGACTCTGGATTGCGTGGTGGTCGGGGTGGAAGTCGGCCATGGCAAACGCCACGGCGTGCTGTCCGACTACACCTTCGCGGTGATCGACGACCGACCCGGCGCGGAGGGCCGACTGGTCACCATCGGCAAGGCCTACTCCGGCCTGACCGACAAGGAAATTGCAACGATGACCAAGTGGTTCGAGGCGCACACGATCCAGAAACTGGGCCGCTTCCACGTCGTCGAGCCGACGGTCGTGGTCGAGATCGCGTTCGATGTGATCCATCGTTCCAACCGCCACGACAGCGGTTTCGCGCTGCGTTTCCCGCGCATCTTCCGCCTGCGCGACGACAAGGACGCGCGCGAGATCGACACGCTGTCGAACGTCGAGACGCTCTACAGGCGCCTCGAGTCCGGCCGGCGCTTCAGCGTCCAGACGCGCGCCGGCGCGGCACCACCCGCATAGGTTGTTGATCAGATTCCAGCGACACGACCCTTAGCGACCTGGCGGCTGAGACTACTTGATCAGATGCTCGCCAGGTTGCCATTAGTCCCGCTTTCGGACGGGCGGCACGCTGGCGCTCCGGATCCGCCCCTGGCGCTACCTGCCTAAGGATCGCCACACTGAAATCTGCGCAACTATTGCCGCGGATACCATCGGCCGGTGGCAATCCCCGGTGAGTCGGACGAGCAGAAGGTTGCGCGGCTGCGCGAGCTGATCCCCGCGATCTCGGCCGGGATCTATCTCGATACGGCGTACCGCGGGCCGCTCCCCGCAGAGACAGCCGCGGCGATGCGCGACGCGGACGACTGGGAGCTGCGCGTCGGTCGCGCGACGGAGGGCCGTGACGAGGACCTGGCGCAGCGGCGCGAGGAAGCACGTGCCGTCATTGCGGCGCTGATCGGCGCCAACCCCACAGAGATCCGCTTCACCCCGTTCCTCGACCTGATCGCGACGCCCACGCCGCACGTCCACCCGAACACGGGCGCGCTGATCTCGCCCGCGCGCACCGACGAAGGCTGGCTCGCCCTCGACTGCTCGCTCAGCGCCGGCGTGATCGCTCTCGATGTTTCCAAATTGGACGCCGACTTCGTGGTCATCCCGAGTGATCGGTGGCTGCTCGGGCCCGAAGGTCTGCGCGCGGTGTGGATCGGCCCGCGCCCGCGCGAGGCAGGAGTAGACGTGCCGGAGCCGGAACTCGGCCGCACCCAGATCCTGGGGCTCGCCCGGAGCGTCGGTTGGCTCGAGATGTACGTCGGCTTGCCGTGGATCTATGAGCGAACCGCGTCCCTTGCCGCGCGGCTCAAGGCCGGCCTCGAGGCGATCAACGGGGTGCAGTCGCTCACCCCTGACGCCTTCGCTTCGACCGTCTGCTTCCGACTACCCGCCTGGCCGACGGACCAGGCATTGGACGAACTGCGCCGGCGGGTCTTCGCCATCGTGAGTGCGACGCCGAACGGCAACGCCATCCGGGCGTCCATCGCCTGGTTCAACACGGAGGAAGAAATCGACCGCTTCAGGTCGGCCGTATCCGAGATCGCCGCGCACACGCCGGAGACACTGCCGCGCAAGAAGGCGCTCGAAGTCCTTGACTGAAGACCCACGCCAGCGCGGCTATTTCGAGACGCGCTGGCGGCAGCTGCGCAACCCGCCACCGCCGGTATTACGCGCCGTACTGGCCAACCTGGGGGTCGCGGTGGTCCTGGGCGTCGCACTTCTCGCCTACGACCTGCTCGTGCCCAACGCGCAGATGGCGCCGCTCATCGCTCTGTACGTCGTCGTCGTGATCGCGGTCGGCAGCGTGCTGACCTACCTGTGGGTGGAGCTGCCGACGGGTGCGTCGGGCGAAAAGCGGCGGTCGGCCTGGGCGGGCGTCCTTGGTCTTTTCGCGGCGATCCCGATCGTCTATCTCCTCCTGGTGCTGCTGTTCCAAGTCATTGCCCCGCTCCTGGGTCGCGCGTAGGGGTACGATTCAGCGCGGGGGAGTAGCTCAGCGGTTAGAGCAGGCGGCTTATATCCGCCCGGTCCCTGGTTCGAATCCAGGCTCCCCTACCAAAACGAGGCTCAGCCCTCCGGGGCTGGTTGCACCTCCGGCTCGGTCGGCGGCTCGGCCGACTTTTCGGCGACGTGACTCGACTCGACCAGCGTCGGCGTGCCGTCGCGCTCCTTCCAGCGCGTCAGCACCTTGACCGTCCCGCTCTCACCGACGAGCACGAGATTCGCGACATAGCCCTTTCCGCCGACCTCGACCGATTCCACGGTCGCCTCCTTCAGCGGTAGTGGGATCTGGCTCACGATCTCACCGATGTGCTGATGCAGCTCATTGCTGAGCTCCTCGACGGCCCTGTCGACGTTGCCCGCGAGGAGCGCGTCGCAGTAGGCCTGGGCGTGCTGTCGGACGTCTTCGATGTCCATCGCGACAGCCTACCCATACCATCACGGCGTGAACGATTCATCGGCATTGAAGTTGCGCGCCCGCGAACGGGTGGAAAGGGCGCTGTCCGAGCTCATCGAGCTCAGCCACCGACTCTACGCAAACCCCGAGCTCAACTACGCCGAGGTGAAGGCTGCGGGCTGGCTGACCGAGTGGCTGGAGTCGGCCGGCTTCGCGGTCGAGCGGGGCATCGCCGAACTCCCGACCGCCTTTCGGGCGACGTACGGCACCGGGGCGCTCACGGTCGCGTTCATCGCCGAGTACGACGCGCTGCCCGACGTTGGCCACGCCTGCGGCCACAACATCATCGCGACTGCGGCCCTGGGCGCGGCCGCTGGTCTGGCCGCGGTCGCGGATGAGGCGGGCGTCACCGTCAGCGTCATCGGCACGCCGGCAGAGGAGGGCGGCGGCGGCAAGATCGTGATGGTCGAAAAGGGCGTGTTCGACGGCGTCGCCTGCGCGCTGATGATCCATCCCGGTCCGGCGGACGTGCTCGAGCCGGAGGTTCTCGCCGCGCAGTCGCTTGACATCATCTACACGGGTGTGCCGTCGCACGCGGGCGCGGCGCCGGAGAAGGGGATCAACGCAGCCGACGCGCTCGTAATCGCCCAGACGGCGCTGGGTCTGCTGAGGCAGTCGCTGCTGCCGACCGATCGGGTGCACGGGATCGTCACTTCGGGCGGCGAGGCCGTAAACATCATCCCGGCACGCACCACGGCGCATTGGATGGTCCGCGCCTCAACCGCCGCGCGGCTCGACGAGTTGCGCGTCAAGGTCCTGCGTTGCTTCGAGGCCGGCGCGCTCGCTACCGGCGCGACGCTCGAGGTCAAGGAGTATCCGGTCTACGCCGACATGCGCTACGACGCCGACCTGAACGCGCTCTATCGCGCCAACGCCGAGGCGCTGGGCCGCTCGTTCGGCGGCACGACCACGTTCACGCGCTTCTCGACTGACCAGGGCAACGTCTCCTACGTCACCCCGTCGATCCACCCGATCCTGGACATCGGCTGCTCGCCCGCGGTCAACCACCAGCCCGAGTTCGCGGCCGCGACCATCGCGCCGGCAGGCGACAAAGCAATCCTGGACGGCGCGCTCGCCCTCGCCGGGACCGCCATCGACGCGGCAACGGATGCACAGGTTCGCGCCCGCTTGCTTGGAGACGCCGGATGATGCGCTGGTTAGTCAGGGCAATCCCTGCTGCCACGCTGATGGTGACGGCCCTGCTCCTCGCCGTCGTTGGCGTGGTGCTTCCGCTTGGCGCCGCCGCTAACAACGGACCCGCCAGCGGCCAGATTCAACCCGGCATGGTCGCCATCGGCGCTGCCATCGTCGTCGGTGGCGCGGCCTTGGCCTGGCTCTCTAGGGGTGTGTGGCGCGGGCGACAGTGGCCGATGCATTTCGCATTCGCCTTCTCGACATTGGTGCTCGCGGGCTTGGTGTGGGTTGCGCTCCAACCACCGACGCAGATGGGCTCGGTCTACGACCCCGCCACCGGTCAGCTTGTGCCGCAATACGACACCGGTGGCCAACGGATCGCACCTGCGATCGTTCCCTACTCGATCGCGGTTCTTTGCTTGGCCGCAGCCGAGCTCCGTTTGCGGGCACGTACCGCCTAATCGGCGCGCAAAACCAGGATGTGCTGGTGGACGATGTTCGGCACGAACGAGCGCGGGTAGCCGTACGGCCGCAGGCGTGTGCCGGCCTGATACCAGATCAGGTCGCCCTTGGTGACGAAGCCGACGCGCTCGGCTCGCACGGCGAGGTCCGAGCCGGTGAAGCGGTAGCGGCCGTCCTGGTACGCGTCGCGCACGATCACCGCCATGTACCCGCCGGCACGCAGGACCCGCCGCAGGCCAGCGAAGACGCCTTCCATCCGATCCAGGTACTCGTCGTAAGTCGCGCTGTTGGCGATGTCGCCCGCATGTGAGGTGACCATCGCGTAGTCGGTCCGGCGGTTGGCGAACTTCTCGGCGAGCGCGCCGCCGGCCATGGTCAGCTTGAGCTGGGGGTTGTAGGGCGGGTCGGTGGCCACGAAGTCGACCGATTCCTCGGTCAGGTCGGCCAAGAGCGCAACGGCATCACCGACCACCAGCTGGCTCCCTGAGGCATCGAACCTACGCGGCCCACCCGGGTCAGACGTGCCCAGGTCGGCCAGCTCCTCTCCGGCCGATGCAGCCACGACCGACGCGTAGACATCCGCCCAGCGCTGATCTATCTCGAAGCCCAGGGCGCGGCGCGGCGCACGACAGATGGCCGCTCCCAGGAGTGTCCCGCCGACACCCGCGAAAGGGTCCAACACCAGCTCACCCGGCTTGGTGAAGAACTCGATCAGGCGCGCCATCAGGCGCGGTGGCTTGTTCGCGCCATGGGCTTTGCGCGCCGCGTGCCCGAGCTCGGACGGATACGCCGTCGTCCAGAGCGACTTGGTGAAGTACAGCCACTCGTCGCCGCTCAGCTCGTTGAGCGTGTTGTCTGGGTGCACCGAAC
>Ga0209998_10000333_pt1 | contig 14025 bp, 14 predicted proteins | sample EndophyteCoNSPM_FD_187576 | JGI IMG/M metagenome (GOLD analysis project Ga0209998, IMG submission 187576) | Arabidopsis thaliana rhizosphere microbial communities from the Joint Genome Institute, USA, that affect carbon cycling - Endophyte Co-N... | ecosystem: Host-associated > Plants > Roots >... | reverse complement strand
GGCCCGGGAGCCGGTCAGCCCGGACCACGTCTTCCACGTACCGATCAGGTCGGGGTGGCCAAAGTCCGTGCCACCATCGAGGACGCCAACTGTGATGCCTGTACCCGTGAAGCCCGCGTTCCAGGCCTCGGCGAAGTTGTGCGTCTTCGCGTCGAGGACCGCGAGGTCCTTCAGATCCTCGAAGTTCGAGCCAGCGAGAGGCGGCGCGGCGGAGTACGGGACCTCCTTCTGATAGAGGCCCTGAAGCGCCTGGCTAAGTACGTCCTTGCTGGGCCGAGCGGCGACTTCCGGATCAGGAACGCCCAGGGGCTTGCCCGTCTGCTTGAAGTCAATCGGGCCGACGCTGACGACGCCCGCCACGCTGGCCAGCTTGACCAGGTTCTGGGCGCGGATGCGTCCGAGGACGATGGCAGCGTTGCCGCCGTCGGCAATGTAGCCAGAGTCCATGATGGCCAGCGCGGCCGCAGGATCGCCGGCGGTTGTCAGGAAGACCCACATCGAATCGTTGGAGCCGGCATCGACAGCGGCCCGCAAGCGCGCGTCCAGCTTGTGCTTGGCGCCATCGCTGGCGGTTGTCACTCGCTCGGGCTTGCCGCCGGCGGGTGGCTTCGCGATCACCGCGCCAACCGCCATCAGCGAGTACAAGAAGACCGCCGTCATTGCGGCGGAAGCGAACCGCCAGCGCGCGGGCATGTGCGACACGATTACTCCTCCATCAAGCGTGCAGGCCCGTCCAGGTATGTGTGTGATCGCCGGGCCGAGCAATTGATGACTGCCGCGCGAGGGGCGCGACGCCAATCTGCCGTTGGCTCAAGAGGTGGAGACCATAGCCCTCAGCGGAGGCCTGTGCAACTCAGGCGCACCTTTCTTGGTGCCTGAGATCACCACTTCCCGATGAGGCGCACCGCGGCCGGACGGACCTCGAATTGCCACTCCCCCGCCTCGCCGATGTGGTCGCCATCGGCCTGCACCGGGATCGGCCGCGAGGTCAGGCTGGAGATCGTCAGCGTGGTGGCCGGGACGCCCACAGCGGCCGGCTCGCGGCGAGACGCCCATCGGCCGACCTCGGCCGCCATCCGTGCTGTCGGACCGGCGTAGACCCGCGCCGTCAGCTGGCCCGCGTCGGGTCTGGCACCCGGGTTCACGAGGAGGCCGCGACCATAGAACGGGGTCGTGCTGGCCACCGTCAGGATCATCGGCCCTTCGTGGATGGTCGCCCCATCGGCGACGACCCTGACCCGATGCCGGCGCCCGAGGTCGGGCAGCGAGGTGGTCACCGCCGTCGCCCAGCCGCGCAGCCGCTTCGCCCCGCCCTCCGCGTAGCGGCGCGCAACGTCGGCGTCCCAGCCCGCGCCGGCGAAGAGGGCAAGGCGGCCGTTGACCGAGACGAGATCGATCGGCCGCGCGTCGGCCGCGAGGAGCACTCCGGCCAGGGCCGCAGGATGGCGCGGCAGCTTCAGGAGGTGCGAGGTCGCGTTGCCAAAGCCCGCCGGGATGTAGCCGAGGGTGAGGTCGGGGCGGTCGGCCACCGCGTTGTAGGCGACCCCCAGCGACCCATCCCCCCCGACCATGACGACCGTCGTGTACGAGCCGAGGCGCTCGTCGATGAACGCCCGCAGCTCGGCACGGTCGCGGGTGGCGGTCACGTGGATGTCCGCGTCGAGCGCCTGCCGTGCGAGCGACACGGCAGTCCGCACCCGCTTCGAATGCGCGGAGCCGGCCCCCTCGTTGACGAAGATCGCGACCGGGCGCGAGCTCACGGCATCATGCCCGCTCGTGGCTCACAGCTGGCTGAAGAAATCTCCTGCCAGCTCATCGGGGGTGGCGATCAGCCAGATCAGGATGTCGCCGGAGGTGTACAGGTAGCTCGTCGCCCCGTTGGACGTAGCCGTCTCGACCGACTTGCCACCAACCGTGGCGTCGACCCACTCGGGCGGGGTGACCCCATCCTGCGCGCTGGCAGTCAGGAAGGCAGCCTTCAACCGATCGCCGTCCGAACCCTCGGCACGGATGACGAAGAGGAACAGGAACTCGGAGAAGTCCGCGTTGGTCGCGGAGCCAGTCGCGATCGAGATGTCTTCGGGCGAGACCCCGAGGTCCTCGACGAACTTGACCTGGGCTGGATCGCTGTCGGCATCGACCAGGAACTCACTGCCCCGCAGGCTCTCCTTCTCGATGGTCAGGTCGCCAACCGTGTCGGGAATGATGTCCTCGAGCTCGCTGACGGCGCCCGCGGTGAAGGACGGCTCGGGGCCTCCGTCGGACGATGCCTGCGCCTGGGAGGCGGCAGCCTCCGAATGACCGGGCTCTTCGGAGCCGCCCGACGCGGCAGGTCCGCAGGCGACGAGGACGAAGCCCGTGACCGCTGTCAAGGCGATGGTCCTGAATCGGTTCACGAGTCTTCTCCTCATAGTTGGTCAGTGAGTCGTCGAGGATACTCGACGCCCTCCTATTTGAGGTAGGCACTGGGCTGGCGCCTCCCCATCGGTTGGGGGTGAGTCGGCCGGTGGCCACCCCGCCGTCGTGCGTCCTACGGCAGGGCGCGGAGCACCTCTTCGACCAGCGCCTGGTCGCTGGCCAGCACGAGGAAGAGCACGTCGCCGGCCGCATACAGGTACCAGGGCTGGCCCCCTTCAGAGGGGCTCGGGGCAACCTCGACCTGTTTCCCGCCCAGGCTGACTGTCTTCCACACCCATGGCGTCTCCGATTCGGCATCGGCCGACGCCTTGAAGACGGAGAGGAGCCTGTCTTCCCCGGCACCATCGGCGCGGAAGGCGACGACGTACCCACCCGTCGATACGTCACCCGAGACCGAGAACCCGTACCCGAACGCGACCGCGATGTCGTCCGGGGAAACGCCCACGTCCTGGATGAACTTGACGCTGACCGGGTCGTCGCCCGTGAGCAAATACTCGCCGCCCTGCATGCTCGACTTGGTGACGGCCGCGCCGCCGATGGTGTCCGGGATGAGCGCCTCGAGGTCCGCCACCGCGCCCGGGGCGAGCGTGGGCTGCGATCCGTCCGCAGAGGCTGACGGCGCGGACGACTCGGCGATCGAAGCCGTGGTCGATGCTTCATCCGACGATTCCCCGGGGGCCGGGGAGCAGGCGGCGAGCATGCCGAGAAGCATCAGGCCGGCAATGGTCCGCGATCGCATCACAAGGGCTCCTCTTGGGCGCTCCGGCGGGCAGGAGAGCCGACGGGTGGCTACCTCAAGTAGGCGCTGCGCTGGCGCCTCAGGAAGCGGCCGTCGCCCTTCGCGCCGAGCCACTCCTCGCCGTCCACCACGATCTTGCCGCGCGAGAGGACGACATCGGCGCCGCCGGTCACCTCCAGCCCCTCATAGCACGAGTAGTCGACGTTCATGTGATGGGTCGAGGCGCTGATCGTGTGCTTGCGAGCCGGGTCATAGATGACCAGATCGGCGTCCAGCCCGACCGCCACCGCCCCCTTCTGCGGCAGCCCGAACATGCGCGCCGGTGCGGCCGATGTGACCTCCACCCATCGGTTCGGCGTCAGCCGGCCGGTGACCACGCCGCCGGAGTGCAGCAGGTCGACGCGGTTCTCGACGCCGGGCAGGCCGTTCGGGACCTTCCGGAAGTCGCCGACCCCCATCTCCTTCTGGCCGTGGAAGTCGAACGGACAGTGGTCGGTCGAGACGACTTGCAGGTCGTCCTTGAGGAGGCCGAGCCACAGGTCCTCCTGGTGGTCGGCGGGGCGGAGGGGCGGCGAGCAGACGAACTTGGCGCCGTTGAAGCCGTTGCCCATGTCCTCGAGCGAGAGGAAGAGGTACTGCGGGCAGGTCTCGGCGAAGGCGGGAAGCCCCTCGTCGCGGGCGCGCCGCACCTCGTTGAGCGCCTCGCGCGCCGAGAGGTGGACGATGTAGACCGGCGCCCCCGCCACCTCGGCCAGGCGGATCACCCGGTTCGTGGCCTCGCCCTCCAGGACGGGCGAGCGCGACACGCCGTGGTAGTACGGATCCGTGTCGCCGGCGTCGAAGGTCTGCCCCGCCACGACGTCGATGGCGAGGCCGTTCTCGGCGTGCATCATGATCAGCCCGCCGTTCTTCGCGGTCTGCTGCATCGCCCGGAAGATCGCCCCGTCATCGGAGAAGAAGACGCCGGGGTAGGCGGTGAAGAGCTTGAAGGTGGTGACGCCCTCATCGACGAGGGTGTCCATCTCCTCCAGGACGTCGTCGCGAACGTCGCTGATGATCATGTGGAAGCCGTAGTCGATGCAGGCGTTGCCATCGGCCTTCTCGTGCCAGGCGTCGAGCCCGTCGCGGAGCGCCTTGCCCCGGGGCTGGACCGCGAAATCGACGATGGTGGTCGTCCCGCCGAAGGCGGCCGCCCGGGTCCCGGTCTCGAACGTGTCCTTGGCGAACGTCCCGCCGAAGGGCAGCTCCATGTGGGTATGCACGTCGATGCCGCCGGGGATGACCCACTTGCCCGATGCGTCCACGGTGCGGTCGGCGGTGACGGCCAGGTCGCTGCCGATCATCGCAATCGTCTCGCCGTCGACGAGCACGTCAGCCCGGGTGGTGGCATCCGCATTGATGACGGTGCCGTTCTTGATGAGGGTGCGCATCGGTTCCTCCAGGGGAGGTGATGGACTGGTTCGGAACCATCGTAGCGTCGGGATATGGGTGCTGAGAACCCTGCCGTTGCGGCATCCTGCGCCTCGTGAGTCCGCCCCTTGACCTGCTCCCGCTGGTCGCATCGTTCGGGTGGTACGTTCTTGCGCCGCTGGTGAGCCGGGAGGAGGGGCACGAAGCGATCACGCGTGCCGCCTGGGAGGGCATGGGGCTGTTGCCCGAGCAGGAGCGCGCCCTCATCCGCGGCGTCCGATCTCCGGACGTCAGCCTCGCTGGCCTCCTGTCGTCTGCATTGCCGTTCGCCCAGCCGCGACACGCACTCCGCAGGTGGTGGAGCACCAGCAGCGCCGATGCGGTCCGCGACGCGCGCGAGTTTCTCGCCGCAATCCACCAGCGCGCCATGTCACTGCCGGACGGTCCGAGGCGGTGGATGGTTCTCGGCGAGGCGCTGCACTGTCTCCAGGATGCGTATTCGCCGGCGCACGTCGACAGGACCGGGGGCCGGATCCTCCGGATGCATCACTGGGGGCCGGTCGATGCGTTCCGGGGCGGGGGGCATCGCGAGCATGGGTTCCCGTCGGACCGGCGCGATAGCGCCTGGAGCAACGGGGAGCTCACCGTCGAGGCGCGCACGGCAGTGCAGGGCAGCCGACGATACCTCGAGATCGCCGTTCGCCACTCCGTCTCGCCCTGGCATGACGTATCTCAGGGGCAGGAAATCGAGGCCTTGCTGGACGAGCTGATGCCCTACGGTCCCGCCTAGGGCTGAACGCCGGGTGCGATGGGCGCGAAGCCAGCGACGAAGCTCGGTTTCATCTCAGCCTCCCTGCACCGCCTCGGCGTAGGCGGCGGCGAAGCCGGGGATCCCGCGCTCGACCATCTCGTCGGTGGCGGTGAGGCTGATCCGGAACCAGCCCGGCACCTCGACGATCGTGCCCGGCAGGACGAGCACGCGATGCTTCCCCAGCAGGTCGCAGAATGCGACGTCGTCGGCGATCGGGGCGCGGGCCATGATGTAGAAGGTGCCCTCCGGCATGGTCGTCTCGTAGCCGATCTCGCGCAGCGCGCCGACGAGCCCGTCGCGGCGCCGCTCCATGGCGGAGATGTCGATCGAGAGCACCTCGAGGTCCTCGATGGCGTGCTGCAGGAGCGCATTCGGGAAGGCGTAGCCGGTGGCGAACTGCGCGACGAAGACGGCCTCGCGGAACGCCTCCCGGTCGGGCATCGTCGGCGGGACGGTCAGGTAGCCGATGCGCATCCCCGGCGCCAGCAGCTGCTTCCCGTAGGAATAGGCCACGACCGTGTGGGCGTACACCTCCGCGGGGGAGTGGAACTCGCGGCCGTCGAAAAGGATCCGGTTGTAGGCCTCGTCGCTGATCAGGTAGATCGGGTGGCCGATCCGCTCGGAGGCATCCGTCAGCGTCGCCGCCAGCGCACGCAGCGTCTCGAGCGGGTAGACACGTCCGCTGGGGTTGTGGGGCGAGTTGAAGATGAGCGCCCGCGTGCGCGGCGTGATCGCCGCCGCGATCGCCTCGAGGTCAGGCTCGAAGGCGGGCGGCGCGAGGTTCCGGCGGATCGGCACGCCATCGGCCGCCAGGATCATGAACTCGTAGAAGAACCACGGCGGCGAAAGGAAGATGACCTCGTCGCCGGGCTCGACCAGGGCGCGCATCGCCACCGCCAGCGCCGCGAAGCCGCCGTTCGTCATGGCGACGTCGGCCGGGTCCCACGTCATCCCGGTGCGTTCGGAGAGCCCGCGCGCGACCACGACCTGTGACTTCGGTTCGCTGTCCTTGTAGGCGAACCAGTCCCGCCGGCGCGGCTCGAGCTGAGCGCGAAGTGCCTCGACGTAGTCGGGCATGGGGAAGTCCTGGGGATTGCCGACCGCGAAGTTCGCGATCTCCGGGTTGGCGTTCAGCCTGGCGAACGGTCCGGTGAAGAACGCCAGGAACGGGGCGATGCTGTCGCGCAGCTGGTCGATCCTGCGGAGGGTGGTCGCCATCTCAGGCCTCCGCTGCGGCGATGGCGCCCAGGAGGACCGTCTTCGGCGGGAAGTCCTCGCAGTACTGATACCGATGCGCGAGGGCGATCCGGCCGTTCGATCCGATCACGAACTCCCCCGGCAGCTGCCAGGGCGAGTCCACCACGGCCCGCTCGGTACCACGTCGCGGCTCGATGAAGAGGGTCCGCGCCGTCTCCTCGTCGTCCGCGCGCCAGGGGAAGTCATGCAGGATCTGCGACGGAAGCCCCTCGAGCAGGCCGAAGGCTCGGTATGCGGCCAGGTCCGGATCGCACAGCAGTGGGAACTGGTATTCGCGGCGCTCGGCCACGGCACGAGCGCGCTCCCACTCCGCCTGGCAGATGCCGACCACCCGGGCGCCCGCATCCGCGAATGCGCTCAGCTCGACCTTCAACCCCTCCCACCGTTCCATCAGGCAGGAGCAGCCGAAGTGGCGCATGAAGATGACCAGGACCGGGCCGTGCGCCCAGTACTCGGAGAGGCTTCGAGGCTCTCCAGAGGTATCAGGCAGGGTCGGGTCGGGCGCGGGATCGCCAACCTGCGGCGGCAGCACCTCGAATCGCGTGTGGGTGGGGCCCGTCAGCCACGACGCCAGCCAGCGCTGCTCGGCCATCGCCTCGAGCCGTTCGAGGTTAGCCACTTGAAGGCCCCTCGGTGAGGTGGCAGAGCCTCAAGCGCGTCCGATGCATGCCACCAACATAGACGACGGCGCTCCCAATCACCCAGCCGACCCTGAGGCCACTCCCCGAAGGAGCGGCACGACCTCGCGACCGTAGACCTCGAGCTGCTCCTCCTCGTCGCCGTTCATGAGGTAGATGTTGAACTGGTCGACGCCGGCATCGGCCAGCTCGTGGAGCTTGGCGACGTGCTCCGCCGCCTCCCCGAGCACGCAGAACCGATCCGTCACGCTGTCACCGACGAACGCCGCGTTCCCCGACCCGACCTCGGCGTGGTGGTGGTAGTCGTACCCCTCGCGATTGCCGATGTACCCCGTCAGCGCCTCGGGCAGCTGTTCCCGCGGGTACTTGTTGACCAGGTCGACGACGTGGTTGCTGACCAGCGCGGGGAACCATCGGGTCCGATCCCGACCCAGTTCGTGCGGCCCGATGTGCGCCGGCGCCGCGGCCTGCACCTTGACGCTGCCCTTTGGCCGTCCGGCGGCCACCTCCGCCTCGCGCAGCTGGGAGACGAACCAGCGGATCAGGTCCGGATCGGCGAGCTGCAGGATCAAGCCATCGGCCACCCGGCCGGTCATCGCCAGCGCCATCGGCCCATAGCCGGCCACCCAGACCGGGAGCTTCCACTTGCCGGTCCAGGGAAAGACGAGCTCCGTGCCCTCGAAGGTGACGCTGCGCCCCTCGACAAGGTCGCGGATGACGGAGATCGCCTCTTCGAGCGTCTTCATGGTCGTGGGTGGCTTGCCGAGCACCCGCCGTGCGCTGTCGCCGCGGCCGATCCCGAGGTCCATCCGTCCACCGCTCAGCTCGTCGAGGACCGCCAGCGTCGATGCGGTGACTGACGGCTCCCGGGTCGCCGGGTTCGTCACACAGGTGCCCAACCGCATCTGCTCGGTCGCCTGGGCCATGAGGGTCAGCGGGACGTATGGCTCACGCCAGAGGACATGGCTGTCGAAGATCCAACCGTAGGTGAAGCCGCTCGCCTCGGCCAGTTTCGTGAGGTCGACCGTCCGCTTGAGGTCGTTATCGGGCTTGAGCGTGAATCCGAAATCCATCTCGCTCCTCTACGCCGCCAGCTCACCAATGCAGTTGGTATCTCCGCACCTACGACGCCAGCCGCGCGCTGTCCTACCAGCCGGGTTGGTGCCGTCCCGCGTTTCCGAGGCTACCTGACGGCCGCGAGCTGGCATCGGTGTCGTTGTACCAATCAGCTTGGTAGCCCGAACGTCACGGGCGGACCAGGTCCGCGTAGGCGTCGGGGCGACGGTCGCGGTAGAACTGCCAGAGCTGGCGCACCTCGGTGATCATGTCCATGTCGAGGTCGCGGACCAGCAGCTCCTCCTTGTGGGCGTCTCCCACGTCACCGACGAACTGGCCCCGCGGATCGACGAAATAGGACTGCCCGTAGAAGTCGTCCTCGCCCAACGGCTCGATGCCGACCCGGTTGATCGTCCCGACGTAGTAGCCGTTGGCGAGCGCGTGCGAGACCTGCTCGACGCGCCACAGGTACTCGCTCAACCCGCGCGAGGTGGCGGACGGGATGAACACCAGCTCGGCCCCGTTCAGGCCAAGGGCCCGCGCCCCCTCCGGGAAGTGGCGGTCGTAGCAGATGTAGACGCCCACCTTCCCGACGGCGGTGTCGAAGACCGGATAGCCCATGTTGCCGGGGCGGAAGTAGAACTTCTCCCAGAAGCCCTTGACGTGCGGGATATGGGTCTTGCGGTACTTGCCCAGGTAGGTCCCATCGGCGTCGATGACGGCCGCGGTGTTGTAGTAGATGCCGGTCGTTTCGGCATCCTCCTCGTACATCGGCACGATGAGGACCATCCCGGTCTCCTTGGCCAGCGCCTGCATCCGCTCCGTCGTGGGACCGCCGGGGATCTTTTCGGTGTAGGCGAAGTACTCCGGGTCCTGGACCTGGCAGAAGTAGGGGCCGTAGAAGAGCTCCTGGAAGCACATCACCTTGGCGCCCTGCTTGGCAGCCTCGCGCGCGTACTTCTCGTGCTTGGCGATCATCGACTCCTTGTCGCCGGTCCAATCGGCCTGCAACAGGGCCGCGCGGATCACTCGCGCCATCGGTTCCTCCTCGCGCGTAGGACGGTGAAATGGTCGAAGGAGCCGATACTCTACACCCCGACCCATGCGATACCAGATCCTGCTCGCCGTCGGAATCGCGCTCGCAAACCTCGCATTCCCGGCCGTCGCGCGCGCCGATTGTCAGCCCGCATCCTCGATCGAAGAGGCGCTGGCGACCGCTGAGATTGCCTTCGTCGGGACGGTGGTCGCGGCCGTCGACGGCGGGCCTCGCGCGACATTCTCGGTGGAGGAGGTCTGGGTCGGCCAGCTCCTGGCTACGGCGGAGGTCCGCGGCCTGGGCGATGCCGGGTTCATGGAGGACGATCGGCACTGGACCGTTGGCGTTCGCTACTTGGTGATCCCGTATGTCGAGGCCGGCCTGCTGCGTGACAGCATCTGCTCCGCGACGAGCGAGTGGCGCGCCGAGCTGGCTGCCCTCAGGCCTCCGACCGCGCATCCGCCCGGGGGGCAGGACACGGTCAGCGACGTGCCGGTTCAGCTGTTGCTGCTCGGCGGCGCCGCGGCCCTCATCGCGGTGGTTTCGTTCGCTGCCTTCCGCCATCGGGCGGGGCCTAGGCGAACTCGCGACCCTGGCGAATGAGGACGACCGTCACGAAGGTGTAGGCCGCCAGCGCGATCCCCGAGAGGGAGACGCCGACGATCCAGCCGGTGCGCGCGATGGCCTGGTATTCCTCGAGGGTCAGCCCGCGGTCAGCCAGGTATTCCGCAGAAACGGGTTGTCCCGACGCGAGCAGCGTCCCGACCAGGATCAGCGCCCACAGCACGACCCCGAGGACGCTCATCACCAGCCCGAGGATGCGTGCCCAGCTCCTGCGTCGCAGCACGCCGATCCCCGACATGAGGTGCGCCAGGCCGATGACCAAGGCCACGCCGCCGAAGACGAGGATGAAGGTGCGACCCATCGACATCACCGCGTCGAGCTGTTCCTGGGTCAGCCCGCTCTCGCTGCCGTCGAGGACCGGCATCTGGGCCATGATCGCGCCGCCGAGGAGCGCCAGGATGCCGAGGAGCCCCGCCAGGGCCGCGATCACCAGCAGGATCACGCCCGCGGCGACGACGGTCCCCGACGCACCCTCGGCAGGAGGGGGCGGCACCGGCGCCCAGCCGGGGACCGGCTCGGTGGGCGGCGAGATCGGCGGCGACATCGGCTGATCGGTCATGCCGCAAGCCTACGCCCCATCTCGAACCGTGCGCTACGCTCACCTCACCGATGCCCTGGACCCATCCCGCCAAGATCGCCTTCATCGGCTCGCATTCAGTCCGCAAGACGAATGCGGTGCATGCCTTCGCCAGCACCATCGGGCGGGCGGGGCGGAGCGTCGAGGTCGGCCGCGAGGTGATCCGCTTCAACCCGCTCGGCCTCAACGAGGGGGCCACGCCGGAGGCGCAGCTGTGGGTGCTGATGGCGCAGATCCAGCAGGAGCTGGAGCTGCGGAAGCGCGCCGAGGTGCTCGTCACCGATCGGTCCGTGGTGGACAACTTCGCGTACTTCCTGCGGGTGACCGATGGCGCGGATCCCTTCGGAGTCGAGCCGCTCATCCGCCACTGGGCGACGACCTACGACCTCTTCGTTCGGCTGCTCCCCGACGTCGCGCTGCTGCCCGACGGGGTGCGGTCCACGAACGACGCGTTCCGCGACGAGATCGAGGGCATCCTCGACCGCATCATCCCGACCTACATCCCCGGGGAGCGGCTGCTGATCGTCAACGCCTCGGACGTGACCGAGTCCTTCGACTGGTGGACCGTTGCCGAACGGCTGGCGACGCTGGTCGGCGAGCCGCTCCGCGCGCCGAGCTCCACGCTGGCGTAGCCGCGATGGACGACCGTGAGCGGGCCATGCGCCGAGCGGCGGAGCTGGGCCTCGCGTTCCTCGCCGGCCTCGATGAGCGTCACGTCGGTGCTCTGACCGATGACACCGGCCTGGTGGCGAAGCTCGCCGCTCCGCTACCGGACGATGGGAAGGATCCAGAGGCGGTGGTCGAGGAGATGGCGCGCGCCTTCGATCCCGGGCTCGTAGCGAGCGCGGGACCGCGCTACTTCGGCTTCGTGATCGGTGGGCAGCTGCCGGCCGCCGCGGGAGCGGACTGGCTGACTGGCGCCTGGTCACAGGCCGCGAATCTCCATCCCCTCTCGCCGGCCGCGGCGGCGGCGGAGCTGGTGGCGGGCGCCTGGATGCTCGACCTGCTGGGCCTCCCCGCGGACGCCAGCGTCGGCTTCCCGACCGGGGCGGCCCTGGGCAGTACCGTCGGCCTCGCCGCCGCCCGGCACGCGCTGCTCGCCCGCGTCGGCTGGGACGTCGAGGCCCGCGGCCTCTACGGGGCGCCCGAGATCAAGGTCATCGTCGGCGACGAGGTCCACTCCACGCTGCTCGCCGGGCTCCAGTACGTCGGCCTGGGGCGGGAGCGGCTGACCCGCATCCCGACCGACGAGCAGGGGCGCATGCGGGCCGACGCCCTGCCGGCCGCATTGGACCCTTCCGCACCGACCATCGTCTGCATCCAGGCCGGCAATGTGAACACCGGTGCCTTCGACCCTGCCGATGGCGTGGCCGATGCGCTGGCCGGCCACCCGAACGCCTGGATCCACGTCGACGGCGCCTTCGGCCTGTGGGCCGCCGCGAGCCCGACGCTGCGTCACCTGGTGGCCGGAGTCGAGCGCGCCGACTCCTGGGCCACCGACGCGCACAAATGGCTCAACTCGGGCTACGACTGCGGCTTCGTGGCCGTTCGGGACCGCGAAGCACATCGCGCGGCGATGTCCGCCACCGCCGCCTACCTGATGCAGGACGCCGCCCATCGGGACAATTGGGAGTACGTCCTCGATTCGTCACGTCGCGCGCGTGGCTTCATCGTCTACGCCGCGCTGCGCTCGCTGGGTCGCAACGGCGTGCGCGAGATGATTGAGCGCTGCTGCCGCCTCGCTCGACGCATGGCCGAGCGGCTGGGCACGGCCGACGGTGTGGAGATCCTCAACGACGTGGTCCTCAACCAGGTGCTGGTGCGCTTCACCCCGCCCGGAGGCGGCGACGCCGACGCCTTCACGCGTCAGGTCATGACCCGGGTCCAGGACGGGGGCGAGGCCTGGATGGGCGGCACGACCTGGCACGGGATGGGCGCGATGCGCATCAGCGTCAGCAACTGGTCGACCACCGAGGCCGATATCGACCGCACCGCCGACGCCATCCTGGGAGCCGCCGCGGGCTAGCCCTCCGCCTCCGCGACCGGCGATGGCCGGAAGCGGAACCAGGCCCAGAAGAGGACGGTGAACGCGCCGAAGGCGGCGAAGACACCGAGCGCGGCCAGCCACGCCGGAGCGCTGAGGCTCGACAGGTAGCCACTCGTCGGGCCGATCAGGATGTGGAAGAAGGCGAACAGGCTCACCCCGAAGAGGAGCGACCAGATCACCCGGTTCCAGCGATAGACCGCCACGCCCGGCATGAAGCGGAACGGCATCATCCCGAAGGCGACCGCCTCGAGCCCTGAGACGATGATCGCCGCCAGGGCGGTCTGGGCCGCGATGTTGAAGAACGTCGCATCGGTTCCCTGGGTCGTCCGCACCCAGCCCAGCGCGAGCCAGGCGAGGACCGCGACGATCAGCGTCCAGAGCGCGCCGGCAGCCTGCTCGCGGCCTTCGTCGGCCGAGGTATCGGTCCGGAGGAACACGACCCCCAGCACGACCCCCCACAGATATCCCGGCTGGAGCGCGGCGAGCCGGGAGATCAGTACGAAGATCGCGGCCACCAGGAGCGCCCAGGGCAGGACGCGGAGCCGGCCCCGCTCACCGGTGACGCGGCGGTGCTCCAGGATGGCCGGCACCTCGAAGCTGATCAGCACCACCACCAGCGCAATCAGGAAGCCGACGTAGGTCGCCAGCGACGACTCGGTGAATCCCAGGTTGGGACTCAGGAACGAGCTGATCAGCGCGGTGATGCCGATCGCGATGGCGAGCTTCATGTCGCTCCTCCACCGAACAACCCGCCGATGCGGCGACCGATGCCTCCGACCCAGCTCTTCTGCCACCAGGTGAGCATTCGGTCGTAGTTGGTCTCCATGGTGTTGTTGAAGAGCTCACCGATGAAGCCCATCACCACCAGCATCAGGAGTGCCGCCACGGCGCTGCCGCCGAGGTCGGCCGCCTTCGTGCTCACGTCACCGGCACTGGGAACCGAGCCGGGCCAGCCACCGACGCCCTCGTCGAACGCCTGCCCGGGGAGTGAGGGGTCCGGGCTGCCGGTCGCCCCCTCCACGCTCTGCTCCGGCGTGTCGCCGGGAGTCGCCGTGGCGGTCTCACTCGCCGACGCCGATGCAGACGCGCTCGCGCTCGCGGACGCCGAAGCCGAGGCCGAACCGGAAGCGGAGGCGGTCGCAGTCGCCGTCGGGCCCGTGGTCGCGGTGGCAGTTCCCGTAGGTCCGGGCGTCGCGGTGAAGCTCGGCGTGGGCCGCGCCCCGCTGCCGGACCCGCTCGAGTTCTCGATCGTGCGCGCCATGGTGAGCGTGCGCTCGAAGTCCTCGAGATCCGACCACGCGTCGCCGTAGTAGGGGCCGAAGCTCGAGAGATCCACGTCACCGAGGTAGACCACGCCGTCCGGCTCGACGACGAAGAAGGTGTGCCCGCGCGTGTGGCCCGGCGCACCCACG